>Ga0307477_10003322_pt1 | contig 12001 bp, 7 predicted proteins | sample atmos_gasesECM2C_FD_203316 | JGI IMG/M metagenome (GOLD analysis project Ga0307477, IMG submission 203316) | Hardwood forest soil microbial communities from Morgan-Monroe State Forest, Indiana, United States - atmos_gasesECM2C_515 | ecosystem: Environmental > Terrestrial > Soil > Temperate...
AGGAGGCGGCGAAGCTCGCCGGCAACGAGCTGGCGCCGCTCAACCAGCCGGCCGACCGCGCTGGCAGCGTGCTCGAAAACGGTGTCGTGCGCACCCCGGCGGGGTTTCGCGAGGCCTATGCTCGGTATGTCGAAGGCGGCTGGAACGGGCTCGCCTTCGATCCCGAGTTCGGCGGCCAAGGCCTGCCGCTCGCCCTCGCCATCCCGGTGGCGGAGATGTGGAATTCCGCGTGCATGAGCTTTGCGCTCTGCCCGCTGCTCACCGCCGGCGCGGTCGAGCTCTTACAGGCGCATGGCTCGGATGAGCAAAAGCAGCGCTACCTCGGGAAGCTCGTTACCGGCGAATGGGCCGGGACGATGAATTTGACCGAGCCGCAGGCCGGATCCGACCTCGGCGCGCTGCGCACCCGCGCGCTGCCGGCGCACGACCCGCGCTGGGGAGAACACTATCGGCTCAAGGGGCAGAAGATCTTCATCACCTACGGCGACCACGATCTCGCGCCGAACATCATCCACATGGTGCTGGCGCGTACCCCCGAAGCGCCGCCCGGCAGCCGGGGAATCTCGCTCTTTCTCGTACCGAAATTCCTCCCCGATGATGAGGGCGGGGCGGGATCGCGCAACGATGTCCGCACGTTGAGCCTGGAGCACAAGCTCGGCATCCATGCCTCGCCGACTTGCGTGCTCGCCTATGGCGAGGACGAAGGTGCGATCGGCTGGCGCATCGGCGAAGAGAATCGCGGCCTCGAATACATGTTCACGATGATGAACGCCGCCCGCCTCAATGTCGGGCTGCAGGGTGTGGCGATCGCCGAGCGCGCCTACCAGCAAGCGCGCGACTTCGCCCGCATCCGGGTGCAGGGCCGGCCGCTCGGCGCCGCACCAAACGGCGAGGCGCCGCCGATTATCCATCATCCGGACGTGCGGCGCATGCTGCTGTGGATGCGCGCCGCGACCGAGGCGATGCGCGCGCTGGCCTATTATGCCGCCGCGATGATCGACCGCGGTCGCCGGCACCCCGAACCGGCCGCGCGCCAGATGGCGCAACGGCGGGCGGACCTCTTGATCCCGGTGGTCAAGGCGTGGTGCACCGACCTCGGGATCGCTGTCGCCTCGACCGGCATCCAGGTGCATGGCGGGATGGGCTATGTCGAGGAGACCGGTGCTGCGCAACATCTGCGCGACGCGCGGATTGCGCCGATCTATGAGGGGACGAACGGCATCCAGGCGAACGACCTCGTCGGCCGCAAACTCGCGCGGGATCGCGGCGAAGCCGCCGCGGCGTTGATCGCCGAAATCCGGGAGACCGCAGCGGCGCTCGGTCAGGCTGGTTCCGTCGAGCTAGCGGCGATCGTCCGGCCGCTGCAAGACGGGCTTGCGGCGCTCGAAACCGCGACGTCGTTCCTCGTCGAAGCGGAGCCGCCGCTGGCGGCGGCCGGGTCGGTGCCGTATCTCCAGCTGCTCGGCACCGTCTGCGGAGGCTGGCTCATTACCCGGCTGGCGCTCGCGGCCGAGCGTCGCGGTGCGGCAAATGGCGGCGATGCCGCGTTTCTCTCCGCCAAGCGCCTGAGTGCGCGGTTTTATGCCGAGCATTTCCTGGCGCCGGCGCCGGGCTATCTATCCGGGGTCGTCGGCGGTGGTACCGTGCTCGATTTCGATCCGGACGAGTTCTGACCTGGCTCTACTCGGCGGCTTGCGGCATCTGCTTGAGATCGTTCGAATAGCGCAGGTGCACCGGAGCGTTCGCCTCGAAGGGGTCGATCAGGCCGAGCTCCTTGCCGAGCTCGCGCATCGCCGGCATGACCTCCTGGCCCAGCAAGCGGATGCAGGTCTTGGCGTCCTCCGGGCTGACCGAGCCGTCGTTGCCCCAGAGGCCATAAATGCTCGGGCGCGTCTCTTCGAGAACCCGGCGCAGTTTCGGAATGACCGTGTCGGGCGTGCCGTAAATGACCCGCCCGTCGGCGACCTGCTTTTCGAAGGTCGGGCGCCCGCGCGGGCTCTCGGCCCGCCCGACCGCAAACTCGACGAACTGCCGCCGGAACTCAGGCGAGAAATACCCCGCCGGGTTCGACCATACCGGATGCGCAAGGCCGGTGAACTCGCCCTGCATCCACAGGAATTGGCGGGCGTTCTTCTCGGCCTTCTCCTCGCTGTCGGAGACATGCACTTGCTGGAGATAACCGCGGTTCTCGGGGCCTGCGGTGTAGCCAGTCTCGGCCGCCACCTGGTCGTAAAGCTTCCAGATCTGCTTCGTCGCCTCGATCGAGGTGTTGAGCGCGATATAGGGATAGCGCTGCTTGGCCGCCCAGATGATTGTCTCTTTGCTCAGCACACCCGGGATCCACACCCGCGGGTAGGGTTTCTGCAATGGGACCGCCCACGGATTGACAACGCGGTGCTGGTAATGCGTGCCCTCCCAGCGAAACGGGCCCTCGCGCGTCCACGCCGCGACCACCAGATCGTGCGCCTCCTCGAAGCGCTCGCGGTTGTAGGCCGGGCTGACGCCGTTTGCGAGCTGCTCCTGGCCGCCACCGCGGACAAAGCCCGAGACCAGCCGGCCCTTCGAGATCATGTCGATCATCGCCAGCTCTTCGGCCAGACGCACCGGGTTCTCGGCCAAAGGCAGTGGGTTCCCTAGCAGGACGATCTTCGCCTTTTTCGTCACCGCCGCGAGGATCGAGGCAAAGATGTTGCACTTCGCCTGCATGCAGAACGGCGCATTGTGGTGCTCGTTCAGCATGAAGCCTTCGACACCCATCTCCTCGGCGTAGATGTATTGCTCGAGATATTCGTTGTAGAGCCGGCTGCCGGCTACCGGATCGAAATACTTGTTCGAGAACATCAGCGCGGTGGCACCGAATTCGAGCCCGATGTTGGCGGGATACGCGGACATCGGCTGCTCGGTGAAATACATCACATGCATGGCTTCCTCCCTGGGCCGCCCGCGGCCCGTCGATCCGCTAATTGTCCTCGATGAAGTCGCTGACCAGCCTGGCGAGCTCGCCCGGCTGCTCCATCTCGACGCAATGCCCGGCCGCGCGGACCGTCTCAAAACGCGCCTTCGGCAACAGCGCCGCGTAGCGCTCCCCCGCGCTCTTCGGGACCACTTTATCATCGTCGCCCCAAACAACGAGCGCCGGGGTGGGCGCTCCACCCAACAGGTGGGGCAAGGTCTGACTGTACATGTAGGGCTTCCAGGCAATCCGGAAGCACATCTCGCGGCACAGGTCCCACTCGACCAGCTGATCGGTGGACACATCGCCATAGACCCTGGCGAAAGCCGCCTGATCGTGGAAGCCGGCTCTCGCGTAGTCGAGATAGCTCACGATCGCCTGGTCGAGAATGTCACCATCAGGCGGCTTCAGACCCATCGCCCCGACCAGGATCAGCCGGTGGAAATCGCGCGGCGCCATCGTTGCCATCTCGGCTGCGATCCAGCCGCCAAAGCCCAGCCCGATCAGCGAGACCCGGTCGACCGCGAGATCGGACAGCATCGATTGATACAGAACCGCGACGTCGCGGACGCTGCGCAGCCATTGCGGCCGCTCGGACTTGCCATAACCCGGATGGTGCGGAACGAGCACATCGAAGCGATTGGCCAACGCGTCGTAGAAGTCGAGTCGCTCCGGGGTTCCAATGTCATGGTGCAACACGAGAGCCGGCCGCCCGCTGCCGGCGCGCGCGAGATGCAGCTTCACCCCGGCCAACTCGACGGCCGTTTCGGTCCACCTCGTGCCCGTCGCCATCACGCCACCTCTCGCAGAGCTTTCTCAGGTTAGCGCCTCGTGGTGGCTTCCTGCAACTGCCGCACCGCACATCTGAATTGCAAAATCCTGCGACTTTCGGTCGATCGGTTGGAATCGATTTGCGTCTGCTCATGGTTCAGCGGTGTCGGCTTGGGCGGCTCGACCGTCTCGAAAGAGAGCGGGGGCGGCCCGGACGTGTTGCCAGTGGGGTCGAGATTTTGCCCCTATTTAACGGAATTATTGTATAACGGGTGGCACCTTACACGAGATTGATCGGCGACCCGGCGGGGAAGCGCCTGATCGGCGCTGAAGCCCGTTGTCCATGAGGTGATGCTGTGATCGGCTTTGAGACAATCGGCAACGCCACGGTGACCTGTTTCGACGGTGACCCGATCCTGACCACCGATCCCTGGATCAAGGGCAGTGCCTATTTCGGCAGCTGGGGGATGTCCCACGAGATCCCCGCTGAGCAGCTCGAGAACATCCGGAGCTGCCGCTACGCATGGTTCTCGCATGGCCATCCTGATCACCTGCACGGGGATTCGGTCGCCGAGTTCGGCAGCCACGCCATTCTGCTGCCAAACCATGCGGGCTCACGCATCCGCGACGACCTGGTCGGGCAGGGCTTCCAGGTCGAGGTCCTTCCCGATCGACGCTGGCGGCACTTGTCGCCGCACATCAAGGTGATGTGCATCCCGGATTACCGCCAGGACGCGGTGCTGCTGATCGACATCAAGGGTGTGCTGGTGATCAACACCAACGACGCCAGTAACCATGGCTGGCAAGGGTTCGTCCAGCGGGTGGCCAAAGAATACAAGGTCAAATGGCTGCTGAGGCTCAACGGCTACGGTGACGCCGACATGATCAATGTGTATACGGAAGACGGGCAGTGGAAGGTCCCCGGCTGTGCCCAGAAGCGGCCGCCCGGCGTCGCGACCGAACGTCATGCGCGCCTCTACGGTGCCACCCATGTTTTGCCGTTCAGCTCCTTCCACCGCTATCAGCGGGAAGACAGCGTTTGGGCGCAACAGTACACGACCCCGCTTTGGGCCTATAGGGATGGGTTCACCGCCAAGGACATCGAGTTTCTTCCGGCGTTCATCCGCTACGACGTCGAGCGCCAGCAGGTCACGCCGATCGATCCCCCCGAGAGCGAGCCGATGGTGCTACCTCCATCGGCCTTCGGCGACGACTGGAATGATCAGCTGACACGCGCGGACGTCGCCGAGCTGGAGGCATACTTCCTCCGCAGGGGACTTCTGCGCGACCATATCGGCTTCCTGCGACTGCGGGTGGGAGGCCGGGATCACGGGATTTCCTTCAACGCCGATAAGCCGAAGATCGGCATCACCTTCGAGGTTCCGCGGACCTCGCTGATGACGGCGGTCCGCTACGAGGTGTTCGATGATCTGCTTATTGGCAATTTCATGAAGACTACTCTGCACAGCCTGGAGAGTTTGAACACGGGGTTCTCGCGGATCGTGCCGAGATACGCCGACAATGGCCACATGTATACGCGATACGAGTTGGCTCGGTACATGCTGGATTACGTTATGCGGGCTCCGGGTTACATGCTGAAGTACCATTTCTGGGAGCAATCCGAGGCGCTTTTCCGGCGCCTGGTCGACCCTGACACGACCTTCTTCCGTACCTCCAAGCGGATCTACCACCTGGTGAAGGGTCCGCTAAATCTACACGCAAGATTTTGAGACGAGCTCCGCCGCCACCCACGGAGCCAGTTGCCCGCCATCGTAGTCGAATGAAATCGCAACCGTGTAAGGGGCTGCCCCGGGCGACGTTCAAGAATGCGGCAAAAGGTCCGAGACCTGGCAAGATCAAGGTCTTCCCTGCGGAAGCGGTGAGCTATTGCACCGAAGCTTATAAATTGGCCGCCGACAGACTCTGTGAATAGCGGGTCGCCGCTTTATGGGTGGCTTCTTTCTTGTGTGCGCGCGTCCGGAGGAGGATCGAGCAGGACCGGTGACCGGGTTGCAGAGGGCCTTTGCCGAGCTCGGCTTTGCCCCTCCCGAAATCGTGAAGGAAGAGGGATACCTCTTCGCCGCTTATCCCAAGTTCCAGAGCAGATCGGTCAATCTGAAACGTTATCCAAAAGGCGATTTCGCATTCGTTTGCGGCACCTGCCTATGCGAAGGCGGCGGCTTGGCCGATGTTGCTGCGCTGTACAAAGGCGCCTTCCCCACGGGCGAGAAGATTATGGGTCAGTACGCCACGGTCTTGAAGAAAAACGGCCGGACGGAAATCAAGCTCGACCCGTTTGGCGGCTATCACCTGTTTTACAATCTCGAAGCGCGGATCGTCTGTTCCTCCTTTTACGCGATTTCTTCGGTCCTTGGCCCCTTGACCGTCTCGCACCAAAGCGCCTGCGAGTATGTGTTCAACGGTGTCGTTTCCGGTAACGAGACGCTGTTTAACGAGGTGAAGCTCGCTCCGATCCAGGCGACCATCATCGTCGGCCCGCACGGGTTGGAGATCGTTCGTCCGACGCTGCCGGTAACGCGGATGTTCGCCTCGCCCAGGCGCGATGGCTCGCTCAGGGAAAGCATCGCGCTGCTCGACTGCTATTTCAGCGCTGTCGCGCGCAGCTTCGGCGACCGCGTCCGTTGCGCTCTCTCTGGCGGCTATGATTCGCGCCTGATACTAGCCTTTTTGCGCCGCCACGGCATTAAGCCCAGCCTCTACGTCTATGGCCGGGTAGCGGAGAGAGACGTGCAGCTCGCAGGAGAGATCGCACGAGGAGAGGGCTTCCCGCTCGACGCCATCGACAAGGACGACCGTCCCGTCATTCCGCCCGAGGAATTTCTCGAGACCGCGCACAGCAACTTTCTCGCGACCGACGGATACGGGAATGCCGGCATTTTCCATAACGGCGCCGAGACCGAAGAGATGGCCCGTCGCGTTCGTGGCAACACGATCGCAATTCACGGCGGAGGCGGTGAGATATTTCGCAACTTTTTTTATCTCCCCGATCGCGAATACACGATTAATGAGCTGTTGTGGAGTTTCTACAGTCAGTTCAATCCGGCCACCTGCACATTGGCATTCGACGATAGGAGTTATTATCGCGGACTCGAGAGGAAGGTGATGGATGTCTTGGACAGCGACGAAGCCCGGTTGGAGCGCCCCGCCATCGAATGGCTTTACCACAGCTTCCGTTGCCGCGCGTGGGACGGCAAGGTCGACAGCATCGCCAATCGATACGGGTTCACTGCGATGCCGTTCCTCGAGCGACCGATCACCGAGCATGCCAGCGCAATTCCGCTACGTTGGAAGAACCACGGTGCCTACGAAGCCGAGCTGATCCGGCGCATCGACAGCCGGCTCGCTGGATATCGTTCCATTTACGGACATGATTTCAGCGGACCACTACCGCTTTCACGCCGGCTTTCCGATTGCTTGACCCATATCCGCCCGCCATGGCTGCGCCGTTACACGTATCGGATCAGATATTCTCGGCGGGCGGGCGATTGGCCTGCCTATCTGGCCTCGCCATACCGAGATGCGGTGCTGCCCGGGGGCGTCGCCGTCTCGCGGCGGCTGTTTCGGCTGAACCGCGTCGCGGATCCGCTCCAATACACGCGAATTATTTCACTCGAGTACGCGTTTCGGCAATTCTCTGGCCGGGTTAAGGTCGATTTCTAAAGCTTCTCTCGAGGACGTGCTGTTTATTACGCGAGAGCGATTCCGAATCGCAACTTGCTCTATCGCGGCAACCGGCGCTGTCGGCGCTTATCGCCGCCGCCGATGTCCGACCGCGATAAGCGTTCTCTATTGACAATTTGTTCGGCCGTCGCCACCCTGACGAAGAGGTGGGCCAACCAGGAAATCGCTTCAGAAGTTCGGTATTGACGCGGTATCGATCGTCGTTGTTTCAGGGTAGACGATGAAATCGATGCTCGAAGCGGGGCATTGTCGGTTGCCAACGACGGCTCCCTCCGACGGTTGCCTGACGATGTGCTCCGCATCTCTCAGCCGGCGACCGCTGAGGCTGCTGACCTTTACGACGCTGTTTCCGAACTCCCAGCAGCCGGATCACGGCGTATTCGTGGAAAATCGGTTGCGGCATCTGGTTGCAAGCGGCGAGGTGCAAAGCGTCGTCGTCGCGCCAGTGCCCTATTTCCCGTCGGCCGCTCGGTGCTTCGGCGACTGGGCCCGGTTCGCCCGGATCGGCAGGCAGGAAGTGCGGCATGGTCTCGCCGTCTGCCATCCGCGTTTTCCGGTGATTCCACGGGTGGGGATGTCGGTGGGCCCGGCCCTGTTGGCTGCGGCAACAATCGGCTTCATTCGGCGGCTGCTGGTAAAGGGTGTGGATTTCGACGTTATCGACGCCCATTACTTCTACCCGGATGGGGTGGCTGCCCTTTGGATCGGGCGGCGCCTGCGACGCCCTGTCGTCATCACTGCGCGCGGTACGGATATCAATCTGATGCCGCGATATGCGTTGCCCCGCCGGATGATCCGCTGGGGGATCGCCAACGCAGACCGGCTCATCGCGGTAAGCGAGGCGCTGAAACGGGCGCTAGTCGATCTCGGCGCTCCCTCAGACCGCGTGGAGGTGCTGCGCAACGGTGTCGATCTTTCCATGTTCGGCCCAACCGATCGGAGGGAGGCGCGCCAGCGCCTGGGGTTCACGCGCCCGACCTTGCTTTCCGTCGGCCACCTGATCGAGCCCAAGGGGCATGGTCGTGTGATCGAGGCGATGTGCCAGCTGCCGGACTTCGACCTTGTGATTGTCGGTGAGGGCCCCGAGCGCGAGGCTCTCGGCCAGCTTGCGCGGCGTGCCGGGGTCGCGAACCAGGTTCGCTTTCTGGGCTCGAGACCCCATGCGGCACTTCCGGAAGTCTACCGCGCCGCGGACGCCCTCGTCCTGGCGTCGACTAGAGAAGGTTTAGCGAATGTGCTCCTTGAAGCGATGGCGTGCGGCACGCCGGTGGTGGCTTCCAACACCGGCGGCAATCCCGAGGTCGTAAGGGCGCCTGCATCGGGTGTGCTCATGGAGCAGAACACGCCCGAGGGCATCGCCCGCGCCGTCCGCACTCTTTTTGCAAATTTGCCGGCACGCGCGGCGACACGAGCTTACTCAGAGAGATTTAGCTGGGACGACACGACGCGAGCGCAGATTGCTTTGTTCCGAGGCGTCCTTGCTCGACGAACTGGCTTGTCGACTTCGGATGTGGCCCAGCTCAATTTGCCGATTTGACCCGGGGTTCCGGAGTTTGCGCGACATCTGTGCGGTGCGACAAAACCGCTGGGTAAGGCGAGATATGGGTGGCGGCGAATTCCATCGTGACTGGGGTCTGGCTCAGCTAATCGGCGGCTTGGCGGCGCAGTATCCACCCGACGACCTGTGTGCCTTCGCCGATGACGGATCGTCCGACAGTGAAGAGTGCCGCAGCGTAGGTCGCCGCCCCGCTCACAGACAAGAGGACCAACTCGACGAGCCGGGGTTCGGGTACCGCCCCCAAGGCAAACTCTCGCAGCAGGAATACAAACAGGGCCATCGCCGCAGTAGCGGCCAGGATCGGCCATGTCTTCGACCACAACTCCAAAAAACTTCCCTTCAACTCGGCCAAGGCTTCCTTGGTCAGGATCGCCATCAGCCCGCAATACACCGGAGTAAAGAACTCCACTGCACCGGCGGCGCCATCCCACACCGCGCCGAGAGCTGTGACGGCCGGCACCACGACCAACAGCGCAAGACAATACCAGAATAGAAACCTTTGCCGGCGGCGCGCGAATAGGACCGGCGCGAGCAGAACGTCAAACGAGCGCACCGCCGCGTAGAGGGACAGCAGCCGTAGGATCGGGACCGAAGGCAACCATTTCGCACCAAGCAGCACGGCGACGATGTCATCGGCGACGAGCGCCATCCCGACCGAGGTCGGGATGGCAATCGCCGCTGTCACCCGCACCGCCCGATAAAACATTGCACGCATACGGTCGACATCCGTCTGCAGCTCCGCCATCATCGGCGAGCTCAGCAAGTTCACGGCAGTCGAAATCTTATTCGTCGGCAGCAATGCCAGGTCCTTTGCCATCGAGTAAAGGCCGACAGAGACCTGGCCGGTAATCTTGCCGATGACCAGCACATCGGCGTGCTCCCTCAGGGCCCATAGTAGATCGACGCCAAGTGTCGTGAGGCTGAAGTCGAGCACCTCCCTGGCGCGCCCGCCGCCAACGCGAAGCCCCGGAAACCACGGTGCGAAAGCGAAGGTTGCAACACTCCTGGCGGCGAAGCTAGCGAGCGAGCCGACGACCAATGCCCAAACTCCCAACCCGGAGAGCGCACAGCCGAGCGTCACCGGCAACGCAACCACCCCGCCGATGATCTCCGCCTGGGATATGCGGTCGAGGGCGAGCCGCTTGCGCAGGAGGCTGTCGGAAACGATGCTGCAGGCGGTCAATGGGAGGACCATGACCATGACGGGAAGCACTTCGGCTAGGCGCGGGACGCCGAACCAGCGCGCGATTATCGACGCGCCGAGAGAAAGCATCGCAAAAGCAATCATGGCCAGCGTCATGATGATCCAGAAGCAGGTATCGAGCTCCCGCCGGTCCAGATCGCGGAACTGGACGATCGCTCTTCCCAGTCCCATCTCCGTGAGCATCGCCGCTATTCCGGTGAAAACACTGGCGAGGGCCATCACTCCGTAATCCGCGGGCACGAGAATCCGCGCGACCAGTATCGTCGTGGCAAAGGAAAGAAGTTGAAGCACGCCGCGCGACCAGGCCAGCCAGAAGATCGAGCGAGCCACACGCGCTTCGAGGGAGAACCCCGCGGACCCGAGCATCAACGTTTCCCGGGGCGAGCCAGGCTCAGGATTCCGTACTTGCGAAGAGGGCTCAACCGGGCCGTATATCGGGTTTGGGAAGCGCAAAGCTGCCGATCCCCCCCTGAGACGTGCCCAGGCGCATCGATGGCATGGCGGCGTAAGGCGCTGCCGTTCCTGCGATTTCTCTGGAGACCACCCGTCGAGCCGCGTCGAATATGAAAATAACGCACCAATATTCGTCCAAATAGGTCTGTGAAAGAAAAGTGCCGCCGGCCCAGTACCCGACCAGCGTGGCTTGACCCATTCTCCCGAGAAGGTTGGCCCAGACGAGGTCGGGCCGGCCGCGCGATTGCCTGATCAACTGGGAGCAGTTTATCCACGAACACCCGGCGATCGTCAGGAACAGGGCAAGACCGATCCAGCCATGCTCGGAGAGCGCATTAAACCAGATGCTGTGCATGTCCCGCCCGACCGTCATTTGCAGTATGCCGTGCAGCAAGGGATTCACCATATTTGGCCAGGCCGTCGCCTTGAAGCCCATTCCGACGAAAGGGTGCGCTTCAGCTATCTGCAGCCCAACCTGCCACATGTAGATCCGGCTCATCGCAGAGCCGTCCCGCTCGTAGGTTTCTATCGTTTCCATACGATTAAACCATTGCGGAGGCGCAAAAGCATAGGCGGTCAAGCCGACGGTGACTATCAGAACGCCCATTACAAGTTTGGCGCGCGATCGTAGAAAAGTGACGGCCCCCATTGCACACAAGCCGACCAGCGCGCCGCGGGAATAGGTGCACAAGTCGGCCGTTATTACAAGAATGCCCATGACTATTATTCCCCGACGGATATGGCGATTTTCTGTACATTGCCATTTATAGAACATCAACGGCAGGATCAAGATCAGCGCTAGACCAAAATCGTTATTGTCTCCGATTGCCGTCCCGTCTGGACCATGAATGCGAACGGTGCCTCCGGTAAGGATAGACCAGATTCCGCCTTTGACGCCCCAGACGCCGATCGCCAGCACGACCACCCAAATAAGCTGGTCCACGCGCTCGCGCGTCGTCGTCAGCGCGTATCCGACAAGGCACATGAACAGTATCTTCTCGACGGTGGTCCATTGGGACCAGACCACTTCAGCGCGGAACGGGAATATCGAGTCCGCGGCAACAAAGGAAGTGATCGTGATCCACACCATAAAGAGCAACGTCATCACGCTCAGCGGTGTGAGCGGGAGCCATTTCTTCTCGCGCGAAATCATCCATGAGAAGCAAGTCGCGATCGCAATGACGTAGCCATAGTTAAGACCGGGAAGGCCCCAGGTGATGGTGTGAAAATTCCCCAAAGAAAAAACATACCATGCAATCACACCGTTGAATGGGCTGACAAAGGTCAACGGTATGCTCGCTATAAACGCCAACAAAAAGACCAAACCGCGCATGGCAAACTAACCCCTGGAGGAACCGGC
>Ga0307477_10003324_pt1 | contig 11997 bp, 6 predicted proteins | sample atmos_gasesECM2C_FD_203316 | JGI IMG/M metagenome (GOLD analysis project Ga0307477, IMG submission 203316) | Hardwood forest soil microbial communities from Morgan-Monroe State Forest, Indiana, United States - atmos_gasesECM2C_515 | ecosystem: Environmental > Terrestrial > Soil > Temperate...
AATATCCTGGAGGAACGCCGCCATATTTTCTCCTGTGATGCTCAACACCTCATCAGAAGCTCGACTCTATTCGCATCTCAAAGCCACGATTGGATCTACTGCCATGGCACGCCGCGCCGGGACGTAGCACGCAACGAAGGCAACCAATGCGAGCAGAATCGCCACTCCTAGAAGAGTGAGTGGATCCGTGGGACTCACGCTAAAAAGCAGGCCTTTCAAAAATCTGGTGAGGGCGAGTGAAGCAGCCAAGCCGAGGCCAAGGCCAATGAAGCCCAGCGACATTCCATGTTTCAGGACGAGCCCAAGAACGCTGGAGTCTTGCGCTCCCAATGCCATGCGGATGCCAATTTCGCGAGTGCGCTGTCCGACGTTGTAGGCGATTACTCCGTAGATCCCCACGGCCGCCAGCAGCAGTGCAAGCCCCGCAAAAATACCCAGCAGCAATGACGCGAGGCGCGGCTGCCCTAAGGATTGAGCGAGGACCGAATCCATGGGGAGAATTCCGGTCACTGGCATGTCGGGATCGACGGAATGAATTGCGTCAACGAGCGGTCTTGAAACGGTGGCGGGCGGGACCGACGTGCGAACGACCATGCTAATCGCCGACAGCGGCATGAACTGCGCCAAATCGTCGTTATTCAGTACGCTCATGGAAAAATATGCGGATGGCCGGGGAATATCATCGAGTCCGAACTGATGGACTTCCGGCGTGACGCCAATAATCTCGAGCCAGACCGGCTTGCTGTCTTTTCCTTCGCCATCGGTCCACATCGAAATGCGTTTTCCGATGGGATCCTGACGCGGGAAATAACGGTCGACGGCGATGCGATCAATGATTACCACCTTCGCTCTGGCGGCGTCGTCCTGCTCGGTCAAATCGCGGCCGCGAAGCAAAGGCATGCCCATCGCGCCGAAGAACTGCGGACTAATGACGCGCCACTCCAGGTATTGTTCATTCTCGGCTTTGGGAGCTGGACGCCCCTCGATCGTCACATCGCCATTCACATTATTCCCCGAGAAGGGTGGATCGATGATGGTGGCGGCAAAACGTACGCCGGGAACATTTCTCATGGCCGCAAGCATTGCCCGCACTGAAGCAAGGCGTGCCGGTACAGCTTCAGAAGTCAGGCTGGGGACATAAAAATTCATGGTTAACAAGTCGTGCGGCTCGAATCCTGGAGAAACGCGGATAAGAGATCGGAACGAGCGGATCAAAAGTCCGCCGCCGACTAACAAAAGCATGGCAAGAGAAACTTCCAGGACTACCAGCGCGCTTTTGAAACGCGAGCCGCCACCCGCAGATCCCGAACGTTCGCCTGCATCGCGAAGCGCTTGGTTTAAATCGATCCGCATGGCCTGAATGGCCGGCGCCAACCCGAAAAACAAGCCGCTGATCAATGAAAGGCCCAGGGTGAAAAGGAAAACGTTGCGATCGAGTGCCACTGGTCCCATTTGGCGGACAAGTCCCGCAGGGGCTACTGACAAAAGTGCGCTGGTTCCAATCTCAGCCAGCAAAAGACCAAGCCCAGCGCCGACAAGAGCCAGCAGAATGTTTTCGCTCAGTAGCTGGCGGAGCATGCGAGATGGCCCGGCTCCCAAGGTCGCGCGGACGGCCATCTCCTTTCGCCTGGTCTCGCTCCGCGCGAGCAAAAGATTAGCAACATTCACGCAGGCGATCAGCAATACAAAACCAACAGAAAGTTGCAGCACTAAAAGAGCCAGCCGTATGCTCGAAACGCGGCGCTCTTGCAGCGAAACGACTACAACTCCGCGAGAGTCATTGCTGTCCGGATACTGCTGCCGCAAACGGCTGGCGATGGTGTCCATGTCCGCGCGCGCGGAGGATAGCGGTACGCCGGGCTTGAGACGTCCAAAAACCTGGAGCCAGTGGGAGCCACGAGAGCGAGTAAGCAGAGGATTATCGGCTCGTAGCGGGGTCCATAGCTCTTCGTTTGCCGGAGATTGGAAGGCAACCGGAAGAATGCCGACCACAGTAAAGGATTGCCCGCTCAGCGTGACTGGCTTCCCGAGGACGCCGGGTTCGCCGCCGAAGACGCGCCGCCAGAGGCCGTCGCTGATAATCACAACGTTGTTGCCGCCCGCCTTAAACTCATCGGGGAGAAACAGCCGGCCCATCGCGGGTGTGACGCCAAAAATATTGAAAAAATCCGGCGTGATAAAAGCGGACGAGATGCGCTGCGCCTCACCTGTCCCGGTCAGATTGAATCCATTTGTGTAATAGGCAGCGAGAGCGGAAAACGATTGGTTTTGGGCATGCCAATCGAGGAAATTGGGACCGGACACGGAACCTTCCCACTTTTTGCCGATGATAGCTTCGTTCAAGGTGACGATCTGCTGTGACTGGGGATACGGCAGAGGCCGCAGCAGCACGGCGTTTACCACAGAAAAAATTGCCGTATTCGCGCCGATGCCCAGCGCGAGCGTCAGCACGGCGATTAGCGTAAAACCGGGATTCTTCATCAGCATCCGCGCGCCGAAGCGGATGTCTTGTAGCAGTGTTTCCATGCCCGTCCCCTTTTATCTTGATCGCCCCGAACTTTTAACCGGAGGAGTCGGCCGGCTATGCTGCGCCGGCCTTCTGTCCATCCACGATCCAGCCGTCGGCCAACTGGATGATGCGGTTGCCGTATGCGGCCCAGGCATCGTTGTGGGTCACCTGGATAATCGTGGTGCCGTCCTCATTCAGCTTTTTGAGCAAGTCCATGATCATTTTTCCCTGGCTTGAGTGCAGGCTGCCGGTGGGCTCGTCCGCCAGGATTAATTTCGGCTTGCCGATTACGGCGCGCGCCACAGCTACAAGCTGTTGCTGACCACCGGATAGCTGATTGGGGAAAAGGGATTTTTTGCCGACGATCTGGAAGCGGTCGAGGATGTCCGCAACCATTCCTTCGCGCTCGGTTTTCTTCATATCGCGATAGGAAAGCGGCAGGTCGAGATTTTCGGCGACGGTGAGGTTGTCGAGCAAATGATATTGCTGAAACACGAACCCTATATATTTTTTGTGCAGCTCAACGCGGCGGCGATTGTCCAGTTTATGGACGGCGTTATCGAGCAGGTGATATTCGCCCTTCCATGCGCCGTCGAGCATTCCCACGATGCCCATCAGCGTGGACTTTCCCGCTCCCGAAGGGCCCATGATGGTGATGAAATCGCCGTCGGCAATGTCCAGATTGATCCGGCGCAGTACCCAGGTTTTTCCGGCGCCCGACTCGTAAACTTTTTCTACGTCTCTGAGTTTGATCACTTTTTCTCACCCCTTGTGAGGCCAGCGTAATTGCTTTCAGGCTCTCGGCCGAATGCGACTGGTAAGTGCACACCGACTATTCATGGCGTAACGCCGTCATTGGATCGACGCGCATGGCGCGCCGCGCAGGAACATAAGCGGCGAATGCAGCTGCCAAGGTAACTACACACAAAACCACGACGAAGGTCACCGGATCGGTTGCGCTTATTCCAAATAATAGGCTGCTCATTCCGCGCCTGGCCATTACCGAGACCAGCGCTCCCACAGCCGCGCCTAACAGGGCTAGCCGCAGACCGTGCCCGACCACCAGTCGCAAAACATCCTTTGTTTGCGCGCCCAGCGCCAGGCGAATCCCAATTTCCCGGAGCCGCTGGCTGACGCTATAAGACAACACGCCGTAAATTCCGAGCCCCGCTAAAAGCATACCTAGCGCACCGAGCACACTTGCCAGAGTCGCTGCGATTCGATTTGCGAAGAGTGATACATGCAGCAGGCCGTCCAGGTCGTCTGTCTCAATCGGTTGCACCTTGGAATCAAGCGACTTGGCCGCGGCGCGCACGTCAGCGATAACCGCCGCGGTAGGGAGAGCGGCGCGCACCAAAATGTTTGCGTCGGTTCCGTCCGCCTGTAATTGCGGCAAATAGATGAACGATCGGGGATCTTCATTCATGCGGTGATACTTGATGTCGTGCGCGACTCCCACTACCGTGCGCCACTCGCCCCCAACGTGAACTTGGTGGCCCACCGCGTTAGCACCCGGCCAGAAACGGTTGGCCATGGTTTGGTTCACGATTACAACCCTGGGAGCGTCGGTGCGATCCTGCTCGGCAAAATCTCGCCCATTCATGAGAGGGATTTGCAGGGTTTGGAAATAATCGGGACCGACCACGTTGCAATCGATACCCATGTCTTCGTTGGGCGCGGGTGTATAGCCCTGAATCTTGACACTGGTATAGCTGCGCCCAGTAAACCAGAGCGGGACATAGCGTTCCAGGCTAACGGACTGTATCCGCGGGTACGCGCGAATTCGTTCGATTAAATGATCGAAGTAAGCGGCGCCTTGCGGACCCGTGTAGTCGGTAGCCCGCAGATCAAACGCGGCAAGCGTGACATGATTCGAATTGAAGCCCGGACCTTTGTATTCGGCGTTGTGCAAACTTCGGAGCAGAAGACCGGCGCCCATCAGCAAAACCGTTGCCAGTACCATTTCTGAAACGACCAGAAGATCGCGGAGGCGATGGCTTCCGCTTCCTGTTCCCGAGCCGCGGCCACCCTCTTTCAACGAATTATTCAAGTCCGCTCGAGAGCCACGCCACGCCGGGGCCAACCCGAAAACGACTCCCGTTCCGAGCGAGAGAACCAGTGTAAACGCGAGCACCGCACGATCGACGCCCAACGGCAGGCCTACCGGCAAATGCAACGGTGGCAGGAAAAATGTCAGCAGGTTCGCTCCCCACAGCGCGAGGAATATTCCCCCGATGCCACCTGCGGTGGCGAGCAGGAGACTTTCGATGAGCAACTGGCGCAACAGCCTTTTGCGGCTGGCTCCGAGGGCAGCGCGTATGGCAATTTCCCGTTCGCGGGAGGTCGCGCGAGCGAGCAACAAGTTCGCCACGTTGACGCAAGCAATCAACAGCACGAACAGAGCAACTACCATCAGAAAGCCCAAAACGCTTCGAAGAAAATCCTGCACGCCATAGTGCGCGCCCCATACCGGCGTCAAGAAAACTCCGACGCCCTTCTCCGCATTCGGATATTCCTTCTGAAAATCGGCGTCCAGCGTGGACATCTCGGCTTGCGCTTGCGCCATGGTTATGCCAGGTTTTAGCCGGCCCATAATATGAACGAAGGTGGGCCAGCGTTCTTCGATATCCTCGCCCGGCAAGACCTGCGGCTGCATCATCATGGGAACGAAATATTCGGCATTGATGCCCACAATCGTCCCGTAGAAGCTTTGCGGAGCCACGCCGATAACAGTGAACGGATGGCCGTTGAGGTGAACCGTGCGGCCTAGCACTTTGGGATCGGAACCAAAACGCCGCGCCCACAATCCATGGCCAAGAACTATGTAAGGATCGGAATTCAAGCCCTGCTTCGGCACCGCATGAAACGTGCGACCCATGGCCGCTTGCACGCCGAGAACGTCGAAATAATTTTCCGTGGCAATGATTCCCCACACGCGCTCCGGCGGAGCGTCGTTGCGCAGGCTCATGTCTACGCCGGCCAGCTCGAACCCGACCAGTCCGGAGAAAACACTATTACGATCGCGATAATCTTTGTAATCCGGGTAAGAGCTGGTGTGATATTCGCCGCTGGGCATTACGGTTTCGACCGCAACGAATTGGTCCGCATGCAAGATTCCCGGCAACGGATTCAGCAGGACCGTCCGGATCCAACTGAAAACAGTAGCGTTCCCGCCGATTCCGATCGCGAGCGTCAATACCGCCACCGCCGTAAACCCCGGTGCCTTGGCCAGCATTCGCAATCCGTAGCGCAGGTCTTGAAGTAGGGCGTCCATTCGGGCTCTCTTTTTCCAGACTCAGTTCACGGCGATTACGATCAGAGTTGCGTCATCGTGCCAGTTGCCGCCGCAGAACGAGCCAACCGTCTGTAATATCGTTTTCTGCAATTGATCGGCGGATGCTTCGCAGTTTTCTTGGAGCAAGCGAACCAGGCGCGCGTCGCCAAATTCTTCGCCATCCGGACCGCAAGCTTCCGCCACGCCGTCGGTGAACAGCAGCACGCGATCTCCCGGCAATAGCTTTTGAGTACCGAGCACGAAATTCTCAGATGGGAAGATGCCGAGCACGGTTCCGCCCAGGTCCAAGCGGTGGTGGGTGCCGTCACGATGCGCGATGATGGGAGCGTTATGCCCTGCGTTTGAATAACTCAGTTCTCCGGAGGTTCCCTCCAGGTGTGCATAGAAAAACGTGATGAAACGGTCGCTCGCGATGTTCTTGTAAATCATCGAGTTCAAGCGCTCACACAAAATTTCCGGAGTCATCGAGGGTGAGGCAAGGCCGCGTACAGCCGCCTGCAAGTTCGACATCAGAAGCGCCGCGGGCATTCCCTTTCCCGCCACATCGGCAATGCACAGCCCGAGCGTGTCTCCCGGAAATCCAAGAACGTCGTAATAATCGCCGCCAACCACGCGGGCCGGCTGCCATTCGCCCGCGATTTCGTAGCCGGCAAGCTGTGGAATTTCCTTGGGCAGGAACCCCAGCTGGATGGCGCGCGCTTCTTCAATTTCGCGCCCTTGGCGCTGAAGCTGGGAAGCGATTTCGTTTTGCGAGCGATTGTTTTCGATGGCGCTGCGGCGGGCGGTGCGGCGTTCGCGTCCAATCTCTATTTGTTTTTGGAGTACCTCCAGAAGCCGCGCGTTGACCCAGGGCTTTTCAACGAAATCGCCCACGCCGCGCTGCATGGCCTCGACAGCCAGGCCTACGGTAGCCCACCCGGTCATTACCACAATGGGTGGCGCGTTTTCGGAAGCCTTCAGTTGATTGAGGATATCCATCCCTTCGCGGCCTGAAGTAGTGTCTCTCGCGTAGTTCAAGTCCATCAAAACCAGGTCGAATTCCACCCGCCCGAGGGCATCCAGTAAGGCAGCGGGGGACGTCACCGCCTCGGTGGTGTAACCATGACCCTTCAGTAGCAGGCGCAGCGCCTCGAGGACGTCGGGCTGGTCATCGGCTATTATTATGCGCGTCTGAGTAGGCCCGGCTTGATTCATCAGATCAACCGCCATTGTGTCCATTTCGGTAGGCTCGATCGCTGAAAATCAGCTGGAACGCTATCGGGGAGCCTCCCATATATGGGCAGTTCAGATTCCAGCACGCCGCGCCTCTAACTGTCTTGCTGAGAACATATTGTGGGAACTATGCGACCGACCATTGGCGCCAAATGCCCAGTTACGGGAATGTTTGTCGCGATTCCGAACAGTGCCTCTGCGAAGCCTTATTCGTAACGCAGCGCAATCAGCGGGTCCACGTTCATCGCGCGACGCGCAGGTATATAGCAGGCGGCAAGAGCTACAGTTGCAAGAATTGCTGAAACTGCAATGAAGGTGGGCGGATCCATAGGGCTGACGGCGAGAAAGCTCCCAAACAAGCGCGCTCCTGCTAGTGCCATGGCGATACCCAGGGCCAAGCCGATTACGATGATAAACAGGCCCTGGCGGAAGATCATTCTGAGAATGTCCATCGGCTGAGCTCCCAGGGCCATGCGCACGCCGATTTCGTGAGTTCTCTGGCTGGAGGCATAGGAAATCACCCCGTAGACTCCCACCACTGCGAGGATTAGTCCGAGGATTCCCAGTAGCGCGGCCAAAACCGCGCCAATCTGATAGAACAACAAACCGTTCAGGGTATTCAGCGCTTGGGTCATCGTGTTCACGTCAAATACCGGCAGGTCTGGCGCTAGTTCTCCAATCACGCGTTCAATCTCGGGAGCCATGGCCTCTGGCGCAGCGAATGTGCGCACCTGCAAGGTTCCCAGCGAATTAGCGGCGTACTGCTGCAAGAACGGAAGGAAAAAATATGATTGAACGTTACCGCGCAGCCCCTCGAACCGCGCATTCTTGACCACGCCGACCACTTGTATCCAATGCCTTGGATCAGAGCCAATCTTGAATTGACGCCCGATCGGATCTGCATTGGGCCAGAATTGCTTGACCATGGATTCGTTCACGATGGCAACATATTGGGTATTCGTGTCGTCGGTCGGTTTAAAGGTACGCCCGCTGAGCATCGGAATTTCCAGGGTCTCGAAATATCCCGAGGAAATTACATTGAATTGACAAGATGGCGCGGGCTGATCGGGGGGTGGCTGATAACCTTCGATGGTAAGCGTGTCACCTGAGTTGATGTATCCCAGCGGCACCGAACTCGCGATGCTGGCCGATTGCACGCCGGGAAGCGCGCGCACGCGCTCGAGCAGGTTCTTGTAGAACTCGCGGTACTGCACATCGTTGTACCCGATCTCGTTTGGGTCCATGGTCAGATTCAGCAAATGGCTCGGATTGAAACCCAGGCTGGTTTGCTGCGCTTTTCCCAGGCTGCGGGTGAACAATCCTGCGATGATCAGCAGCGTCAGCGAGCCGGCTACCTGCGCCACGACGAGCGAACTGCGCAATCGGTTCTTGCCGCCCACCACGCCGCGACCGCCGGCATGCAAGATTGCGTTCAGATTTCCGCGCGACGCGCGAATGGCCGGCACAAGTCCGACGACAATTCCGGTTAGAACCGCGAACAAAAAGGCATAGGCAAAGACGCGCCAGTCAAAATGAAAATCAAATCGAAGCGGCAACTCAGTTCCCAAATGAAGTGAGCTAAACGCCGAACTCCCCCAATGTCCGAGAAGAATACCCACTACTCCGCCCATCATAGCCAACAGAATGCTTTCCGTAAGCAGTTGCCGGATCAAACGACTGCGTGCTGCACCTAGGGCTGCTCGAATGGCCATTTCGCGTTCACGGATGGTGGCGCGTACCAGCAGAATATTGGCGACGTTCACGCATGCCAACAACAATACCAAGGCCGCCAAACCCAGGAAGAGACTGGAAACCACCAGCACAGTGTTGTTAGGATCGGGATTCGGCCGCGAGCGCAACTCCGGATAAGCTTTCAAGCTTAAGTCCTTGTCAACATCCGGATATTGTTGCGAGAGGCGCTGGGCCACCACTCCCAGCGAGGCGTTCGTTTTTTGAAAGTTTGTGCCAGATGCCAGACGCCCGATCACGAAGATTAGATGGTTCGAGCGGTTGGTCATCAAATCGCTCGGATAACCTCCTATCGGCGCCATGCCCATGGGCAAGTAGCCTTGAATGGCGATTATGGGGCTGACACCATAAAAACCCTCCGGGGCCACACCGATGATCGTGATTGGATGGCCGTCCACAGAAACCTTTCTGCCCACAATGGCGGCATCGCCGCCAAAGTGCGTTTTCCAATATGCATAGCTGATTACCATCACCGGATCTGCTCGGAGAGTTTCGCCCTCGGATGGCAAAATGAGGCGCCCGAGAGCCGGCTTCAAGCCCAGCGTGGAGAAAAAATTGCCGGAGACATAGGACGTCATCATGCGCTCTGGTTTTGCTCCTTCCGCGCTGAGCCCATCCAGCCCAAACAAGTACCCGGCTAGTCCGGAAAACGATTCGCCAGTTTGTTTTTGAATGTCCTGATAATCCGGGATGGAGAATTGCGGTTGCACCCCGCCGTTTTTCTGCTGCATGGCGAGAACCGCGATCCGTGCAGGGTCCTGCAGGGGGAGCGGGCGCAGCAATAAAGAGTCCACCATGCTGAAAATGGCGGTATTCGCCCCGATTCCGAGGCCAAGCGTGATAACGGCGACGATCATCAACCCGGGGTTCTTTAGAAGCATCCGGACGCCATACCGAATATCCTGCTTCAGCATTTCCACGTTTTCTCCTGGTTACTCGTATTCCAGCGCGGCCAGAGGATTCGCGAACGGCAAGCGATTCAGGATCACGCCGTTGACCACGGAAAAACTCGGTATTTGCTCCCATCCCCAGGTCCGCGTAAGAATCGCAATCCATACGAACCCTGGATTTTTCGCCAGCATTCGCGCGGCGTACTTCATGTCCTGCAAAAAAGTCACCAGGCGGCACCTCTTCTTGCGGTGATACGTGATTCCCGCCGGGTATGTTCCGCGGGCCTCGAATTAGGTTCGGATTTGGTCTATTCGTATCGAAGGGCAACCATGGGATCCACCCCGGCGGCTCGACGCGCCGGAAGGCATCCGGCCAGAAAGGCCACGATGGAGAGCAGTACGGCTCATCTGCAGGGTTACTCGTAACGCAAAGCGACCATCGGATCCACACGCATGGCTCTCCGCGCAGGAATGTAGCAAGCAAGAAACACTACAGCGAGAAGCAAGGCGACCACGGAAGCAAAGGACACCGGGTCGGTGGAACTCACGCCGAAAAGAAGACTCGACAGGAACCGCGTCAGTGCGAGAGCCGCCACCAATCCGAGTCCCACTCCAAATAAGGCGAGCCGCATTCCTTGGCTTATCACTAACCGGAGCATGTCGCCAGGCTGCGCTCCGAGCGCCATGCGGATACCGATCTCATGCGTGCGCTGAGCCACCGCGTAGGAAATCACGCCGTAGAGGCCGACGGCCGTGAGAATCATCGCCAGCCCGGCAAAAATTGCAAGAAGGAACGTATTGAAGCGCGGCACCGCAATGGTTCCGTTCAAGTATTGCTCCACCGTCTTGGGCGCATATGCCGGCAAATCTTTATCGAGCGATTGCACAGCGGAGGCAATCGGTTTTGCCAATCCCTCGGGGTCTTTTGCCGAACGCGCCACAATGGTTACCGACCCGAATGGCAATTGCGCGTAGGGGATGTAGGATTCCTGCGTCCATTCGCTGGTAAGATCCTGAAATTTCACGTTTCCAACTACGCCAACGATTTCGCGCATTTGCTTTTGGCTCGAGCCCGTGGAAATTCCTGCCTGTACGTGCTTACCAATCGGATTCTCGCCGGGGAAAAATTGCCGCGCAAAAGCGTCATTGATAATTATTACAGGCGTGCTCTTTTCCCGGTCACGATCCGTGAAATCCCTACCCTGCAGAACCGGGATCCGCATGGTGCTGAAATAATTGGGTGTAACCACGCGGATGGAAGTATGGGGCTCCTCAGCCTTAGCTACCGGCCGCCCTTCGATCTGAAAGCTCGTGCGGATCTCGTCGCCACTCATCGGCAGCGGGAAAACGGCGGCAGCCGACTGCACACCCGGCAGCCCTTGCAACTGGGGAATCAGTTCACGAATAAACTCTTCTTTTTTCGCGTCTGAATATTTTGCGTCGGGAATATCGAGGCTCGCCGTCATCACGTTGTGTGGGTCGAATCCTGGATTCACGCCTTGCAAGCGAAGCAGACTGCGAATCAGCAGTCCCGCGCTCACCAACAGAATCAACGCCAGCGCCATTTCCACAATCACGAGCGAACTGCGCAAGCCATGGCGGCTGCGTCCCGCCGTCGTGCTCAGCGACCCTTCTTTCAGCGCTTCCACGATATTCGAGTGGGTTGATTGCAATGCCGGCGCCAAACCGAACAGGATTCCGGTCAGCAGCGATAAGCTCGCCGTGAACGCCAGCGCCCAGCCATCCATGCGGATCTCCGCTACGCGCGGAAGGTTTTCAGGGCTCAAGCGCACCAAAATGTCGCTGCACCAAATCGCCAACGCTGTACCCAACACGCCCGCAGTGATCGCCAGCAACAAACTTTCGGTCAAAAGCTGCCGCACCACGCGAATCCTTCCGGCGCCCATCGCCGTGCGAATCGCAATCTCACGTCCGCGCGTGGTAGCGCGAGCCAGCAGGAGATTCGCCACATTCACACAGGCAATCAGCAGCACGAGGCCTACTGCAATGGTCATCACAAGCAATGCCGGCCGGATTGCATGGGTCAGGCGCTCCTGCACCGAGCTCAGATGTACGCCCATGTACTTGTTGCTGTCGGGATACTGTTTGCTCAGGGAACTCGCAATCACGTCCATGGCTGCCTGTGCCTGTGCCAACGTGACTCCCGGTCTTAACCTTGCGATGCAGGTGAGAAAATGAGCCCCGCGCGTCTGCAGCATTCCGGGCAAGTTATCGGTGGTCTCCTGCATGGGGGACAGCGTTGTCCAAATTGCTTGCGGGTCCTTTTGCAGCGGAAACCGGAAATTTGGCGGCATGACGCCGACCACCGTAAAGCCACTGTG
>Ga0307477_10003325_pt1 | contig 11992 bp, 13 predicted proteins | sample atmos_gasesECM2C_FD_203316 | JGI IMG/M metagenome (GOLD analysis project Ga0307477, IMG submission 203316) | Hardwood forest soil microbial communities from Morgan-Monroe State Forest, Indiana, United States - atmos_gasesECM2C_515 | ecosystem: Environmental > Terrestrial > Soil > Temperate...
CGGTGTTTCGGGTCAAAGCGCTGCACCGCGAAGTTGCAGAAGTCGCACGTGGCGTTGCAAATGCTGGTGATGGCGAATTGCAGATAGCCCGGCCCACCGTGGTTCAGCACTTCGCGGACAAGCTGGAAGGCACTCTTCTGCGGCCGAACGACGGGCTTCGAGAAGTCATCGGCTGCCGCGGCGCAGTCGTTCTCAGTACTCTCAGGTCGTATCTCAGCGAAAGTACCCATAAAAGATTAATCCCGATTAGGCTCTCATGATTTGAAAAAGGCTGTCTTATCACTATCAATGCCGATGCTGTGTGGTTCCAAGATACTTACTCGGTGAGTATCTTAGATTCGATGCTTCCGATGGAGATCTCTGACTCGCGCATCGTACACTTCTCCTGCGCTCGACACAATCAATTTGGCACTAAAGGGCCGGAAGAGCACACGATGCGCGAGTCAGGGGCCAAAATCGGGAATCCGGATTACGCTGGCGCCTTACCGGTGGCGAAACGCCGCTTTTAGAGAGGACATGACTGAGGTTCTGCGTGTCCGAAATGGAAGGTTCTCCTGGTTCAACGCAGCGGGCCGGTGTATTCGGGAGATTTGCCAGCGTTTGGAGTCTCTAGGGCGCGACCTGGTGGCGCAAGCTTGCCCCCAGACAGTCTACGCGGCGCGCCTGTTGGACCTGCAAGTCGGAGTGATTGGTCGACGCGTTCCGGAACCAGTTGTGGCCATCAGTCGCTGCAGAAATCCCAAGGACTGGTCCGCCAGCACCAGCTAGATGCCGGCCTCGTGAAGGCCTATGCCGCCGACTACTGTGGCACTTGCCACCCTGCGAGATACCAGCCGGGAGCAAGTCGAAGCCTTCATCAACGAACTCGCGGAATCTGCGGCCACCGATCGTGAGGCCCTGATCTGTCGCCTCAACAGTTATGCCCGACAACCGGAGGCAAACTCATGAAGCGCCGGATCCCGGGCCTACACGGTGAGCGCCAGAACTCCGACTCTGTCTTGGCGGGCGCCTTCCTCGTTCGTGTCGATCGAGAGTTCTTTCGCTGGCATCCGCAACGACCCTTCTACGCTTTGCAATTTGCCATCCTCGAACCAGAAGAAAAGCGCGGGCAGTTGTTCACTGGCCGGCTCTACTGCTCCCCGAAAGCCATTTGGAGACTGCGTTGGTTCTTGCGCGACTTCTGCTATGACCAAGACCTCATGGGCCGCGACGAAGTCGATGAAAAGGCGTTGCTCAGCCTGCGCGGAATCGTACGGATTTCCCACACAACCCTGAATGGCCGCCACTTCCTCAACCCCAGTGGATTCGCTCCGGCGAGCGAATGGGAAGAACTCTCTCCTTCGACGGTGAGCAAAGAAGAGGTTTCCCGTGACCTTTAGCCACTCGCAGATTTCGGCATACCTCCGCTGCCCCAGAAGCTACCGATATCGGTATCTCGACGGCTGGAGAGAGAAAGAATCCCGGGCGGCACTCTGCTTTGGCCGGGCGTTTGAGAAAGCTTTGGGGCGTTTTTCAGCCGTGAGGATGCTGGTGCGATTTTATTTCAGGAGTGGGGAGCTTACCGCGATGCTTCACTGGAGTATTCCCGTGGCGATGGCTCTTTACGCTAACGCCGCTCTCGCAATGCACCCTCCTACCCATTTGGCAGGGAATCGAGCCATCGAATGGGATGAGTGTCGTTGTTCGACGTGCGGTCACTCAAAGAGATCCCGCACCAGATCGACCGAGACACAGGAAAAATCCGGTATTATGTGATCTGCGCCGGCTTCGAGCAAGTTTGCAGTGATACCGTTAGTAGCGACACCAACGCACCTCATGTCAGCTGCTTTCGCCGCTCTGACCCCAGAAACAGAATCCTCGAACACAAGCGTCTCGGTAGGTCGCACCCGTAAGCGGTTGCAGGCCAACCGAAAAATAGTAGGATCGGGCTTGCCGATAGTTACTTGGTCGCCCGTTACAATTGCTTCAAAGTAGTGCCTTAGGTGAAATGAATCGAGAACATAGTTTACTCGACTTTCGCTGCCGGAGGAGGCAACGCCAAGCTTGATTTCAGCTTCGCTCAATTGTGTCAAGAAATCCTGAAGACCTTCGATCACTTTTATATCAGCGGCTTCGTCTCTGAATAGTTGCTCCTTCTGATGACCGAGAAGCCGAACCTCCTCATCTGAAAGGTCACCCAGGAAATGCCGCAAGATCTCTTCTCGCTTCCTCCCGTCCATGACAAAATTCAGATTTTCCTCAGTTATCTCTTTACCCAGAAACTTCAGAAACTTACGCCAAGTTTTCTTGTGGATTGGATGACTGTCTATCATCACCCCATCCATATCGAAGATGGCAGCTCGTAGCATTATTCTCTGCAGCTTGTTCTCAAGATTCAAACCCCGGCCAACTCTCCTGGGCTGTCTGATAGTTCTCTGGGGTTCCGATGTCCAAGAGGTAATCCGAGATTCGAAACGCCGCCATTCGACCAACAATATGAGGCAACACGTGAAATCCCAGATCGACCGGACTCGTGTCGGGAATTACGTCCAACAGGGTCCCAGTGGCCAGCATCAGACCAGAGAAAGCTAAATTGCCGACTGGAGCTTGAGGCTTTTCGACAAACCCACGGACCAAGCCATTGTCATCCACCTGAACTATGCCACATCGCGACGGGTCCGGCACCTCATAGACGCCTATCGTGGCGATCTGGCCGCGGCTTTTGTGAAAAGCTAGCATTTCGTTTAGATTTGCCGTGGTGAGAACATCCGCGTAGATAATCCAAAAGGACCTCTCCTTGGTGACCCAGTCTCGGTTGGCGTAAATCGTCCCTGCACTTCCAAGGAGCAGCGTCTCCTCGGACAGGCGCACTTCCAGACCATCTTTGTTTTCCTGGATGAACTTGCGAACGACATCGCCATGGGCATGAACATTGATCAGGACCTCATTAATGCCGTATTGGTGACACAGGGTGAACCAAATCTGTAACATAGGTATACCCTGAACCGGCAGAAGACATTTCGGAGTGCTGTCAGTCAAGGGCCGCAGTCGAGTCCCGAGACCTCCTGCCAGGAGAAAGGCCTTCATTCGAAGGCCGCCATCCGCGACGATATCCAATTACATTTCATGTGAGTCTCTCCGCCAATAGGCATCATTTGCCAACCGCCTCGTTGGCAAACGGAACGAAAGTCCAGCGCATGCCACCGTTCTCATCACCGTCGATGAACGGATCATCTGCTACGACCTGGGCGCCCTGGAAGTCAAAATCAAATCCCATTTCGCGGGTGCCCAACTCCAACAGGGCCTCCCGCACGCTTTGTTGGTGCTGCTGCTGGCAAAAAAGAAGAAGGAATCCACCTCCTCCCGCACCGGTGATCTTGCCTCCCAACGCGCCGTTTCGAAGCGCAGATTCGTATATCTCATCTATACGAACATTGGAGATATTCGCGGAAATCCGTTTCTTGATTTCCCAACCCTCATGAAGCAAGCGGCCAAACTCCTGGAGTTTCCCAGCCTGCAAAGCCGTCTTCATTGGTTCTGCCAGTTTACGGACCTCATGTAAGTAGTCGACTGTGCCGCTGTTTGGCGTCCGCGCGGCCTGATCTTGTTCCGAAAGAATCGTCCAAGAGTTATGCGAGGCGCCGGTGAAAAATAGGAGTAAGCTCGACTGCAGCTCCCGAACGAGCCCTGGCTCCAAGTTCAATGCTTCGACGTGAGTTGTGCCGTCCTGGTGGAATGAAATGAAATTCAGACCACCGAACGCTGAGGCGTATTCGTCTTGTTTGCCTACAGGCCGGCCCAGAACGTTGCGGGCAACGTGGAAAGCGCGGTCGGCAAGTTCGTATTTCGAGAGTGAAATATGATTGTAGGTCGCGAGCGTCTTCGTCAGATTAACGCAAACACTTGCGGAAGAGCCGAGGCCTGTTCCCGGTGGAATCTCTGAAGCGAGAAAAAGGTCTACAGAGATATCGCGCCCAAACTCTTTGAGGACTGCCAGAGGAATTTCCAGGTCACTACCGCGAATATCCATTCGGGCAATGTCTTGCCACGTCTCTACCGTACGAAGATCTGCCGAAATAATTTGTATTTTACCGTCGCCTCTCTTCGCGAGCACCGTATAGAAATGTTTGTTGATTGCGGCGCTAACCACGGCTCCGCCAAATCGTTCGTAATACGAAGGAAGGTCCGTTCCACCACCTCCAAAGCTGATTCGAACAGGGCTACGAACGATTAACATCGACAACCTCGTTGGTCACGAGCTCGCTTGACGCACTGCGAAACTTAGGTGCCTGAGCGGGAACAGGCTCTTGTCTCAATCCTCGAAACAGCAACGTCCACACCGTCTGCAAGATAAGGCACAGATCCAAAAAAGGTGACCAGTTGACGATGTATTGCAAATCGAAGCGTGCCTTGTCTTCGGAAGAATGCTGTTCCCGAAGCCCATGTACTTGCGCCAGGCCGGTAACGCCAGCTCGAACATTCAGCCGTTGTCGCTGCCAGTCTGAATAGTTCTTGGCTCTCTCGATCGACTCAGGCCGAGGCCCAACCAAAGACATATCCCCCCGCATCACATTCCATAGCTGTGGCAGTTCCGTCAGGCTCCATCTTACGAAGAAGCTTTCGTAGCGTTCTGGATTTGTTGTGTGGCGATCGACGTTTAACCGCCACATGTGAAAAGGAATCCCATCTTTGCCACATCGGAGCTCGGTTCGGAATACCTTTCCCTTTCTCCTATAAAGAACAATACCGGCGAAAATGAGCAATGGCGAAACAGACAGAAGGATTCCCAAACTCAGCACCAAATCGAGTGCCCGTTTTACAGTGAAGCTGATTGCGTAATGGCGAGGCTCCTGCAAGGACAACAATGGAAGGCCGTCGATTTCGATAAGCTCTGCGGTCGACAGGTATAGGTCGTACCATTGCGGAACCAAAAGGACCTGGATGTATACGTTGCGACAGCTGGCGATGAGCTTGCGAACTTCTGGGCAGTTTACAAGGTCCATGGCGACAATAAGTTTTTGAACGTTTTGCTCTTTTAGAAGATCGAGAACTTGCAGAGTCCTAACAGATGGAAGGCGCGACTCGGGTGAGTTCACGAATCCATTGGCTGGCTCTGATTCCCCCGGGAACAATAAACCGACGACTTGCAATGATATTTCGGGATGCGAAGCGATCTTGCTGACGAGCTCTCGAGCTATTGGCCCATTTCCTAAAACTACGCAGCGAGCACGCACGCCATTCCTTAGTTGTGATCCGACAAGAAAACGAACCAGACAGCGCACTCCAACTGACGCAAGAACAAAGAAGATCGCGAAGTAAAGAAGTACAAGCCGGGAATAGAAATGCTTTGTGATAAAAGCAAACGCCAGCAAAACGATCATCATGAGCGAGACAGCTACGATAACCTTGGAGAAAATGGCCGGAAAGTGCCAGCCGCCTTTGAAGCCGTCGAGACTCATCTCGAAGTAAAGGAAAGTCCATACAGCGACCGCAGCGCAAATCACCAAAGCGTACGACTGAAAGCGAACGACGAAATCGAGCCTATCCTCCGTGCCGGCATACCGCACCGCAAAAGCGACTCCTAAGGCACCAAAGACACACAATAAATCGGCTACCAATATCCAGTAACGAAGTCTTCGCATTTTTATGTGGGTTCGAAGCTATTCAGAGTTCTTCTATAGTGGATTCGAAAGAGTGGCAAAACATCGACGGGATGCTCTCTAACTTTGTTTCCGCGAAATTCACATGGAACGGCAATGCTCCGATTTGAGAGATTGGGTTGCCTGATTGAATTTTCGCTGGTCTCCTCCGCGGATCAGGTTCTGCCGACCTCTTACGCGATTTCACATCGGGTCGTCATGGACAAGACGCCGCAAGCGTTCGACGGGACATTCGCGCTGACACAATCCTGAAAATGGCGTGCGCCATCGCGAGGTGTAAGTCTTCGATGATTTGCATGTTGTCAGAGGGGACGACGAGGCAGATATCGCAAAGGGATCTCATTTTCCCGCCCTGGAAACCAGAGATGCCGATGGTTCTCGCGCCCGCCTCGCGGGCCACTTGCAGCGCTCTTAGGACGTTCTTCGAATTCCCGCTGCCGCTAATGGCAAGCGCGACATCCTGCGGCTGGACGAAATTCCGCAATTGTTCTGAAAATATATCTTCGTAGCTGGAGTCGTTCGCCCACGCGGTCATGGTTGGAATGTTGTCCGTCAAAGCCAGGACCCGGAACCTCTTCCCTCCGTTGCAATAAGCCGTGCCCTTCCCGAGATCGCACGCAAAATGAGAGGCCAGCGATGCGCTGCCTCCGTTCCCAAACAAATACACAATTCGCCCAGATTCATTGGCCTTCATCAATTCATTGGCGATCTGGTTGATAGTGCCATGAGGAAGCGCGACCACGATTTTCTGGAGCTCATCGAAATACTGTCTTGCATCCAAGATTTCAGTTCCGTCATTCATGCAGTGACCTCCGGAAATTGATCATCATGCGCAGAACGCTTTTTCGACTGGCTCAAGACAATTGCGTTTGGCAGTATCACGACGCCATGCCATTGTGAGACGACTTCCTCCATCAAATGCCGAGGTCGGTCTCGCGGGTAGATCCGGAATCATTCACGTCAATTGTTCATTGGATTGGTCTCATTGGCGCGTCACACCGGGTTAGCCGAGGGTGATGCGCACCGCGGATACCGCGAGATCAAAGCACTCTCGAGCCAGCCGCTTTGCTAATTGACCCGTGCTGCGAGGACGGAACAACTCTTTTCGACTTCAAATAAGCTTGCAACCCCTCTTGCCACGGCGCAAAAGAATTCAAGCCCAGTTTTTTAAGTCCCTGGTTCTCTAAGACCGAATACTTGGGCCGTGGCACCTTGGCCAGAAATTCGTTGGGGCCGGCAATCTTTAGGTTCACCTTTGTGTTGGTAATCTCGAAGATCGTCCTCGCAAATTCATACCAGCTACAACATCCTTCTGCCGTCGCGTGGTACAGACCGTAGTGATCGGTCTGGCTCAGTTCGACGATCTGTTTGGCCAATCCTAGGGTCGACGTTGGGCTTACCACCTCGTCGTCCACTACTCGGACTTCGTTGCCTTCGCTTGCCAACCTGAGCATCAAATCTACGAAGTTCTTTCCGCCCTTTGCCCGACAGGGATTTTCCCCATACAGCGCTGAAGTGCGCACGATAAAGAACTTCCGTGCCGTTCCTCTGATGAACGCCTCGCCGGCAAGCTTAGTATTTCCGTAGACATTCAGAGGTGCCGCTGGATCGCTCTCTACGTACGGCCTCTTTTTCGATCCATCGAATACGTAGTCCGTACTGATGTGTGCCAACTTAGCATCCAATTCTCGTGCCACAATCGAAAGATTTCGTGCGCCCAGAGCATTGACCTCATACGCGCGCAGCGGATCCTTTTCGCAATACTCGACGTCGTGCATCGCCGCCGTGTTTACGATTACCGTGGGCTGGACTCTCCTGAGAGCGTTCCGCGTGGACTCCAGCGAGGAAATATCGACATCCGCATGGGTTAGTTCCGCTGTTTCTTCCCCGGCCACCTGAAATTCGGCTACGACATCCATGCCTAGTTGCCCGTTCGCGCCGATGACTGCTACCTTCATCGTCCGGCTCCAACCGGTTTCCCAAGCGCATGATCGCTGATTCCTTGTTCCAGTTCCCGGAACACCTGGATGTTGTAGTATGCCGGATTATCCCAATCAGAAAACTTGTCCATCTCCTTAATCAACTGTCGTACGATCCCTCGAATATCGCATTGTGGATGAAAACTTAGGACATTCTTAGCTTTGTCAGTGCTCACCTTGTAGTTTCGGAAATCCTGCATGTTTCGAATCACGAAATTTATCCTTTTACTGAGCTGCTGCTCTATCTCTGCTTTCACCAGATCTCCTACCTCTCCTACCGTATAATTTCCTGACGCTATGTTGAAAATTCCCGAGATGCTCTCATGCGCTTCAATCACGCGGATATACGCGCTGATCGCGTCTTCCATTGCAAGAATCGGCCGCCAAATTGATGGGTTGTTGATCGTGATGACGCCCTCGTGCAGCGCCGTGCGAAACATGGTGTTCACGATGAGATCAAGGCGCATCCGAGGGCTGTAGCCCGAGATAGTGCCTTTTCGCAGGGCAATGACCGAAAATCGGTTGTCCGCCAGGTTCATAACTGCTTGTTCGCCTTGCAGTTTGGAGATTCCATAAGGATGGGAAGATCCAACTGGCCGAGTCTCGTCGTACAGTTCGTTCACCGTGTATCCATAGACGGAGCAAGAGCTCGCATAGACATAGCGCTTCACACCGGCCTTCTTCGCCGTGTAAGCCAAGTACGCCGGAGCCGCCGCGTTGTATACAAAATTCTTGTGTGGCGAAAACTCCGCCATCGGATCATTCGACAGTCCTGCAAGAAAAATGACTTGGTCGTAATCCTTCAAGTCCTCAACCGTCACGACGAATAGATCCTTATTGAGCAGACCCGTCTCTGGTGGCAAACGATTCCCGAACCAAAACAGATCCACCACATCCACCTGATACCCTCGCTCCAGCAGCCGCGGAATCAGCGCTGAACCTACATATCCGGCTCCCCCTGCCACGAGCAGTCGCATTCCTTTTTCCCCCTCTCTCTTCTTTAACCCTCTATCGAGCGCCAGCTGCTTGTGCGGCATACGTGAAATGCCGCGCGTTCGGCGAGGCCAGCCACTCTGCCAGCGTTTGTGCGTTGCGGTCCCTCTCCGAAATGACCACATCTCGCAGCGGCCACTCGATCCCGATCGCTGGGTCATCCCATCGAATCGCCGATTCCGCCTTCGCGTTGTACGTGCCGGTACACTTATATTGCACCTCCACTTCGTTCGTAAGCGCGCAAAAACCCCGTGCAAAACTTGCGGGCGCCCAAACCTGCTTCCGGTCCTCCGCCGTCGCTTCGATCCCCAGCCATTTCCCGAGCGTCGGCGATCCCAGCCGCAGATCCACAGCTACGAGAAACGCTGCCCCACGCGTCACTCGCATCAATTTCCCCATTGGCGGGTCCCACTGGAAATGTAGCCCGCGCACCACGCCCTTTCGTGAATAGGATTGGTTGTCTTGCGCGAAACTTCCCGGCAGCCCCAGCTCCCGGAACTGATCCTCACGGTACGTCTCCATGAAATATCCCCTCGCGTCCTCGTAAGCCTTCCCCACTAGCACCACCACTTCCTGCAAATGACGCGACTCTACCTCAAACGCCATGTGCGCTCTCCCCTCAGTTTCTATATTGTTTTCGAGAATTCGTGCTAGGCTAAGATTTCAATCCCATGTCCATGGGTTTACGCGATTCTCATACGTGGTCTGTCCGAGACGCGCTATTATTCTCAAGGGACGCGACCGGCAATGAGGGTGCCGACTTGTTATGTCCGCGGCGGCTAAACTGAACGGCGAGCTCGTAGGCCCTCAAGGTCTCTCCTGCCGTACGTTCCCACGTAAACTCCCGAGCGCGACCCAGTCCTCTTGCGATGTAAATCTGCCTCTTGGTTCTGTCATTGAGCAAGGTCCAAATAGCGTTGGCCAATTCCGCATGGTCATCGGGATCAACGAGGAGAGCTGCGTCCCGCGCCACTTCCGGTATGGAACCTCGATTGGAAGCCACCACCGGAGTTCCACATGCCATTGATTCAAGGAGCGTGAGGCCGAAAGTCTCCAGATATGAGGGGTATGCGAAAACGTCGGCTCCGACATACAAGTCGCGGATTTCGTGGCGGTCAGCCACATGACCAACAAACTGCACATTACTCTCAATCCCGTGATTCTTTACCCTGCGACCCAATTCCAGGTGATAGCTTCTTGCGCGAAGACCGCCGACGACTACTAGCTTGTGCGGGACATGAAAGCGCGAGAGCAGAATTGCATACGCTTCGATCAAGCCATGCGCATTTTTGTGCGGCCAAAGCGAAGAGACAAAAAGCAAATAAGGTTGTTGGATTCGGTACTTCGCCAGAGTCTCCTTAAACTCACCCTGTTCCCTCTGTGGATAGAACGTCGCGTGATCGACTGCCTCTGAGATTGTCACAACCCTTCCAGAAGGGATTCCGAGAACCCTCGTCGCTGCGTCGCGAATATAGCAGCAATTTGCAACGACCACATCTGCTGATCTTGCCGAGGGCCCTACTGCCAACGTTCGGAAGGCCTCGCTTCGAAAGTCGACAACACCGGGCATTTCGAGATGATGTAAGGTCTTAATGTGCTGCACAGATGCGCAGCCGACAAAAGGGGCGCCGGTAGTGCCCAGAAAATTCACTACGTCCAATTTAAGCCTCCGCGCATGATATGGGATCAGAGACAATTGAGATAGCACGCGGAGTGGCCGTCGCCGATTGGAAAAGGGGAAGTGCACCTGATGGAATCGCTCATCCGGGGGTTGATAGAACTCCTCACATCCCGAGTTAACAAATAGGAAGAATTCGTGCTTTGCGTTGTTAACGCTCGCTAATCCCTTAAGAAAACCTTTGAGGTACGTTTCGCTCCCTGAACTCTGTCCTGCGACCTCCGAAAGAATATCCAACCCGATGCGCACATTTACCCCACTGTTTGTGTCAGTTCCAGGCGATTACTTCCAAGTCTCCTACTAGATGGGCCATAACTGTCGACAAGAGGGGCATGTTCCAGGCAATCTTCGCTAGCCTACCCAAGACCGAACGGTGACATCCCGAGCGGATAAACTCGAAAGAATCCCCGAAAGCGCTTTTCAACATCGAAGAAAGCGTGCTAGCCGAGAAAAAATGGACACCTTGAAGCTCTTTGTCTTTCGCTGATCGGGCAGCATAGTGAGAGGCCCACCCGCGAGGGAGGTAGCCGATCCAACGCAAATTCGTATGAGGTTCGCGCCTTAATGTGAATCGATTGGGCACGCTCAAATAGACACGTCCAAGGGGTGCCAAACAAACTCGGATCTGAACAAGGGCCGCCCGCGGGTTGAGAACGTGTTCCAACGCTTCGACACAGGTTACGGCACTAAACTGGCCAGGCATAAAAGGGAGGTTCTCGGCCCAAGCCCGAATCAGCACAAGATTCGCTGGGAACCTTTCTCCCAATATGGAGCTCGCGCTCGCTAACTGCTCCAGATCGGCATCGACGCCAACAACCAAGCGAAATTTTTCTGCCGCAGTGGCCGCCAACCCGCCGTACCCACATCCGATATCGAGCATCACGCCAGAGACTTCATCGGGCGCGTCCTTCAGTACTCCTGCTCCCGATTTCGAGTGATTCTCTGCGAACAGTGCCTGCAGGCGAAGGCTGAGAACCTCCCACTCGGATCTTTCCGTCGTGGGTATGGCAAAGCTGCTCATCTGTCCTGCTGCCAAATCGTCATCGCAGGACGATTCACGCTTCCCGATAAAATCCAGGATACCGTTTTCGCGAAGATACACCGCGCCGCACACGGCACACACGTATTGATCCACATCGTGCCGCCATATTCCCAAGGACGCGTTGCATCTGGTGCATCGAAGATGAAGCGAGGTCTGTTGCATTTCTTTTCTCTAACCGTGACCCATCGAACCCGTACGGGTTGGCCATAACGAGCTGGTTTCGTTCGACTTTTAGGTCACGCCGCCTGCGGCTATTCTTTCTCAGGATTCGTAAGGCCATTCCAATGTGGTGTTGTTTTCTTTACCGACGCACTACTAGAATCGCGTCCATTTCGTCTTCCCCCTTTTCACGCCCGGCAAAGAAGTTCATCGAACTTTCGCGGTTACTCTCCGTGCTCACGATGGGTAGGGGCGAAGAAAACATTGTAAAGTATGCTGTAATGCTCTACCCGATAAGGAATCAAGGCACCTTGATTGCACACGAAGGGTTCGTAGCCACAATCGTCCATTTCATTGAGGACCATCTTAATGCCCGCGCCGTACTTGTTGAGCATTGGTTCGTAAAGCTCGAGCATGACAAGTCGCGGTCTGCGTCTCTTGTCTCGCAAGATTTCACGAGCCCCGGCAATAACCAGAGACTCTGCCCCCTCGACATCGACCT
>Ga0307477_10003327_pt1 | contig 11989 bp, 8 predicted proteins | sample atmos_gasesECM2C_FD_203316 | JGI IMG/M metagenome (GOLD analysis project Ga0307477, IMG submission 203316) | Hardwood forest soil microbial communities from Morgan-Monroe State Forest, Indiana, United States - atmos_gasesECM2C_515 | ecosystem: Environmental > Terrestrial > Soil > Temperate...
AAAAAGTAGCGTAAACTGTTTGTTGTCCATCGTTGGTGGGAGTAGCTCAGCTGGTAGAGCGTCGGACTGTGGCTCCGAATGTCGCGGGTTCAAATCCCGTCTCCCACCCCAAAATTTGAGTCCACTTTAGAGTCCACCGGTTCTGTCCTTTCTTCTCAACAGAAATTCCACTATCATTCCGCGGCTATCGGAGATCCTCTGAACTATGCGATTTCTTACTTACTTGGTTTTTTTGAGCCTCGCCGCGCAATCTAAAGCACAAACCCAACCGCCATCTCACCCGCAATCCTCGGATTCACTCGTCCAACTCTTGAAGGAACTTACCGAGGCTCCCGGCCCGCCGGGCTACGAGGAGCCAGTTCGCAAAATAATGGCCGACCACATGCGCGCCTTCGCCGACAAAATCTCCTACGACGGCCTCGGCTCCATCATCGCCCAACAAGGGAGTTCCGGCCCGCGCATCATGCTCGACGCCCACATGGACGAACTCGGCGGCATGGTTCGGCGCATCCGCCCCGACGGTTTCATTTCCATGCAGATGCTTGGCTACTGGCTCAGCGCGGCCCTTCCCGATCAGCGCTGGGTCATCCTCGGCTCAAAAGGGCCGGTTCCCGCCGTCACGGACATCTGGGATGCGCACATCGCTCCGCACGACGCTCAGGGTCATCCGCAGCAGCAGGATCTCTTTCTAGACACCGGAGCGCGCAACGCCGCTGATGTCGAAGCGTTGGGTATTTCTCCTGGCGATCCGGTTGCTCCTGTCTCCAATTTTGAAATTCTGGCCAACAATCGCTATCTGGCGAAAGCCTGGGACGATCGTGTCGGCTGCGCTGTGATGCTTGAAGTGATGTGGCGCCTCCAGCACACTGCTCACCCCAATCAAGTCTTCTATGTCGGAACAGTTCAGGAGGAGGGCAGTATTGAAATGCGTGGCGCTGCCACTTCGGCACGCATTATCAACCCCGACATCGGTTTCGCCCTTGAGGTCGGTATTCCCAACGATGTGCCCGGGCCGGGACCCGAGGCTGCCCAGGAAGTTCTTGGCGGGGGGCCAGGCATGATGCTCTACACCTTCAGCGAATTGCCCAATCGTAAGCTTGTGGCGCACGTGAAGCAGGTCGCCTCCGAGCAGCACATCCCGCTGCAATTCGATTTTGTCCCGGGATTCGGCGATGATGCCGGCGCCATAAAACTGAACAACAGCGGCGTTCCCGTGACCACCGTCCTGGTGCCTGCCCGCGCGACGCACGCCCACAACGGCATCATCGATCGCTCTGACTTCGACCGTACCGTCGACCTAATGGTCGCGCTAATTCAGTCCTTGGACGCCGCCGCTGTTACGCGCATCAAGTCATTCGCCCAGTAACCGCTTTCGCTGTCTCCTGAATGTTATTTTGCTCATGGTTACGAGACTGGTGGCCGCAAATCGCTACACCTCCACCCTCGCGCGTTCTGTGTAGGACTTCAATATCTCATCCAGTTCCTCGGGCCGAATCGGCTTGGTCAAGTAACCATCCATCCCTGCCACCAGACATTTCTCCCGGTCGCCCTTCATCGCGTGTGCCGTCAACGCGATGACCGGCTGATGAGTTCCGTCGTTCTTTTCCCTTTCGCGTATGGCAGCGGTAGCCTCCAACCCATCCATTTCCGGCATCTGCACATCCATCAACACCAGGTCGAATCTTGCCTTCTTCAATGCCGCCAGAGCCTCTCGACCGTTGCTGGCTACCTCGATCCGATGTCCTCTCTTTTCCAACAGCCGCACCACCAGCCGCTGATTTACAGCATTGTCCTCAGCGACCAGCACATGTAAAGAAGCGGAAGGCTGCTGAACGTCCTTAACTGAAAACCGCGTAATGATCGGCCCTGTGCCCTCCTGCTGGCGCGTTCCAAGCGCCCGCGCGATGGCCACTCGCAATTCCCCTTGCCGGATCGGCTTCAACAAGTAGGCCACTACTCCCAGTGCCTTACAACGCTCTGCATCGCCCCGGTGACCTGCCGAGGTAAGCATCATGATGGTTGCGATGGAAAATTCCGGGTGCTCGCGAATTTTTCCCACCAGCGAGAACCCGTCCATTCCTGGCATATGCATGTCAGTCAGAATCAACTGGTAAGGTCTCCCTGCTCCCCTAGCGCCGGACAACTTCTCAAGAGCCTTCTCTCCGCTATCGACCGCGGTCGGCTTCATCTGCCAGCGCCGCGCCATAGCCTCTAGAATTCGCAAATTTGTGCTGTTGTCATCCACGATTAAGACCTTCACGCCAGCCAAAACTTCCGCACTGGCGGCCGGGCTCGGGGTCATCTTGCTTGCTTCTCCAATTCCCACCCGTACAGTGAAATGAAATTGGCTTCCTTGCCCAACCTCGCTCTCCACCCACATTTTCCCGCCCATCATTCCTACTAGTCGCGTGCAAATCGTCAGCCCCAATCCTGTCCCTCCATACTTTCTCGTCGTCGAGCTGTCCGCCTGCGAGAAAGCATCAAAAATCGTCGCTTGTTTGTCCTTGGGTATCCCAATTCCGGTATCCAAAACGGCAAAGTGTAAATTGCATTCCTTTCCTTCCGCCTCTTCACTTCTCACTTTCAACTGCACCTCGCCCCCGGCGGTGAACTTGATGGCGTTTCCGATTAAGTTGATAATCACTTGGCGCAGCCGATTAGGATCAGCCCGCACAACTTCTGGTACTTCGGGCGCAATGTCGCAAAGTAGTTCGAGCCTTTTCTCATCAGCCCGTGCCACCATCGTTTTCATCGCGGCTTCCAGACTGTCCCGCAGATCGAATTCCACAATGTCTATGTCGATTTTCCCTGCTTCAATCTTCGAAAAGTCCAGAATGTCGTTAATAACCGTTAGCAGAGAATCGGCCGACATTTTCGCCGTCTCCAGGTATTCGCGTTGCTCGTCCGTGAGCGCCGTTTCCAGTGCCAGATCGGTCATGCCCATGACCCCGTTCAGAGGTGTTCGAATTTCGTGACTCATGTTGGCCAGAAATTCGCTCTTCGCGCGGTTGGCCGCTTCGGCAGCTTCTTTCGCTCGTCTTGCTTGCTCCTCCGCATGTTTGCGCTCGGAAATTTCCTGACGCAACTCCTCGGTCCGTTCTTGTACCCGGAATTCCAGCGCGTCTTTCGCCTCCTGTAACGCTGTGTCGCGCTCTTGAATCCGTTCCAGCATCCGGTTGAAGGAGCTCACCAACGCTCCAACCTCGTCGTTGTTCCCGGCCTCGCCCCGCAGCGTGTAATCCTCTTCCGCCGAGACTCTTCCAGCGATTGCCGCCAGTTGCAAGATGGGCTTGGTTATCAGTCGCAGCAGCTTGGAGGACACCACCAGCGTCGTCGTGACCGACAAAAGCAGCACCAGTGCCGAGATCTTCGTGTATTGACCCATCTTTTCGCCCAGCCCGCTCAAGTCCGAAACAATCGAAATCGTGCCTGCCTTTTCTTCACCCAGGAACACGCTGCGGTGCAGTATCAGAGACTGTGCCTCGAATCGGGCTCCGTCCTCCCGCCACGCAGGCATTTTCAGATCAGCGCCCGCGCCCCCGCGCCGGTACTCCGCAAAAATTGCTCCGCGCTTGTCGTACAAGCATGCCGCTACGATGTGGCGCTCGGCATGCAGCGCTGCCAGCGTCTCCCGAGCGGATTGCGCATCGTTAAACGTCAGTGCAACCGCGGTGTTAGCACCCAGAGTATCGGCCAAGGTCGCCAGTTCGCTGGTCATCGCGGAACGGAAGCTTAATCGCTCATACAACTCAAAACCCATGCAAGCCAGGCTGAGCCCCAGCACGCTGGTGCAAAGAAACACGAAAGTCAATTTGCGCTGAATCGAAGATTTTCCCGACACCTGCATTCTCAATTCCCTCTTGAACCGCCAATGACCGTTTTGGCCAGGGCCAGCAGCTTCGCGTTGATTCTCAACTTGGCGTGTTCCACGGAGCCCAGATTGATCTCAAATCGGATCTTGCTGTCTTCTAGAAAAAGCCCGATCATCCCGCCGTTCTGCGCGAAATTTTCCGTATCTCCCACCGTCAGCACCGGAGCGTCCTTCAAACTCGCGAACAGCGCCGGGATCCGCTTCTTATCGTCCGAGCCGACAAAAATGACCTGGCACGCCGTCGCTTCTTGGAGTTCCTTCAGATGTTGTACACGAAGTGTTCGATTTCCGATTGTCTTGCCGCTGATGCTCTCGTCCAACGTGCCGAGAAACTCATGCTCACCCAGTATGCAGAACGTCAGCGGAGCATTTGCGTCTTTAAAGGCACTCGCCGGCCATTCCGCGAATTGCGCGAAATGCAACAGAAAGGCGCTCTTCACTGCATACTCGCTGGAGGTACTCGCCTGCGGCCAGGCATCCCAGGCGGTCAATAACAATGTGCACGCCGCAACAGTTGCAATTCCACGGCGTCGCGACCCCCAATGCGGCCCACCCGCCCGCAAATAGAATTCCGGCGCGTCTTCATCTCGCATTGAGCTGCTAGGCTTCAGGAATTCTCGTTTCACACTCAGAACTGCCGGATAATCGTGCCGAAACGTGCTTCTTTAACAATCTGCGGCCTATCATTGCAACGGATCTTCGAATTCCGTGTGATGGTCGATGCTCAGTCGACAAGATTTTTGTCCGCCTTGGCGAACCCTGGCCGTGAGACCTATCAGCGCTAACGCAACGAGCGTCCCCGAAACGCGGCATCAACTCCTCCCGCCAGCACTAGCGCCATCTGGTGTGTCTGGACGTACCCCCACCCCCCGGCCAATCTCCATGCAACCAACCGGCCAGCAAAACTGCCCTTTATCCCTGTAAGTGATTTATCCGGAGTCACTTAGCCTTTGGACGTACCTAAGAGATTACTCATCTCGTGCCAAACTGAGACACCTGTCCCGTTCGGGCCCACGGGAGGGTGTCAACCCCACCTCACGCGCATGGAAGACTGGAATTACCCTGAGGGCAGGCTCAACTCAGCAAAACACAACTCAATCAGGTTCCGGTACCTAGGCCAAACTCGCTGTGCGCCGTCAGTAGCGCTCGCGTCATCGCGCTGTCTTCCACCACAAATGAAATGTTCGTCTCCGAAGACCCCTGCGCGATCGCAATAATGTTTACGTTATCCCGCCCCATCGCCGCAAACGTCCGACCCGCCACTCCTCGCGTCCCCCGCATATTTTCTCCGACCACCGCCACAATCGCGATCTTTGGATCAACCGTGATGTGCTCCACGACCTCGTGGGAAAGGTCACTCGCGAATTCCTGCCTCAACGCTTCCACCGTGCGCTGTGCATCCCCCGCGGCCACAATGAAACAGATATCGTTTTGCGACGACGACTGCGAGATCAGCAACACATTCGCGCGCAATTCCGCAGTTGTGGAAAATGTCCTCCCCACCACGTCCGGCACACCCACGATCCCCGGGCCACCCACGCTAATCAGCGCCACATCTCGAATCGCGGTCAGCGCCTTCACTCCTCCGCCAATGCTCCGCCCTCGCTGTGAGATCTTCGTCCCCGGCCGCTCTGGCGCGAAGCTGTTGCGAATCCATACCGGAATCCCCGCCGGCATCACCGTGCGCAGGGTCTTCGGATGCAGCACTTTGGCCCCGAAGTAGGCCAGCTCCGCCGCTTCCCGATAAGAAATCTCTGGAATGGTCCGCGCGTTCGGTACCAGCCGCGGGTCCGCCGTCAGCACGCCATCGACATCGGTCCAGATGATGACTTCATCCGCTGCCAGCGCCGCCCCCAGGATCGTCGCCGAATAATCTGATCCGCCGCGCCCCAGCGTGGTCAGCACGCCCTCCGCCGTAGCGCCAATAAATCCGGTCACCACCGGCACGCAAGACTCGGCGAGCAACGGCCTCAGCACTCCTTCGCACCGCGCGCTCGTCAAATCCATCCGCGGCTCCGCACCTCCGTGAAACGTATCCGTCACAATCAATTCCGTCGCCGTGATCGCCCGGCCTTTGACGCCTACCTCCGCAAGGGCACATGCAAAAATCGGTGAGCACAACCGCTCGCCCAGACTTGAAATCGCGTCCAGCGCCCGCGGAGTAAGCTCGCGCAGCAGCGCCGTCCCATCCAGTAGCCGCTGACCTTCCGCCAGCGTCCTTTCGATCTGATCAGCCACCTTACTTCGTGTGTTTCCCGCAGACACAAGCGCCGAGAGCGCATCCTGGTGGTGTTGTCGCAGCGCAGCGATCAGCGCGATCCCCGCCTCGGTATCGCCACCTGCCGCGCGATCCGCCGCCTCGACGAGCCGATTGGTCACACCACTCATCGCCGAAACCACCGCCACCACCGCGGTTTCGCGCGCCGCCTCCGCCACAATCTGCGCCGACCGGCCGATGCACGAAGCATCGCCTACCGACGTCCCCCCAAATTTCATCACCTGTAATTTCGTTTTCATTCCCGACAATCACCTAAATCGCTCGGCAATGTTTTTTGGAGTGCGGTCGCTCGCCACCGCTTTTTCTGCGCACATTCGTCGCCAACGCTTTCGCGGAGCCACCACGCAGAATCCAGCCCCGAAATTGGTATCATCAAAACATGAAAATTCACTGCCGCGGCGTCCTCTTCGATCTGGATGGCGTCCTTGTAGACTCCACCCCGGTCGTAGCACGTGTCTGGACTCTCTGGGCAAAACGACACGGCTTTGTTCCCGACGACGTCGTTCGTCAAGCCCACGGCCGTCCCAGCCTCACCACTATCCGCGAGCTTCTCCCCAACGCTGACCACCAAGCCGAAAATCGCATCGTCGAGCGCGGCGAAATCGAAGACACCGACGGCGTCATCCCCCTCCCCGGCGCCATCGAAATCCTGCAAGCTCTCCCTCGCGATTGCTGGGCCGTCGCCACATCCTGTACCCGCCGCCTCGCCGAGGTTCGCATCCGCGTCGCCGGCCTCCCCTTCCCGGAGCACTTGATTACCTCCACCGACGTGCAGCGCGGCAAACCCGACCCCGAGCCGTACATTAAGGCTGCGCAAAGTCTTGGTCTGGCTCCCGCCGACTGCATCGTCGTCGAGGACGCGCCCGCTGGTATTCGCGCCGGCAACGCCGCAGGAGCTCGCGTCCTCGCCCTCCGCACCACCGCACCAGACCCCGACCTAACCCAATCCGGTGCCACCTGGATCGTCAACGACTTAGCTTCCCTCCGGTTAAACTCCTCCGACCATCAAGCTCACCTGGAATTAATCCTCGCCCAACTATAAGCGTTACCTCCTCACCCCGTCTCATTGACTGACCAACGAATGCCCGGCAACATCTTGCTACCTCATCAGACCTGGCAAGTCACACCGCCCTGGCAAACAATTCTACCGGCTCCAAAATGCCATCTTTCATCGCCGCCAACACGTTCCCAGCCATGAGTGGCGCCTTTTCTCCCATGAGTAGGTGTAAACCAAGCGATGGCGGCCCACCCTGCTCCATGCGCGCTATCGTGCGTTGGGTAAACTCAATGGCAAACGCCCCGCGTCCTCGCTCTTGCACGACGCGGAACCCAGCAACCTCCAGTGCGTCGCGATACCCTCTCACCGTACCTACAAAGCTGGTCTCTTCGCTCAATGCCCACGGCACCGGATAACGGATCTCCCCATCCCTGGTGCGCAGGACGTCGTATATCGTAAACATTCCTCCCGCCTTCAACACCTTTCGCACTTCCCGGAAAATCCCCACTTTGTCCGCGATGTTCATGCCCACATGAATCATGTACGCGCCGTCGAACGTTTCCCGCTCGAACGGCAAATCCAAAGCGCTCCCCTGCCGAAATTCCGCCAAACTCTCCAATTTTGTCCGCTTGGTCAAGCTCGTGGCCACCCGCACAAACTCTTCGGTCAAGTCGATCCCCGTGACTCGACATCCATGTTCCGCCGCAAAGTAGCGGGCCGGCCCGCCAATTCCGCTGCCCACGTCGAGCAGCCGCAATCCCGCCCGCAATTCCATCTGTCTGGCCAACTCTTGCGTCGCCTCCAGCCCGCCCAGATGAAATTCGTCAACCGCAGCCAGGTCCCCAGCCGCAAGCTTATCCGGATCGTTGCCCTCGCGCGCCACCGCGACCGCGATCAATTCCTCCAACCGCACCCGTCCATAATGCCCGGCAACCTTCGCCTCAGTGCTCACCGCGCTCCGCTCCCACCTTGCAAGTCCTCTCGCAAGACCGAAATGCCTCTACACTATATCTGATCACCGCCGACCTCACCTTGTCGTCCTCACAACCCGCGCTGTAGAATCGAAGTTTAGGCACTCACCAGGAGAGTTGAACATGGCCACCGCTGAGACCAAACCGCAAGTTTCGGAATTTGTGAACGAGCCGTTCATTGATTTTTTGCGCCCAGAAAACAAGGCCCGCATGGACGCCGCGCTCAAGAAAGTCGCCGGCGAGCTTGGCCGCGAGTACCCCATGTACATCGGCGGCCAGAAAGTGATCACCACTGAGAAGAAAACCTCCACCAACCCTTCGCACCCCTCGCAAGCCATCGGTGTATTTCAGTCCGCCAGCATAGACCAAGCCAATCAGGCTGTTGAAGCCGCCGCAAAAGCCTTCGAATCGTGGAAGCGTGTCCCCGCCGAGCAGCGCGTGCAATGCTTGTTTCGCGCCGCACAGATCCTCCGCGATCGCAAATATGAAATGAACGCGCTGATCGTCTACGAAGCCGGCAAGACTTGGCCGGAAGCCGACGCCGACACCGCCGAAACCATCGACTTTCTCGAATTTTACGGCCGCGAAATGCTGCGCCTCGCCGGCCCCCAAAAAGTCACGCCCATGAAGGGCGAGAAAAATTACCTCGTTTACATCCCGCTCGGCGTCGGCGTGGTAATTCCGCCCTGGAATTTTCCCGCCGCCATCATGGCCGGCATGGCCATGGCCTCCCTCGTAACTGGAAACACCGTGGTGCTGAAGCCGGCCGGTGACACCATGACCGTAGCCGCGAAGTTTGTAGAGATTGCCTACGAGGCGGGCATCCCCAAAGACGCATTGAACTTCGTAACCGGCGCCGGCGCAACCGTCGGCGATGCGCTGGTGCAGCATCCCAAGACCCGCTACATCGCCTTCACCGGCTCCAAAGAAGTGGGCCTGCGCATCAGCGAACTTGCCGGCAAAACCGTTCCCGGCCAGATGTGGATCAAGCGCACCGTCCTCGAAATGGGTGGCAAGGATTCCATCATCGTCGATGAAGAAGCCGACGTAGAAGCCGCTGTCGAGGGCGTAGTCCAGTCCGCGTTCGGCTATCAGGGGCAGAAGTGTTCAGCCTGCTCCCGCGCCATCGTGTCGCAGAAAATTTACGACAACTTTGTGCAGAAGTTGGTCGACCGTACGAAAAAGATCAACGTCGGTCCCAGCGAAGATCCCAACAATTTCATGGGCCCGGTCGTAAGCAAAAGCGCCATGACCACCATTCTTGGCTACATCGACGTAGGCAAGAAGGAAGGAAAGCTCGTGCACGGCGGTGAGCGCGCTGCCGGCGACGGCTATTTTGTTCAGCCCACCATCATCGCCGACGTCGATCCCAAAGCGCGTATCTCCCAGGAAGAAATCTTTGGCCCCGTCCTGGCCGTCATCAAGGCTCGCGACTTCAATCACGCCCTGGAAATTGCCAACAACACCGAGTTCGGCTTGACCGGCGGCGTCTATTCACGCAACAAAGAAAAATTGGAAAAGGCCCAGGAAATCTTTCACGTTGGCAATCTGTATCTGAATCGCAAGTGCACCGGCGCCATGGTAGGCGCCCACCCCTTCGGCGGCTTCAACATGTCCGGCACCGACTCCAAAACCGGCGGCAAAGACTACCTGCTCCTGTTCCTGCAAGCTAAAACCGTAGCCGAGAAGCTGTAGGCGATGTTTTAGGGGCTGGGCTTAGAGCCTGCCCAGCGAGCATAGCGACTAGAGCAGTTCCACGGATTGCTTACCCACGCGACCTACGTCTGTCCGTTCGAACCCCATTTCAGCAACCGAAACACCGGATAGCTCAGCAACAAAATCAGCAGCGCCAGCATCGCTGGGCTGGGCGGCCAAAATTTGCCTTTTGTGATGGCGTCCTTCAGGTCCGGCACGACCGACGCCACCAGAAATAGCACGGAGGCGAACAGCGCAATACCGGTGGTCCAAGGATAGCCCCAGGCACGATAAGGCCGCTCCATCTTCGGCTCCCTCTTACGCAACACAAACAGCGAGGCATAAGTCAGCGTGTAATTCGCCACGAAGAAAAACGAGAGCATTGCAATAACGATCTCAAACGAACCCAGCACGAAGAGCACGCCGACAACGGTGCTCAGCAGCAGCGAAAGCGTTGGCGTGCCCCCAGGATTTACCCGCGTGAAGCTTCGGAAAAATAGGCGATCGCAGCTCATCGCATAAAGCGTACGCGAGCAGAAGAGTTGATTCGCATTGAGGCAACTGAGAAGCGAAACGACCATGATGGCCCGAATAATAGTGTCGCCGTAGTGGCCAAAAATCCTTTCGGCTGCCGTACCAAGCACGAATGTGTTGCCGGCGATCTGCGACATGGGCAACACATACAGAACCGCTGCGTTAATCAGCAGGTAGATGCCCATAATCGTTCCGACGCTGCCGAAAATCGCGCGCGGAATGTCTTGGCCGGGATTCCGCACTTCTTCCCCGAAATAAATGATGCCGTCCCATCCGTCAATGGTGTAGAAGACCGCCTGCAGTCCGAACAGCAACGCCAAGGCGAGCGGCCATCCCGAAGGAAGCGACGCAGTGGCAGCTCCCGATACGGCAGCCGCACCGCGCGCGTGTCCCCCCCAAAGAAAACAAGCGCCCACCACGATCACGAATGCCAAAGTCTTCATCGCTGCAGTGACCAACTGCGTACCGCTGCCCCACTTGATGCCGCCCCATTGCAAAATAAAAAAGCCGATAATGACCGCTACTGCAATCAGCTTGACGTGCCCAGCCAGCGGACCAATCAGTTCTCCGCTGTATTCCCCAATGACGATGGCCACCGCCGCCGCCGTACCGCAAGTGGAAAGCCAGTCGCTCCAACCTACGATGAAGCCCGCATATTCGCCCAGCGCCCGCCGCGAAAAATTGTATTGCCCGCCACTCCGCGGAATCGCCGCCCCCAATTCCGCCATCGACGAAGCGCCAAACAGCGCGTACAGTCCTCCGATCACCCACACCCCAAAAAACAGATAAACGTTGGGCAGCCACTGCGCGATGTCGCCGGGCGCGCGTACAATTCCGGCGGCGATCGTATTGCCAACGGCTGCGGAGATCCCGAACCACATCCCCAGAACCTTGAGCAGTCGGCCCCGGCTGCGAGGCGTGGCCAGAGCGTCGAAGGTGCCGCTCGACGCGGGGGCGCTTGCCGTGGAAGATAGGTCCGATGGATTGGACAATGAGTGAGTCTCAGGGACTTTCAGAGCTTCGCGTTCGGGAACTTCGCCATGATAATGGCCGTGCGCGAAAATGCAAGCTGGAAGTGTTTAGCATGCGAGGCTCCAAAGATGGACGCTGAGAGATTGAAGGAGAGCGACCGATCGGGCGCTCCACCCGGCGCCCAGGGTGGCGTGGAAGTGTCAGTGGTGATCCCTTGCCTCAATGAGGCGAACTCGATCGCTATCTGCGTCTCCAAGGCCATGGCTGCATTTCGCACTGCCGGTTTGTGCGGCGAAGTGATTGTCGCCGACAATGGTTCGACGGATGGCTCCATTGAGATCGCAGAGAAGTTGGGCGCGTGTGTGGTTCGCGTGGAGGCCCGCGGGTACGGCTCGGCATTGCGCGCGGGGATCGCCGCGGCGCGTGGCGCGTTCATAGTAATGGGCGACGCGGACGACAGCTACGACTTCAGCGAGGTGCCCCGCTTCGTTCAGAAGTGGCGCCAGGGAAACGACGTAGTAATGGGCAACCGCTTTCGCGGACAAATCAAGCCGGGAGCTATGCCTTGGCACCACAAATACTTCGGCAATCCCGCACTCTCCTCGCTCTTGAATCTTTTTTTTGCCACCGGGATTGGCGATAGCCATTGCGGAATGCGCGGTTTTACTCGC
>Ga0307477_10003328_pt1 | contig 11988 bp, 12 predicted proteins | sample atmos_gasesECM2C_FD_203316 | JGI IMG/M metagenome (GOLD analysis project Ga0307477, IMG submission 203316) | Hardwood forest soil microbial communities from Morgan-Monroe State Forest, Indiana, United States - atmos_gasesECM2C_515 | ecosystem: Environmental > Terrestrial > Soil > Temperate...
GTGACCTTGCCGACCCCCGACTGCCCTTCGAGCATGGAGGCCCAGGTGCTCGGCGCATCGAGACCAACCGGCGTCACCGCCCCGACGCCCGTCACGACGACCCGCTTCATCCCAATGGCGACGGGGTGAGAACGCGGGCGACCTCGCGGTCGCTCAGGGTCACGACGTGGGATTCCTGGCTGATACGACGGATGAGGCCGGAGAGCACTTGACCGGGCCCGATCTCGAGAAATTCCGCGCTGCCGCGGGTGACCATCTCGACGACGGACGCGGTCCACTGCACCGGCTTGAGGATGTGGTCGGCCAGCTCCTTACGGACGTCGTCGGCGCTGGTGAGGATCTGGCCGGTGATGTTGGCGACCACCGGGATCCGCGGCTGGCGAAGCGGAAGCCGCGCGACGATTTCGCCGAATTGCGCAGCGGCCCGGGCCATCAGCGGCGAGTGGGAGGCGATGCTGATCGGCAAGCGGACGACTCGGGCGGCACCGCGGGCGCGCGCGAGCTCTGCCGCGCGGTCTAGCGCCGCCGACTCGCCGGAGAGCACGATCTGTCCCGGCGAGTTGGCATTGGCCAGGGTGATGACGCCCATCGCGGAGGCGTCGGCCACGACCCCCTCGACCACCTCGCGATCGAGCCCGAGCACGGCCAGCATCCCGCCGGGTCGCTCGGTCCCGTTCTCCTTCATCAAGCGACCGCGCTCGCGGACCAGGACCAGGGCGGTTTCGAAGTCGATGACATCGGCCGCCACCAGCGCGGTGAACTCACCCAGGCTGTGGCCGGCCACGTACCGCGGGGCGACCACCTGCCCCAGCGCATGCCAGCGCTCTCGCATCGCGGTCAGGCAGGCGACGCTCACGGTGAGAATCGCGGGTTGCGCATTGATGGTGTCGTTGAGCTCCTGCTCCGGACCTTCGAAGCACAACCGGGTCAGTCCGAATCCGAGGATCTCATCAGCCCGCCGAAAAACACGGCGTGCCGTTTCGGATGCGTCATAGAGGGCCTTGCCCATGCCGACGTACTGCGAGCCCTGTCCTGGAAACACGAAGGCAAGGGGGCCCTCGCCGTAGGGCGCACTCATCGAGACGTCCGAATCAGGCGACGGACACCTTCCCCTTGACGTAATTCCAGGCCTCGCCCACGGTGCGAAGCTTTTGGGCATCGTCGTCGGAAATCTCCATCCCGTACTCCTCTTCGAAGGCCATGATCAACTCGACCAGGTCGAGCGAATCGGCCTGCAAGTCCTCCGTGAAGGAGGCCTCCGCCGTCACTTTCTCGACGTCGACGCCAAGCTGCTCCGCGATGATGCCGCGGAACTTGTCAAAACCTGCTTCGGCCATCGGTTCCTCCTATTGATTTTTGGAGTACGCGGCACCGTAAGGTGCCCGAATTCGGTCTATACAATAGCGAACCGGCAGGCGTGGCTGCGCCGATACCTAGGCAAGCTCGCACCGAATGTATCCCCTCAGGGGGCGCTTGGTTACGGCCCGAACGTAACCACACGCAAAACCCGGACTTAAAATGAGGCGTGACTTCTGCTTCGATGCCCTCGCTCGCCACGGCGGGCCGAGGGTTGGCGCTGGCTGCGATCGCTGGTCTGGGCGTTTACCGTCCGCCGGCCGATGCCCCATCAGCGCGGCGCGTGACCGGCAGTGATCTGACCGGCGTCTCCTACCGCGTAGAGGCCGATCAGGGCGTGAACACGGCGTCGCTGGCCGCCGGCGCAGCGCGCGCCGCGCTCCAGGCGGGGGGCGTGAACCCATCCGACATCGAGATGATCATCGTCGGGACCACCACACCGGATGTGCTCTGGCCCACCACCGCCTGCCTGGTACAGAACGAGCTCAAGCTGCCGATGGTGGCGAGCTTCGACCTCTACGCGGCCGAGACCAGCCTGCTGGCCGCCCTCAATGTTGGGATCCGTTTCGTGACGGGCGGTGCCAAAAGCGTTCTGCTGATCGGCGCGGATTCCGATAACCAGCTGGTCGATCTGCCCGGTCAGAGTGGGAGCGTGCACAGCCGTGCTGCCGCTGCCGCGGTGCTGACTCGCGCCGGCGGGGACGGTGGTGTCTTATCGACGATGGCCGGTGGTGCGGCCGGTCCGGAAGGCAGTGGCGACGCCCACGATCGAACGGTGCTGCGGGGCCTGAGCGACGGGGCGACCGAATGCCTGCGAAAGGCGAGCCTGTCGATGTCGGACATCGACCTCGTGATCGGAGAACAGTCCGCGCCCGAACTGATGCAGGCCTGGAGCAAGACCGCCGGCATCTCGCCGTCCCGCCTGCTGCTGAACCCGGTGCGTTACGGGAATCTGCTGGCGGCGGCGCCCCTAGCCGCGCTGCACGATGCGATCAAGGAGGGACGGTTGCAAAACGGAATGACGGCGCTCGTGCTCGCCTGTGGCAGCGGCCCGACCTGGGCGGCGGCCTGTCTTCGTTGGGGCGGCGGAGGGATCGCCGAAGCGACCCCCAGTGTGGAAAGGCGAGCGTGACATCAGCGAGCCCCGGTGTGGAAAGGCGAGCGTGACGTCGTGGTAAACGGGACCCGAGTGGTCGTCACCGGCACCGGCATCATCACCTCGCTGGGGCACACCACGCGGGAGACGTGGGAGGCCGTCAAGGCCGGTCGATCGGGCATCCGCCGAGTGCAGACATTCGATCCATCAGCCTTCCCCAGCAAGGTGGCGAGTGAGGTCGTGGATTTCAAGCCTGAGGCTCGCCTCGACCGCAAGGAGGCGCGACGGATGTCGCGCTTCGTCCAGTTCGCCATGGTCGCCACCCGCGAGGCACTCGATGGCTCAGGCCTCAAGGTCACCGAGGAGAACCGGGACCGGGTCGGCGTCATCGTGGGTAGCGCGATCGGCGGCCTGGAGATGATTGAGGAGGCGCACACCATCCTCAAGGAACGGGGACCCTCTCGCATCAGTCCGTTCACGGTGCCGATGATGATCGCGGACATGGGATCCGGCCAGATCTCGATCGCCACGGGCGCCCGCGGCCCGAACTTCTGCACGGTTTCCGCCTGCAGTTCCGGTGCTCACGCGATTGGAGAGGCCTTCGAAACCATCAGGCGTGGCGACGCCACGGCCATGATCGCGGGCGGGAGTGAGGCCTGCGTCACGCCCCTGGCGCTGGCAGCGTTCTGCGCGTCGCGTGCCGTCTCGACACGCGACGTCGAACCCAGCCGCGCGAGCCGTCCTTTCGACTTGGAGCGCGATGGCTTTGTCATGGGGGAAGGGGCCGGGATCTTGATCCTCGAAGAGCTCGAGTCAGCCAAAAAGCGCGGTGCACCGATCATCGCCGAAATCGTCGGCTACGGCGCGACGGCCGACGCCGGCCACATCACGGCGCCGGATCCGGTGGGCGCCGGCGCAGCGCAGGCGATGAAGCGGACCCTGGCCAAGGCGCGCGTCGCGCCGGAAGATGTGAGCTACATCAACGCCCACGGGACCGCAACCCAACTGGGCGACGTCGCGGAAACGCTGGCGTTCAAAGACATTTTTGGCGAGGCTGCGTATCGCATCCCGATCAGTTCGACGAAATCGATGCTGGGACATCTGCTGGGGGCCGCCGGATCCGTCGAGGCGGTGATCTCGGTCAAGGCGATCGAGGAGGGGGTGGCGCCACCCACTATCAACCTCGAGCATCCGGACCCGCAGTGTGACCTCGATTACATTCCGGAGGGCGCGCGCGAGCTCGACATCAAGCTGGCGCTCTCGAACTCGTTCGGCTTCGGCGGGCACAACGCCTCGCTGCTGTTCAAGCAATTCCGGAGCTAGCGTATTGATCTTCCTCAGCGCTTTCATCAACGCTGAGGTCGTCGACGTTCGACAGCATCGCGTTGGTCGGGTCCGCGACCTGGTGGTCGTCATGACCGAGCCGTTTCCGCATGTTACCGGGGTGATCCTGAAGGGGAATCGCAGGGTGCGCTCCATCGACTGGTCGGTGGTGCGGAGCTGGGACGACAAGGAGTTGAGTCTCAAGGTCGATGAGGCCGGCTTGCAGCCGCACGCACGCGTCGACAACGAGCTCTGGCTGTCGCGACAAATCCTCGATAAGCAGATCGTCGATATGGATGGCCGCCGGGTGGTGCGGGTCAACGACCTCCAGCTGTCCCAGGTCGAAGGGTCGCTGTTGCTGGTGGGGGTCGACGTGGGCAGTCGCGGTCTTGCCAGACGGGTTGGAGTTGAAGGGCTCGGGCGATGGCTCACTGCCATGCTCCACCTCGACTGGCCCCAAAAGCTCATCTCCTGGGAGGCCGTCGATCCGGTGACCAGCGACGTGAGCTCGGTCAAGCTCCGGATCGCCCATACCAAGCTGGCCAAGATGCATCCAGCCGACATTGCCGACATCGTCAACGAACTCAGCCCGGATGATCGAAGCGCCGTCTTCGCCGCCTTGAGCGACGAAAAGGCGGCGGATACCCTCGAGGAGATCGACGAGCCGCACATGCAGGCCTCCATCCTGGAGCGGCTCGATGTAGATCGCGCCTCTGACATCCTCGAGGCGATGGCGCCCGACGAGGTCGCCGACCTGCTAGCCGATATGCCGCGCGAGCGGGCTCAGCAGTTGCTGCAGAAAATGGAGGAAGACGAGGCCGAAGACGTTGAAGAACTGCTTGCCTACCGCGAGGACACGGCCGGCGGTCTCATGACGACGGAATACGTGGCGGTCCTCCATACCCTGACCGCGGCTGAGGCGATCGAGCGGCTTCGCGAGCTCGAACCAGATGCCGAAAGTGTGTACTACGTCTACGTGATCGACGAGGAGGAACACCTCCTCGGAGTTCTTTCCCTTCGCGATCTGATCGTGGCCAAGCCCGAAACGAAAATCCGCGACTTCATGATCAAGAATGTGATCTCTGTTGGGGTCGATGCGGGCCCGCGCGAGGTCGCCGAGATCACCGCAAAGTACAACCTGCTCGCGGTTCCCGTAGTCGACCAGCACAACCGTATCCAGGGGATTGTGACGGTCGACGACGTGATGGAGCGCGTGATGCCGGCGCGAGGCGGCGGGCGCCGCCGGAGGATCTTCTAAGGCTCCGTGGGGCAGCCGAAGCCGCCGACTCGTCCGCAGATCCCCAGGCTGCGGTCGCCGACCTGGCGAACGCTCGGCATCAGGCTGCCCAGACTGGCCCTCTTCGCCGTGGTGGGACCGGGCCTGATCAGCGGGTTCGCCGATAACGACGCCGGCGGGATAACGACGTATTCGGTAGTGGGGGCGCAATTCGGCTACGACCTGATGTGGGTCGTACTGGCCAGCATGATCGCGCTTGGCATCACGCAGGAGGTCGGTGCCCGCCTCGGACTTGCGACCGGACAGGGGTTTGGCGGTTTGCTCAGAGAGCGCTTCGGGGTTCGAGGGGCGGGCTTTGCGATCTTCACCATGCTGCTCGCCAACCTCGGGGATACGGTGGCAGAATTCGCGGGTATCGGCGCGTCGCTCGCCCTTTTCGGCGTACCCGTGCCGTTGAGCGCCGGCGTGGCCGCCCTGCTCGTGATCGTGTTTCTTTGGCGGGCGAATTTCGGCCGCGTTCAATATGTCTTCATCGCGGTTGGGGTCGGCACCTCCATTGCCTATGCCGTTTCGGCCACATTCGCCCATCCCGATTGGGGCCAAGCACTCACTCGCGCGGTTATCCCCCGAGGGACGCTGACTGCGGCGTATCTACTCGCCGTTCTTGGGACGGTGGGCACGACGATCACTCCTTGGGGCCAGGCCTTTATCCAGTCATACGTTGCCGACAAGAATCTTCGGCCCAAGGACTTGCCCTGGTCCCGGCTCGACGTTGGACTCGCAGCATTTCTGACAAACGTCGTCGCCGCGTTCATCGTCGTTGCGTGCGCCGCGACCCTGTGGGCACACGGGCAGACCAGCATCAACAGCGCCGCCGATGCGGCCAAAGCCCTTGGACCACTCGCCGGTCACTTCGCGCAGACGCTCTTCGCCATCGGCTTATTCACGGCATCGGTCCTTGGGCTTGGCACGGTGCCGTTGACCAGCACCTACGTGGCAACGGAAGCATTCGGCTGGGAACGGGGCCTGGACCGTGGCTGGAGGCAGGCACCGGTCTTTTACGCGCTGCTGTCGTTCTTCGTCGGGTTTTCTGCGCTCTTCGTCCTCATCCCCGGGCTGCCGCTGATCGCGGTCATGTACTTGTCCCAGGTCTTCGATGGGTTATTGCTGCCAATCATCCTGGTCTTCGTGATGCTGATGGCTCGCGACCGCCGGCTGCTCGGCAACCTGACCAGTGGACCCATCCTGCAGACGCTCGGCTGGACGGTAACCGGGCTGATCAGCTTGCTTTCGGTCGCGCTCGTCATCAGCGAAATTGCCCCCCACTAGATGTTCCTTCTAGGGCCCTGGGTGGGAAGCGAACTGACGCTCCGCCTCGTGGCGGAACGCCGCCTCGGCCTCGTCGCCAAACAGGGCGAAGCGTACTGCCTTTAGTGAGGTGTCGTGGGCGCCGTGGCGCACCACCTCCTCGAGCATGATCCGGGCGCAATCGTCCAGGGGGAAGTGGGCGATGCCGGTGCCGACCGCGGGGAATGCCATCGACCGCAGCCCGCGCTCGCTTGCCAGCTCGAGGCTGCGCCGGGTCGAAGCGCGCAGGCTTTCCGCGGACGTTTGGCCACCCATGCGCATGCTCGCTGCGTGAATGACGAAGCGGGCCTTGAGCTGGCCGCCGGTGGTAATGGCGGCACCACCGACCTCGATCGGGCCAATCGCCCGGCACTCCGCCTGGATCGCTGGGCCACCGCGGCGGGCAATGGCGCCGGCCACGCCCCCGCCGAGGATCAGGTCGTTGTTCGCGGCGTTGACGATGGCGTCGACATCCTGCTCGGTCAGATCGCTCTGGAGGACGTCGACCGTCAGGCTGCCGGTTCGCCAGGTCAACCGGTTGGCTGGACCTGCCAGGCCATCGATACCATTCGCGCCTCGACGTCGTCGCGCGTAATCGGCTGCAGACCTTTGACGCTGAAGTGCTGGATGGCGAACGACGCCATCACCATCGCGTAGCCAAGGGCAAGGCGCACCGATTCATCGGTTTCGACCTGTTGCTCGGCGAGGGACCCAAGGAACCCGGCCGCGACCGCATCGCCGGCGCCGGTCGGATCGGTCGGGGGATCAACGGGCAGTGCCGGAAGGTGGATGTCCTCGCCATGGCGGTACAAGGTTGCGCCTTTCGGCCCCTCCTTGATGACCAATCCGCGAAGTGTGAATCGATGCCGCAGTAGCTCGGACGCCTCCTCGATGGTGTCGACCTTTGCCAGTGCCATCGCCTCTGAGGCGTTGAGGAACAAATAGTCGAGGCGCTGGAGCACCGGTTCGAGTTCGTCCGGCGCCTCGCGGATGTAGAGCTTCATCGTGTCACCCGCCACCAGCCAGGGCGCCTCGAGCTGCTCCAACACGCGCATTTGATGGCGGGGCTCCATGCTGCCGAGAAAGACGATTTTGGCCTTGCGTTGGTCGGCCGTGAGCACCGGGGTGAAGCCGCGGTACGCACCCTGATCCGAGGTTTCGTTGCGCGTTGTGCCGGATGCGTAGTCGTGCTCGGCGCGCCACCGATAGGTTGGGAGCGCCGATTGCACGACACTGCGCAGGTCAGCACCCGTGTTACGCATCGCATCCTGGAACGCGGGCATGAAATCTGGACCCGCCGTGCCGACAACCGATACCGGCGCGAACAGCCGCGCCGCGAGTGTGAAGTAGGTGGCTGATCCACCGAGACCATCGGTATTGACGCCCATCGGCGTGCGAACGTCATCGCGGGTGATGGTGCCGGCGACGAGCAAGGGCCAGGGTGGCTTGGGGGGCCTCACGAGGCCCCAATTGTACGAAGGCTTAGACGGCGAGCAGTTGGGGGTCGGGTCGAGCCAACTCGCCCTCGACCGCCGCCACAAAACGCCGAACCGCGGTGGGATCCGTCAGCAGCCAGGCTTCCTGGGGATGGATCGGGTCGGGCTGACAGAGGACCGCCATCGCCGTATCGTCGCCCATGACCGCGCTGAACCAGACGTGAGCGAGCCAGCCGAGACCGGGGTCGCGCCGATCGGCCTCCTGCGGCAACGGAGTCGTGTCCGGTGTCGTCACCACGGCCCGCCGTGCGCAGCGGAGCAAGGCGACCTCCTGATCCCACTCGGTCCGAACCGCCGCTGGATCGGGTCGGCCGAGGTAAACCGTGTACCGGCCGGGTCGCATCGTCGCCAGGCTCTCGACCACTCGTCGGAGTAGCGGGACCGTCGTCAAATCGCTGACCTGGCGGCTTCCGGGGGTGCCTTCGACCAACAGTGCCATCTCGCCCATGGGTGCAGAGTAGCAGAAACGGAGCGAAAAAGCAAACATATGTTCGTAGGTGCTTTTAGGGGCGTCGGAAGAGCGGAACGATGTTCCCGGCGCGGTCGCGCCACCGGCTTCGAGCAGCCAGCATGAGGTCTTCCTGGGCCTCGAAAAGGACCTCGGCCGAGCGCTCCACCGACCGGTCGATGCCGAGCTTCTCGGTGTACTTGCCGTCCAGCTGCCCCAGGAGGTGCACGATCCGTCGCCAGATGTGCGTCGGAACCAACTTGATCTCTCGTAGCCGGCACTCTTCGACGGCGCCCAGCAGCTGATCGGTCTCACGGAGCTGGCTGCGCGGGGTCGGGGCCGTGCGACGCTTCCAGGCCCAGAAGCGATGCTGTGCGATTTCGAGAACGGTGCGCTCGATCATGACCTAAGCAGCCATGATAATCCCGGTATGGAGGAAAGGGTCGAAAGCGAAGAGGTTTATGATGGCAAGCTCTTCACGGTATACCGCGATCAGGTTCGGTTGCCCAATGGACATATCACGACGCGCGAGATCGTCCGGCACCCAGGGTCGGTTGGAATCATCCCGCGGCATGCGGACGGTCGAATCGTGCTGGTTCGCCAGTTTCGCTACGTCACGGGTCGCGAGTTATGGGAAATCCCGGCGGGCACCCTCGACAAACCGGGTGAGGAGATACCGGCGGCCGCGCGGCGCGAGCTCGCCGAGGAGGCGGGGCTGAAAGCGGGGCGATGGACCATGCTCGGCAGTGCTTACCTGATGCCCGGGTACTGCGACGAGCGCATGACCTTCTTCCTCGCCGAGGACCTGTCACCGACCGAGGCCCACGCCGAGCTCGACGAATCGTTCAAGGTCAATCCATTCGACGTACATGACCTGCAGGTGCTCCGCTCCAGCGGCGAGCTGCAGGATGCAAAGACGCTATTGGGGCTCACCTGGGCCGGCGTGCCGCTCTGGACCGAACCGCGCGCCCGCTGACCTATTCTTCTTCTTCGCCGCCTCGCGACTTCTGATAGGCGGCGATCACCGGTTGGGCCGCGTGCGCCGGCACCTCTTCGTAGTGCGAGAACTTCATCGTGTACCTTCCTCGTCCCTGGGTGATCGACCGCAGGTCGATCGGGAATCGGTACATCGAGGAGAGCGGGACTTGCGCGCGTACCTTCTCGGTGTGGTCACCCGAGGGCTCCATCCCCGCGATCTTGCCGCGCTTGCCGTTGAGGTCGCTGATGACATCGCCCATGTTGCGCTCCGGCACGAACACCTCAACGTCCATGATCGGTTCCAGCAGGACCGGCCTCGCATCCATCACCGCCTGGCGCATCGCCATCGCGCCCGCCAACTTGAAGGCGATGTCCTTGCCATCGACCTGGTGGGTTGAACCATCCAGTAGCCGGACCTTGATGTCGACCAGCGGGTTGCCGCTCAGCACCCCTTGCTCCATCGTTTCGCGCACGCCCCGCTCGACCGATGGTCGGAAGTTCTGCGGGATGCTTCCGCCGAAGATCTTGTCTTCCCAGACGAAGCCCGTCCCGCGCGGGACCGGGGCAATGTCGATGACACAGTGGCCGTAGAGCCCCGCTCCGCCGGATTGCTTCTTGTATTTCTTCTCCGCCTTGGCGCTGCTGGTGATCGTCTCCTGGTAGGGGACGCGAGGCACGGCGAGCACACCCTCGACCCCGTACTTGCGTTTCATTTTCTCGAGCACCACCTCGAGATGGACGTCGCCCATGCCGTGCACGATCGACTCCTTCGTGATCGGCTCGTGTTCGAGCGTCAGGGTGGGGTCCTCATCGACGAGCTTGACGAGTGCCGCGTTGACCTTCTCTTCGTCGGCCTTGTTCTTGGCGCTGACCGCGGCGCTGTAGGTCTGCTCCGGATACTCGATCGCGGGCAGCCGCAGCGGATGGTCGCGGCTCGCCAGGGTGTCGCCGGTCGCCGCCATCTGTAGCTTGCTGATTCCCGCGATATCGCCGGCCACGACTTCGGTTGCTGGCTCGAGCGTCTTCCCTTTGGGATATCCAATCGTGCCCGGACGCTCCGGCTGATCCTTGGAGGCGTTCAAGAGCGGCGTTCCAGGCGTCAGCGTCCCAGAGACTACTTTGACGTAGCTGATCCGGCCGACGAACGGGTCGGCGGTGGTCTTGAAGACCAGCGCCGCCAGCGGCCGAGCCGGATCGGCGGTCACGGTTTCAGACTGGTCCGTTCGCGGATTGACCGCCTCGACCGATGGGGCGTGCGTGGGCGACGGCAGCAGGGCGACGATGGCATCGAGCAGGCTGCCGATACCGATCGACTTGCCGGCCGCGGCGCATATCACCGGTACGATCGTGCCGGCCGCCACCCCTTTGGCGAGCGCCGCCGTGACTTCCGCATCACTCAGCTCGCCACTTTCCAGGTACTTCTCGAGCAACGCGTCGTCGGTCTCTGCCGCTGCCTCGACGAGCGGCGAGCGGCGCGACTCGACGTCGGCGGCCAGGTCGGCCGGAAGCGGTACCTCTTTCGCATGGCCCTGCTGATCGAATTCGTAGGCCTTGCGCGTCAACAGGTCGACGATGCCCTTGAAGCCGGCTTCGTGGCCGATCGGCGCCTGGATCGATACCGGGCGAGGATTGAACTCCTTGAAGCTATCGACCGCCCGCCAGTAGTCGGCGTTCTCTTTGTCCATCTTGTTGACCACGATCAGTGTCGGCAGATTGCGTTCCCGCAGCTGGTGCCACCCGAGCTCCGTCCCGACCACGACGCCGGTGGTCGCCCCCACCACAAGGAGCGCGCCCTCGGCCGCCCGCAAGGCACCCACGACTTCGCCGGCAAAGTCCTGAAAGCCCGGCGCATCGAGCAGGTTGATCTTGTGGTCGTGCCAGGTCAGATGCGCCACGGCGGTGCCGATCGAGATCTTCCGCTTGACCTCTTCCGGCTCGAAGTCGAAGGTGGTGTTGCCCGCGTCCGCACGGCCCAACCGATCGACCGCGCCGCCGGCGTAGAGCATCGCTTCGGCCAGGCTCGTTTTGCCGTCGTGGCTATGGCCGAGTAGGGCGACGTTACGGATCCTCTCCGGGTCGATTCGCGCCATCGATTCTCCCTCGAAAGAGAGTGTAAATCTAAAGGTTCCTCGAGCAAGTTCCCCTCCCCCCTGCGAGAGAGGGCAAATTCAAAATTTCCCCTCCCCCGCCTGCGGGGGAGGGCAGGGTGGGGGCGTTAGTCGATCGGCCCGAGCGGGATGATGTCAACCGCTGATCCCGCGGCAACATCGCTGGTCCCGAGCGGCACCACGACCAGGCAATTGGCATCCGCCATCGAACGAAGGACGTGCGAGCCCTGGTCGCCCGTTAGGCGCACGACGGTTCGCGCCCCGTCGTGACGCGCGACACCGCGAAAGTACTGTTCGAGGTGCGGGGGGTTCTGCAAGGGCTCCTCCGTGATCGCCGTCAGCCGTGGTCGTTGCAGGTCGGTGCGTCCCTGCAGCTTGAGCAGGGCGGGTCGCACGAAGAGCTCGAACGCCACCAGGGTCGACACTGGGTTGCCCGGCAACCCGATCAGCGGCACGCCACCAACGCTCGCGAACATGAGCGGCTTGCCCGGGCGTAACGCGACCTGCCAGAACGTGACGGCGTCACGCTCTTCGAGAAGGCCCCGGACCAGGTCGTATCCCCCCATCGACACGCCGCCGCTCGTCACCACGAGGTCGGT
>Ga0307477_10003329_pt1 | contig 11986 bp, 10 predicted proteins | sample atmos_gasesECM2C_FD_203316 | JGI IMG/M metagenome (GOLD analysis project Ga0307477, IMG submission 203316) | Hardwood forest soil microbial communities from Morgan-Monroe State Forest, Indiana, United States - atmos_gasesECM2C_515 | ecosystem: Environmental > Terrestrial > Soil > Temperate...
AGTAATCGAGCGGCTGAACGTAACCGGAGTCGTAGTAGCCTCCGCCTTCGTCCGCCGTGATGAAGATCGCGGTGCTCTTCCACAACTCAGGGTTGCTCTGCACCGCCTGGATAATCTTCCTCGCGAAGCCTTCGAAGATATCCCACTTGGACGAGGCCGGGTGGCCGTCCGCCCATCCGCTGGGCTTCACGTAGGAAACGGCTGGGAGCGTGCCATTCTGGATGTCCGTGTAGAGATCATCGGTGTCGGCGAGATGAGCTTTGCGCACGGCGTCGTTGGTCATGATGGAGGTCGAATACTGGAACGGGTTGCAGATGTTGCAGTATTGGTCGCTGCTTGCACCAACCGTTCCGTAGTTGAGCTGGTACTTGTCGGTGAGATATTGATTCCACTGATCGCCGTAGTACTTCCACGAGACGTGGCTTTCGATCATGACGTCGCCAATGTTCTTCTGGCTGGACGGAGGAATCGTGAACGGAGTGTTGTAGATGAAATGGTCGGTGTAGGCGTTCGAACCATCGCCGAAATAGCCCGGGTTGTAGTTATTCAGCAGGTAATAGCGGCCGTCTTCGCAGCGCGGGTCGATGGGCCGATCGAGCGAGCGGAGGTAATTCCGGATCTCGCGCACGCCCGGCTGAGACGCATCGGAGCAGTTGGTGTAGGAGCCGCCGCCGTACACAGGGGAGCCGAATCCGCCGCCGCCGTATCCGTCCTCAGTCCACCAGTTGTTGGTGCCGGCCTGCGGGTTGGGATTCTCGATTTCGTCCACGGTGCCGGTGTCCGCGGGTGTGTCGGTCCAAACGACCTGGTTGTGCGGTGGCACTGCCGGGTTGCCGTTTCCATCGCTGAACCACAGCGCGTCGCCGTAGCCAAGCATGATGTGGTTGGCGCCCGTGCCGCCCATGACCGACTGATGGAAGTTGTCGCTCATGGCGTACTTGTCGGCCAATGCCTTGAAGTACGGCATATCGCCCTGCAGCACGTTGTAAAAGCCCATCGAGGTTGACCCTTCACCCGTGGTCTTGGTGGTGGGCGAATAGTCCGTGCTGAAGTTCGAGGGCTGTGGCAAGCCGTTCGTGCCGGCGCCCACCGTCACTTCGGTCCAGGGGAAAAGATCGGCCCGGCAGCCACTCGGGTTTTGCCGTGTGGCATGAGAGGCGCTGCAATCCTCCTGCTGCCACATCTGGTAAAACCGGTGTACTGGACTGGCCGCGTAAGCATCGTATGAGAAAGTCGTGGAATTCGTGAGTTGGAACGGACCCGGAGGCAGACTTGAGTAGGGAGGTGTGCCCTGGACCCCGCTGATGCGCGAGTCGGGAACTTTCCCGGTCAGTCCCGTTCCTCCGGTGGTCAGGAATTCGTAGTAGTCAACCGGGCTTTCAGAGAGTGCGTTTTCAGACGACATGGCGTCGGCGAGGGAACAGATGCCGTTGTTCGCGCAAACGTCTGTCGGGCCACCGTTTAGCGGCACCGGCATGGGAGAATAAAGCGTCTTCTGGTGAGGGGCCAACTGATATTCAGCGCTGCCGGTCACGTCCGCGGAGAACTGATGGGCCTTCGCATAATTCGGGCCTGGCGTGCCATCTTCATTGACGATCCCCTTGGACAGAAGGTTGTCGATGTTCTGTCCTTCCTTTGGTTTGTAGGTGGCAAAGAGGTGATCGAAGGTTCGATTCTCGCCTATGATCACGATGACGTGCTTGATGGGAGTGGTGGTTCGCGGAGCGTCGTCATCGGCTCGCGCGGGGATCGCGAGCATGCCGCCCAGGCTCAGTTGAAACATCACGAGAGAGGTCAACGCAATTCGGCTGTACCTCAACGACCTTGCACAAACGTGCTTCATGGAATTTCCGCCTCCGTGTGCCGGGAGAATTTGGGGGCGTAACCGGCGTGCGGACTATGAGCGGCGCAGATTACAATGCGGTTTGAAGTTTGTTAATTATTGTGAACAGAGAGTGACAATTGCTTCTCAAATGGCAGGTTTTGTAACAATCGAGGCAAGAATTGGCGGGCGCCCACCTCTCGCTTGCGGTGTTCAGATGCGCCCGAAGAACATCCTCCGCGCGCCGTGGCGAATATGGAGAACCTCCACAAGCTTTTGCCTTCGCAGGACGCGGAAGATCACTCGATAGACATGAGGCTTCCGGCCGTACAGCAAATGCCGGATCTCTCCTTTTTTGCGAGTCATGGGGCAGCGGTTCGAATGTTGGTCGAGGTTGAGAATCGCTTTCTTGAGGCCTGTGTACCAACGGAACGCCGATTCCGCGCTATCGGCGTTGATATCCTCGAACAAATCGGCGAGATCGCGCTCGGCACGGGGCGTGATCTTAACGAGATAAGTCATGCTTGGCTTCGAACTCGGCGAAAAACTCCCTCGCGGGCCGAGCTTTGCCTTTTCTTGCGTCCTCAAGGCCTTGGCGGATACCCTCTTCAACATCGAGTCGCGCCGCAATATCAAGCAGTCGCTGATACGCTTCGGCGTCCTGCACTATAGCTGCCGCCTTCCCTTTTACCGTGAGCACGACGGGGCGTTTGGATTTCTTCAGCTGACGCATGAAATCGCGGGAACGACGGCGAAACGTGGTCAGCGATTGGATGTCATTTTTCAAATCCAGCATTACCGTCTCCCAGAGCACCTTTTTAGGTGCTTGTACAATACCACATTGCGCGCAAACGGTTCTCGGACGCTCTGTCCGGGAGGTCGGGAGAGTAATGCCGCTATCCGCGTCCGGCTCGCGGCGCGATCGGCACCATGCGGCCCTTTTCCAATGTGAATGCGCTTCCTCGCCACTCGATGCGGTTCATTCCGAAGCTGGCAAGCCAGACGAAAAATGAGAGTAGGTCGCGGACCGGCAGGAGCCAGACGCGCCGGCGAAGCACGGGATCACGCAATCCCCAAACACCCACTGTCCAGCCCATTGCAAACCGCAGCATCAGGTAGGCGCCAAGATAGGCCGCACCCACGAAGGCCGAGGGCGCTACGCAGGCTGCCGCAATCGCCCATGGAAGTCCGTGGGTGAACAGCATGCCAAAGTGGCCACCCGGGCGAATGTTGCGGATTCCGATGGCCCAGCGCAGTTCGTGGCGGAGATAGTTCCCCAGCGTCTCCGAGGGAAACGCCATCCAGACCGGCTCGCGCAGCAGCTCGATCCGATAGCCACGCGCCGCGATTCGGCGGCCTAGTTCGTAGTCGTCCGAATGCAAATCCACGATGGCCTCGAAGCCGCCGATTTCGGCGAGCCGAGCCTTTGTCGTGGCCATGGTCGAGCCCATCATGAATTTCAGGCCTTCGAGTTCGCGAGCAACGAGCGCCGCCCCGCAAAAAGCCGCGGACGAGCCCACGCAATCCAGCGCCGCCACGAATTGCAGGTTGTCCTGGCCTCGGTAGAGTGCGGTCACGCCTCCTACGGACGGATCGCGGAACATTTCCGCGACGCTGCGCAAATACCCCGGCTGGACGCGAACGTCGCTGTCCGTAATCACGAGCAGATCGTGCCGCGCCTCGCGTACCAGGCGACACAAATTGGAAACCTTCGTATTCGCGCCGAGGCGTTCGGTGACGACAATCAGCCGGATGGCTCGCTCCGGAAAGTCCGCGATCAGTTTCTGGATGGTGGGCACGGCGGGATCGTCGCCATCATTCACGGCAAAGAGAATTTCAAATTCCGGGTAGTCCTGACGGCAGAAGCTCGCGAAATTCTCGTACGCGCCGGGATCGAGCCCCCGGATCGGCTTCAAGATGCTGACCGGCGGAGCTGGATCGGGATTGCCGGCGCTCGGCGGCTGCGCCGCTTCTCGATGCGCCATACGGAAAAACCGCCCGGCCGAATAAATTCCGATCAGGTAATAGAAAAGAGGGCCGGTAGCCAAACCGAGGACCGCCCATTTCGCGAGCGTGACGGCGGACGGGTAGTGGAGCCTCGCGGGCAGATCGTCCACCCAGGCCATGCCCACGCCGAGGCAGATCAAGAAAATTCCCGCCCAGCGCGTCACGTTCAGCCGCTCTCCCAGAAATATTTTCGCGCCGAACGCCCCAGCCACATAGGCAAGCGACGTAGTGGGAATCACGAAGCTCACCGGAAACCACGACAGCATCGTAAGGAACGAAAAAAAAGACAGCGTCATCAGCAGCACACCGAACCAAAGCCAGCCCACGCGCAGCGCCCGCAGCACAAACGAAGCAATCGCGCGCGGCCGGAAGTCATTGACCTCGCCCAGCAGCTTCATGGCGTGCGTCAGGCAAATTTCTCCACCCGTGCCGGTCACCACCACGAAAATCAGGATGGCCGCCGTGCGCATTTCAGTGGGGCTCTCCGGGAGCCGTAGTGCGTTGCGGGGTGCGATTGATCAGGACGACGCCGAGAACAATCAGCACAATTCCGACCCAGCGCGCCACCGAGACCTGCTCGTGCAGAAACAAATAGCCGAGCAGCGGCACCAGCGCATAGGCAATCGCGGAAAACGGCATGACGAAACTGTAGTCGGCCCACGAGAGCACGAGCATGTGGCACACCATGAAGGCCAGCATCATTGCGACGCCGAGCCAGATCGTGCCGCTCGTCAGGACGCGCGCGGCGCCCGCCGCCAGCGCGGACAGACGGGAAATATCCAGGTCGCCAGCGTCCTTCATCCCCTTGCTCAAAATTGTGTTTCCGACCGAGCCGAGGACAACGAGAAGGAATAGCAGGACGTAGGTCTTGGTCTGGTGAGCTTTAGGAGCGGTCATCGTCAAGTGGAGCGGGCTTTAGCCTGCGGGGTTCTGCAGCAAAGTCCAGACCAGCGATCAAGCACCGCGATGATCCTGGTGCGATTCAGCCAAGATCACGCGCAAACCCGACAGGCTGCAAGCCTGTCCTACTGCTGCGCCATCTCGCGGGCTGTGGCTTTGCGCTCGTGCAGGAACTTGAAGAATTCGACGCCTTCGCGCGCCCGGCGCTTCATCACTTCGGGATCGCGAAGCATTCCGCCGAAGAGCGAGAACATCTTCCGCGGACGGAAATAAAACCTCCGGTAAAACTCTTCCACGGAATTGAAAATCAGCGTCGAGCTGAGCTTCGGATAATTCATCGCCGCCGTCTGGATGCCGTGCGTATCCACGAGCTCGCCCGTCTGAATCTGCAGCCAGCCCTGCTCTTGCGCCTGCCGATACAGCTCCGTGCCGGGATAGGGGGCGGCGAGCGAGACTTGAATCGTCTCCGGCTCAATGTCGCACGCAAATCGGATGGTCTTCTGAATCGTCTCGGGCGTCTCGCCGGGCAGCCCCAGAATAAAGGTTCCGTGAATCTTGATTCCAAGCTCGCGCGCATTTCGCGAAAATTCGCGCGCGATATCCAGGCGGACGCCTTTCTTGATATTGATCAGGATCTGGTCGTCGCCGGACTCGTACCCCACAAGAAGCAGCCGCAGGCCGTTGTCCTTCAGAATTTCGAGTGTCTTGCGCGGCACGTTTGCTTTTGCGTTGCAAGACCAGTTCAGCCCCAGCTTGCCGAGCCGCCGCGCAATTTCCTCGGCGCGCGGCAGGTCATCGGTGAACGTGTCATCGTCGAAAAAGAACTCGCGTACCTGCGGGAAAAGTTTCTTGGCTCGGGCCATTTCACCGGCCACATTCTCCGGGCTGCGCACGCGATAGCGATGCCCGCCGAGCGTCTGTGGCCACAGGCAAAACGTGCACTTGGACCGGCAGCCCCGTCCCGTATAGAGCGAAACGTAGGGGTGCTGCAGGTAGCCGATAAAATAGTTCTCGATGGTCAGGTCACGCTTGTACACGTCGACGACGTAGGGCAGGTCGTCCATGTTCTCAATTGTGGGCCGGGGCGGCGTCATTGAAACGCGGCCATTCGAGCGATACGCAATGCCGCCAACCTCGGCGAGCGGCTTGCGAGAAGCAATTTCCGCGCAAATATAATCGAATTCGCCGAGCGATACCCAATCCACGGCCGGCGCCGCATTCATCGATTGCAGAGGCAGCACGCCGACGTGCGCCCCCACCATTCCGACCACGATGTTTGGATTCACTTCTTTGAGGTGCGCGGCAAATTTCGCGTCGTTCGTGAACGAAGGCGTGCTCGTGTGCAGCACGGCCAATTCATAATCCTTCGCCAGTGGCGCCACCTGGTCCACGGTCAGCCCGTCCGGCGGTGCATCGATCAACCGGCTCCCGGGCACCATAGCCGCGGGCTGCGCCAGCCAGGTGGGATACCAGAACGACTTGATCTCGCGGCGCGCCTGGTAGCGCGCGCCGGCGCCGCCGTCAAAGCCTTCATAGCTCGGCGGATTCAGAAACAGCGTCTTCATCACTTCGGGCATGCTTTTCTTCCCCTGAACTGTTTTCCCCAGAACCCCAGAGGCTTGCGGGACCAGCGAGCCGATTCAACAAGATATCTTACCTGAAACCCATTCGGCCCCGAAAGAAAACTCCGTCGCGCGTCCCATCCAAACAGCGCCACACTCGATCGCCCCATCTGTGACTCGTGCCAACGTGCTGTTATTGCAGTACTTGCGCCAACTGCCCTGTCGCGCGAAGCAAATCAAGCTGCGCCTGCTGCCGTGCGTAGTTGGCGTCCAAGAACGCCAGCCACTTGTCATTCTCCTCGATGTGCGCGGCCTCCAGATCCTTCAAGCTGCCGCGGCCCTGCTCAAACTGAGCCTGCAAGACGCGCACATTCTCCTGCGTCAGCTGCAATTCGAGCCGCGCCACGTCCCCGCCCAAATCGGCTTCGCGTACCTGGCGAGCCTTGCGCCGGACGTCCAGCGTGACCTCGCTGCGCTTGTTTCGGAGCGCCAGCGTGGCGGCGTTATAGTCCGCGCGCGCGAAAGCCACGGCCGAAGAAGTCCGCGAAGCAAAAATGGGAATCTGCACCTGCACGCCAAAGACGACATTGTTGCGCGAGAATCTGTCGAAGTAACTCGTATAATTGTTGATCTTGCTCAGGACGTTGTACTGGCCGATCAAGGAGAACGACGGCCAGCGCCCGCCCTGCTCGCCTTTGAGCTTGAATTCGCGCGCGCGCAATTCGGTTTGCGCCTGCTTGAGTTCCACGTTATTGGCCAGGGCGTCGGAGACGACGTCCTTTGACGCTTCCTCCGCCGCTCCGGGAATCTCCTCGGTGGAGACATCGATCTGCTCATCCGAGGGCAGGCCCATCATGTCCCGCAGTTCCCCCGTCAAGGCGTCTTCGCGATCCTCGAGCTGCGCAATGCGCTGCTCGATCTTCGCGGTGGTGAGTTGCGCGCGAATCACTTCAATGGGAAGCTCGCGCCCCGTATCCGCTCGCTCGCGGGTCGTATCCAGAATGCGTCCCGCGCTCATCCGCTCGCCGCGCATCAATTCGAGCGCGTGCCGCACCTTCGCCAGTTCGAGGTAGTCGAGCGCGGCGCGAGACATCACCGCGTCGCGCACGTCATCCATCGAAAGCCGCTGCTCCTCGGCTCGCTGCTCGGCCGCGCGCTGCTCCCCCTTCGCCGGCGGATTAAAAATCTGCTGGGAATAGGAAAGAGCGAAGATCGCCGGCGCGCCGCCGCCTTCGAGGAGAGGGAAGCCACTGGTGTAGGCCACGCCCGTCCCCGTATAGAGATTGGGCAGGAAAACCGACCGCGCCACTCCGATCTGGCGCTGCGTGACGCCGTATTGCAAGCGGGCCAGGGCGAGATCGCGGCTATTGGCCACCGCCAGGTTCACGGCTTCCTTGAGTGTCAGTTTGCGCGAAAGGTCCGCGTCCTGTGCGTGGCCGGGCACAACCCCCGCAAGGAGGGTGATCGCCAGACCCGCCGCAAGGATTCCCGCGCGAACGCGAGTTCGCTCAACGCCCCAATAGTGACGCATAGTCATATGGTCGCACCCGCTTTCGAGCAGCCTCAGAGCGTGCAACCCGCCGCGACGGGCTGCGCTACTCGTACCGCAACGATTCCGTGGGCTGAAGTTGCGCCGCGCGCTCCGCCGGCAGATATCCGAAGAACACGCCCACCGAACAGGACACTAGAAAAGCCAGAACCACCGATTGCCAAGGCACGGGCACGCTGACGTTCGCCGGCAACCACGGGCGCGCCAGAACCGGAATGACCGCGGCGATCAGAATCCCCAGCACCGAACCAAATCCGCTGATCAGAAACGCCTCCAGCAAAAACTGATAGAGGATTTCCTGGTGCCTCGCTCCGATCGCTTTTCGGATTCCGATCTCCCGCGTCCGCTCCTGCACCGTCACCAGCATGATATTCATGATCCCGATGCCGCTGACCAGCAGCGCGATGAAGCCGATGACCAGCAGAATGATCGTAAGCGCCAGCGCGATGCTTCGCGCCGCATTGAGGATCGAGCTGAGATTCTGCACCGAATACCGCGCGCGCGTCGGATGCCGGCTCCTCAAGAGTGCGTCGAGCTCGTGCGTCACGGGAATCACGTTTTCGGGCGAGTTCGCCTGCACGTACAGCATTTCAAGAGAAGAATCGCCCAGATAATATTTCATCAGCGGAAAGGGAATCAGGACCGAATAATCCTGAATCTCGGAAAGCCCGAAGGTTTCCACGCGCTCGCGAAACACGCCGATCACGGTGAAGCTCAGTTCGCCCACGCGCAGGTTTTTCCCGATCGGGTCGATGAATGGAAACGCGAAATTCGCGAGCTGCTTCGTGATCAGGCAGACGCGACTTCGAGATGTAATATCCTCGCCGTCCAGAAAGCGGCCCTGCAAAATCAGCAGATTGCGAATCTGCTGGAACTGCTCCGTGACGCCCACCAGGCTCACGTTGCGTTCGTACGAACCCACATCCACCGTGGCCGAATCCCCGCGCGTTCCCGCCACCGCGACGACCCCCGGAATCCCCGCCTCGGCCGCGTTCATGTCCGCGATCGACAATTCGTCCTGCAGCATGATCGGCCGGTTGGGATCGATGTCCAGTCGCGCATAGACCAGGTTCGATCCGACGCCCTCAATTTGTTGGATAATGTAGCGGCGCCCGCTGAGCGCCACCGTCACGACTAGAACGATACATGCGCTGCCAATGACCACGCCCAGGGTCGTGAGAAACGCGCGGACTTTGTTCGCCCACAGCGCGTCGAGCGCGACCATCCAGGTTTCGTTGCGGAGCATCATGACGATCTGCTGTCACTATAACAAACCGTTGGAACAAATCTCTCGGGCGCCGGGCAGTCCTTCCTGAACTTCCTTCACTTCCTCAACTTCCTCTATTTCCTTATCTTTTCTCCACCCTCTTCAGCGCCTCTTCCACTCCCTTGTTGTGCGGATCGAGCGAAAGCGAAAGCCGGTACTGCTCGGTGGCCTCGGAAAAGCGACCGAGGGATTCGTAGAGTTTGCCCAGCCATTCGCGAGCCGCGGCGTGCGGCGGCAGATCGGAATTGTCAGGAACCGTGGCGATATACGATTTCAACGTCATTTCCGCTTCGTTGGGACTCTTCTTCTGCATCACGAGGAGCGCGCCCTTGTAAAACTTCAGCCGGCGGTCTTCCGGGTCGATGCGCTCGGCCTTTTCGATGGCCGCGCTCATTTTGTCCGGATTGGGGCGATCGCGATAGTAGTCGCTCACCTCGAAATAAACGCCCGCGCGGTCGGAGTCCGATTCCAGCAGCTTGTCGAAGACGGCGTCAGCTTCGGGAAATCGCTTCTTCGTCGCGAAGAGTTCCCCTCGTGCAAGCTGCCCTTGCACGGGATCGATTTTCTCCAGGTCGGCGATATGCTTCAGCGCCTTGTCGTCGCCGCCGCCGACCACGCCCGGAGCGTTGATCTCAAAGCGGATCAGGTCGCGCTGCGCCTCAAAGTTGTGCGGATCGAACTCGACCGCGACTTCAAACTCGTGATGCGTCTTTCGCGCCCAGCTCATCGCGCTCAGGAAAATGCTTTCCTCGGCCTTGCGGCCGTAGGACCTGCCCAACCAGTCATGGTATTGGGAGTTCTTAGGGCTGAGTTGCACGGCGCGCTCGAGGCTCGCCATCGCGCGCGGGTATTCTCGAAGCTGGTAATAGCTCTGGCCCAAAAGAAACTGCAGGGCGGCGTCGTCCGGGGATTTCGCGACCGCCGCGTTCAGAGCGTCGACGGCGCGGTTATAGCGTCCGGCGTTATAGTCCCGCTGCGCATCGGCGAGCGCAGCCTGCCCCGCATACGCCGCCGACGTGCTCCATCCACAGAAGAGCAGCGCCGCCGTAGCCGCAAGCAAGCCTCGCCGCGTCATTCCTGGCGCACCGGAATAATGCGCAGGTCTTCTTTCAGGGTCACTTCGCCGGGCAACGCCACGACGTCGCCCTCGTGGAGCCCGGAAAGCACTTCAATCTTGGTCGGATTGGCGATGCCCACCTTGATGATCTGGCGATAGATGCGATCCTTCACCACGCGATACACGTACCGCTTATCGCCCTCTATGAAAATCGCGCCGCGAGGCACGACCAGCGTCCCCGTGCGCTCCGTCACTTGAATCCGTACATCCACGGTTGTGTTCGGAAGCAAATCCAGCCGGTCGTTCGTGACCGAGCAGAGCAGTTCGCCAACGTTGCGCGTCCCCCGCGTCACCACTTGCTTGGGTAACACCTCCGTCTGGCCGTTCCACACGCGATCGGGGTGCGCGTCCCAGAGAGTTTCGACGTTCTGGCCGACGGCGACCTGCCCCAGGTCGGGCTCATCGATAAACGCCCGAATCCGTACCTTGTGTAGATCCGCCATCTCGGCCAGCAGATCGCCCGCTTTTACGAAGTCGCCCTGATGAATTGGCAGGGAATAGAGCGTGCCGTCGACGGTAGCGGTTCCGTGAGCGGACCGGGCCTTTTCCTCGAGGTCGCGAACGGTTTCGCGCGCGTGGTCGACGAGTAAGGAGACGCGGCTCTGGTCCAGTTGCGCCTGCTCATCCAGCGTTTGTTTCACTTTTTCCGTCGAGCGCAGGTCCGCTTCCGCCTGGATGAGCTGCAGCCGGTTCTGGTCCAGTTCCTCGAGCGTCGCAGCTTTTTCGGCCAAAAGCTTCGTCAGCGTTTCGTTGTCGCGCTTCAATTGATCGCGGCTCGCCTGCGCCTTTTGCAGATCGGCCGCGGCGCGCGCGGCCTGGCTGGCCGCGCCTCCGGCCCGGGCCACCTTCAACGCTTCTTGCTGCGTCGCCAAATCGGCGCGAGCCTGCGCCAGGTCCGCCTGAATTTCCGTATCATCGAGCGTGAAAAGCTCCTGGCCCTTCTTGACCTGCTGACCCTCGGCCGCCGAGACGCGCCCCACAAACGTCGGGTAGCGCGCGCGGAACGTAAGGGGCGACACCGGCTCAACCTTTCCGTTCGTGGAAACCACCGAGCTCAGATTCTCGCGCAGCACGTCCGCGACCGCCACGCGCGCCGTGGATCGTCTCCCGCCGAGAAACAGAAATACAGCGGTCAGCAACACCGCCCCGCCCACAATCAGCCACAATGTTCGGCTTAGCGCCGATGTCATGCCATCCTCGCTCAACCAGCCTTTACTGGCGCGCTAAAACGCGGCATTTTAACAAAGTTTCACGCGGCGGACGACAAGCGGACGCTTTTTGGATGGCTCCGGCTGCGTCAAATTGGGATGCGGCTCCGTCCGCTGAGGATGCCGCGCCGCTGCGCACGCATCCGATGGGTGCCACGACCTTCGTTGGTATGCTAAGCTTTGTTTATGACAACTGAATCTGCGCAACCACGGCCCCAAGCCCCGCCGCAGGCCCAAGAAGCCCACGCTCCGAAACACGACGCCCCGGCGCCGGGTCAGCCGGTTCTTCATCGCGTGTGCATCCAGTGTAACAACATGTTCCGCGTTACGCCTGAGAATTTTGACGCCAAGCAGTGTCCCGCGTGCCACAAAGGATAGATTCCCTGTATCTGATGTGCTATTCCTTCCTCCGGCAATTTCCCGCGCCGAGTCACAGCGTTTCTCGCGGCGCGCTGGCAAAATAACAGGAAATGATCGAAGCGCGTCAACTGGTGAAACGCTTCCATGACAAGAAGCGGGGCGACGTGTGCGCCGTCAACGGCGTCAGCTTTTCC
>Ga0307477_10003332_pt1 | contig 11985 bp, 9 predicted proteins | sample atmos_gasesECM2C_FD_203316 | JGI IMG/M metagenome (GOLD analysis project Ga0307477, IMG submission 203316) | Hardwood forest soil microbial communities from Morgan-Monroe State Forest, Indiana, United States - atmos_gasesECM2C_515 | ecosystem: Environmental > Terrestrial > Soil > Temperate...
AATCCCATGATGTGCTTCAGCGAAACGGATTTGCCGACGCCGCTGCGCCCCATAATCACACAGGTTTCGCCGCGCTTCACGGTAAAGCTCACGCGGTCGAGGACCGGCCGTCCGTCGAAGCCTTTGCTCACCTCGCGAAACTCAAAATAATTGGGAGCCTCAGCGCCGGTTGTCCAGGCTTCTTCGGCCTTGATGGGAATTTCGCTCACGCGCGCTGTGCCTCCAAAATCCGTTTGGCTTCATCGAAATCCGCGGCCGTATTCATATTCCAGAACAAGCGCCCGGCCGTATCAAAACGCTTCCAGTCCGCCTCGTCAACAACTTCCATCTCCAGGTTTTTCATGGCTTCGGTGATCTTGCGCACGCCGCTATCGAACACGCTTTGCAGCTTATCGGCGGCGCTAGTCCGCCAACAACCACAAAGCGGCTCCAGTCCTTGCGCCGACCTTGGGACTACAACCTCGGCGCCGCTCACCAATGACCGTTCTACAAGATATGACAACCACTCCTGTGTTAGAAACGGCATGTCGCAACCGACAATCAAATTCCACTCCGCGGCTTTAACGTTTTCCCTGCCAGCCAGCAGCACAGTGATAATTCCAGCCAGCGGCCCTTGGCCCTCCCAGCGATCGCTCATGCTGGCAATCCCCAGGGCCGTGTATCGGAGCGGAGGCGCAATCACGTTCACCGGCTGAGCGACCGAGCTAAGCAGCATGCGCATTCGCAAGAGCATCGCCATTCCGTCAATTTCCACCAAGGCCTTGTCACGCCCAAAGCGCGTGCTCCCGCCGCCGGCCAGCACATAGCCCTGCGCGCTTCCTTTTGTTGGATTTTCTACGTGCACTCTATTCTTCCTCGATTGGCTCTCGTCCAGGGCGGCGAATTCCCAGTTCGCGCAACTTCTCCTGCAGGCTCTGCCGATGCAGACCAATGGTCGCCGCAGTCCGCGAAACGTTCCAGCGATGATCCGCAAGCTGCTTGGTCAAATACGCGACCTCGAATTTGCGCTTGGCCTCTCGAAAGTCTTTTTCGTCCAGCCCATTATCGTGCCGACCCGCGGAAGCCTTGCGCACCAGTGCTTCACCGTGCGCGACTTCCTCCGGCAAGTCCGCGATGCCAATTTCTTCCGCCCGGCAGAGGACCAGGCTGCGCTCCAGCGCATTCTTCAATTCGCGCACGTTTCCCGGCCAATCGTAGCGCTCGATTGCCGCGCCGGCCTCGCGACTGAGCCGCGCCGTGCGCCCCAGGCGTGCCGCGTGCATTTGCAGAAAGGACTCCGCCAGGACCGGAAGATCGGCCTTGTGCGCACGCAGCGGCGGCAATTCGATGGTGACCACGCGCAGCCGGTAAAACAAGTCTTCGCGAAATTTCCCCGCGCGAATCTCTGCCGGCAAGTCCCGGTGCGTCGCACTGATTACCCGCACGTCTACGGGAATCGCTTGCGTGCCGCCCAGCCGCTCGATCGTGCGATTCTCCAGCGCGCGCAACACTTTTGCCTGTGTGACCGGGTTCATGTCTCCGATTTCGTCGAGGAATAGCGTCCCTCCGGTGGCCAATTCAAATTTTCCCTTCTTCTGCTGCGCCGCGCCAGTAAACGCACCACGCTCGTAGCCAAATAATTCTGATTCGATCAAAGTTTCCGGCAGTGCGGCGCAGTTCACCGCCACAAAGGGCCTTCCCGCTCGCGGCGAACGCGCGTGAATTTCCTGCGCGAGCAAATCCTTTCCCGTGCCGCTTTCGCCAAGAATCAGCACCGTGGTATCGGTGGGCGCAACGCGTTCCGCCATTTCAAATGCCCGGCGCATCTCGGCCGTGCGCCCAATCATCGGCCCAAACTGGCCTTCACTGGTCAGCCGCCGCCGCAACGCATCGTTCTCTTTCTCTAGCGAAGCCAGCTTCAACAGGTTCGCCACACGCTGCCGCAATTCTTCCAGCTCAAATCCCTTCACCAGATAATCCGCTGCGCCGAGTTGCAGGGCCTCCACCGCCGTTTTCGCGGTGTCTAGCGCGGAAACCATCAGCACCGGAATCTCGCTGCCCTGCTCGCGCATCCATCCCAAGAATTCGATCCCACTCTGGCCCGGTAAGACGACGTCCAGCAGCAGCAAATCCGGACGCTCGCGCGTCAATGTTTCGCGCGCCGCCTCGGCAGAATCCGCCTCGGCCACCCGATATTTCGACTCCAACGCCCGCCGCAAGCCATAGCGAGCGGCCGGCTCATCATCCACAATCAAGATCGTCTTCATCGCCGTCCTTTTGGAGCGCTGCGGCCAGGCCTGCCTGACGGAGGCAGACCGCGGCCTTTACAATGTCCACCCCACCTCAGAAATAATCCGCCGGTCAAGATCGCGCCCTTGTCTACGACTGAATCGGCAGCATGATCCGAAACCGCGTCCCGCGCCCCCCACTCGCCGGGCTCTCCCAATCCAACTTCCCTCCGACCTCCGCCACACGCCGCGCCACAATCGCCAGCCCCAACCCCGTGCCCTGCGTCTTGGTCGTAAAAAACGGCTGCAGTAATTTCTCGCGAGCATCCGGAGAGATCCCGGCGCCATTGTCCTCCACGCTGAGTACACAAAAACCGTTGTCAGCCGCCGCGCCGACTTGAACACGTCCGCCGCGTGGAGTTGCCTCCAAGGCGTTCACCACGAGATTCGTCACAATATCGCTGACTGCATCGGCCGCGGCCGCGATCTTTGCGCCATTGCTGGATAGCTGCAGCTCCAGCGCTATGCCGCGCCGCTCTGCTTCACGCCGCAGCACCCCGGCGACTTCCTCAATCACTGCGGCTGCATCGCACGTACTCTCGACGCTTCCACCGCGCACCGCCGGCCTGCTGAATCGCAGCAATTGATTCAGCTTGCTCGAGAGACGCCCAATTTCATCGAGCACAATCTGCGTTTCCCCGCGCAAGGATTCCGGCAGTTGCGGACTTTCCATTTGCACTTGCAGAATCGTCTTGATCGAACCAAGCGGGTTCTTCAAATTGTGCGAAATGCTGGCGGCCATTTGTCCCAGGAGGGCGAGGCGCTCGCGCTCCGCCAATTCCCTTTCCAGCCGGACTTTTTCATCGATCAAGCGGCACAAATCCAGCGCTCCCAACAATTGTTCGCACAAGAACTCCAACGCCGCACGCGTTTCGCCGGACAGCGCGGAACCATGAGGTTCTACGCGAACGATTCCCACCACATTGCCTCCGGCCAGGAACGATTCCGCAACCTTGCCCTCGGACAGCACCACTTTGGGCTTTCCGTATGACGGCGGCCCAAGTCCATATTGTTTGGCGAATTCGCGATGGTGCTCGGCAGTCTCACGCTCCTTGCGAAACGTGACCCGCACCGCGGCAAGCTCGAAGGTTGCCTGCAAGCGTCCTTCAATAAAACGCTCCAATGCTGGTTCGTTTCCTTGCCGGGCCTGCTGCTGAATCTCGGCCATTAGCCGCTGCACACGATCCGTCTCCCGCTGGGCGGTCTCTTGCAGCCGCCTTCCCAAGATGCGCTGCATCGGTTCGATGAAGATGACGAGAAGGAACAGCAAGACGGCCGCCGACGCCTCCGGCGGAATTTCCGGTGCCAGCCAAGTACCGACTCGCCGAACCAAAGCGAGGTAAAGCAGAGCCAGAAAAGTTACGGAAACCGCGTACATCAGGTTCTTTTGCCGGCCGATCTGCAAAAAATTAAATCGCTGAACCATATAAATCAGCACAGCCGAAGGCAGGATGGCCAGCAAGGCCAGCGCGGTGCTCGCCACATCCGACAAGCCGCGCGGGAGTCCGCCACTGACCACGTGCAACTGAATCGTCAGCGCCGCCCCGATGGCAAAGATTCCCGCCAGCATGCTATGAAACCAGGACTGCGCCTGGTCCGGAGCGCGCAAGTGGAAGCGAATCTCCCAGCCAGCGCTAATCAACATCGCCAGCGCCAGCCAGACGCCGTAACCTTGCCCGAGCGCGTTGCCGGGAACAAGAAAATCGAATCCCGGTGAATTGACAACCAGCGGATACGTCCGCAGAACGAAATAAACGGCCGGCGCATAAGCCGCAATCAATGACGTGCGTTTGAAGGTCCCGGCTTGCAGCAGCCCGCGCGTATGGGCGTATTCCAAATGCAGGTGAATCAGAAGGGGAGGCAGGAAGCACAAGCCCGCGCAAAGCAGGGTCTTGGCAAAGGCGGTGAGCAGCGCCGGCGGCTCTGAATAATAGATTTGAGAATTGAGATAATAGATTTGAGCATTGAGGGCCAGCAGGGAGCCCGCGTAGAAGAAAAACAGCGCTAGCGACAGCAGGAAAAACACACGCTCGAAGTTGCGCTGCCGCCGGTAGCCGAGGATCACCACCATCCAAAAGAGCTGCAGTAGCGTGCCGGCCGTGAACCCGATCAGCCGAATATAGACGAGCTTAGGCATACGAAGCGCCCGCAAGACACCGGAAAGAGGCTCGCACAAATACTACGTCTTCTACAGGGAGCACGACAATAGCCGAGTGTCAGATTCTCCTTGCACCAGGTAAACTGCTGTTTTGTATGGACTTACACGAAATCCTACTTTGAGCGTAAAAGGCTCAATTTGACGCCCTTTCGCTTGACATGTCAGGTGATTCTGCTATATTAGCACTCGGCTATGAGGAGTGCTAATGTCTCTCGACTCCCGGCCGCATTCAAACCGCAGCAAAAAATCCACGGAGGTTCTTTCAAGATGGCAGTGAATCTTACCCCGCTCCACGACCGCGTTGTCGTGCGACGCATTGAAGAGAAGGAAAGCATCAAGGGTGGCATCATCATCCCAGACTCAGCCAAGGAAAAGCAGCAGGAAGGCGAAGTAATCGCCGTCGGTGCCGGCAAGCGCGAAAAGGGCGAGCGCGTCCCGCTCGACGTGAAGCCGGGCGACCGGGTTCTGTTCGGCAAGTACAGCGGCACGGAAATCAAGATTGACGACGAAGAGCTGTTGATCCTGCGCGAAGAAGAAATTCTCGCCAAGCTGGGCGGCGCCGCAAAAGCTGCAGGCGGCAAGAAGTAGCTTTCTTCCAGGCGTCCGCCCGCGGAAGCGGAGCCGGACGCAAAGTAGTGGCCGGTCTTTGGACCGGTCGGCTGTAGAAGCCGGGCTTCAGCCCGGCGGTTAGCAGAGAAATCCAGTAGTTGCACCAAATTTCAGGAGGAACTAAGAAATGGCGAAGCAGATCGTAACAGGTGAGAATTCCCGCCAAGCGATTCTACGCGGCGTGAATGCTCTTGCCGATGCAGTCAAGATTACCCTCGGCCCCAAGGGCCGCAATGCGGTAATCGAAAAGAAGTTCGGCGCACCGATCATCACCAAGGACGGCGTGACCGTGGCCAAGGAAATCGAACTCCGCGACCCCCTCGAGAATATGGGCGCGCAGATGGTTCGCGAAGTGGCTTCCAAGACCAGCGACGTGGCTGGCGACGGCACCACCACCGCGACCGTGCTCGCGCAGGCCATCTTCCGTGAAGGCGTCAAGACTGTCGCCGCAGGCGCCAGCCCGACCGCCCTCAAGCGCGGCATCGAGCGCGCCGTGGAAGTCGCCGTGGAAGAGATCAAGAAACTCTCCCGCGACGTCAAGGGCGACATGATCGCGCAAGTTGGCACCATTTCCGCCAACAACGACAAGCAAATCGGCGGCATCATCGCCGAAGCCATGAAGAAGGTCGGCAAGGACGGCGTCATCACCGTGGAAGAATCCCGCACCATGGAGACGACCCTCGAAGTAGTCGAAGGCATGCAGTTTGACCGCGGCTACCTGTCCCCCTACTTCATCACTGATCCGGAGCGCATGGAATCTATCCTCGAGGATGTGCGCATCCTGATCCACGAAAAGAAAATCAGCTCCATGAAGGACCTGCTCCCGCTGCTCGAGCAGATCGCCAAGACCGGCAAGCCGCTGCTCATCATCGCGGAAGATGTCGAAGGCGAAGCGCTGGCCACCCTGGTGGTCAACAAGCTCCGCGGCACGCTGCAGTGCGCTGCGGTGAAGGCTCCTGGCTTCGGCGATCGCCGCAAAGCGATGCTCGAAGACATCGCCACCCTCACGGGCGGCAAGGCCATCACGGAAGATCTCGGGATCAAGCTCGAGAACGTAAAGATGGAAGACCTCGGGCGCGCCAAGAAGGTCACGATCGACAAGGACAACACCACCATCGTGGAAGGTGGCGGCAAGTCCTCCGAAATCGAAGGCCGCGTCAAGCAGATCCGCCAGCAGGTGGAAAACACCACCTCCGACTACGACAAGGAAAAGCTCCAGGAGCGCCTTGCCAAGTTGGTGGGCGGCGTCGCGGTAATCAAGGTAGGCGCGGCAACCGAAACCGAGCTAAAGGAAAAGAAAGCTCGCGTTGAGGACGCCATGCACGCCACCCGCGCAGCCGTCGAGGAAGGCATCGTCGCCGGCGGCGGTACCGCGCTGCTGCGTTGCCTCGGCGCTATCGAGAAGCTCAAGCTGCATGATGACGAAGCGGTTGGCGTCGGCATCGTGAAGCGCGCTCTCGAGGAGCCCGCTCGCCAGATTGCCCACAACGCCGGAGCCGAAGGCGCCGTCGTGATCGGCAAGATCCGCGAGTCCAAAGACGAAAACTATGGCTACAATGCGGACTCCGGCGAGTACGGAGACATGGTCAAGATGGGCGTCATCGACCCCGCCAAGGTCACTCGCCTGGCGCTGCAAAACGCAGCTTCCATCGCGGGCCTGATGCTCACCACCGAAGCGCTCGTCGCCGAAGTGAAGGAAGATGAGAAGAAGGGTGCGGCGGCAGCCGGCGGTCCCGGAGGACCGGGCGGCATGGGCGGCATGTACTAAACCCGATTCGCCAACGCGAATCTTTCCGGCGGGCCGATCTCAATCGGCCCGCTTTTTTGCAGCGTGCGGCCGGCTTCCGGCCTGTTCCCGATTTCGATAGCCAGCGAATCCCCTACAGCTTTTGACGCAGGAGATCCTCCACATCATTGATATGCTCGCCAAGCAAATTCAATTTGCGCGCCAAACCTTGAATTTCTGATTCGGCGCGCCGGTTCACATCAAAATCCAGTTCGCTGCGCAGCCGATCCTTGGTGTCCTGCCGGTTCTGGCTCATCATGATCACCGGCGCCTGAATGGCGGCCAGCATGGAAAGGAACAGATTGAGCAGGATGAACGGATAGGGATCCCACGATTTGTTTCCCATCCCCGCGCTAATCAAGGTGTAGCCGAGAATGGCGACGCTAAAGCTGATGATGAACGTCCAGGAGCCGCCGAAACCGGCGACCATATCCGCGACGCGCTCGCCGAAAGTGGCGTCCTTCTCAATGATCTCGTTCGGATTACGATTCGCGCGCACCCGCACCAACTGCTGCGAAGCGTGAAACTGCTTGCCTAGCACGGTGAGCATATCCATGCCGGCCAGGGGCTTGCGTTGCAGCAGTATCGATATGTCATGGCGGTCCACCTCGAGGCACTGCGATTCTTCCAGCGCGATCGCCGTCGTTTGGTGCGGCGTCTGCTCCAGCATGGACGCGAAGCCGAAGAATTCGCCGTGCGCCGGCTCGTCGACCACCACTTCCTGAGAATCCTGATCGAGCGTCGTGACGCGCACTCTCCCGCTGACCATCACGTAGGCCTGCCCAGTCGCCTCACCCGTTTTGTAGATGCGCTGGCGTGGCGCAAATTTCTTTAGCTCTACTTGCCCGGCCAGCACCGCCGTCTCTTCCTCATCAAGCAGCGCAAACAGCGGCACATGCTTCAACGCTTCCGGATTGCACGCCATGGGTCACCTCCCTTGTGACCGGGAATCGTGCCCAATACCACGCATCATTTCAAGAGCGCGATTGTTCTCAGGAGGCGCGAGAGGGCGTCCTGAAGTATGCGATCACAAACAACACGCCCAGCAGCAAGTCCGTGCCCGCGAAGATCAGGTCCGAGTTGTGCATCCGCGCTTGCAGCACCAGAATCACAACTGCCGAACCAAAGCTGAATTTCTCGATTATCGATGGAATCATCAGCGGCCGATAGCGCACAGGATCGCGAGCGATGAAGAGGAACGCAATCTGCCAAGCCAGCGCAGTTCCTGCAAAGCCATAAAAAAATCCCGGATGCGTGATAGGCGGCGGATCGTTGCGGCTGATCAAACCGAACATGAAGTACAGCGGAGTAATGACCACGACGCCCCAGATACCGGCGATCCAAAATAGGACCTTTGCAAATTTCATGCCGGTATTGTATTACTCCGCGTCGCCTGGTGCCGACGGATGGCGAGTCCGGAAGCGAAGCCCACGTCTCATTCATACCTCAGCGCCACGATTGGATCGATGCGTGTAGCTCGCCGCGCCGGAAGATAGCATGCCAGCAGCGCAACTCCTACCAACAACAGAGAGACCGATCCGAAGGTAACCGGGTCTGTGGAGTCCACCCCGTACAGAAAACTTGCCATCGTGCGGGTGACGCCGAAAGCCGCCACCAACCCGATACCTATTCCAACGCTCACCAGCCGCGCCCCCTGACCCAGCACCATCGCAAACACGTTGCTTCGCGCCGCCCCCAGCGCCATCCGCACACCGATTTCCTGCGTCCGCTGCGTCACTGAGTACGAAATCACGCCGTACATTCCTATAGAAGCCAGCATCAGCGCGAGCATTCCGAAAGAGGTGAGCAGGAGCATCGAGAACCTCGGTTGCGACATCGAGTCCTTTACCAGTGTCGTCAGCGTAGCCACCTTCGCGATCGGCAAATCAGGATCGAGCGACTGAATGGCCTGCCGCACGCTCTCCGTAGTCGATTCCGGATCGGCCTTCGTACGCAATGCTACCCGCATGTTCAGCATCGACGGCCACGGCTTCTGCGTGTACAGCACAAACATTTCTGGCGCTGTCTCCTCGCGCAGCGAAATGTGCTTCACGTCGGGAACAACGCCCACAATAGTCAGCAAGGGATAGCGCGTACTTCCCGGGCCCACCTGCTTGCCAATGGCGCTCTGGCCGGACCAATACTTCTTCTCCATCTCCGTGTTAACGATGGCGACAGGCACAGATGTAGCGGTATCGGATTCCACAAAATCGCGCCCGCGCAACAAAGGTGTTCCAAGCGCCGAAAAGTAACCGGGCGAAATAATCGTGTAGTTGGCGAATGGCAATTCCTTTTTGTTGGCGGCCGGATGGTCGGGCAGCCGAATTACCGTGCTTTCTCCCTCCCCGCCCATCGGCACTGTCTCGCCGATTCCCGCGGACTGTACTCCCGGGATGGATCGCAAGCGCTCCAGCGCGTCGCGGTACAGCGTCACGATATGACTCTCGTCCGCATATTTCACCGCCGGAAGTGACAGCTGAAAGGTGAGAACTCGCTCCGCGGTGAAGCCGCCGTTTGTGCCCAGCATCCTGAAAAACGTGCGCGTCAGCAGCCCCGCGGAAATGACCAGCACCAAAGCCAGCGCCACTTGCGACACCAACAGCGCATCGCGCAGCTGCGAACTCGACGCGCTTGTCCCTGACCTTTGACTGCCTTCCTTCAATGAATTCACCAGGTTTTCTCGCGTCGCACCGATCGCCGGTGCCAAGCCAAACAGAATCCCTGTCGCCACCGCAATCCCCAACGTGAATGTAAGCACTGGCAGGTCCAACGCAACTTCCTGCAGCCGAGGAATATTCGATGGCCCAAACGTCTTTACAAAATAGATTCCGGCCACAGCGATAAAACTTCCCACTGCGCCGGCCGTCAGCGCGATGACCAGGCTCTCCGTCAGAAGCTGCCGAACCAATCGCGCGCGTCCAGCACCGAGCGCGGCCCGCAGCGTGAATTCCCTGCGCCGCCCCAGCGATCGGGCAAGCAGCAGGTTCGCCACGTTCGAGCAAGCAATCAACAACACGACGCATACCGCGCCGAACATGAGTTGCAAGGGCCGCCGCGTGTCGCCCGTCACTTGCCGCGTCAGCGGAACCATGCGCGTATTGAACCACCCTTTATACAGCGGATCTTTCGCTTCCGCGTGCCTGCTGACCAAATCCATTGCGGCCTGTGCCTGCGCAATTGTTACGCCAGCTTTGAGTCTGCCGACCACGGCCAGTTCCGACGGGCCTCCCTTCGGTTCCGCGGCAACTGCCAGCGGAACCCAGAGTTGCGCCTCGCGCGGAAAGTTAAAGCTGCTGGGCATCTCCTCCGCGCGCGGGAACACAAAACCGGCTGGCATCACGCCGACAACCGTGTACACGTAGCCATTGAGCCGAACGCCCCGGCCCAACACATCGCGATCTTCCCCAAATCGCTCGCGCCACAATCGATAACTCAGGATCACTTCGTATTCATGCCCCGGCTGGTCCTCTTCGGCCGTGAAGGTGCGCCCCAATGCCGGCAAAATGCCCAGCGCCGGAAAAAACTCCGCGGACGCACGATAGCCGTCCAGGAAAGCTGGCTCGCCCACACCGGTGAGATTGAACGAATCGCTTTGGAACGCGCCCACGGCCTGGAACGGGTGCGCATCCTGCGTCAGTATTCGAAACTGTTTTTGGCCCCACGGAAAATATTCAGAGCCAATATTCACTCCCGGCGGAGAAACCAACTCGGGCAACACAATCCTGTCGGGCTCGGGAAAAGGAAGCGGTTTCAGCAGAATCGCGCTCACCAGGCTAAAAACAGCCGTGCTCGCACCGATGCCCAGGGCCAATGTAAGCACGGCAACCATCGTGAAGCCCGGATTCTTGCGCAGCGTGCGCGCCGCGTAACGTAAGTCCTGCGCCGCGCTCTCCAGAAATCGCACTCCTCGCTCCTCCCGGCACTCCTCCTTGGCGCGTTCGATTCCTCCGAATTCCGTCCGCGCCAGCCGTATCGCCTCTTGACGTGGCACTCCCGCGCGCTGCAAATCCTCGGCCCGCGCTTCGACGTGAAACTGCAGTTCCCCATCCATCTCGCTCTCCATGCGCGATCGCTGCAGCGTCGCTCGCAGCCACGAACGAATCCGGCTCCACATCCTCATACTTCCTCCGGCCTCGTCCGCAAGATTCCTCCGATCAGCTCGGCCATGCTGCGCCATTTCTCCGCTTCCAGTTGTAGCCGCCGCTTGCCCGACGCGGTCAGCCGGTAGTACTTGGCCCGCCGATTGTTTTCGGATTCGCCCCATTCACTCGTGATCCAGCCCTGATGCTCCAGCCGGTACAGCGCCGGGTACAGCGAGCCCTGTTGAATTTCCAGGCGGTCCTTGGAAATCTGCTGGATGCGTAGCAGCACGCCATACCCGTGCAGCGGGCCCAACGAAACCGCCTTCAGGATCAACATGTCCAGAGTGCCTTGCAGAAGCTCGAGCTGTTTATCCACGTGTACTCTCCTAGAGCATCTAGGAATGTAAACGAGAGTCACCTAGGCTGTCAAGGAGAGGCTCGTTTCCCGAGCGCCTGCGCGACTCGCCGATCGCAAGATCGGCGACAACGTTCACAATGACTTCAGAAACTCGATAATCGCTTCCTGATCCGGCCGTTTCAGCTTTTCAAATTGTTGTGTCACCTGGTTCGCCTCCCCATGGTGGCGGGTGATGGCCTCCAGGAGGGTCAACGATGTGCCATCATGCATCAAGCGTGGCCGCAGGCGCACGCCCCACAAAGGCGCCGTGCGAATCTTGTTCCGGCTGCTCTCGAAATCCTGTTTCGAAAGATAATCAGCCATTTGCTGAAACACTTTGTGCCCGTAGTGCTCGCGCGTCGCTTGCAGGATTCCGTCGCCGGTGCCCACGTTATGCATCAGAAAATCCCCATAGGGATGCAAGGTGGCCGAGCCCAAAGCAGCCGGGATGGTGAACGTGCCGCCGTTGATCTTGGTTCCCGCCGGAGCGGTGGTCAAAGTTTCGACATGGCAGGTCGCGCAGCCGACCTTGTTGAACAGAGCTACCCCTCTTCTTGCCGCCTCGCTATTGGCCACTACCGCGTCGCGCGCCGGCGCTTTGCTGGCGCGAATGAACCGCGCGAAGTGATCGATATCGGAAAGCCCGTCGGACCCAGTCGAATCATTCGGTTCTGTAGCACTGTTGC
>Ga0307477_10003333_pt1 | contig 11984 bp, 13 predicted proteins | sample atmos_gasesECM2C_FD_203316 | JGI IMG/M metagenome (GOLD analysis project Ga0307477, IMG submission 203316) | Hardwood forest soil microbial communities from Morgan-Monroe State Forest, Indiana, United States - atmos_gasesECM2C_515 | ecosystem: Environmental > Terrestrial > Soil > Temperate...
CCAACATGACGTAGACCATGGCAGCAACGGCAAAGACGCAAAGCGAGGCGAGCATGACGTGCGCCGCACTACGAGACCGGGCAAGACCGCTATTGACGAGCGCTAAGCCTGCTCCTGCCAGCGGAACCAACAGGATCAGGACGACGCAGAGTGTTGCAGAAGTCTCGGAAAGAGAAGGAGGAGCCGCCAACTCATTATCCTTTTGGAACCAAATGGGAGCGAACAACCAGGCCCAGCCCCATTAGCTCCACCGCCACCCCGGCCAGCACGAAGGCAGCACGCATCGGCAAGGACGGCAGCAGTGGCAAGGTGGAGACAACAATCCCCCATCCCGCGAGTAACAGTAGAAAACCGGCAAGCCTCATCCTTATTTGCCCCGACAGATCGCCTCAAAAAACCTTCGAGGCCGAAGAAATGAACTCTTGAGGCGCACCCAGGCTCCTCCGCACTCTGCTCGAGAAGGCTGTATCTCAATTCTCAGAAAACTAATGCCGCGCCGATCGTTCGTCCAATCGATTTTTTTTATGGTTCTTAGAAAAAAGAACGGGTTATTGAACCTTTCGGTAGGGTCGCAGCTACGAGACCGGTGAGCAGCTCCTCGCCCGATCCTCAAAGATCGCCGCGCGAAATGGGAAGCCGATCAACTCGCCCGAATGCACACCGTTGGCACGCTACCCAAGAACAACAACTGGAGGAAGAAGTACCGGGAGCCGATTTCGCCGGACACAACTAACCTGCCGAGACCGCCGGAGGGCTGGGCGTGGGTCAGTCTTGACCAGGTTTTTTTTGATGAGGCGCGGCCGACTTGGCGTTCGACCCCGAAGTGATCCAGGTTACTTTGCCGGGTGCTATCCCTTCGTTCAGATCGGTGATCTGCCAAGTGACGGTGGCACAATCGGAGGCTGTCGGCAGACGTTAAATGAGAAAGGGGTGCTCGTCAGCAAGATTTTTCCGAAAGGATCGGTGCTGCTGGCTATTGTGGGAGATACCATTGCCAACACCTACCCCACCGGCATTTTCTACGCCCACGCAGTTTGCTCAGATCGCAAGTGACCTGAAGAGATGAATACCTCAGTGCACCAGTGCACCCTGACGTCCGCGCGCGTTTAGTCGAGTTCCAAGGGATGGAAAGACTCATTCAATGAGCGTTCTTAACCTGTTCCTGAAGTGCAAAATGGGATCAACGCCGACAGGACTATGTCCGCGGGCATGACGACCGCGACCAATGGTCTGGGAACCTGGCGCGGATCTTTTGTGCCGAATTCGACGGACAACGGACATGCGGGTGATCGTAAGAAGGTATGAGGGAGTGAAAGAAGTCAGAAGATCTTAACGAACTAAAGGAACACGCTGAAGATGTGAAGCACGATCCCACCCTGCGCTTGCGACATGTTCTCACGCTACAATCTGGGTATCTGCCTTAGTGATATTCGGCAGAAATCCTATGCAAACTAGCGCGCGGCTTGAAGGGCCAACTCGCTCGCTGATCTGGCGCGGCGGGATCGTTTTGCTTTTTGTGGTCGCGGCTTTTGTTCCGACGTTATTGCTCCAGCGTCTTTTCCCGTATCCCTTCCCGTTTCTATTCTTCGGCGCGGTAATGGCAAGCGCCTGGTTTGGCGGAAAGGCAGCAGGACTTTTCGCGGTACTGCTTTCCACCCTTTTTGTTGACTATTTCTTTGTGCCTCCGTTCTATTCTTTCTCCATCAGTACGACAGCGGAGGCATACTTTGCCGCATTCGTGGCGTGCGCCTTGGCGGCCAGTTGGGTAAGCTCTGCAAAGAAGAGAAGCGAGCAAGCGTTAAAGGAAGCGCTCGACCAATTAGAGGTCCGGGTGTCCGAACGAACCGCCGAGCTCATGAAGACGCAAACAGAGCTCGCACACTTGTCCCAGGTGCTGAGCATGGGAGAGCTCACAGCCTCGATTGCTCATGAGATCAACCAGCCGCTGACGGCGGTAGTGACGCACGGACATGCGTGTAGCGAGTGGCTATCGGCGAATCCCCCAAACCTGGAAAAGGCGCATCAGACGGTTCAGAGGATCATCCAAGATGGCACGCGGGCTGGAGCCGTGCTCGCCCGCATTCGCTCGCTGTTCAAAAAGGAGGCGCCTACGAAGGATTGGCTCGACATCAACGAAGTGATTCACGAGTTGACGACATTTCTGCGCGACGACGCAATACGGCGCCGCATCGCAATCCGAACCGACCTTGTTCCCGGGCTGCCGAAAGTCAAAGCGGACCGGGTTCAGTTGCAGCAGGTCGTGCTCAACCTCATGATGAATGGCATGGATGCGATGGCGGATACCGCAGATCGCGCCAAGGAACTACTCATCAGGGCGCGTGGCGATGAGTCAGAAATAGTGGTTCGAGTCGAGGATTCCGGTATGGGCCTGGACGCTGAAGCCAACGAGAGAATTTTCAACCCGTTTTTTACAACCAAGCCTCATGGCATTGGAATGGGCTTGTCGATTAGCCGGTCGATTATTGAGTCCCATGAAGGCCGCCTGTGGGCGTCCCCTCGGCCTTCCGGCGGAGCCATCTTCCAATTTACACTTCCAGTTCATCCACGAGATTCTGATGACTGACGCCCGCCCCACCATCTTCGTTGTTGATGACGACGCCTCGGTTCGCGATGCCATCAGCAACCTGCTCGAATCAGTTGGTCTGCGGGCCAAAGTGTTTGAGTCAACGGAAGCGTTTTGGAAGGCGCAGCGTCCCAGCGCTCCAAGTTGCCTGGTGCTTGACGTGAGGCTTCCCGGCGTCGGTGGTCTCGAATTCCAGGAGCAGCTCGCAAAAGCCAATGTTTCCATTCCCATCATTTTTATTACTGCACACGGCGATGTCCCCATGACCTCGCGCGCTATGAAGGCAGGAGCAATCGAGTTCCTGATGAAGCCGTTCCAAAAGGAAGACCTCTTGGCAGCCGTTCGTCATGGGCTTGACCGAGATCGCATCCGCCGGGACGAGCAAGCCGAGGTGTCCGTTTTGCAAGCGCGCGTTGACCAGCTCACGTCGCGAGAACGGGAGGTGATGGACTTGGTAGTTACAGGGCTCATCAACAAGCAAATCGGCGCCGAGCTTGGCTTGAGCGAAGTGACGGTGAAGGCTCATCGCAGTCACGTGATGCAAAAGATGGAGGCCACCTCCTTGGCCGAGTTGGTCAGAATGTCGGACAAGCTCAAGCGCCGCGACCGCAGATAGTTTGTTCCTGATCTGTTGAATCAATTTTTTTCATAGCTTTCAATACCAAAGGATAATTGTGTTTCAGCCGGCGAGTGGCTAGCGTGGGCATCATGACTACTTCGGGGGAATGGTCGGTACACAGCGGGCCACCTTCGCTGGTTCGCGCTGATCCGCCCAATCGCGGAACACGACATGGCGCTGATGTGGTTTTTCTGCATGTCATCGCCAGTCGAATGTCCGCGGAGGTCCCATTTGACGACGTACTAAATGAGGTCGTTGATTTTGCGACCTCCGTGGTCAAGGGCGACTCGTGCTTCGTCTACCTCGTGGAAGGGGACGAGTTGGTGTTGCGGGCTCCGAAGAACTCCCATCCCGAGGCCGTAGGTAACTTGAAGCTGAAGCTCGGGCAAGGCATTCCAGGTTGGGTCGCGAAGCATCGGCAGCCGGTCGTGGTTGCGCACAATGCTGCCTTGGACCCGCGTTTTCGGTTTTTCAACGAACTGCCCGAAGACCGATTTGAAGCTTTCTTGTCAGTCCCCTTGTTGAGCCGCGGACGTGTCGTGGGAGTTATCAACCTGCAGAACTTCGCCGCGCATGATTACACCGAGCGCGAGATCTCTTTGGTTTCGACCGTTGGTTTCCTGGTGGGAGCTAAGATCGAGATGGCGCGCCTCGAGAAAGAAAAATCACAACTGGCGGATCGTCTCGAAGTGAGGAAGCTGGTTGAGCGCGCCAAGGGCATCCTGCAGCACGATCTGAAGATCAGCGAACAGGAGGCATACCTCATGCTGCAGCGGCAGAGCCAGCACCGACGCAAGTCCATGAAGGACATCGCCGAAGCAGTAACGCTCAGTCATGCGGTCAAACGAAACTGGTCATAGGTGTGGACAGGACAGCTGCTGGAATCACCCGATGATTTGAGATGCTGACGATGAAAAGTTGAAGACTCTGTAAGTACGAACAAGCAAGATTCAGCCGCAAGCTGACTTTGGGTAGCAGAAGTTGTTCCCTCTTTCGACGCCGACAAGAGGAGATTCTTTGGCACGACGCCGTGCCGATCCAACAGAGAAATTGTGATTTTCTGACGGCCCTGCTAGACGGCTGTCCGGGTCGGGGTGCTTTTTCGGAGAGGCCACCGTACTCGGTGGAGTATGCACCCGCGGCCCGGGACGCGGCCAATGAGCTTGACCCGCGTGGCGACGCAAGACAACTAGTTCTTACAGGGAGAGAAGGAGACCGGAAAGTGATGAAGCCGTTATGGGAGGCCGCCGATTTCGTCCGGAACTTGCACCGCCAGCTGCGCTTTGGAGAGCTATCGCGCGCGCGCCTCAGGCTTCTGCGACTGGAATTGCGTGGCGACGAAGCAGAGTGCGAATGGATGGCCCGGCCGCCCGATCCCTGGGATGCCTATTTGCCCCCCGCCGTGGGCGAGCACCACGCTTCCCTGCAGGCATTAGAAGATTCGTTAGCTGTGCGAAATCTGCTGTTCTATGCGATCCCTTCGTTATCCCAAGCTGTGTTCCGAGTCTACCGGCAAGCAGAAGGCGAACACGCCGAACTGATCATTACCGGCACAGTGACGCGGGAAGACCAAGCCGCCGCTAATGTCTGCTCACTTGCCATGCGGGCGAAACTCTGCGGCTTGAGGTTCTGGCTGACCGACGGAGTTTTGGGAACGTTCCACTCAGAGGGATGCACCGGGAGTTCATGAAAGCAATGGAGGCAGAACTTGCGAATCGATGTTAGTTGAACGGCCGCGAAGCCGAGTACTGGAAGCTGAAGGAAATCAAAACCTCACGACAAGGAGCTGTGACATGTCTGTCATCGCCAAAGAAAGAAGGAAGTTAACTCTATCTCAGAAATTATCCCGCCTGGCCTCGCGCCTGCGCGATCCCGAATGGCGCCGTTACGGAGGTCTGCTTCTGGGCGGCAAGATGCTGGGCATCGCCACGGTCTTGATGATCATTGCGATCGTCTCAGGAGTTTTCTTTACCAATGTGTACGCACAAACTGCCGCTCCGGAAGTAAAAGCTGCCGACGTAGTGAACCCAGTCAACACCGCTTGGACCTTGGTGGCTGCGTTTCTGGTTTTCGGCATGCAAGTCGGTTTCACCATGCTGGAAGCTGGTTTCTGTCGTTCCCGGGAAACCGTGAACGTGCTGGTGGAATGCGTAGTGGATACATGTCTCTGTGGCATTCTGTTCTACGCCGTCGGTTTTGCGTTCATGTTTGCTCACGGCAACGGGTTCATCGGCTATCACTGGTTCTTTCTGCAAAACGCGCCAGCGACCTATGAAACTACCGGAGTAGCATTCCTGGCAGTCTGGATCTTCCAGTTCGCTTTCGCCGATACCTGCTCGACGATTACTTCGGGCGCGATGATCGGCCGAACCGGCTTCGTCGGTGACTTGCTTTACAGCTTCTGCGTCACCGGCTTTATCTACCCCATCATTGGACATTGGGCATGGGGACCGGATGGCTGGCTGGCCAACATGGGCAGCCCCGGGAATGTTTTTCCTTCGCTGGGCATGGGCTTCCACGATTTCGCAGGTTCAACGGTTGTCCACACCATCGGAGGATTTATCGCGTTGGCCGGCGCCATTGTTCTTGGTCCGCGGTTAGGCCGCAGATTCAAGCGCGACGGGGGTGGGCCGATGTTGCCGCATGACTTGACTATCGCCGTCAGTGGCGGTCTTATTCTTTGGTTCGGCTGGTACGGGTTCAATCCCGGCAGCACTCTCTCGGCGATGGATTTTGTCGGCATCGGCCGAGTCGCTACCAATACAACCCTGGCGGCCTGCGCTGCGGGTCTCACTTCGATCATCTACGGCTACTTCATGACCAAGAAGTGGGATGCCAGCTACACCACAAATGGATTTCTGGCCGGCTTGGTTGCGATTACTTGCCCGTGCTACTGGGTTAGCCCGACCGGCTCAGTGCTGCTTGGCGGAATCGCCGGAGTACTGGTCATCCTGGGAGTTGAGCTCCTGGAATGGCTGCGAATTGATGATCCCATCGGCGCGGTTCCGGTACACGGCTTTTGCGGCATCTGGGGAACGCTATCGCTCGGTCTCTTCGCTTGCGGGAATTATGGAGCGACGGGTCCGATCAGTGCCGACAACTCCGCGCCGTTAACCGGCCTGTTCTACGGCGGCGGACTGCAGGTGCTCAAAGCCCAGATCATCGGCAGCGCTTCTATAACCATCGCCACATTCGCGGTCGCTATGGTAGTGATGCTTGCAGTCAACGCAATCGGGATGCTGCGCTTGCCGGCTGAAATGGAGACCTATGGTATGGATCTGCACGAGCACGGTATTTCGGCTTATCCGGAGTATGTCATCTCGGCGTTGGGTGCGCCGAGCGGGATGACGCAGGAACTTCCTGCGGCTCCCGCCAAACCCAGCCTGGCAACTGCTAAACCGCTAACGCACGCTGCCAGTTGACGAAAAGACTGGAGTGAATTGACGGGGGGCAGATCACGCTCTGCCTCCCGCATCACGAATATGCATTCAAGTGAGGACAAAGAATGACGAAACTCGAAGCGATTGTGCAGCCCAACCGATTTGAGCAGGTCAAGGACGCTCTCATCGAACTTGGTGTCGACGGTATGACGGTCTCGGAAGTCCGCGGCCACGGACGGCAAAAAGGACACACCGAGACCTATCGGGGCCGGGAATACGAAACCGATCTCCTACCCAAAGTAAAGTTGGAGCTCGTGTTGGAAGATAGACTCGTCGATACCGTGATCGACGCCATCGTCAAGACAGCATCTACCGGCAAAATTGGCGATGGCAAAATCTTCCTCTGGAAGGTGGATGAAGCCGTTCGCATTCGCAATCAGGAACGTGGGGCGGCTGCACTCTGAGTCACGTAGCCGGAGGACTCCGCGACATCCAGCCCCGCCATCATCGGCAGACGCTGGACTCCCGATCCTACGCGCTCTGTCGTATCACGGATTGTCTCGATGTCCGACCATCCCTGCGGGGCTCAAGTCGACACTCAAGAACGCGGCCAATCAGTGCACTAAAGAGGAGCCTTTGCAGTTCTGCGCATGAGTGAGACTCAACATTAGAAGGAAGAAGCGAACCTGAGGCTATAGTGCCCCAACTGCAACCCAAGCGTCCCCCCGTTCCGGTGTTCATCGCCACGACGGTGATGCTTAGTTTCATCTCCTTCTGGCGAGCCGCCGCCATCGTGCTTGCCGATCTCGCCTCCTCCGCTTACTACGCAGGGGGTGATGCCGAGAAAGTCATCGGCAAAAGTGCCCCCTGGTTCATTCTTGCCGTCATGCTGTTCAGCTACGCCGTCCGCGCCGTCTACATCGAGGCCAGCAGCATGTTTGTGCGCGGTGGCGTCTACCGAGCGGTTCGACAGGCTATGGGCGACACGCTTGCAAAGCTGTCAGTGTCAGCCTTGTTGTTTGACTACGTCCTGACAGGCCCCATCAGTGCGGTGACAGCCGGGCAGTACCTGGCGGGTTTCATAGAAGACGCGGCGCTCCACTACCTGAAGCATCCTCTCCACTTCAACGCGAATTATTTCGCGGCCACATTCGGCATTCTCGCCATTCTCTATTTCTGGTGGAAGAACATCGAAGGAATTCACGAGTCCAGCGACAAAGCTCTCTGGATCATGAAAATCACGACAATCATGGTGATCGTTCTCATCGCCTGGTGTGTCGTCACCGTCTTCAAGACCCATGCCGAGTTGCCGCCGTGGCCCAGCCTTGAAAACATGAAGCTCGATCACGAGTTTCTCGGCTGGCTCACCGGCACACGCCTCAGCCACGTCATGTGGATCGTAGCCTTCGTCGGCATGGGCCATTCCGTCCTCGCCATGAGTGGTGAGGAGACTCTGGCCCAGGTCAACCGCGAGATTGAAAGTCCTAAGCTTCTGAACCTCCAGCGTGCGGGCCTGGTCATCTTTGTCTTCAGCTTGGTGTTTACTTCCTTTGTTTCGTTTCTGGCGGTGATGATCATCCCGGACTCGGTGCGGCCCAAGTTCTTCGCGAACCTCATCGGCGGATTATCCATGTATCTAGTCGGGCCAACCGTGGCGAAGCTGGTCTTCCAAGCCTTCGTCGTACTCGTAGGAGTGCTGATTCTTTCTGGTGCGGCCAACACGGCAATATTAGGCGCCAACGGGGTGCTCAATCGCCTCTGCGAGACTCGTGTTCTGACTTCATGGTTTCAAAGGCCTCACCAGAAATATGGCACGACCTACCGGACCATCAATCTCATCGCACTGCTGCAGGTGCTCACCATTCTCCTAAGCCGCGGGAACTTCTACGTGTTGGCAGCCCTGTATGCGTTTGGTGTCGTATGGAGTTTCTCCTTCAACGGCCTCGCGGTTCTCATTCTGCGGTACAAGTATCCTGAACAGCGGGAATGGAAAGTGCCGGGCAATTTTAAACTTGGGCAGCGTGAGATACCCATTGGTCTGGGCCTGATCACTATCCTGCTATTCCTGATTGCCATCGCGAATCTCGTGACCAAGCAAGAGGCAACGATAGCGGGGCTTGTTTTCAGCGGAATCTTTTACGCGGTTCTCACCGTGTCAGAACGTTATGCCAAGCGTGAGGAATCTGGTGATGCTGAATCCCTAGAACAGTTCCGCGTCTTCGACAATCCGGAACTCGACTACGCGCTAGTGGGTGCACGTCCGGGAAATACTCTGGTCACAGTGCGCGATCCGAACCGATTGCATCATCTGCGGGAGGTGCTTAGCCGTACCAATACCAGCCAGCAGGATGTTGTGGTACTCAGTGCCAGGCTCTCACCCGGCCGTCATTCCCTCACCGGAAGCACTAGTTATGAAGCCCGAGATGTCTTTGACATCTATGAGCAAGAGCTCTTTTCCAAGGTTGTGGCCCTCGCCGAAAAACAGGGCAAACGCGTTTCGCTATTAGTAGTGCCAGGCACCGACGTCTTTGACGCCATCATGCTCACCGCTCAGCGCCTGGATTCTTCTCGCATCGTTTCCGGTCTGTCGACGAAGCTGATCGCCGACGAACAGGCAAAACTAACCGGGGATGCCTGGGAGAGACTCCCCGAACCGAAGCCGCGACTAACCATGGAAATCATCGGCGCCGACGGCCGACGCCACGAATACCCCTTGGGTCCCCATGAACCCAGGCTCCGTCCGAGCGACGTCGAACTTTTACATAGGCTCTGGCTGGAAATCACTGCCGACCCCCGCTACACCGGACTGCATCACTATGATGTCGTAGCCTTAGCTCTGGAAGAATTGAAGCACAATCTCAATTCCGAAGACCGGGAAACACTCCTGCAGCAGTTTCTTCGTGACCGGGCGAGCTAGCGACGAGGTTCTCGTCGAACGCTTTCAACGCGAGGAGGAGATCGGCAAGTCTCTCGATCATCGTGGCATCGTAAAGGTGTTTGCGGACGAAGACCGGAGTCAGATCTACATCGTCACGGAATGTTTCGACGGACAGCCGCTGCGGCAGATACTAGCCGGAAAGAAGCTTTCACAGGAACGTGCGTTGCACATCGCGTTGAACGTCTGTAGCGCTCTCGCCTACACTCAGAACCACGGGATCGTGCACCGTGACATTAGGCCGGAGAATATCCTTGTCGACGCCCAGGACCAGATCAAACTGATCAATTTCGGGCGTCGCGGCAAAAGCCGGAGCGCGACGGATTACACTAACGAATCTGGCCCAGGTCGTGGGAGTATCTGAATACACTTCTCCGGAAGAGCTGAACGGAAAACGCGACGATGCCGGCAGCCACATCGACGCCCTCGGCGTGATGCTGTACGAAGTGTTGACGGGCAAAACGCCCTTTCAGGGAGAGAGCCCTTACGACCGCCTTCTGAAACAACCGATTCCGCCGCGCGAAATCGATCCCACGATCTCGCCCCAATTGCAGGAAGTGACCTACCGTGCTCTCGAACGTGAACCCAAGAACCGTTACGCGGATGCTCACGAGGTCACCCTCGATCTCGGCGACCTGAAGCGAAGTGGGCATCGCCGCTTCATTCATTGACTGGTGGATGCCGCGTCTTTAACCTGAAGACCCGAAAGGCGGCATCGTTGAACGGCATTCTGCGCACGGGAAAACGTGGGGAGGGTGTAAACCGCCTTCCAGGAGTCGCCGTAAATAGCAGTGCGGATCCTTACGAACAATTTATGAACCCCTTGTGCGACATTAATGTGGTCTCGGATAATGTGGTCTCGGATGCAATTGACACAGGAGTGCCGTCATGAGTTTTCCGACACCGTTGAGTTTTTGTTTTAGTCTTCTCCTTCTTCTCACCGTGGGAGAAGCAAAGGCTCAAAAAGCGGTTGAAACGCCTATATTCCGGACCGACGTCCAAATGGTCTTGGTTCCTGTCACGGTTGCTGACCGTAACGGCAAGACCATCGAGGGCCTGCGTGCGAATGATTTCAATATTCTCGACAATCAGAGATCCCAGAAAATCGCGTCTTTTTCTAGTGATGATGCTCCCTGTTCGGCGGGGCTGGTACTGGACATCAGTGGCAGCATGGAGCAAGCACTGAGCGGGACGAAGGAGATGGCCCAAGGTTTCTTCGGAACAGCGAATCCGGATGACGAATTCCTGATGCTGACAGTCTCAACACAGCCGGCGGCCTCAACTGGATTCACGAGCGACACCGCGGCACTGGAAGAAAGCATTGGGTTCGCAAAGCCAGGCGGGCTGACAGCGCTGATCGACACCGTCTATCTCGGTGTGAGCCGTATGAGGGAAGCCCGGTGGCCCCGGCGAGCCTTGCTGATTCTCTCAGATGGGATGGACAACCACAGCCGATATTCGCAAAGCGAGCTGATGAGTTTAGCGCTCGAAGCCGATGTTCAGATCTACACAATTGTTATCGACAACGGTTCGGCCATTGTGTCAACCCACAAAGCCCCATACCGTCCGAGCCTAATCACGAAGCCGTGGGATCGAGCAGAAGAGCACCAGGGAGCGGAAATGCTCGAGAAGCTTTCCGATTTAACAGGTGGACTTCACTTCCTTGTGCACAGCAATGCTCAGGCAAAAGAGGCCGTGATCAACATCGGTCGAGCTCTCCGGAACGAGTATGTGATCGGATATCATCTCCCTGACTCCACAACATCCGGTAGATGGCACCGGATTCGTGTCAAATTGAACGCTTCAAAAGCGAATGTTCACGCTCGCAAGGGCTACTATGCGTACTAGGTGAGCGAAGAGGCCGCCGTTGTTAAAAGCTGTGAGAGACATTCCCTTGTGCCGTGAGGGCGCCCCGCTACGCCCTCACGGCGAACAATTTGCAGGGTCGGAGGAATGAATCCCCGACTTAAAACAGATTTCCACAGGAACCTGAAAGCCTCCAATGGAATCTGTAAGTTACAGATTTCAAATGTGCAAGAGTGACAGGAAGTGAAAGAAAGTAAGGATTGCTAGCACAACTTAGCACAGAGTGCCCTTGAGAGGTCTCTGCTCGGACCCAACGGAAACGGTCTTTCTCAGCCGCTCGGAAAGAAGAAAAAGGCCAGAAGACACGCCGCCCTCTGGCCCTTTTTTAGTCGAAGGAGGCTAGGAGCGGCGGCATGATCTGGAAGATGAACGTCGCCGAGAAGTTTGGCGGCCGGGCTCCTAACTGGGGGTATAGCGAGTCGCCTCTGGTCGACGGCAGCAACCTGATTGTCACACCTGGCGGACCTGGGGCGGCGATCGTTGCTTTGGATAAGAAGACGGGTAACTTGATGTGGAAATCGCAGAGCGACCCGGCACCATATTCTTCCCCGATAGCTGCCGAAGTCGGGGAAATTCGCCAGATCATCGTCTTCACCAGCG
>Ga0307477_10003334_pt1 | contig 11982 bp, 25 predicted proteins | sample atmos_gasesECM2C_FD_203316 | JGI IMG/M metagenome (GOLD analysis project Ga0307477, IMG submission 203316) | Hardwood forest soil microbial communities from Morgan-Monroe State Forest, Indiana, United States - atmos_gasesECM2C_515 | ecosystem: Environmental > Terrestrial > Soil > Temperate...
CCTACTTGATAAACTAGATTTTACATTTCCAGTAACTATAGTGTACACTAGTCAGAATAATGCATAAAAATCCTTATTCGCACGGTCACGCTAAGCGCGGTCAACGCACACGCGAATTTCGTTCTTGGGATGCGATGCTTACTAGATGTTATTCCCCATCCTGTAAAGCCTATTCTCGATATGGTGGTCGCGGCATAATTGTCTGCGAGCAGTGGAAAAATAACTTTGCGCGGTTTCTTTCTGATATGGGTCCATCAAATGGCTTGACACTTGAGAGAATCAACAACGAAGGAAATTATGAGCCATCTAACTGCCGATGGGCAACCTACAAAGAACAACGAGCTAATAGAAGAGCTGAAAATCACAAGAATATTGGACCACATGACAAACATGGAAGATTTATTAGCCCAGGAGCTTACTCTCAAAGACGGAGGATAAATGGGGCCAGTTAAAGTACCGCTTAACGCTCGGAATTTCCTGATCATGGTTGCCAAGAACGCGGTAAATGCCGCGCTCTTGAGCGCCGTACAGATTTGGCACGATCCTCAAGATAACAATTTCCATAACTGGCATGGCATTAAAGGCGTGCTTTGGACTATAGGATCTGCAGTAGCGGCCCGCGAAGCTGCTATTCTGGTTCCTAAGGTTTTGAAGTGGAGTACCACAAACGATGTAAACGGAGGAATAATGAAAAGCATCATCGTACTTGCATTGCTGTTTGGTTCGGCACTTTCACTCACGGCGCAAACACCGCCTCCCACGGGAGCGCCATTCACTGTTACCGGAGCTTATGCGGCTTCCAGCGGCAATACCATCAATAACGGTATACAAAGCACATTCGAGTATGCCGTGCGCGGCCGCTGGAGCATTCGCATTGACGATATTATGCTGGCCAACCCTTCCGGCACTTTGATTAACCTTGGCGGTGGGCAATGGAAGATACCGGCTAATGCGATCTTTGGACACAACTCACCATCGAGCTTCAGCAAGATATTGGTTGGCTTGCACGCCGGCCTGGGAGCGGTAAAAGCCCCCGGGGGCGGTGTAAGCTTCGGGCTTGGCGGCGGGGGAAGCGTGGACTACCAGATGTCTAGCATATTCTTCGTACGAGTGCTCGATGTAACGGATGTGTACTCCCGAGGACTGGTGCCACATAACCAAATACTAGGGAACTATAACAGCGTGGCTATTGGCGCAGGGGTAGGGTTTTCGTTTTAAGCCTGCTCCCAAAGTGGCTCCCGCTTAGCAGGCGTCAGCGGGCCTCACTGGTCTGAGCCGAAACAGGGCGTGAAGCTAAACCAACTGGTACTTCCAGTGCCACACAAATAGCCATGACCACCGGGAAGAAGATAATTCCAGCCCATCGGCTCAGGTGCTTTGGTGTCATTGGGCATCACCTCCTTTCTTTATGAATATTTTCCTTGGTGATACAATCGCGCAGCTGGCGCATGTGGGATGGGGCATCGCTTTGGTGCTCCTTCTCACAACGTTACACGTAACCATGCTACCGGCTACAATAACAGTAGCCATTTTCGCATTAGGTAAAGAATTCATCGAGTCCAAGTGGGGTATGTGGGAGCCAATCCAACCTTGGGCTAGCGGAGCTAAAGACGTGGCATTTTGGATGTTGGGCATAGCTATAGCTAATGGGGTTTTAGCTATCGGACTTCGATAATTCCGCCTTCTGCTTCTGGAGATCTGCCTCGCGCTGTGCTTTGTAATGCAACATTTCTTCCGGGCCGAACCTTCCATCGCCTAGTGCATCTACAAACTCATTTATTACTGCTAGGAAGAGCAATGCGACAATTGTGAGCCAAAGCCTGCCGAGCCATACCCACCATCTCGAAACGTCAAATCCATCGAACTGCAACATCGCAGCGACATAAACTGAGTACAAAAGCATCAGTCCACCAATCAACTGCAAAGCTAGAAGACCAAAGTATTGTATGAACCGTTTCACTTAGCTAACTCCTTTCCCGGCTGGCAGGCGGCGATAGCGCTACGCCATTTCGTAACTAGGAAGTGTTCGGTCGTTTGGCCTGCATCTATTTCCCACGTGTCTTGATAGGCATTTGCGGCCTCTTCTAAATTAATCAGCAACGCCCTTGCCTTCTTAAGCTCTGCGAGGGCTTGCTCTCGCAACTTCTGCCCATGCCCAGACTTGTAAAACTCCGCATGTTGCGCGATAACTTCGTGCAGCGCCGGGAAGCTCTTAGGTTCAGCCATTCGCTTTCCTCTTTCGCCGCGCGGCGTCTTTCTCTAGGCGACGCAATGCAGAGCGCAGCCATCTTCGAGCCTTAGCGCTATTTGTCACGACTCCAAATACGGCATTGGGGCCTGTGTGCCACTTAATGAAGTCGGGATACTCGCGGTTAGAATCGGCTACGATTTGAAGCGATCCACCATTGTCAGATTGTAAAGTTAGCTCAGCCATTCGCTAACCCCTTTCAGCCGCCCTGCGCTACAGAGCATTTTTCTGAGGCTGCATATCCGGTCCACAAAACAATGTGATTCTCTAGTCTCGCGTGATCTTCAGCGACACACAGAAGCAATTCAGGAGTGACAGTAACTTCATCTAATACTTGGCCCGTCTCTAGTTTGGAACTGCAATGGGTACATTGTGCTCTTATCAGAATCATTCGCTAACTCCTTTTGGTGTCCTGCACCGCGTTCTCGGCTATTGTGAATCCCTCGCAGTCGCAATCGAAATACTCCCAATCTGGACCGCCTTCGCAGTCGGTATGAAAACACGCATATGGTGGCTCTTCAGCGTGAAAAGCTCTGGCATGTCCACATTTGCAAATCACATCGTCATTTTTCATTTGCCGCAATCCTGCGCTGGAGCTTTTGCTTGCAGGGCTTCGGGCTTGGGCGCGGCCTGTTTCACCCGCTCCGCGTGATCTCTTACAGCTAATTGGATTAGATACTCTGTACAGTCAACGCAAAGGTCCGAATCATTCGATGAAAGATAATATTGGCCAATATGGATGTACAGTCGGTATCCTTCCGCATCGAACATCCACGGCGCAAAATGGTTTCCTCTGAGGCAGTCTAGTTCCACGTGGCAGCGGTCACAGAAGTTCTTCTGGCTCATTTTCCCCCTCCGTCTGCTTCGTTGGCCCCTGTTTCCGCTGTTATAGTGCAGCCTAACAAATGCCCCCCCAATGTCTTGAGTTCTGGGGGTATATCGATGTTGTCAGGAAGAGATTCTGCCCACGCCTGAATATCGAGTATTAGGCTGTTCGCATAACGCAAAGGCTCGTAAAATTCAAGATACGCTTCCCGCCTGATCTTGGCGTCATGCTCCTCCGCTGTTATTGTCCTTCTCCCTTCCAGTATGTAATCTGCGCCTAGCTCACGCACAGCCGGATCAGACTCCTCCCGCTCTTTAGCCTTGGCAGAGATGTCGGCGGGGATGAGAGAGCGGATGTGCTTTTTCCAATCCTCTATCCAATCAAACGTCTGATCACCATGAAATAGCCCCGTGGGGAATAATTGTTCCGCCAAATGATCCGCCCATTCCTTTATCGCCTGCCCTACTGTAGGTTGCCACGTCGCTCCATGCAACGCGCACGAGCAAGTCGTGCGGTCCTGGTGCGTCTCTTCGTTGCAATCGAGGATCGGCCAGTGTTGGGCTACCAGCACAGATAGCCGCTCCCTTATCCCGCCGTCAGGCTTGCTTGCCCCAGGGTTATTGGGGTTGGTCATGGTTTACTATTCCTGCCCCGGTTCCCTTTCCTGATCGTCCTCATCCACGCGTAATCTTCCAGAAGTGAATATATCCCGTGCCAACTCATAGCAGGGCTTTGAGAACTCGGCAGCTTGTTGCGAGAGCCAGCCGGCATTCTCTACAACCGGGATGTGCCAAGAGTTTTTGCCATCGGACTTAGCATAGGAGCTGACTTTATAGACCTGTGTGTACCAGGAGCGATTCCTCATGCGCAGCAGACTGTTCCAAGCTTGTCCTTGAGGATAGCTCGTGGACTTGAAGCGAAGGATGCTGAAGGTATCGAGGCGAGGGTGCTGATTCCACAATAATACACCATCATGATTGATTGCGGAACCGTCCGGCATCACCAACACTGCATAGTTAAAAATCTCCATACATTTCGGCTTATCGTTCTTGCCATTGGTTCCCGGAGTGAACAACCGGAACTCGCATTTGCGGCACTCGCCTCCGGGGTCGCCTTCGCCATGCTTGCCGTCCGCAGAGATACAGTATGGCGGTCCGCTTTCATCGTAAGGGCGATATTTCGCGCGGGTCTTACCTTCAATAAGCGGTACAACGTAGATCGTTGATCCAAATATCTCTCCGCTGATGCTGTTGAAGAATTGTCCAAGCTTAAGATTTGGGATGTGCCGCTCATGGCTTTCATCAAACTGCGGCGTTTGTTTGCCGCACACAGCAAGACGCGGCATGAGGTAGTCTCCCTGCTCGATGTTCTCGGCCCCTTCGACTAGGCCGGTTGGTGCTTCGCGCAAGTAATCAGGAACGGCTGATGGCACTACGATAGAAGAATGCTGCGGTGGAGCAATAGCCGAAGCTACCGAGCTAGCATAATCTAATGCTGCCTTGTTTATGTCATTCTTGCTCATTAGATCCTCCTGTTATCCTCGCACTCATCTTGCAATATGTCTGTACTCCCGGGGGATTGTCCTTGCCCTGTTGTAATCTTTCGCGCACTAGGCTTTGCAGTGTACGGAAATTCAGAGTTAAAAGCTCTTCCAACCCTGAATTGTGAACCCAAGCGAGCAAGAGCACCTTATCCTGTATCGTGGGGTAAGCTTCGGTGTGCACTGTGACCGTTTCGCCGGTCAGTAACTTGATGTTTTGGAGCTGCGAAGCTTCAAGCGTCTCGACTAGGAGCTGACTGAGCGCTTCAATATGCACATTGTAATCGCGTACCTGCTCCTCCAGGTCGCGCTTCATCTTGCGCATGAAGGAGAACTCACGTGCTAGACCGGGAGCATCGAGCGCGCAATAGTGATTCTTCATTTCCTCGACCTTCGACTGATAGTCTGGAGGCTGCTCGAAGCGAGGAAGCTGAGCTTTGAGAGCGGCACGCGAGGTGCTCATGCCGAAGCCGCCTCTATCTGCGGAAACATCCCGCGATGCGGTTTATCGCTCACGTTCCATCTCCGTTTCGATCATGAAGTCGTAGGCGTCGATCTCGATACCGTAGGCGCTGGCTAAACCTTCGGCGGTGACACAAGGGCGAGTGTCGATGTCCACAGCACTAGAGCCACAGCGGAAGCACTTACCGTGAATGTCCAGCGTAGTGCAACCTTGGCAGTTGGCACAGAAGTAGTCCATGTTTATATCCTCGAAAGAAGCTCAAGCACTTTTTCAATTTCCGGGTTTGCTTTTAACGCTTCTATTCCCTACTGTCGATTTGCCCATCCAATCCATTTGCAGCGCTGGCTACAAAACCTCTGCCAATAGACCTTGGGCATAAATTGCTTTCCGCACTGCTCACATTCCTTTGTCTTTAGGTTTGCTACGACTTGTTGCTTTGCGTGCTTCACAACGTACATATATACGTTTGGTTAGTGTTTGTCAAGCTCTTTCTAACCACGGAACAGGCTCCCCAACCACAGCCCTATGAGAAGTCCAGCGCTGACCCCGAGCACAAAGAGCGTAATCGAGTACACGATGAAGCTCTGCCTAAGATGGATCATACATTTCCCCGAAGCGGCTTTCCTTATATTGTTCAATCAGTGCGGATACTACATGGCGTGGAATACGTCGATACAAATCAAGCCATCGATCAGGTTCTTCACTGAGAACTCGGAACCAACCCCATCTATCGCGAGCCAGCCATACCCGTTCGTAGCAATCCAACCATACATACACTTCGCCTTCATCGTCGCTAAAAGCATAACCCAACGGCCTCATTGGACGACCATCCAATATATTTACGATCCAGTTAATCATGTTCCAGTTCCTTTCTCCACGCAGCCGTTGTCATTGCGGCTAGATCGGCTTTATCGCGGAGCGCTTTCAGAATTATGTGATCGATGGTACGCTGGCCGACAGGCCCGGTCGCCAGTACATCGCCTATGAGCACCGATTTAGTCTGTCCTGGACGATGTGCGCGGTCCTCAGCTTGAAGCCTTACGCCATAGCTCCAATCGTTGCTTAGGAACCATTCCTCGGAAGCGACTTGGAGATTAAGACCGAAACCGCCAGCATGAGGTTGAGCAACCAAAATACATGCCTTATCGCTTGGCATTGGAGGCAATGCTTTTCCGCTAACGAAAACCCCCGGAGAAAGTTCTTTCATTGGAGTAGCACGTCCACTAAAATATTTAATCGCTTCTTCTCGTTCCGTTTTGCTTTGACCGCCATAAATTTCTGAAACATTGCCTATCCTACATCCTACAGCAATCGAATATTTAAGCTCCTTAACTAGTCGCTCTCGTTCTCTTCTCCATCGTGTCCAAACTATGACATGAGATGCCGTGCATTCTTGTGTGAGATATTGTACGCACCAGTCGAGCTTCTCGGAAGAAAGATTCTGATCCTCACGTTCAAAATAATTAGTTTCACCATCAAGTGAATTACCAATGGCGTTTATCGGACGATATGCCAGATCATTAGTTGTGCCTAAGTGTCCACTTGTCAATTGCGCCAGCCGCATTATTCTTACCGCTGCGTTTGGCTCCAGTCGCACTTGATCATTGCCAAGTGCAATCACAGCTTTCTTCTTCAGCTCCTGGTAGCGCTTCCAAGATTCAGGTGTTAGCGCTACTTCGCGCTGCGTATAGAGCTTGGACGGCAGATCTAGACAATCGGCCTTGAGGCGGCGAAGACAATAAGGAGCGATCTTCTTCTGCAACTCATCAAGGTTCTTGTAGCTCACGATTTTGCTGAACCTTGGCCCTTTGCCAAATTTCATGGGCACCATCTCACAGTAATGCGCTCGAAACTGCCAAAAATTCTCGCCAAGGATATCAGAGCTAAGGACCTTCATCTGCGAGAACAAGTCCAGCGGATTATTAACAATTGGGGTTCCATTGAGGCATACCACTCTGGAACAATGCTGGCGCAGCTTGAGCACGGCTTTAGTCTGAGCGGCAGTACGGGACTTGATGTAAGATGATTCATCAAGGACAAGGAAAACTGAGTAGTCTTGCAAAATAGCGATCATATCCTCAAGATGCTTCCCATTGCGCAAAAACTCATAATTTGTTATCGCCCAATTAAGACAATGCCAATCAGATTTCGTTTGATCAGTGCGCCACATCTCACTTTTTTTAATATGCCATTCACCGACTCTGCTTGGATACCAGCTATGCTTCTTGATCTCACCAATCTCCGCATCGCACCACACGCTACGCACGCTGGCCGGGCAGACAACTACCACGGTATCAATATCGCCGCGCTCGGCTAAATAACACGCAGCATCTATAACCTGCTTGCTTTTTCCGGCTCCACATTCGTCAAAGAGCGCGAAGTAAGGATGGTCGATCAATGCTTGCGTGCCGACAACCTGATGAGCGAAGGAGCGCGTCTTGGGATTGATGGAGTATTTACTTGGGACAGTGATTATGTCGCCAGGAGCTATGTCTTGCATATGCACTCCAATCGCATCACGCATTGTGCAAAAGTTTCAAATACTCCTTGTCCTACAGCTGAAATTCCTTCAGTTTCTGGCCCATAAGATTCTGTCATTAAACTCACCCAAATTTGTTCCGGGAAATAGCGCACGACATATCCTCGTTTCAGACGCTTAAGCGTTTCATATTGAATAGCGGAAAGTGGACCATGTTTCATTTTCATCTCCAGCCACGTCGCCATCCCCTCATACACCACCACCGCATCCGGTATGCCGCTGGTGAAGCGGTCATTTAGCTTCCACACCACGGCATTTGGCATGCGTTGGCGTAGGGCGCGGAGAAGCTTCGCGGAGAATTGAGATTCGGTCAAAGCTCCTCCAATAGCAACGCCATCTCAGCATAATGGTCCAACTCCCCTATTTGTGCGCCCACCTTAACGCCGCCCCATGTTGCGCCATCAAGAATCCATAATCTGATTTGCAACCACGACGCTGCCAACTTAAAGAATTCGCGCTGCCAGTTACCTACCATTGAAACACCTCCTGGCTGAGTCGCTTGGCGGCGATCTCGGCAAAGCACTCCTGTCGTTCAATGCCGACAGACTTAATATTAAGATTCTTCGCCGCTCGAAGAGTTGTGCCGCTGCCCATCCAAGGGTCAATGATGGTCATACCTTCTGACACCATTGACAGAATAAGCACTCGCATCAATCCTTCTGGCTTCTGTGCTGGATGGAGTTTGGGTTCTCCATTGCAACTATATTCAATAACATCGGACTTGAGATCCTTGGTTTTACCCCAAACATAAATAGGCTGATAATGCCAAAAGGCTCCATCCGATGCCGTGCCTGTAAATGTGTTATTCCAAATAAAGGTACGATCACAAAGAGGATTAAGGGAGAGGATATTCTTCATGCATCGCGGTGGCGCGGCTCCAAACCACATTACAACAGCAGCGGTATCCAAGCACATATCCAGATCATCTTGTATGGGAGGTTCGTCCCAATCTCTTAGGCCCACACCATAAGGAGGGTCTGTTATCACTGCATCTGCCTTGGGGATTGCGGGAAGTATTTCTCTGCAATCCCCAAGCCAAATCGTGCATGCCTCGTCCTGGAAGTACGGCTTCATCTAAGCCGATGCTTCGGCCGCAGTTTCAATCTCCGGAGACTCAGATGCTTTTTTTGCTTTGCGTGCCCGTGGTTTACGAGGAGCCTTGGCCTTCACCTCTTTGGCTGCGACTTCTTTTAACGGTGATTTAGACCCGCGCAGCACGTCAAGCTTCACGCGCTCGCCATCTTTGTTAAATCGCCAGAATGCCCAACCATCAACCTGGAGCGGCTTGCCTTTGTAATTGCCGATCACTGCTCGGCCGGCAGCAGAGGGCGTGGCATAAGGCTTTTCTTCGAACATGATAATGCCCGAGCTGAGCACAAGAGCCGTATATTCTTCGTCCTTATAATTCGCGTAGATGGGGAATGGATGATCCACGAACTGCGCCAGCGTCGGCTTGCGGCCCTCCGTAGCCCGCTTCGCGGTCTTCGTACCATTCTTCTTGCTCATTTCATCTCCTTGTTGCGCTATCGCACTTGATGCTTTGTAGTTTTTACATTCACAGAACTGGAACCCGACTGCATGGACACATGAATAACTGATTTGCTTGCGGTTGTCAATCTGCTTGCGATGATATTTGCGGTCGTGGCCGCAGGTGCATAGTTCGCCGGTGAGGGTCATTGCTTGCGCTCCTTCCTCTTTTTCGCTTTGGCCTTGCCGCCACTCGCGGCGATCTCGGAGCGGCGTTCCTTGGTCAGCGATGCTGAGCGCAATTTGGCAAGCGCCACGGCATTGCGATTCTTAGACATTGGGCACCCACAATTCCCTTCTAACAATTTGAGCCACAAGCGACCTACTTACACCAAAACTGGCGGCAACTAGCCCATAAGAGCGGATAACCTTATGAGCTTTTCTGATTTGATTGGCTATTTGTTTAGTAATTTTGGCAGCTGGATTATTTTCCCCGGTATATCGGCGTCGATTTGCAGCATTCCCAATCGGTCCTACAGCCTTCAAATTTGAAATACGATTGCAGGATTTTATTCTATTTTTGTGGTCGATCAAAATTCCAGGGGCAGGTAATCCGTGAACACTGATCCAAATCAATCGATGAAGCTTCACCTGTTTTCGTTCGCCATCTACATGCAAGGTTGCCACAATATATCCCTTTGTATTTCTCGTACCTATTTGCTTTCCGGCGCATCTGGTGGCATATACTTTGCCAGTTGTTTTGTGAACAATCACATAGCCTCTCTTAATGGCCTCAAAACATGCTTGATCTGTTGTCATGCAAATAAGTTAACACAAGTGCAGTCAAGGCGCAACCTTTATTTTCTCCTTTCGATTGTTCTCATAGCAGGTATAGCACACAGGAATCCTTTGGCAGCGGCCTCCGGTAAGAGCACCGCATTCGACGCAAGGCCGCACAGTGACGCCAGAAATGCGTCGCTGACCTTCAAAGTGGAGGGTTGAATATCGAGTTTTGCATCTCACAATACCGAAGCTGCTACTCATAGTACACACCACCCAGCGCGCCCTTCACGCGCTTGAGGCCGAGGTCCAGCATTGCTTGATAACGTTCGCAGCGAGCGGCGTTCTTATCACAATCCCAACAGCGCACTTGGCCTTTGCCTACGGGCCGGTTGCCATTGAAAGTGCGCGTATGGCCGCAGGTCAGATGAGCCGTAATGTATTCTGCGCTATTAGTTGAATGATGTTCCCAGAACTCAACATTGCGCATCGTGGCTTCGTTTGCCATGTTCAATCCTCCAATGCCATCATCTTACGCCCATATAACCTGCTAGCGCAAACACTATTTTCAGAGATCGTGCCTAGGGGCTGTGGATATCTCGGCGCTATTAGTAGTGTCCTGCTTGCGGAGCACCGCCGCTATATCCGGCGCTACATACCCCGGCCCCTTGAGCACTTTGCCATCGGCACGTTGGCCGCCGCCACCCTTAGTCATGTTCGATTTGTGAATCTCATCGACAATGCTTTCCATATCAATTCCACATTCGACAGCAGTCCCGAACACGACGTAGAGGAGATCGCCGAGAGCATCGGCCAGCTTTTCCAGATTGCCTTGATATGAAGTGTAGAATCTTGGGAATGCTTGCTCCAGTTCTCCTAACTCTTCGTACATTAATCTCGTGCGTAAGGCGCAGCGTTCGATACTCAGCATCGCCGGCCTCTCGCCCACCGGCACGCCAAACTTCTTGTGGAACTCGGTGACTTGAAGCTGGATGCGGTTCATATCAATTCGCCCTCACAATTCTAGAATAGCGATACTCTTTATCATTAACTACTAGGAGTGGGTCGCAATTACACTCTTCGTTATTTTGGGAAGCGCACCATGCATCATGGTAGCAGTTGCCAAATACAACCATGCCGTTTGCTAGAACTCCAATTTTGCATAAATGTGCAACCAACGCATGGCAATGATCTTTTACAGTATTGACCGCCGGCGCTTTTCTAGCATCTCCAGTCATCGCTTCATATTTTTTCATTCCATTCTCCTCATTTCTTTGTTTTTTGATCCTAGTTCGATTTCTCCTGCCTGTGCCAACTGAATCAGAACCCTGTTGTATATCCCGGGACCGAACCTGTGTGCATGAATCTTGCGATAGAGATCGTGGCAATTGACCCAGCCTTCATATTGCTGCAAGTGGGAGATCACGGCAAAGCTACATCGTGCATCTGGATTCTCGCCAGGGTTAGGCTGAAACACTATGCGGGTTTGTGCTTGATGCCGCGCGAACACTAACGCCGGACCAAGGTCGGCCACGCACAGCACACGCTTTCCGTCGAACGCCGCACATATTCCCGCCACGCGCAATGCAATCTCAGCCACACGCGGCGTTAATGCTTTATTCTCAGCAAGCCATTGCTTCTTCATTTCCCACACTTCTTTCTCTACATATGGCGCAGCTGGCACACTAGGAAAGGTTTCTGGATCGCCCTCAAATGGACGATAGTCGAACTCGAATGGGTCTGGACACACACCAAAGATAAAGCGGTCATGCAAACCGCCTATGGTTCCACTGTCAAAACACTTTTGGAAATCACCTTCGACAATGCCACCCAATAAACTCAGACATGAATCAAAATGAACTATTTTACCGCGTGCTGTGGTCAGGTCAAATTCAGATTGATAAAATGCGCGATTCAATATGTAAGGGAAACTGGCATTTTCGATACTCGCCTTGCTGAATAGATGCCCTAGTTCATCTGGACATACTAGACGCCCTTCGCCTTCGGCGTTCTTTATCTTCCCAAGCAATCCTTCAGCGCTTCCCGACATTACAGATTGCAAGCGCGGCGGCTCTATGCCAATGAGCTTGCGCGCATACTCCTCAGCCTGTGTCTTGCC
>Ga0307477_10003335_pt1 | contig 11981 bp, 12 predicted proteins | sample atmos_gasesECM2C_FD_203316 | JGI IMG/M metagenome (GOLD analysis project Ga0307477, IMG submission 203316) | Hardwood forest soil microbial communities from Morgan-Monroe State Forest, Indiana, United States - atmos_gasesECM2C_515 | ecosystem: Environmental > Terrestrial > Soil > Temperate...
CGAAAAGGAAAATAGAAGCTCGTAAGCACCGGCGTCAGGATCGCCGAGGAGAGCCAGCGAGCGCGTGTTCGTGAGATTTGCATAACCGACCAGGCAGCCAATCGTGTCGGCTCCATCGAGCCGAGCCTCTGGGTCATCAGTGGGCAAAAATTCGACCGTGCACAGCCAGTCCTTCTCATCTTCCCAGTACGGCTCCGAATCGTCCTTGCGTTTCGTTCTCAAGATCGCCAGATCTCCCAGTTTTTTCAGACTCCCTACGCCAAAACTCGCGGTACAAGGACGGTACAACCAAAGCCTGCACCTTGGCGTTTCTAGCCGTTCCTTACAGGGCATTGCAGAGCGACCGCTGCCTTGTAATTACTACGTGATCCAATAGATCCGCGCCCTTTCACGGCGCAAACGCGGGTTCAAATCCCGCCGGGGACGCCAAATCTTTTCAGAAATTTAAAAGCGCAGGCAGTTTTTTTCGCAGGCGCGGCGCAGATGAAGTCCTTTGAGGTCGCCCCCGTCAGATTCCCTGGACAACAAACATTCGCGCACCAACGTTCCGTAATCTTCTGGTCGCAGCCATCGCTTCCGATGTGGGTACCTTCATGTCAAAGTGGCTACTTGAATTGTGATATTGCGCGCAATATCATAACTAGGTGCCAGCTTCTTATGTTCTCGATACTGACGTGGCAGTTGCGGCACTGCGGAGTGACAGAGGCGCTTCCCGCCAGCTTTTGCTGGCTGCTTTAAATCGGCAGTTTGAATTGTTGCTTTCGGTTCCGCTCATACTTGAGTACGAAGCGGTCATGACCCGCCCCCAACATTTGGCCGCATGTGGATTGAGCAGTGCCGAAGTCGGTCATGTTCTCGATGACCTGGCGGCGGTCGCGAGGCCGGTTCGACTTGCGTTCCGATGGCGGCCAAGGCTACCCGATCCTGATGACGACATGGTTTTGGAAACGGCTATAAACGGGAGTGCCAGCGCAATCGTGACATTCAATCAGCGTGATTTTGCGGCTGGAATAAAAGCTTCAGTTGTGCGGTGATTCTGCCAGCAATGGCGCTACAACAGATTAGGAGTGTGATCCCATGAGACGGAGTAATTTCGCTTTGCGACTACAGCCCTCTTTACTGGAAGAGCTGCGCAAGGCTGCTGAAGTGGAAGGTGTAGCTCTAAACCAGCTCATCAATGTAGCAGTGGCGGAAAAGGTCTCTGCTTTGCGTACGGAGGAGTACTTCCGGGAAAGGGGTCGCAGGGCTGAGCGCGCCGAAACCCTGCGGATTCTTGAACGTGCTGGACAAGGGAATCCCCCTATGGAAGGCGATGAACTTCCCCCGGAGTGGCGGAAGAAGCCAGGCCGCAAAGCGAAGAATGAGAGAGATTCGGCCAAGCGGGGACAGAAAAAAAGGGCCGCTGTCAAATAGCGGCGCCACCCTCCGCCGTCAGCCGAGATCGTGCTTGTGGATGTGCTGTCGCCGACTGAAAGGCGGCGGGGATGTTTTTGCGCTACTCCATTTATCCATTTAGGTCTCACATCGCGCTTTCGGGGGGAATGACCTCCTATTGGGTCTCTCCTGCTTCAACCTTCTGGTGGTACTCATCCACAGCGTCATTCCATTCTTGAAGCTCCGCGTCGGTCAGAGAGTGTACGTTGGTTTCTGTCACGATGCGGCCAGTCTTGTTCATCGCGTAAACAATGGCTGGATCTATTCCAGAACCGCCAGCAGCCTGCAATAAACTCTTCCATATTTCATCACTGGACTCATCACTGAGAAATTGGGGAACAGCGACGCCTGGCTCGAAAAACAATGGATCATCAGGCCCCGGTTCACGGCCGAACTGTTCTCGAAACAGTTTCTTTTGCTGAGCAATGATCACCGCGGTCTCACGATTGATTGGAATGATCTTCTCAGCCTCGCCGACCTGGTGCGAGCGTTTCCGACGACCTATTCGCCGTGCTAATCTCTTCGCCATGAGTTTCAACCTCCTTGCGGTCGGATGGGAAGGCATCATTCTATCAACCCTTTTCTGCATCGTTTCAGTGAGCAAACATGCCTCATTCTTCATGTAACGATGATGTAACGATAAGCTGTTCCTACTGCTCCGACGCGTGTCGTAGAGGCATGTACTGCACCACCTGCGCCCTCTAAGTTCTTGTAACGCCGTCACGACAGGGCCCTTTCACGGCGCAGACGCGGGTTCAAATCCAGCCGGGGACGCCAAATCAATAGCTTAGGGGAGAAATGTCTACTCTCTGTTTAACAAGAGGGTCGAAAATCGCGGGTGCCGTACACTTGAATTGAGCGCAAATCAGACCCGGCTCATCATGGAAGATGTTCGGACGCTTTGCGCCGCTGTTCTCCCAGCGCCCGCCTGTCGATTCTTTGCTGCCATGCCACGCCATACGCCTTCCACGTTTTAATTCGGCCAATAACGCATTGGGGACGAGCCTTGATCAGGCCGGCAGGTTCAGCTTCTTCAAGAAATCTGCGAATCGTGGGTCGGCGTGCAAGTTCTTCAGCGTCGGATCCGAATTCGTTTGAGCTACATTGGCTTCACGTTGAGCATAAGCCCTGTCTAGCCACTCGAACGCTTCATCTCGCTGGTTTCGAAGCGCGTAAACCGAGGCGACCAGGAATGCGCCACCTGTACTGTATTTCGCAATTAACTCTTTCAAAGCGTCGTCCGATTGTTTTTTCTGGCCAAGCGCATAGTACGTAACAGCGTACAGATACGCACGAACGCCATCAATTCGCACTCGCTCGATTTCAGGCAAAGCATGCTGTGGCCGCCCCTGCATTAAATAGATCCTGCTTAACAACACAGGACCGGGCCAAACATCAGTATTTAGTTCAAGGGACTTCTTGACATCCGCTTCGGCGCCAGCAAGCTCACCCTCGTCATATTCAATTTGTCCACGCGCCCCCCAGCTCGCGGCATTGAGCGGATCTAACTCGACCGCTCGGCGAGCTAATGCAAGAGCCTCGTCAGTACGGCGGAATTGAACTGCGGAGACGGCCGCCTGAAGCAGATAGTCGGGATTTCCCGGATCGAGAGCAATCGCCCGCCGGATGGATTCATCTGCGCCAGCCCAATCGAAATCGACAAATCGCTTAAGTCGGCTCATTTGTGAGTGTGCTTCTGCAAGGTTCGGGTTCAGCGCTAAAGCACGCTCAACTGCTTCTCGGGAAAGCCGGCGACCCTCCTCCAAGGGAATAAGCCCAATACTGACCTGCCAGTTGCGTGCCCGAGACAACCAGACCCAAGCCAACGCGTAACTTGGATCAAGTTGGGTCGCCCGTTCAAAATACTTCGCTGCCATGTCCGTATCTTTGTCTGTATTCCGTTGAAAGAAGTAGTACCCCTGCAAGTAGGCGTCGAAGGCCTCCGGATTGAGTGGGCGCGGACGCGATAACTCTGCCTTTTGTTCTGAGGTCAAACGGAGTTGGATCTCGTGCGCAACCGCCTTGGCTACGTCGTCCTCGATGTTAAGAATATCTTTCACCGGATAGTCGTAATCCTGTGACCACAAGTGAGTTTGGTCTTTCACTTGGATGAGCTGAGCGGTAAGGCGTAGATGATTTCCGCTTTCGCGCAGGCTATTTTCCAAGACATACTGCACAGAAAGATCGCGCCCAATCTGGTCCAGACGTTCGCCCTTGTGCTTGTATCCCATAACGGAGGTTCGCGCAATCACACCCAGATGTTCAGGGCTAAGCCGGCCTAGCTGTGAAATCGTTTCCTCGGTGAGACCGTCGGCGAAATATTCCTTATTGGGATCGCCCGTCAGATTCTCAAAGGGCAGCACGGCGAGCATGATTTTTTGCGAGCTTGGCGGCGTTATGCCCGCGAAGTGCCGCCAGGAGACAAAACCGACGACCAAGAGGACGGCAGCAGACGCTGCCACGACCGCAGCTTTCCGCCAGCGGCCGGGTGCTTTTGAAACTGCCTCTTTTACTTGAGGTTCCTGGACTGGTCGCGGATCGGCCCCCATACTTTGGGTGGTCGGGACTTGAACCGTGGCCTGTTTTGTGTCAGATGCTTCGCCTACGCTCACATTCGCCGTGAACTGGTAGCCTTTTCGAGCAATGGTGACGATCAAGCGGGTGTCTTCCGAGTTGTCACCCAGCGCCGTGCGTAAATGCGAGATATATCGTGTCAGGTTGCCCTCTTCCACGAACGTGTCGCCCCACACCGCTTGCAGCAATTCCTCCTTGGTGACTAAGCGATTGGGGTTTTGAACGAAGAAGGTCAGGACGTCGAAGGTCTTAGGGGTCAGAAAAACGGGTGAATCAGCGCGAGAGAGCGTGCGTCTACGCGAATCTAGCACAAACTGCCCAAAGCGGTACAAGCTGCCTTGCTCCAGATTCGACTCTCTAACCTTACCGAGATCGCCCGATGTGAGAGCCATTCTGAATGCCTTTCACCTGTCGTTGGATGCCATCTTGAGAGCTCTCGATTCGGAGCCACCCGCCTCGGTGCGGCTAAAAACTAACGCCCGGAGCAGTTCTTGGTCGAAGCACCTAAACCAATCCACTTGCTTTGCTTATGGTACAGCGCGTTCAGCTGAAGAATTCCGAGTTTTTCATCCTTTTTCCGAGTCTTCGGAAGGACTTCCCAAAGCCTCTGGTCGAGAATACGCCTCTGGGGGTTTCATATTCGCCTGAAAGAGGCGGTTCAGCAAAAGCAACAGCCTTGACGCCAAGTGAAAGCCGCGTCACTCGCGTAACAAAGAGGCGCTTCATGAGTTTAAATCCGGCCAAAAGGGAAACCTACGGGAACGGTCGGCGGTGCTGTGGTCGAACACTTGTTGAAGCGCAGTGCACAACCTGGCTATGAGGTGCAGGAATAGCCACACGGAGGTTATCGCCATGGTTGACCTAGAAACGAACAAGGCCATTGCGCTACGACTGATCGAGGTTTTCAACGGCCGCCGACTTGATCTGCTTGAAGATGTGCTTCATCCCGAGTTTCGCGGGCGCGGAATCTCAGCCTTCGCACCGGACAAACCCGAGGTCGGACCAGGTGCTCGGCGAAAGCTCTACGAGATGTTCCTTCAAGCGATCCCCGACGCGCGAGGCGAGGTGCTCGACGTTGTCGCGGAAGGCGACAAGGTCGTCCTTCTCGATCGCTTCGGCGGTACGCATCGCGGGGAGTTCCTCGGACGTCCCGGCACGGGCGACCACGTCGAGTGGATGGCGATCCACATCTACACCATTCGTGACGGCAAAGTCCTTGAAGACGCGTACATGAGGGACGAGCTTGCCATTCTGCAGCAATTCGGTCTCGCGCCAAGCCTCGCTAAGGCCGGGGAGTAGGAGGCGGCAATGGTCGGGAATCAAATGGTGCTTTCTATCCTCGACGCAGCCGCTGCCGCAATTGGAGGCTGGACCGCTCTTCACTCCATCCGGCGCGTACATTTGGAATCCGAGGGGCAAGATTGGGAACCGTGGCAAGCATATGACATCGGCGGGACAGTTGACGTTTCCACTTTCCGTAATGTGACTGATCTCGACCTCGGCGCGGGCACGAGCCGCGTCGAAATGGACGCCGAGGTGGTCTATCCTTGGCCGCATCGGGTCGCTTACATCGAGATCACAGACGCTGAGGCGGGTATGCTGGCTGACCTGAGCCTGGGTGCAGTCGCTATCAGGCGTCTCCACCCAAGCCTCTATGCCACGGCGCGTCGGGATTTTGCAGCGTTTGCCCCGGAAGCGCTACGCCTGGCGCGCGCCGATGCTGATGCGCAGTTGGAAGGTGGAACATCGAAGTCAGTCTGCTTTCGACACCACGATGCAGGCAGGCAGGCGACGATCACGTTGGCTGACGATCATACGCCGACGAGCCTAACGTACGACGACCACGATCCGGTACAGGGCGATATCGCTTACCGCTTCGAATGGTCTGATTGGCGGGATGTAGGTGGCATTCGTCTGCCTTACAAATTGCGGCGCCTCATCGGTGGTCGCCCGATCCGAGAAGAAAGATTGAGCCGTGTCACTCTGAACGAGCCAGTATCGGATGAAAAATATAGGATCCCGGCAATTGTTCGTGCTCAGGATGAAGCGGGTCGGCGCATCGTCACCGGCTGGACGCAGCGCCGCCGCGCTGCGGGGCTGCCTTATGAGGAATTTACTCGGCCCCAACAAATAGACATGACGCCACTTGCATTTGGCGTGTGGCTCGCGCGTGGCGGGACACACAACTCTTTGGTCATCGAGATGGCCGATCATCTTGTCATCTTTGAGCCGCCTCTCTTCGAGGGGCGTTCAGAGGGGGTGATTGCCGCGGCCAAGAAGTCGGCTCCAGGAAAGCCTATTCGCCACGTCGTGCTCAGCCACTTTCACGATGATCATATGGGCGGAGTGCGAACTTATGCCGCCGAGGGAGCGACCGTCGTCGTCCACTCAAGTGCCGGCGATTACATCCGCGGGGTGCTTGGTCAGCGGCGAACGATTGAACCAGATCGACTGGAGATTGCGCGCCGCGAGGACCGGCAGACCCAGCCTGCGATTATGGTCGTCGAGGACGCAATCACGCTGACGGACGGGACACGGGACGTCAGACTCTACCATGCACCGAACAGTCACGTGTCCGGCATGCTGGTGGGTTATGTGCCCGACGCCCGTGTTCTTTTTACAGCCGACCTCATCAGCGACACATTTCCACTAATTCCTGTCTTCGCCTCGTCCGTCTATGAACTCATCGAAAAAAATGAGCTTTCGGTCGCGATGATCGCGTGTGGGCACGGCAACGCCATGCCTTTCGCTCAACTGGCCTATGCGCTCGGGAAGTATGCAGACATGAACGTGACACACCAAGCGAGGGAAGGGAGACGGCAATGAAAAGAATCTTAGTGCTCGGATCGACAGTCGCCATCGCGATGATGATCGCTGCCAGCGCGATGCGCGTATCTGCCAGGACCAGCGATACCGCGGAAATCAAGGCGCTTGAACAGCGGCTCATCGACGGCATCAAGGCGAAAGACCTCAAGCAGATCATGAGCTGCTACTCCGATGACGTGTTCGCCTACGATGTCGTGCCGCCGCGCCAGTACGTCGGGGCCGCGGCGTTTCAGAAGCCCTGGCAGGGCTTCCTCGACATGTTCAAGGGACCGATCAATGCTGAGGTGAACGACCTGGTGATCGACTCCGACGGCAAGATCGCGTACTCGCGGAGCGTCCAGCACGTTTCGGGTACGACGAACGAGGGCAAGCTGTTCGATGAGACTTTTCGCATCACGGATGTCTATCACACGAGTCACGGCAAGTGGGTGATCGTGCAGGAGCACATCTCAGTGCCCCCACACGCCCCCCGGTGGTGAGCGCCAGATGAGAGTGAGGCGAGCGAAATGGGCGCTGGGCCTGCGCTCCGCAGCAATGATCAGCATGAGAACCGTCATGAGTAATGCCATCGAAAATTGCGCTCATGTCAAGACAGGTCGGGTAAACCCGCGCAGATACTTTCATCTACTCGCAATTGGAGATGAACCGTGAGCAAAGACCTAAGGAATGGAATAGGAACTAACGAACGATACGTCCCCACGTCCGCCTCTCCGTTCTGGCAGCACTGCCTTGCTCACCAGTTCGACTCTGGGCAGGTTCCAGAAAGGTCTGATGCCGACTGAAAGGCTTACAACCGCGCTTTGCAAGGAGGACAGACATGGTGGATGATCGCTTGATTCTTCGCGGAGCCAACGGATACGACGAGGCGCGCTTCGCGCGCGTCTTCAACGCTCGTCGTCCCGAGCGCTACCCGGCTGCGGTGCTGATCGCCGAATCCGACGACGATGTTGTCGAGGGCGTTCGCCTAGCACGGGATCGCGGATGGAAAGTGGCGATCCGCGCGGGAGGTCACAGCTTTCCAGCCTGGAGCCTACGAAACGACGCTCTGTTGATCGATCTCGGCGGCTTCAAGGAGATCACTTTCGACGAGAGCACGGGCGTCGTCAGCGTCACGCCCTCCGTTTCGGGCGGAGAGCTCAACGCCTATCTATCCGGATACGGACGCTTCTTCACCACTGGTGACTGTCCCTCCCTCGGCCTCGGTGGTTTTCTGCTCCAGGGCGGGATCGGCATGGGCTTCCGTGGCTGGGGTTACGCAGCCGAGCAAATCGCCTCGATCGACGTCGTGACCGCAGACGGCGAGTTGGTGAGGGCTGACGAGCAGAACAACTCCGATCTGTTCTGGGCGGCACGCGGCGCGGGGCCGGGTTTCTGCGGCGCGATAACGCGCTTTCACCTCAGGACCCGCTCCGTTCCAAAGGGACTGGCCGCAACGACGCACATCTATCCCCTGGCGCGATATGCCGACGTCGTCGAATGGGTATGGAAGATCCACCCCAGCATCTCGCCAGACGTCGCCTTGGTTGCCGTCTCGGTGATACCGCCGTTCCCGGTTCCGGGAGGCGGCGATGGCTTCATGTTCGTTGTTGCCGGGGTGGCGCTCTCGTCGTCACGAGACGATGCCCTTAAGGCACTCGCACCGTTCGCGGAGTCTCCCTTCCTCGGCCATGCGTTGGTCGTCCAGCAGGCTCAGCCAACGACGATCGCCGAACGATTCGGGTTCGCCGGCGCCATTCACCCACCAGGCAGGCGCTACCTCGTGGATTCGGCGTGGGTCGACGGCTCACCACGCGACATCATCGCCGCGGCCAAACAACTCGTGGCAGAGCGGCCGAGCGGCACGCGGGGCCATGCCTTCTTTGACTTCTCGCTTCCACGTAGTGGCGTACCGGACATGGCGATGTCGCTACGCACCGACGTCATGCTCGGCTCTTACATCATCTACGAGGGCGGGCAGAACGATGAAGCCTACAGTGCGTGGCATCTCGATGCGATGAAGCGATTGGAATCGTTCACTGTCGGCCAGTACTGGGGCGATTCCGACCAGACCCGGCGCGAGGTGAAAACTTTGACCGACGATGCATGGGCGCGCCTGCAGCAGATCCGTGCCAAGCGCGATCCGAACCGCGTGTTCGCCGACTACCTCGCCGGGCCAGGTGGCTTCCGCAACCGCAATGGTTGGGAGACCAACCAGTGACGCCCAGCAAGACAGGAGGATCCACGATGTCGAATAACGCCCAGCGAGGGAAGCCGCGCAAAGTCAGCGCCAGCGGCAAAGACCTCGAGAAACCTACAGGCCGACATAGGTCGGGTTCTGCCGCTGAGCCAGGTCCAGCCGTTCCGGCTGTTCGAACGGCCCCCGGATCGGCCGAGATGACAGCGATGGTGCTCAGGACAGATCGCAGCATCGGCCTCGAACGCCGACCGGTGCCGACACTCCGCGACGATCAAGTACTTGTTGACGTAGACCTGTGCGGCATCTGCGGAAGTGACCTGCACTCCCCCCACACCCCAGAGGTCTACCTCGGCGGATTCATCATGGGGCACGAGCCGGTTGGCCGGATCGCTGGCGTTGGGCGTGACGTGACCGGTTGGCATGTCGGCCAGCGCGTCTGCATCAACCCGAACGGCTACACGTGCGGCGTTTGCGACGCGTGTCGCTCGGGGCGTCTGAACCATTGCATCCCCGCGACGCTCGAGCGGGCTATCGGCCTGCAGGCTGACGGTGCGCTGGCGGCGCAGGTGGCGGTCTCACCGAAAACCCTGCACGCTGTGCCGGACGAGATGGGGCGCATCGAATCTGCCTGGGTGGAGCCAGCTGCCACGGCACTGCGCGCCGTTATGTTCGCCGGCGACCTAGCCGGACGATCTGTACTGGTCGTTGGTGGTGGTCCGATAGGCCAGATGTGTTGCCGACTCGCGCGCCACTTCGGGGCAGGGTGGGTCTGGTTGAGCGAGCCGTCCGCTGAACGCCGCCGCTATTCCGAAGCCTCACAGGTCGATCGCGCATTCGATCCGAGCGTCGACGCCGCTGCGCTCGAAGGCCTGAAGGCCGATGCGGTCCTTGAGTGCTCCGGTAGTGAACCAGGCTTTCGCGCCGCTCTGGCAGCGGCGAAGCCCGAGGGCACCGTCGTCGTAGTTGGCGGTGGGCGTGCAGGTCTCGATCCGCTGACGATCCTCGTTAAGGAGCTGCGCGTGTTGGGCTGCTTCACGTACGTCGACGAGTTCACCGAGGTGATCTCCCTACTAACCGATGGACGGCTCCAAGTCGCTGATCTGACTTCCGAGATCGCCGGCATCAACGACGCCCCCACCGCTTTCGAGCGACTCCGGAAGGCGAGCACGATGAAGATCTTCATCGCGCCGAATGGTTCGTGATCCGGCATACAACCGATCAGCTGAGAATCGCTCGCCTGACCAGAGCGTCCTCAGCCCGTGAGATCAAGGAATTTCTATGAAATCCACTCTTAAAAGGGAGACGCGCATGGCATCGAAAGCAAAGACAATCGGCAGTTACTGACCGTACGCAACCGGGTACGGCAGTTGAGAAAAGTGAACCGTCACTGCAGTCAACGCCTGAGCAAGAAATAAGAAATCGCGCGTACGAGATTTATCTGCAGCGCGGAGCAGAATCTGGTTATGAGCTCGAGGACTGGCCTCAGGCCGAACGTGAGGTCACCACACAATCGTTCTTGCAAAGAGAGGAGGAGACGGTCCATGACACGCAAAGTGGCTTATTGGGTGAGCACCGGTCTACTGGCCGGGCTGTCGGTCGTTAATGGATTTATTTACCTATCGGGTAGTCAGCAGGCGGTTCAAAATTTTACGCACCTGGGATATCCGCAGCAACTGCGCATTATTCTCGGGATCGCCAAAGTCCTTGGCGCGATCGCCCTCGTGGTCCCTGGCTTAGGCGAACTGAAGGAGTGGGCGTATGCCGGATTCACATTTGCGTGGATCTCGGCATTTGTAGCGCACTATCTTGCGAAAGATGGCCCGATAGCGTTCATCCCGCTGATCTTGCTGCTGCTCCTCGTCGTCTCGCATACGACGCGGCCAGCAACTCGCCGATGGCAGGGGAAAGTCATGACGGTCTAAATCCGAATTGGTTCTACCATGCGCGCCCGAACCGGCAATTCGACAGATAGTCAAAGGAGTAGGAGGAACAAATGAGGATTCTAATCGTTGGCGCAACGGGAACGATTGGCGTTCCCGTCGTGCAAGCCCTTGAGGTGCGGCATGAGGTTATCCCCGCCAGCCACTCTCGCTCGGCCCTCACCGTGGATTTCGGGGAAGCGGAGCGCGCTACGCCTCTCTGTACGCGGGGACACGCGCAGCCACATAGGCTCCGAGCGCTAAGTCCACGAGCATGCAGGCAGCTGCGTACCAATCCGGGATGTAAGCCGAGTTCTTGTAGTGCCAAAGATCCCATGTGAATCCATGGCCTGCGATTCCTATAGCAAGGAACCAGGGCGAGCTCTTTAAACCGAGTGCAGCGAAAGCAGCAAAGAGCGCTAATCCCAGAATCTCTACCCAAATCCACAAACTCGCTGCGTGGTTACGTGCAGCGAACCAGCCCAGCAGATAGACGAGAGGCATGCCCACAAGAAATCCGGCGAGCATGGTTCGCTCAAACTTCACCGCCCGCGATCCCAGCCAGCGCGTCAGCCAAAGGCAAACGACGGTAACCGCCCCGACGACAGCGGCAAGGAGAAACGGATCTCCAGGCGCTTGCCACGACGGAACCATGGAGAGCGTCTACACAGTGATGATCGAAACGCCAATCAAGACGACTATCTGAATAGGATTTTGTGCTTTGGTCAGGCCCGGTACCTCTGCTTTTGCGATCCTATTCGTGTTCGGCTCGTCCGCTGTTGCCAACGTGACACCTCACCTCGCAGTATAGTCGGCCTCGGAAGATGCGGCCCTGGCTTGACAAAGTGACTATACATGTATATACATCTTGATATGCGAACTGAGACTCTTGAACCACGGGCGCAAGCACTTTTTGACCTTCCCTGCGCGTGTCAGAACCTGCGTCGTGCCACTCGCGTCGTAACGCGGATCTACGACCAGGAACTGGCGAAGGCGGGAATCGAGATCACGCCATTCGGCCTGCTCACGGCGTTGGATTTGACAGGAGAAGC
>Ga0307477_10003338_pt1 | contig 11976 bp, 11 predicted proteins | sample atmos_gasesECM2C_FD_203316 | JGI IMG/M metagenome (GOLD analysis project Ga0307477, IMG submission 203316) | Hardwood forest soil microbial communities from Morgan-Monroe State Forest, Indiana, United States - atmos_gasesECM2C_515 | ecosystem: Environmental > Terrestrial > Soil > Temperate...
TGTCACAACCGCAGTTGGAATACGCTGAGGCGGAACTAATCAAGCGCGTTTGCGACGGAATGCCTGAAGCTTTCGAGGAATTGGTCCGCCCTTACGAACGTTTGGTCTACGTGACCGCGATTTCCATCCTAAAAAACCAAGCCGATGCAGAGGAGGTTGCACAGGAGGCAGTTTTAAAGGCGTTCTCGAAACTCTCAAGCTTCCGTGCAGAATGCAAGTTCAGCACTTGGCTCGTACAAATTACTTATAACGAAGCAAGAATGAAATTGAGAAAGGACCATCGTCACCTCTACGAGTCTATTGATGAGCAGCAAGAAGGTTCGGAAGGCGACTATTGGCCAAGAGACTTTGCGGATTGGCGCCCTATACCTTCTGAACTGCTCGAAGAGAACGAGACGCGCCAAGCATTACAGAATGCAATTAGTTCGCTCAGTCCTACCTATCGAGAGATCGTTATCCTGAGAGACGTTCAGAATCTGAGCATCAAAGATGCGGCAACCATACTAGGGGTAACGGAAGGGACCGTGAAGACTCGCCTTCATCGGGCGCGGCTACTGCTGAGAGATGCCCTGGCTCCCGGAATCGACGGTTGCTGGAGCACGGGACAGAGTTATCAGAAAGTGAGACCATGGTGAACAAAGAAGGGCGCAATGGCTACAATTGAAATCAGTTGTGTCGAAGTCTGGCGGGAGGTATCCAATTATCTTGATGCGGATATCTCTCCTGAACTGCGCGAGAGAATGGAGGCGCATTTCAAGGGATGCGCGCACTGTTCCGCGGTACTTGACGGGATGCGGAATGTCGTAGGGTTAGTGGCCGACGGAAGGTTGTTTCAAGCGCCTGCGGGGTTCAACGAGCGGCTATACAATAAGATTAAGCCGCGCCAGTAGCCTCATGCTGAGCCAGACGAATCAGCCCCGCTCGGAACGGATCAGCGACATCTTGGTTATCCATATACATCCATAACCTCCAGTTCCCTTCGTTGCTCTTCCGCCAGATATCAACGTAGCGGTTTCTCCGATGAATCGGCTGACCGCCATCTTTGGGTGTGAGCGTTAAGTCGTGCCATCCATAATCATAGGCGACATCTCCTTTGATGCGGATCTCGACGACAATCACCGCTAGCTTCGCTGTAAAACGGTCGAAAAGACTCCTTAGACGAATTTCGAGCGAATCCAATCCGCTCTTGCCAAATTCGCTGGGTTGACCGTCGGAGAAGATAACGAGCTCAGGATCTGCAATCGCCAAGAACCGCGCCACGTCGCCAAGATTGAAAGCCTCGCGAAATTCGGTCTTGGCCGCGTTAACTGTAAATAGCTCGTCCATCTCTGATCTCCAGTGCTGAATTGAGAAGGGAATTATTGCCTGTTCTCCGGTCAATAGTATCAAAGCACGCCTTCGGCTAAACGTAGTTTAACTAAGAGCAAAAGGAGAGCAAGAATGAAAGTCCCTTATGATGTTCTACTGCCGCAGGTGAATGTTCTCGGTTCCACCATGGCCTACCGGGAAACTGGAAATCCCGACGGACCAGTCGCGCTTTTTCTGCACGGGAACCCGACCTCGTCGTACATATGGCGGAATATCATTCCGCTGCTTGCACCGGTAGCGCATTGCATAGCACCCGATCTCATCGGGTTCGGCCAATCGGGAAAACCAGACATCGAATATCGGTTTGCCGATCATGTTCGATATCTCGATGCGTTCCTCGATAACGCTGGAATCTCGTCAGCATTCGTCATAGCGCAAGACTGGGGAACCGTGCTCGCATTTCACCTGGCAGCCCGCAGGCCGGAGTTTATCCGTGGGCTTGCTCTTATGGAATTCCACTGGCCAATGCCTACCTGGGAGGATTTCCCTTCCATTGCACGTGAAACCTTCCAGAAGTTCAGGACGCCCGGAGTGGGCGAAAAGATGATTCTTGAAGGTAACGGATTCGTGGAGGGAGTTATTCCCTTAGGAACCGTACGAAAGCTAAAGGATGAGGAAATGTCTGTTTACAGAGCGCCATTTCCTACTCCTGAGTCGCGGCGACCCACTTGGCGTTTCCCGAATGAGTTGCCGATCGCTGGAGAACCGGCGGACGTGCATTTAACTTTGGAGAAAGCACATCGTGCTCTAGCGCAGTCGTCTCACCCGAAGCTCCTTTTCGCGGGAAATCCAGGCGGTCTGATATCGCCGGCTTTTGCTGAGAACTTTGCGAAGGGGCTTAAGAACTGCAGAGTGGTGCAGCTTAACTCTGGCATTCACTACTTGCAGGAAGATCATCCTGAGGTCATCGGCGCCACTGTTAAAGAGTGGCTAATCGACCTGGGAGTTGGTTCCAGCCCAAAACACAAGGTAGCATCATAGGCATTTCCTCTGATGCGTGGAGCAGTGTCTGCATTTTTCCTGCGCGCGTCGAGAATCGGCATGGCTTGGTTCCTTCGGTCTTGTTACGCAGCTCCTGGCCCCAAATCCTTGCACCCGAACCGGTGTCGCGCGGGTTGCCGTCGTCTTTCGCTAGCGTTGAAGATGCCAGCGCTTCAGCTTATTCGCAAGCCATCGAATGTCACCAATCTGGATAGGTAACGGGAAGTCGGCTTGTAGGAAGTGACCTCCGCGCTTGGCATCGACTCTGGATGGATTAACGGGCAACCCAGAAGTAATCCTCAAGTCCTGATTAACGCGCAAACCGGACATGTTGAGTACTGGACCGGAACTTGTCCGGTTATCCGACTTATCAGGAGTTGACACCCCGCTGCCGGGTTGGCGAAGGTTCTAGTTACTGAACTAATCGCGCTCAACAGCGGGGAAAGGGTCAGTTCTAGTACTTACATAATTCATTTGGTACTTGCAAATGACATGAATGGGGACTACGTTGCGCTCGCTTGGATTCCTCAAAAAAATAAATGAGCCGGAGGAGCGAAATGCGAAAATCTTGCTGGGCCCTGCTGGCGCTCGTTGTAGTAGTCAGCGCTCCAGTCGCACGTGCGGATTCATTCACCATTTCGTGGACTGGAGGTTTCGGGCCCGGATCTGTAACGGTCAACGCGACCAACGAAGGCGGAGGCGAATTCTTGATTACCTTGCTGACCGGCACTCAGGTGGGATCGCCTGTCACGTTGCAGCCCACCAATACGTATGGAAACAACGACAATCTCATGTTTCCTGGCGGAGGGCCATCGGGATCGTGCTCTGCTGGCATAAGTCCAACTGCGGAATTGGATAATTGCGGCTTTACCTTCACGGACGGGACAAGTAATTTCAACATATTTTCCGCGATCCTAGAGCCCGGCACATATTGGGAGTGCGACTCTACCGTGACCACAACGCCTAACTGTGTGGGCAGCCCGACCCCGGGTGTTGAACTCACCAGTTTCAGCATCACTCCACTGACGACTGCCCCCGAACCCGTTACAGGCCTGCTGTTACTAACTGGCATCGCCGGCTTGTACGGCGTCCGTCTCAGGCGAAAGCAGTTGGACTAATCTAATGTCGTCAGTGCAACCCCCCGTTCGTAACACAGAGTAGCAGTCTCCTGAGCCTCTCGTCTCTCTGCTTTCTTGATTGGAATTGTCCCGATTCTTGGGACAACCGGTTAAGAGACAATACCCAGCGAACGGAGTAACGTACCTTGGTGCTGTCTCGATGGAAGTTTAGCCGGGAGTTCAAGCTGGGGGCCATCGAGCAGATGGAACGGGGCGCTTCGATGAATTCCTAATTATTGTAATCAGGCGTTATGACCAGCCAGTCGGCCAGTACCTGATTAACGCGCAAACCGGACATGTTGAGTCCTGGTACGGAACATGTCCGGTTATCCGACTAACCGGGCAAGTGGAATGTGTTAGGGAAATCTGCAAAATGCCCCACAGGGGGAAAATCTAGGGCAAACTGGGCGTTACGTCCCGCGCTGGAAGCGGTGGGTGATCAGATGGGGTCAGGGATGTGATTGTGGGCGATGCGTTCAAGTGGCCTGTCGAAGGCACTGAATTTTAGGCATTTCCTCATCAACGCCAACAACCCAATTCCAATCAGGAGCAGGCAGCCTGTGCCCGGCTCCGGGACGGGCGGGACGCTCGTTGTGGCTGTGAAGGTAAGGCTTCCATGCTCAGGTGGTACAAAGTCAAGATCGGGGGCGTGGAACAGGGAAGTGGTCACGACCGTCCCGGTTGTAAGGTCGTCGATTACGAGTAGTTGGAAGAAATTATCGGATGTATCCACCAGAACGGTCCATGAGTATTCGTCACCATGGTCATTGTCAGGGGGCGGAAAAAGGGTGTATTCCAGTGGGACCCCATCGTAAGTGATATCAACAAACTCAGGGACAGTCAAAGGGAAGGTAATGGGATTATTGGTGGGCACAGGTAAGAACGCACAAGCTGCACATGTGTAAACTGCGTCGTACGTGTCCGCCTGGGCGTTGGGCACACCCATGGCACCAATCAGTATTAGCCCCGGGATAATCCACAATGATCTTCGCATGTTCCAAATCCCTCCGAAGTTAGCTCTGTGTCTCGCAATGCCGACTCTCCAGCGGGCTGGCAGGACTTCCATGATGATCTCCCGACAACAAAAGTAGGGTGTTGCTACACAGCCGCGGTGGCCTGAAAAACTGCTGCGGAGCGCCAACCAGTAAAGGCTGTATGTCAAAGGTGTGGGCAAACTGTCAATGCAGAGCGGGTAATAATAATCTGGCTGCATGGTGAAGGTCCAAGCGGCTGATTGCAAATAATTTAACTTGCATGTCTTGGGCGATGCGGTGGAGAATCGGAGCACGTTCCCTCTTTTTTATGGGCACCTCCGGCCAAGTTTTCCGGTTTGGGCCGTACGAATCGCGTCCCCGGTCGCGCGAGCTGTACAAACACGGATCCAAGCTGAAGGTCCGCCCGCAGCCATTGCAGGTGCTGAATGTGCTGCTGGCCCGCGCGGGCGACGTAGTCACACGCGAGGAGTTCCGCCGGGAGCTTTGGCCGGTCGAAACATTCGTAGATTTCGAGCACGGCCTGAACACCTCAGTAAAAGAGATCCGGGCTGTCCTGGGTGATTCGGCCGCTGAGCCGCGCTACATCGAAACGCTACCGAAATTGGGCTACCGTTTCATCGCCCCCGTCGAAACGGCGGAGTCCGCGGGAATTCCTGCTGTAGTTGCAGCGTCCAATGACCACTCGGCTGTCCCAGTAGCGATGGAACTTACCTCTATTACGGAACCGGTTCATCTCGCAGCTCGGCGGTGGCCGGCGGTGCTGACAATTTGTGCCGTTCTCCTGGCTTTGGCGGGCACAGGAGTTTATTTTCTGCGCTTGCGGACAGCAGCACATGCACAGCCGGTGGTCACGCGATCCATGCTGGCGGTGCTGCCGTTTGAAAACCTGACCGGAGAAGCGGGACAGGACTATTTGAGCGACGGCCTGACGGAGGAGATGATCGCGCAATTGGGGCGGCTGGATCCAGAGCACCTGGGCGTGATCGCGCGCACGTCGGTGATGCGCTACAAGCACACGCGGGAGCAACTGGGGCGCATCGGGCAGGAACTGAACGTGCAGTATGTGCTGGAGGGCACCGTCCGTCGCGACGCCGGCAAAGTGCGCGTGACCACGCAACTGGTCCGCATGTCGGACCAGGCGCACGTGTGGTCGCACGAATACGATCGTGACCTGAGCAGCCTGCTGCTATTACAAGGCGAGATTGCACGGGAAGCGACGGATGAAATTCAGTCCATACTCGGTGCGAGGCGAACGGCCAGCAGCGATCGAGCCGCCGCGCCGGTAACGCCGAAGTCTTATGAAGCCTACGATTTGTACCTGCGAGGTCGCTACTTCTGGAATAAGCGATCGATTGCAGGATTTGAGAGAGCGGTGGAATTTTTCGAGCAAGCTATAGCAAAGGACCCCAGCTATGCACGTGCCCACGCCGGTTTGGCCGATACGTACGCTTTGATGGCCTCCTACTATGTCGTGCCACAAGCAGAACTAATTCCCAAGGCACGAGCAGCGGCCCTCAAGGCTCTTGACCTGGACGAAGACTTGGCTGAGGCCCACACATCACTGGCCCTTATCGCGCAGAACTATGACTGGGACTGGCAAACGGCAGAGAAGGAATTCCGCCGCGCCATCGCACTGGATCCCAACTACGCGACTGGCCACCACTGGTACGCCGAGCATCTGGCGTTTCGCGGCCGCTTCAACGAATCGTTCGAGGAAATGGAGCGCGCCCGGCAACTGGATCCGCTGTCGTTGATCATTCAGACGGACAACGCGGAGATTTTCTATTTCGCGCGGCAGTATGATCGCGCCATCCCACAGTTTCGGGTGGTCCTGGACATGGAACCCAAGTTCGAACGCGCTCACTCAGTGTATTCAGCCTATGTGCAGCAGGGAGAATTCACGGAAGCACTGAATGAAGTCCGCACGTGGGATCACCAAAAATACCGCAATCTAGCCTGGGTGCAGGCCGCCCAGGCATACATTTATGGCCGGGCAGGCCAGCCGGAGCAGGCACAGCGCTGTATTGAGGAGTTACTTCGAATTCACCGGAGTCAACCGCTCCACCCAATTGTTTTCGTGGCACCGTATATCGGGTCAGGTGACAAGGACCAAGCGTTCGCGTGGCTGGAGAAATCCGTGGCCGCACATTCCCCCGGCCTGACAGCGCTCAAGGTCGATCCGGTGTATGACCCGCTGCGCAGCGACCCTCGTTTCCATGATCTGTTGCGCCGCATCGGCCTCCCGCAATAATCTTCGCGGACGACCCGTTGGCGCACTTACATGTGAGTCGAAAGGGTCTCTTTTCGAGCAGCCGGATCGGATTTGAAATGAGGGTCAGCGCTTCCACTAACTTCGTGCGTCTGCTGTACCCATCAAGAATAATTCTTGGACGGCCTGCGCGATGCGAACGAAACGGCGCAAGAAGACTAGCGAGGCCGTTAGGAGAGCAAAGCCCGCGATTCTGAGCCCAATTCTGTCAAGGGGGAAGTAGTCACAGCAGGGGCGCTAATCTTCTCTGCATTCAACGACATTACATGAATGACGAAGAACTCTCGAAATGACCGGGCAGGCATGCGGCCCTGAAATAATGTGATGGCGGGTGACCCTGGGCTAATCCACGAGCGTGTTGAGAGGTCCCTTCAATTGCTGCCAGAATGAGACACTCTCCAATTAAGTGGCGAAATCCCCTTCTTTCCAAAAATCCGGGATAGTCCCCAAGTCCCGATTAACGCGCAAACCGGACATGTCCGCTCGAGGGAGCGGGACTGGACACGAGCGAGTCAGGCGCCGATTTCCAGCTTCCAAAACCGCAAGAGTGTTCGGAGCGGACTATCTTTTCCCAAGTCTGGCCCGTCTATCCCCGCATGGCGCCTCCGGAATCTCTCAGACTAACGTTCATCCTGGCTCTCTGTGTGGCGCCGGCCTTCGCGCAGACGGCGAGCTACACCGACAATAATCCTTCCGTGTCGCCTGACGGCAAAAAGATCGCCTTCATGTCGGACCGCGACGGCGACATTGAGATCTACGTGATGAACGTGGATGGGTCAAACCCGCGGCGGCTCACACACTCGCCGGGGCGGGATGCGCATCCCGAGTGGTCTCCGGATGGCCAGAAGATCTACTTCCAATCGCCGCGTGAGACCAAGCTGCCACAAGTCTTCGTAATGAACGCCGATGGTAGCGAACCCAAGAGGCTGACTGACAATGCCGGATTCACCGGCGTCCCGCTCGTCTCTCCTGACGGCAAGAAGATCCTCTACATGGTGAATGAAGGTCCGAGCCTTGAGCAGGTCCACTGGCAAATCTACCTGATGGATGTCGATGGCAGGAATCAGCGACGGTTATCGGTGAGTCAGGCAAACGATCAGGTGCCGCGATGGTCGCGTGACGGGGAAAGGATCCTGTTTTATTCAAACGCCTCGGGCAGCGACCAGCTATATGTGATGGACACCCACGGCTCAGATCGCAGGATGCTCACCGGCGGAACGTACAACAACAAGGACGGCACGTGGTCGCATGATGGAAAAAGGATCGCCTTCAAGTCGGACCGCAGCGGCAAATGGGGCGTCTACGTGATGAACGCCGATGGAAGCACTGCAAAACTTCTGACGGAGGAGTGCGAGGAGTTCGGGCACCCGGTGTGGTCAGCGGACGACAGCCAGATCTTCTACACCGCAACGCGTGGCGGAGCCACGCGGATCTGGGTAATTAGTGCGGATGGGGGCGGGGCGCAGCCGGTTAAGTAGCGGAGGTTGCCCGGAAGAGATCGAACACCAAGGGGACAAATACGCGAGGAAATTATTCGGTCGTACGAACGCGAGCGTCCGATTGGTCGCTCTTGTAGCGTCGCCGGCGGCAGCGCATATGAACAGCCTCGCGCAAACATTGTTGTTCTGGCCAGCCTCGGGTCTCGGTGAGCGAGTAGATGTGGCGCCAGGACTTGCCTTCAATTAAACGCCACAGCATGAAGTGAGCCGAACTCCGGGGGTTGGGCTTCACCTCCCATGGATTCCGAGCGAGTAGTCGCCTACGCGGGGGTTATGCGGAAATAAAGTTCTGGGACAATGGGTTGGATGCTGCAAGTCCCGATTAACGCGCAAACCGGACAAGTCAAGTATTGCTTTGGCATGTCCGGCTATCTGACTTATTAGGAGTTGGAATTAATGCGGGCAATCTCCAAAACAAATTGCCTTGGAGAATGAAGGCGTATAGCCTATTTGTAATGCGTTTTCGACATCTGACATTCAGAGCAGCGGTGGCCGCCGGAGTTTCTCTCTGGATTGCCATCTTGGCGTGTCTCATCGGTTGTACGTTACCGAGTTTCACGAACATCGGTTTAGTGAGCGAGTCTTCGATCCACGAGAATTCAGCCGAACAGAATCAGCCCGATGTGATGGCAAACATGGAAAATTGCCCCCATCATTCCGGTAGCAATGCTCCGCTCAAACAAAACGACGACAAACCTGTCCGGGGCGGTCGGATGTCGTGCTGCCCTATGGAAGTAACCGTCGCTTCGAAACCCGACTCCGTAACTCTGCACCTCGCTGCCGCTCACAATTATGCTCTGGAATCCGATCTTGGTTTGATCACGGTTAGGTTCTGTTATTCAGTGGATTTTACTCGGCTCTTCGGGCACGGCGGTAGAGACACGCTCCTCGAAACACAGTTGCTACGCATCTAGAAATCATTCCCGAATTTTGCCTCGATAATCGCTGATGGCGCTGCTATCAGCCGACAAAAATCACCACATTTGATTTTTCAAAGGAGAAAAATCTATGAAGAAGATGCGTGCACTTGTGTTGATGGCAGTAATCGCGCTCGACTTTGCGGGAGCGGTGAAGGCAGCGAATGCGTCATGCTGCGATTCAGCCGACTGCTGTGCCTCCTGCAACGGGTGCTAGCAACAAGGCCGCGTAGTTGAGTGCGGAGGGCGCGAGCTGTTTGGTTCGCGCCCACTTTTTTGAACTGCGGCTTCAAGTCCCGATTAACGCGCAAACCGGACAAGTTCCGTCCCAGTACTCAACTTGTCCGGTTATCTGACTTATCGGGAGTTAGCCTGCCCCTGCTGGGGCCGATTGTTGAAAGTCATGACGCAATTCGAATCTGGCCGGACGAGCCCTGTTTCCAGGGCGCAGGGAAACATCAATTGCGGGAAACACACAAGCGAAAGGCTGGGGGGGACCCGCCCGCCTCCGACCCCAGGGGAATTATTCAGGAGAATAGCTCCTAATCGTTCGGCACCAGGTAGCCCTGCAGATTGGCGAATCCTTCGTGACTTCCTGCCGCAAAATCCACCAGCGTTACGCTCGAGCCAACGCGTATGCCCGTGGTGAAATGCTCCTTCCCGTAAACTTGGCCGTTTGGGTCGGCCAGTGCGCAACTCGGAACATTCAGGAAAGGCGAATCGCTCGATGCATTGAGGAAACTATCGCATAGGTATCGGCCGGCGGCGCTTGCCAGGTTAACTTTATATTCATAGTCCGTGATTATCAGCGTAAATCCGGCGGGCACCTGGTAAGCGGCGCTTGCGATGTTTCCTGCAGAATCCACCGAGTTGCAAAAGGCGTTGTCAACATTGCAATACAAAGAAACCATGCGGCTCTCGTTCTGGCCAATATGCGTCGTGGTTCCCGGGACAATCTGCACCAGCGCAGCAGCCACTCCGCGCGCCGCTTTCGGCGCCAGCGCCGCTACCAACAATGCCGCTACAAGAATCCCGCCCAGGGTCGACAATAGTTTCCGCACATGGTTCATCAGCTTTCTCCTTGAGGTTGAGAATGAGTACTCGCCGCCCTTGCGGCGATCGAAGGTGTAGCAGCTCTGCTGGCGCGTCTAACTTCGCCGCTTGCGCAGGCCCGCGATGCCGAGCAGCCCGGCCACCATCAGCATCAGGCTGGCTGGTTCCGGCGTCGTCGCCATCGCTGGACTAGTGATCACGTCCAGAGCGAAGGCGCCGGAATTGTTGGGGCAGTTCGTCTGCACACCGCCCGTGGTGTCAGCCGCGTTGCAAAATATACCGCCGGTGAGGTCGAGGAAGCCGTCGCCCAGCATCGTCCCCGCTCCCACTGCGGCCAGAGGATCGTACTGGCCATCTGACAAAAACACGGTGTACGTCCCCGCCGCCAGCGAAGCAAACGTCATGGTCACGTCGCCGCAATTCGTGCCCCCGAAATTCGACACCGTGCCTGCGGGCGGACAGCCCACGAATGAGGAATAATTCGAAAGCGTCAACGACGTCCCATCCAAAAACAGCGCGCTGCTGCCCGTCCCGGAGAAAAGTCCCACGAATGGATCCGTCCCACCCGGCGCGATTATCGTGCCGGCCTGATTCGTGCCGCCGCCAAACCCGTACGTTTGGAGCGTCACATTCGAAGTGCTCAGGAGCGTCAATGTCGCCTCAAACGTCGCTTCCGGAGTGCCAAGTGTGCCCACATACGAGGTGCCGTCAGCAAAGGTCACCCCAACCGCGAGCAATGGCAAGAGGCAAGTGGACAATAAGTGACGCTTTTTCATGGCTTTCTCCGAACAAGATCGGGTTGTGAGGTCAGGCACACCGACACTCAATGGAAACTACTGTCCGCAATCCCGTTTCCAGACTCGGCCTGGCGCTAAGTCGTTTCCTTGGCATTCGATTCTTGATTCACACCTTCCTGACCATGCATCGACTTGCACTATTCTCGCAGCGATTTTCTTCAACATAGGAACTCCTTGCACCTATTAGGTAGCGCGCTGCCCGGTAGGGGCCGACCCTACTCAGCGGCTTGATGTCGCGCTTCCCCAAAAAATACAGATTAGGTCCCGATAAACGCACCTACCGGACATGTAGAGTCCTGGTACGGAACATCTCCGGTTATCCAACTTATCGGGACTTGCTCGCACCACAGCGTCGCAGCTAAGTGCTATTTTCCCCAAGACTCGGTGTACGCCGCGCGAATCAGGCCGTCGAAGGTTTCGTTGAAGAAGTCGCGATTGTCCTTGTCGTCGCCGGCAAATTGCTCACGCAAAGCATCGACATTAAGATGCTTCGACACATGCTCGCGGACAGCGTCGAAATTGCCTGGGCCGCTGCCGAGGTGGAAAACGGCCTCTTTCACTCTGGCAACAACCGCAGATATGAAATCGATCTCCTGCTGCAGATAAACCTTGTCGTAAAGAACGTCGCCATGGCCGGGGACTATGGCTTGCGCATCGAGCTGGGACATGCGCTGCAACGTGGTGATTTGCTCTTCGGGATAGCCGCCGAAAAAGTACGGGACGGGGTGGTCGAGCAGGTCACCCGCGACCAAGATTTTCTCCTTGGGCAAATAGACGACGGCATCACCGCGCGTATTGCCACGGCCGAAATGCTTGAGCTGAACTTCGCGACCACCAAGGTCGATAGTCATCTCGCCTTCGAAGCAGACATCGGGCGTGAGCTCGGCCAATCGTGCGACCAGTGGCTGGAATTCGGTCCAGACCGGCTGGATGCCAGCGGCTGCGGTCTTGAGTTCCTGGATTTCGATTGAAGTCAGGG
>Ga0307477_10003339_pt1 | contig 11974 bp, 11 predicted proteins | sample atmos_gasesECM2C_FD_203316 | JGI IMG/M metagenome (GOLD analysis project Ga0307477, IMG submission 203316) | Hardwood forest soil microbial communities from Morgan-Monroe State Forest, Indiana, United States - atmos_gasesECM2C_515 | ecosystem: Environmental > Terrestrial > Soil > Temperate...
CGTCTCCGAAGGCGAGGAATGCCGAATCGCCCTGCTGGAAGACGGAAAGCTCGAAGAGCTTTACATGGAGCGAACCAGTTCCACGTCCCACGTCGGCAACATCTACAAGGGAAGGGTGACCAACGTCGAGCCGTCGATCCAGGCGGCGTTCGTCGATTTCGGCCTCGGCCGTAACGGCTTCCTCCATATCTCCGACCTGATGCCTACGTACTTCGGGCGAAAGGGAGAAGATATCCAGGAGACCGTAGGCCGCAAGATGGCCCGGCGGGACCGACCACCGATTCAGCGGTGCCTCCGCCGCGGCGACGAGATCGTCGTCCAGATCATCAAGGAAGGCATCGGCACCAAGGGACCGACGCTGACGACGTACCTGTCGATCCCCGGCAAAATCCTGGTGATGATGCCGGGAGTGGGCAAGAGCGGCGTGAGCCGCAAGATCGAGGACGACGAGGAGCGCCGCCGGCTGCGGCAGATCCTCGACCAGCTCGACCCGCCCGACGACGTCGGTTTCATCATCCGCACCGCCGGCGTCGGCGGCACCAAGACCGAAATCCAGCGCGACCTGAACTATCTCACCCGTCTCTGGATCAACTTCAAGAAGAAACGGGACTCCGGCCCTGCGCCGATGGAGCTGTACACCGAGGGCGACCTGGTCACCCGCACCGTTCGCGACGTGTTCACCAGCGAGGTGGACCGGCTGGTGGTGGACAACAAGGAGGTCGCCCGGCGGATCAAGGAAGTCATCAAGCTCTCCAACCCTCGGACCCGCAACAAGGTCGAGCTGTACGAAGACCTCATCCCGCTTTTCCACAAGTATGGGATCGAAAAAGAAATCGAGATGATGTACAGCCGGCACGTGCCGCTGCCCAGCGGTGGGTCGCTGGTGATCGACTCGACCGAGGCGATCGTCGCCATCGACGTCAACAGCGGCAAGTTCCGCGACCACAGCGACGCCGAGACCACCGCGTTCAAGACCGACGTGGAAGCGGCGGACGAAATCTGCCGGCAGCTCAAGCTCCGCGATCTGGGCGGCGTGATCATTTGCGATTTCATCGACCTCCGTTACGAACGTCACCGCCGCGAGCTCGAACGCCGACTGCACGAGAACCTCAAGAACGACCGCGCCAAGACCAAGGTCCTGCGCATGAGCCAGTTCGGCATCATCGAGATGACCCGCCAGCGCATGCGGCCCAGCCTCAAGCGCTCGGTCTACTTCGATTGCCCTCATTGCAAGGGCGCCGGGCTGGTCAAGACGCCGGAGAGCATGAGCCTCGACGTGATGCGCCGGCTGCGGATCGCGATTCATGACCAGCGCGTGCAGCGGGTCGAGCTGGCGGTGTGTCCGGATGTGGCCTTCTATCTCCAGAACAAGAAACGCCACGCCCTCAGCGAACTGGAGGAGAATTACCAGAAGAAAATACAGATCCGCGCCGAAGCGGCCCTGGGCCTGGACGAGATGCGGATCGACCTGGTGGACAACCGCGAAGGGCGTATCTATCTGGACGAGCTTGGGATGGTCGCCCAGCCGCCGCACACGACGCAACTGGGTACCAAGCCGCAGCAGTTCGCCTCGCGGAACCGCGGCGGGCGCGATGACCGCGGCCGCGGCCGGCCTCAGCCCCAACAGCCCCCGAGGCAGCGCGAAGAAGAGCTCGCCGACGACCGCTTCGAGCGAGTCGAGGAAGAAATCGAATATCGCGAGGATGGAACACACGAGCGGGCACCCGCCGGCGAGCCTGCCGCGGAGACCGAGGCGGCGCCGGAAACGGCGGAGGCCGCTATCGAGGACGCTCAAGGCGAGGCCGTCAACGGCGAGTCGGGCGGCGGGCGGCGCCGACGGCGCCGACGCCGCGGACGCCGCGGACGCGGCCGCAATCGGCCATTCGCCCCCGGGCAAGAGCCTGTTCCCGCTGGGGTGCAGGGCGAAGGTGACGACCAGCCGCCGACCTCGGATTCCCGAGAATCCTTTGGCGAGGAAGATGTCGTCGTGTCCGATTCCGAGGTTGAGGTTGTCTCCGACACAACCCACGCCGACGATGCTACATCGGAGTCGCTGGAGGAAGACCCAGAGTCTGCCGCGACCACGCCACGCGACGCGACTTTAGAGACTTCAAAGGAAACGGGCGACGCACCGAAACGTCGGCGGCGGCGCCGCGGCGGCCGCGGCCGGCGGCGGCCTGCCGCCGACAACGGCCAGACCGAAGCGGTTCCACCTCCTGGGGGCCAGGCCCAGCAGCCCGCGCCGCCTCCGGTCGTCATCCGCACCGGCTCGACCGATCGTCATCTCATCGAAGACGAGCCGGTTCTCCCCCCGCCGGTGCGCCGGCCGCACTCCGCGCGCGACCTGGACAACATCCCCGACGACTTCGATTGAGTCCACAAAAAGAGAAAATGCGGTTATCCACGAAAGGACACGAAGGACCACGAAGAAAGGCGGGAAGAGAGGAATGTAAAAGAATAAAAGGAAGCGAGAGAGCGGGTAAAACAATCGTTGAATTCACTCTCTGGCCTTTTCCTTTTCGTGCCCCTTCGTGTCCTTCGTGGACAATTTCTCCTCCCTTCGTGGATCATTGTGATCTTCGTCGAACCCGGCCAGGAAGCGGTGGCTTTTTTCAGCGGCCTCCTGCGGCCGCTCGGTGTGGGTATATAGCTCGACCGTCAGGAAACGGTCGTAGCCGATGGTTTGCAGCGCAACCTTCAGCGAATTCCAGTCCAGCGTCCCTTCGCCGGGAATCATGTGGTAGTGCTTGCGGCCGGGAATGTCCTCGACGTGCAGGTTCCAAATCCGCCCGCGAAGCATCTCGACAACTTGTGGAATCGACTCGCCGATCACCTGGCTGTGGCCGATGTCGAGATTTGCCCCAAAGTGCGGATGATTCAGCCGGTCGATCCATTGGCGCAGCTCGGCGACGTATTCCAAAAACAGGCCGGGCTCGCACTCGATGCCCACGTCGATGCCCATGGCGTCGGCCCGGTCGAGGACCGGCTTGATCGACTCGGCAAACTGCCAGGCGGCCTTGTCCGGCGGCATGCCGCCCAGCAGCCGCCCGCTGGTAATGCTGATGTTGGCCGCGCCGATCTCCCGCGCAAATTGCAGCGTCCGCAGTATCATCGCAATCCGATCGGCGCGGTGCCGGGGATTCGGACTGATCAGGCTCGGCTCAAAGTACGGCTCGGGCGGCGCGTCCTTCCAGTATCCGAACGAACAATTGCAATTGATGTTGCTCACCGCCAGGTCGAGGCGTTCCAGGGTGTCCCGGACTTGGCGCGTGAGTGATTCGTCCATCGCCGCCGGGTAAGCGTGAGGAACGTCGGCAAGAATCTCCGCGCCCGCAAAACCGGCGCGCCGGATACCCTCCAGCGCCTCGACCAGGGAATGCTTCGTGTAAGCGTTGGTTGAAAACGCCAGCTTCATTGAATACCCAACCCGCCCCGCCTGCTTACTTAAGCTCCGCCCGGTAACGATCGATCAGCGCGACCAGCCGGTCGCGCGGCTGAATGGCGTAGAAAAGTTCGCGATCGAACAGGACTCGCTGCCGCTGGTGCTGCTCCTCAGCCGCCCGGAACGTCTGCTCCCAGGTCCTTACCTGCGCCGTGGTCCACGCGGCGGATAGCAGGTCATGCATCTGGACGAACAGCGCCGAGCGCTGCGGCGAACGCCGCGGGAGCGACTCGATCTGTCTCACCAGTTCCATCTTCCGGCCGCCCAGGACGCCGTGCTTGAGACGATGCCCCTCCTGCACGAGGCAGGGCAGGCAGACCCGCGGCTGATCGACCGCCGTCGGAAAATAGAGCGTCGCGGTCGTCACCGAAAATTGCGGCGGCTCGAAGCGCAGGTGCCGGGCGATCAGTGCATCCAGCACCTGGTCGTACTGTCCCCCGCCGATCCCATGGACAAACTGATCGGCCACCAGCAGCCGTAGCACGGCGGTAAGCGTCAACGCCCGCGGCGATAGCCTCATGCCGAAACGCCGCAGCCATAGCATCAGATCTTCCGCCGCCCGCCAACCCTCCATCTCGGGGAAGAATCGGAACTCTTCACCGCCCGCCAGCCGCAACCCCCATTGATCGCCGAACCGAACCACGGTTGCCCGCCGGCGCTGGCCGGTTTCCATCGCATCCAGCCAAAAAGGCACTTCGCGCGAGTCGTCGTCTATCTTGAGATTCGGCATCGGCCTGCCGGGCGCCTTGATCCGATTGTCGCGCCGATGCTCGTCAAGCACCGCGTTGTAATCCGCGCCGAACTGGGCGGCGCGAGCCAGAATGTGGTACGCCAACAGCAGGTACGGCGGAGAAAAACAGATCGGCGAGACGAGCATGGCGTCGTGCCGCAAACCAAGGTCCCAGTCGAGTTGATGGAGAGAGTCGGTCAGTACAGGTGGCAACGCCCGCGCTTCCATCCCGGAGCGCCGCATCGACGCGATGAACTGGTCGACCAGCGGCGCAAAGCCCCATTGAGAGGCGGCCTGATTGAATTGCCGCTCGATTTCGGCCAGATGCGCCGGCGTTGGCGGCGCCACCAGTCCGCTCCACTCGCGGCTCAGGGCCTCGGGATCATCGGTTAAGGGGATCGCGCCGCCCGGCCAGCGGAGCACCAGGTGCTTGGGCTCGTCGGTATCGACGGCGAAATAGTACGCCCGGCCGCCTAGCTTTTTCGCCGCCGCGTCGACCAGCGCGTTCTTGGCCCAGACCCCCGGGTGATGCAGTTCGGCTTGATGCCCTGCCGCGATAAGCGGCTGAAAGTCGGGGTGCCCGAGCCACTCGCGCATTTTGCACCGAACGTCCGACAGCGGGACATTCTGGATCAGGATCGAATCGGCCCCGCTCAGCCGCCGCTGGTTGTTGCGCGTGTCCTCGAGCAGCTCGGCCGACGCCGGCCAAATGAGGAGCTTCCCGTCCTCAGCCGGGGCATTCCAGCGGTCGTAGCGCACGGCCGGTGCTTGCATGGCTAATCGCTGCAACAACAACAGAAGGACTCGGCGAGGTCGCGGGACTTGGCGGCAAATGCCCGCCGGTACTCGGCGTCGAAGACCCGCAGGTAATGCCGCAACCGGTTGTCCGCGTCGTCGAGCTGCCCGCCGAAGTGGCGATTGGGATCGTTGTAGATCAGCCGGACGGGAATCTCGGTGACCCGCAGCCGTGCTGCTGCAACCTGCGGCCAAAGCTGCATCGGAAACGCATAGCCCGCCACATCGAGCCGAAGCCGTTGCATTGCCGCGACCCGGTGCGCCTTGTAGCCGCAGAATGCGTCGGTCAGGTTGAGCTCGAGCTTCTCGTTAATCAGCTCGGTGATCGCGGCGTTGATTCGCCGCCGGTCGCTCGGCGGGAGATCGTCGTCGGTCCGCGGATGAAGGTAGCGCGACCCGCTGATCAGGTCCCATCGATCTGTCTCGATGTACCGCCGAAACTCAGGGATCATCTCCGGCTCGTGCTGCTCGTCACAGTCCATCGTGATGACCCAGTCGTAATCCCCCCGCACGGCAAAATCGAAAGCGTCGATCAGGCTTTTGCCGTAGCCCTGGTTGATCGAATGGCAGATGCGAAGGATGTCCGGCAGGCCCTGAAGAATCCGGGGCGTCGTGTCGGTGCTGTGGTCGTCCACGACCAGAATGTCGCCCGAGTGGTATCGGCGAACCTTTTCGAGGACCGATTGGACGTACTTCTGTTCGTTATGAACGGGGATGGCAATCAGCAGCCGCACGCGAACTCCTTGCAAATGCCGGCGTCTGGGCCGTGGGGCCAAGAGCAGGTCAACGCGCGGACGCAACTCCCGCGCCGGTTGCCGCCCGTGATAGTAGAACTGCCGAAAAAGTGCGTCAACCGCGATTTGGCCGTCCTAACCGCCGAAGAGGTAAACTGGCGGCATGGCCGTGAGACCTGCGCTGGATGTTCTGTGGGAAGACGCGGACTTTGTCGCGGTCAACAAGCCCGCCGGCCTGCCCAGCATTCCGGGCCGCGGGGAAACGGACAGCGTTCTGGAGCGGCTGTCCCGACAACTGGACCTGCCCGCGGCCGGATCGGCCGATCCACGCCTTCGCGTGGTTCATCGCCTCGACAAAGACACCAGCGGCGTGATGTTGCTCGCAAAGGGCCTCGAAGCACAACGGCACGCATCGCACCAGTTTCAAAACAACCTGGTCGAGAAGGAATATCTTGCCCTGGTTGCAGGCCGCCCGCAGGACGCTCACGGCCAAATCGACGCGGCCCTTGCGCCTCACCCGACCGCGCCGCAGCGAATGGCCGTCGTAAAGCACGCCGGGCGGCCGGCGCGAACGCTTTGGAAAGTGGAGGACAGCTTCCGTCACCACACGTTGCTGCGTGTATTTCCCAGGACGGGCAAAACCCATCAGATTCGCGTCCATCTCAAAGACATTGGCCTGCCGCTGGCAATCGATCCCCTTTACCACGCTTCGCCCCCCGGCGCACCTGTCGGCATTTTTCTCAGCTCTTTCAAGAAAGGGTACCGGGCCAGCGGACCGGAGCGCCCGCTGATCGCCCGACTAACGCTTCACGCCGAGCGGCTCCGTTTTCTCGACCGGGCCGGCCACGTCATCGCCCTGGAAGCTCCCATTCCCAAAGATTTTCGCGCCACCCTGAACATGCTGCGCAAGTACGCCAGATGACGTTTGCTATCTTTCGGGATCGTGGCGGTACAGCAGCACCTGCACGTACTCCATCGTCACCATTCCTTCGGTCACCATGTTTTCCAGGTACGGCAGCAGCAGCTCGATCTTGTCCTGCGAATCGACGATTTCGATCACGACCGGCAAATCGGTGGACATCTCCAGCAGCGAAGCTTTGTGTACCACGCTACTGGCCCCGAAGCCTTCGGTGCCGCGAAGGACGGTGGCGCCGGCCAGCCCCAGTTCGCGGGTCTTCTGCACAATGGCCTCGTAAAGCGGGCGGCCCTCGGCGCGGTCGGATTCGCCGATAAAGACGCGCAACAGGATGCCGTTTTCCTTGACCTTCATACGGCCTCCGACGTCGATGTCCGGGAGGGTCGAAAGCGGGGCTAACTCGCCAGCGGGCGTGAGCCGGGCCGGAACTCGCGTCCCCCGCTGGCGATAGAGCATCACGTTCGCCCGCTCGAGCGTGGCCATGCCGCCGTCCATCAACTGTTCCATCGGCCCGGCGACAAAGTCGCCGATTCGCGTTGCCTGATCGACAATCTCGACGATCACCGGAACCTGTTGCACCAGCGACCAGTTCGACGGCCGCAGAATGCCGCGCGGGCCGAATCCCATGATACCCTGGAGAACCGTCGTCCCCGCCAGACTGCCCTTGCGTGCGGCCTTTACCAATCGTTCGGATGTCGGCACGTGCGGCGTGCGGTCGGCGCTCCGCAGGTAAATCCGCAGGAGGATTTGCTCGCCGCAGAGGACCATGCCAACTACCGCCTGCCAAGCGCCACACCCGCCCACACAGCCAAAAGTCCCAGCGCCAGGCTGCCAACGACGTTCACCCACGCCTCGATCACGGCCCCTTGTTCCATCAGGTTTCCCGAGTCGTACATCCAGGTTGAGAACGTGGTATAGGCGCCCACGAAGCCCGTGGCGATGGCCAATCTGAGCGTGTCCGTCGTCGGGTGACGCGTGGGGCCGATATACGTCAGGAACCAGCCCAGGAAAAAGCTACCGCTGACGTTGATGAACAGCGTGCCCAGCGGAAAGCGGGTGAGAAACATTCGCCCGAACAGCACCGTGACGGCCCACCGGGTAACAGCCCCGGCGAAGCCCGCGGCGCCGACCGCCAGCAATTGAACCAGCACCTTGTTCATATTCATAAGCATCTTGGCGAGGCCGGGGCGTCAGGCCTCGCGAAGGTCATAGCTTTTGATCATCGTCTGTTGAAAATCGGGATACGCGCCGATGTCGTGCTCGGCCAGGTCGAGGCCTTCAAATTCCTCGTCCTCGTTGGCCCGCAGCCGCACGGTCAGCCTCAGCAGGGCAAACAAAACGAATGACAGGACCGCCGACAGCAGTCCGATGGCAGCCAACCCGACGATCTGAACGCCCGCCTGATGGAGACGATGGGATGCGCTTCCGTGAATGAGAAGGCCGGCGGCGATGGTGCCCCAGGCCCCGCCGACGCCGTGGGTCGCGATGACGGCAAGTGGATCGTCGAGGTGAAACCGCAAGTCGATCCAGATGGCACTGACCGGCACGATCACGCCGGCAACCGCCCCGATCAGTACCGCCGAAGGCGCGCCAACCCTTCCTGCGGCCGCGGTGATCGCGACCAAGCCGCCCAGAAATCCAATGAGCGTGAGAATCACGTCCGGCTTTCCGTAACGAAATCGACCCAGCAGGATGGCAACGAACCCTGCCGCGGCGGCGCACAACAGCGTGGTTGTCGCGGCCTGTCCGATCAAGGCTTGGCCGTGATTGAGCAGCAGACAGCCGGCGACGTACGGAATCCACCCAACCAGCATTGTCAGCGCCCCCACCGCCGCCAGCGGCACGTTGTGGCCCGGAATCGTGCTTGCCGAACCATCGCGGTGATATTTCCCCGTTCGCGCGCCCACGACGGCGGCGCCCACGGCCGCGCACATCGCAGCGCTGGCGTGCAGCCACGATCCCCCCGCAGGATCGATGAAACCCAGATGCCGCAGCCAGCCCGTCCAAGCCCAGTTCGCGCCGACCGGGATCACGATCGCCGCCAGAAGAATGGAAACGCAGCAAAGCGGGAAGAATTGCGCCCGCTCCGCCATTGCCGAGCCGGCGACTCCAGTGCCGACCAGCACCACCGTTGTCAAAAAGAACAAATCCGCCCCCTCCCCGGCCCGAAACCCAACGAAGCGCCAGTCGACCGAGAAGATGGCGCTGTGTGACTGGGTGAGAATCGCCCCCCCGATCGCCCAAAACGCCAGGGCCGCGACGCACAGATCGCAGATCGCGCGCAACACCGACGCCGCGGCGTTCTTAGACCTCACCAGACCCGTCCCATACAGCGCCACCCCGCAACGAATCAGCAGACACGCCGCGCCTAGCGCGATCATCACTTCCATGGACGCAAAGCGTAGCGATACGAGCGGGCGGAACAATAGATACTGACCGATACGCGCGACGGCGCGTGACACTTCTTCACTTATCTGCTCCCCAACCGCCTCGCCAAAAGGTATTGTCACCGGGGCCAATGATCCGCCACCGCCAAGCCGATGACTGGCTTCTGTTCACGCAGCACGATCATGCCCTGTTGTCGGGCTGGCTGGCAGAGCGGATCGGAGGGCTGGTCCAAAAGCCGGCGGCCTTGGCGATCCAGGGAATTGCCCTGCACGATTGCGGCTGGCCGCTTCATGACGACCGGCCGACGCTGAACGCCGCGGGAGAACCGTTGCACGTCTTCGAGGCCCCACCGGCGCTTTCGACCCGAATCTGGTCCGCCTCGGCCCAGCGGGCTTCAAACAAGGACCCTTACGTAGGGCTGCTGGTAAGCGTGCATGTTCTGTACCTTTCGGGACTGTCGTCCACCGCCCATCACACGCCACAGGAAGTATTCGCGATCAACAAGTTCCAGCACCAGCAAATCGAGTTGCAGGAACTCCTTCGCCGCCGGCTGGGAATGCGCATCGATGTGCCGCTCAGTTATGGGCTGGCCGAGCTGGGACAGAGTCCGGAGGAAGACGAACTGCTGTTCAATTACCGTCTGCTGCGGGCGCTGGACCAGTTGAGCCTCGCACTGCTCTGCTCGGAGACGCTGTTTGATGCCATCGACGTGTGCCCGCGCCCCGGGGAGAAGCCAGCTCAGATACGCATCGCCCGAACCGAGCCATTTGCCGCCCGGCTTGATCCCTGGCCGTTTGACTCGTCAACCCTCGAATTTACAGTGCCTTACCAGCGATTGCCCGTCCGGCATTTCGCCACACCGGAGGAATTCCAGGCCTCCTACGCTGTCGCGGCGGCACAATCCGTATCCGTGCGAGTATCCCAATGACCGCGGTGCCGCGCGCCCCATCCCTTGCAGTTTCCATTTCCGTCAAAGGCCGTGGCGCGATAAGATATGGAGCCATGAGAACCATCCCCGTCATAGCGTTGTTGTGTACGTTGGTCGGGTGCGCCGCGAGACAGACGTACCAGGTCAGCGTGGCCAATCGTTCAGGCGAGCCGATTACCTTCGGGCTGGTCAAACAGGGCGACCCGTTCGAGAGGCAATGGATGTCGCCGGAGTTCGCCGCCCGGGTCAACGAAAAGCCCAACGCGGCCATGTGGGCGGCCCTCCCGCCGGGCAAAACCGCGCATACCGAGCCGGTGCGGGGCCGCTTTTACAAGGGCGCCGAGGCTTACCTCCGCATTTATCAGGGCGACCTGAAGCTGGTCGATATCCTGGCGATCAGCCGCGGGCAGCCCAATCGCCTCGACATCCCGCTCCATCCGGGGTTGAACCGATTCGTCGTCAGCGACAAGGAAGGCGAGTTCACGGCCGTCCGCGATGAGCCCACGCCACGCTCGCCAGTCCAGCAGTAGCAATCGGATCAATGGCCTATGAGGAACACGTTCGCGACGCCAGGCAGTTGGTGGCGCGCTGCGCGGTCGTCACCTTGAGCGACACCCGCACCGCCGAAACCGACAAGAGCGGCCGGCGAATCCGCGAGTTGCTCGAGGGCGAGCACCACAGCGTCGCCCGCTATGATATCATCCGCGACGAGCCTGGCGATCTGCACGCACTTCTGACCGATCTGCTGGCCCAGCGCGACCTGGACGCCGTGCTGACTAACGGCGGCACCGGCATCAGCCGGCGCGATACCACCATCGAAGTCGTCGAAACCCACCTCGATCAGACTCTGCCGGGCTTCGGAGAATTGTTCCGCATGCTCAGTTTTCAGGAGATCGGCAGCGGCGCCATGCTGAGCCGGGCCATAGGCGGTGTGGCCCGCGGCAAGCTGTTGTTCGCGATGCCCGGTTCGACCGCCGCGGTCGAACTGGCCATGACAAAACTGATTCTTCCCGAAATCCGGCATCTGCTGGGCGAGCTGCGCCGGTAAGCCCGCAAGAACTTTCCACCTGTTCCCATCAGACTTACAGAAAGGGGACATTCCTATTTATATTGAAATGGAGTTCGGCTCGTGCTAATTTCCCGCCATGCCCCGCACCGGACGCTCGGCCCCCGGCGGCAAAATCTACCACGTGCTCAACCGGGGCAACGGCCGCTGCCAGCTCTTTCACAAGGAGATGGATTACGCCGCGTTCTTGAAACTCCTGTTCGAGACCCGCGAGAAAGTCCCGCTGCGCATCCTCGCCTGGTGCCTGATGCCCAACCACTGGCACCTGGTGCTGTGGCCCAAAGAGGACGGGCGGCTCTCCAGGTTCATGCTCCGCCTGACCACGGCCCACGTCCGCCGGCACCACGCTCATTACCACACGCCGTGGGGCGGGCATTTGTATCAAGGCCGCTTCAAGAGCTTTGTGGTCCAGGACGACGGGCACTTCCTGGTGCTCTGCCGATACGTGGAGGCCAACGCGTTGCGGGGCGGACTGGTGCGGAAGGCCGAGCACTGGAGGTGGGGAAGCCTGTGGGCCTGCGTGCGTGGCGGGAAGGACGATCCCAAGCCCGAGAGTTGGCCGCTACCGCGGCCGGCGGACTGGGTCGAGATCGTCAATGCCGCCCCGCCCCAGCGGGAGATGGAGCAGGTGCGGACGAGCGTCCGCCGCGGCCGTCCGTTGGGCTCGGAGGCGTGGGTGAGGCGGGTGGCCGGGCAACTCGGTCTGGAGTTCACCCTCCGCGACCGCGGCCGCCCGAGAAAACCGGAGGCCAATCGTGAGAAATAGGAATGTCCCCTTATCTGCTTTTGATTGTCGGAGTTGAAGCTTTCATAAATCTTCTGGTCGATCGTGCCGTTGTTCGAGATGTCCACCGTCTTGAGAATCCGGTTGCCATCCAGGTCGTAGGTATAGGTGTCGGTGAAGTCGTCGGTGGTCAGCCCGGCCCCGCCGCTCAAAGTGTCGTCAGCACCATAGTCGTAGACTTCCTTCGTGAG
>Ga0307477_10003341_pt1 | contig 11970 bp, 13 predicted proteins | sample atmos_gasesECM2C_FD_203316 | JGI IMG/M metagenome (GOLD analysis project Ga0307477, IMG submission 203316) | Hardwood forest soil microbial communities from Morgan-Monroe State Forest, Indiana, United States - atmos_gasesECM2C_515 | ecosystem: Environmental > Terrestrial > Soil > Temperate...
AACAATCGGAAGCTACCCCGCGTTCCCAAAGGCGGAGGACGTGGAGTACTACTACACGATTTCGACGCACGGCCTGGGAGGGGAGGTCGTGGACCCGTACCTCTGGTCGATCGAGGAGGCAGTCAAGGACTTCACCGCGGCGGGGGTCGAGGTCCCTTCGACTGGGCAGTCGAGGGGCGACCTCTACTCGCTCTTCCTCGACCCCAAGTTCGTAAAGGGGATCGCCTGGCGGGGCGCCGAGGCCTACGTCAACGAGCAGATATCGAGGGTGGGGCCGATCCGGCTCGGCGACGTGAAGCACGCGAGGGGCGTCCTCCCTTCGCACTACGAGCTCAAGGAGCCCATCACCGACGCCTACACGCTCGCTCGGTTTGCAAAGATCAATACGGGGGTCTACGCCGACACAAAGGCCCTCGCGCAGGAGATCAACGAGAAGATCATCATCCCTGAGATCGTCGACCTCCAGCAGAGCGGGGCGGTCTCTTGGCTCCAGCTCGACTCCCCCACGATCGCGGCGGAGTCCGTCGCTCCCGACTACATCCCCCAGCTCTACGCAGAGATCGCGAGCGTCGCGAAGGTCCCGGTGATGCTCCACGCGTGCGGAGACGCCGTACGCATCTTTTCTCTCCTAACCAAGACCAAGGTCGACACCATCTCCCTCGACTTTTACCACTACCCGAAGCTCTTCGACGAGGCCGGAAAGAAGAGCTACGACCAGAAGATAGGACTCGGTTGCACGGACAGCCAGAGCCTCAGGGTCGAGACGGTGGACGAGACCCGCAGACTGATCTCGTACGCGATGTCGAAGCTCGGCGAGGAACGGATCCAGTTCGTCCACCCCCACTGCGGGCAGAGGAACCTCAACCGCGAGGTCGCATACGAGAAGAACGTAGTGCTTGCGCTCGCAAGAGACGACGCGTGCTTCGGCCAAGCCCAGGAGGCGTACGCGTCGCGCCTCTCCGAGAAGGAGTACGACCCGAAGGGGTACTTCCTGGTCTCGATCAGCAGGGAGACGGGCGAGATAGTCGTCACGTACCACGGCTACGACCACACGGTCCGGAAGAGGTACCGCTCGAAGTCCGCCGAGCGCCTATTCCAGACTCTCAACGAGGACGCCGACGGCCTCGGACTGAGCAGGAGGCACCTTGCATACCTCACGCTCGAGCTGGGGCGCGCCGAGGCCTCTCTCGCCGCCTCCGGGCAGAGCTACAGACAGAAAGTGATCTAGGACTTGAGGATGAGCGAGAGGCTCGCCAGGGGAGTCTTCACCACGGTCGTGGAGATCTTCCCCCCGAACTTCAGCGCCGAGACGTCGAAGGAGCCCCTCCTGGGGCTCAGGCAGAAGACCCAGGACATCGTCGCGAGGACAAAGAAGGTCGAGGACCTGGCCGACTGCATAATAGTGGCCGACATGAAAGACCTCGGGAGGCTGAAGCTAGCGAGCGTCTACACCGCCGCCGTCCTCAAGCACGAGCTCGACACAGAGGTGATCCCCGTGATCGCGGCCCGCGACATGAACAAGTCCGGAATACGGACGCTCTTCCTGACCGCTCTCAGCTATGGGCTCGAGTCGGTCATGATGGTCTGGGGCGACAAGTACAGGGACGGGGAAGGGTCTGCGAACGTCTACGACTTCAAGTCGCTCTCCGAGGTGATAGGGGAGATGAGGGCACTGGCGGACAGGTCGAACGTCGAGGCGACAATCCTCGCCCCCGTCGACCTCGCCGGTCTCGCGACGAAGAGGGGCAAGGAGCTGGCCGCCTCCCGCCTGGCGAGCGGCGCGGACTGCCTCCTGGCACAGCCGCCGACCGCGAACGTCGAAGAGTCGCTCGCCGAGCACGAGGGCGTCCTGAAGCAGCACAACCTCTGGAAGAACGTCCTCCTCAACGTCTTCCCGTTCCGGGATAAGGCGGACATCGAGGCCTGCAGGGCGCGCTTCGGCTGGAAGATACCCGCGAGCCTTGACAGACTCGCCTCAGAGGGCGAGCCTCGGCTCCTCAAAGAGTCAAGACGGGTCGTTGAGAAGATGCGCGAAGACCGCCTGCCCGGGGTCTACGTCTCCACTAGGGGAAGGCCGGAGCTCGCCAGGTTCATCCTCGACTAGCGCCCCGCAAAAGACTAAAACAAGATTCCGCAAGGTCGTCGCGGATTGCACGCCCTGATCTTGGCCGGGGGTCAAGGACTCAGACTGCGGCCGCTCACCCTGGACAAGCCGAAGCCGATGGTCCCCCTCAACGGGAAGCCAATAGCCGAGTGGCAGATCGAGTGGCTTGGGGCGAACACCGACCTCGAGAGCGTGACCTTCCTCTGCGGATACAAGTGGGAGCGGCTGAAGGAGCACTTTGGGACCAACTTCAGGGGAGCCGACATCGCCTACAGCGTCGAGAAGCAGCCCCTCGGCACGGGCGGGGCGATAAGGAAAGGGATCGTCGCCCGCGGAGGCTCGGGGGAGGTGGTGATACTGAACGGCGACCTGGTCACCCGGATGAACCTGAGGGAGATGATCCGTTCCGGCAGGTCGGCTCCCATCAGACCCGCCGTGACGATGCTTTTGGTCCCCTTTCGGTCGAGGTTCGGGATAATCCGGTTCGACAACAAGAACGTCGTGCAAAGGTTCGAGGAGAAGCCCGACCTCCCTGACATGTGGATCAACGGCGGGATATACATCGCAGATTCGAAGAGGCTGCTGAAGCACCTCCCGGAGAAGGGCGACATCGAGAGGGAGGCCTTCCCGAAGCTGGCGGAGAGGCGCGAGATCCTCGCCCATCCCTATTCGGGGTTCTGGGTGGCGATCGACTCCATGAAGGACCTCGGGGAGGCCGAGGCCGAACTCAAGGCGAAGCCGGCGCGACGGGCGAAGCAACACCTGTAATGCTTATTATAGCACCACGGAGTGGGTCTTTTGGCAAGGGTCGACCAGCCTTTGCCACTTGATTACGTCTCAAAACTCAAGAACGCGTCTCACGCTTACACCTTCCGCGACTTCATCCTCCTGCCTGGGAGGAGCGAGGTCGAGCCCAAGGAGATCGACCTCTCCAGCAGGCTCACAAAGGACATCCCCCTGAAGCTCCCGTTCGTCTCCTCGCCGATGGACACCGTGACCGAATGGAGGATGGCCGTGGAGATGGCAAAGGCCGGCGGTGCCGGGGTGATCCACAGGAACATGAGCGCCGAGAGGCAGGTCGAGCAGGTCAAGAAGGTCAAGGCTTCCGGACTGGAGGCGAAGTCTGTGGACGAGAAGGGAAAGCCGCTCGTCGGCGTCTCCGTCTCGCCCCTCGACAACAAGCGGTGCCTGGCCCTCGACAAGGTCGCAGACTTCCTCGTGGCCGACGTGGCCCACTTCCACAACTCGAACATCTTGAAGGCTGCCTCGAAGCTCCTGCCCCACCTGACCAAGGGTCTCATCGTCGGGAACATCGGGACCAAGAGGGCGGTGCGGGACATCATCTCCGAGCTTCCGAGGGTCGACGGCTTCAGGGTCGGCATCGGCTCCGGCTCGGTCTGCATCACGTCAGAGGTTACGAGGGTTGGGGCTCCGACCCTCTTCGCGGTCTCCGAGGTCGCGACCGCCTGCGCCGAGCTCAAGGCGGACATACCGATAATCGCGGACGGCGGGATAAGGGGCGCGGGCGACGCCTCGCTCGCGTTGGCGGCGGGGGCCTCGACCGTGATGCTCGGCTCCATGCTCGCGGGGACGGCTGAGTCACCTACCAAGGTCGTCTCGAGGAACGGGAAGAAGATGAAGGTCCACCGGGGCATGGCGAGCGCGGCGGCTCGCCAGGTGAGGTTCGCCCTCGACCGATACAGCGTCCCGACGAAGGGGCTGGAAGAGGGAGTGGAGGCGTACGTGCCCTATTCCGGGACGACGGCCGAGGCTCTGGAGAGACTGGCCAGCGGGCTGAAGGCGTCGTTCGGCTACTCTGGGGCGAGGGGGATCAGGGACCTCTGGGCGGTCGCGACGTTCGGCTATGTCTCCCCTCAGGGGACTTCAGAGCTCGGGGTCCACTCTCTAACCCTCAAAGGAGGGGATTGAGACGCCCAAGGGGTCGCTCCGAGGAGGGATCGCCGTCCTCGACTTTGGGGGCCAATACTCCCACCTCATCGCGAGGAGGGTAAGGGGCCTGGGGGTCTACTCGGGCCTCCTGCCTTTCGACGTCCCATACGACGCGCTCACGGAGATGGGGGTCGTAGGAGTCGTCCTCTCCGGCGGACCTGCGAGCGTCTACGACAAGTCAGCACCCCACCCAGACAAGTCAGTCTTCACGGGGAACATCCCGGTCCTCGGGATCTGCTACGGGTACCAGCTCCTCGTCCAGGCCCATGGCGGAGAGGTCGCCCGCGCCTCTAGGAGGGAGTACGGCAAGTCTAGCCTCAAGATCACCGACCGCGACAACCTCTTCAAGGGGATCGAGCGGAAAACGATCGCCTGCTGGATGAGCCACGGCGACTCGGCGACAAAGCTCCCATCAGACCTCTCGGTGCTCGCGGTGAGCGACAACTCCCCTTACGCGGCTGTAGTCACGTCGAGCGGGAACCAGTTCGGGGTACAGTTCCATCCGGAGGTCGCGCACACCGAGCAGGGCGAAAGGATCCTCTCGAACTTCGTCTTCCGGATATGCGGGGCGAAGAAGACGTGGAGCATAGAAGGCTTCCTCGACTCCACGTTGGAGGAGCTCCGTAACACCCCCGATGGCCGAGTCCTCTGCGCCGTCTCGGGCGGGGTCGACTCCTCTGTCGCCGCGGTCCTCCTCGACAAGGCGATTCACGATAGGCTCCAGTGCGTCTTCATCGACACCGGCCTGCTGAGGGAGGGCGAGGCCGCCGAGGTCTCTCATTTCCTCGCGCACGACCTAGGTGTCCCGATGGAGTTCGTCGATGCCTCGCCGACCTTCCTCGCGGCTCTTCGGGGAGTCACCGACCCGGAGGAGAAGAGGAAGCTAGTGGGGAGGCTCTTCGCCGAGACGTTCGAGAAGTACGCAAGGAAGAAGGGGCCTTTCAGGTACCTCGCCCAGGGGACGCTCTACCCCGACGTCATCGAGAGCGGGCACTCCTCCGCCCCCGCGTCTGTGATCAAGACCCACCACAACGTCGGCGGGCTGCCCAAGGACTTGGGCCTGGAGCTCATCGAGCCGCTCAAGGAGCTCTACAAGGACGAGGTCAGGGCCCTCGGCGCCCTCATCGGACTCCCCGCCGGAGTCCTGCAGAGGCAGCCCTTCCCAGGCCCGGGCCTCGCCGTCAGGATCATGGGAGAGGTCACGCCGGAGAAACTGAGGGTCTGCAGAAAGTCGAGCGAGATCGTAGAGGCCGTGATGAGGGAGGAGGGGCTCTACGGAGGGGTATGGCAGTCCTTCGCCTACGTCGGCGACGACAAGGTCACCGGGGTGCAGGGGGACGAGAGGAAGGTCGGGTACCAGGTGACGGTCAAGGTAGTAGAGTCCGTGGACGCGATGACCGCGGATTGGTCCCGCCTGCCCTACGCCACTTTGGAGCGCCTGTCCAACAGGATCACCAACGAGGTCGAGGGCGTCGTCAGCGTGGTCTACGCCATATCGTCGAAGCCCCCCGCCACGATCGAGCCCCAGTGAGACCATGCCCGAGTTCCTCGGCCCGCAAACACACCTCGCTGAGCTCCACGTCCACCTGGGGAGCTCCGTAGACCCGGCTGTCATGTGGGAGATCGCCCACGCCCAGGGGATCAAGCTCCCGACGAAGGACTACTGGAGGTTCGTCGACATGATCACCGCGAACCCTAGGAAGGTGAAGACCTTCGAGGACTATCTCGCCCTGTTCCAATGGACCGAGCTTATCCAGTCCAGCCCGCTCGCGATAGAGCAGTCGGTGTACCACACCGTCGCGGGGGCGTACCGGAAGAACAACATCACCCTCCTGGAGCTACGCTTCAACCCGATGAAGAGGAACCGAGGTGGCGAGCGGGACCTCGACCAGATCATGATGGCGGCGATCCGCGGCCTCGACAGGGTCTCCATCGAGTACCCGGTGAAGACAGGCATGATCGTATGCCTTGACAGGGGCTTCAACTTCCACCTCAACGAGATCCTCGTGGAGAAGGCGCTGAGGTACAGGAGCAGGGGGGTGGTGGGCATCGACATCGCCGGGCCAACTTCCAAGGGCTTCCGCTACTCGGACTACAAGCAGCTCTACCGTAAGGCCAAGAGCGAAGGCCTCGGCCTGACCGTCCACGCAGGAGAGGACGAGGGGCACGCGTCGGTCCGCGAGGTGATAGGGGCGCTCGAGCCCGACAGGATCGGTCACGGCGTCCGCGCGACAGAGGACGCCCGGACCCTGGAGATGGTCCGGGAGAGGGGAATCACACTGGAGGTCTGCCCGTCGTCGAACCTACACACGAGGGTGGTGAAGGGGGTGGGCGACATGAAGAGGATCTTCCGCCAGCTCAACAAGGGCAAGATCAAGTACACCATCAACACGGACGGCCCGGAGATGCTGGTCACGAACCTGAGGAACGAGATAGATTTCCTCCTGAGGAACGGGATACTCGACGAAGACGACGTCCTGAGGGCCAACAAGTACGCCTTCGAGGCCACCTTCATCCCCTAGGGGGAGCCGACCGCAGCGCCCTCGAGTTCTTTAAGAGGCGGCCGACTGGCATCGGTCCCCAGTTGAGCCGAGAGGAAGAGATCGACGAGGACGTCCTCGACGAGGGGAGCTACTACCTGTCCAAGCTCGACCTCGACACAGAGGCGGTCGCCGAGCGGTTCGAGATCACCCCGGAGAAGGTGGAGCTCCACCGAAAGCGCTTCACCGACCGTCTCAAACGGGGCGAGGCGGTAGAGACCGCGACCGACCTCGCGTTCTGGAAGAGCGTCAAAGAGGAGGCCGAGGGGAACGTCAAGGTGACCTTCGTGACAGACAAGGGGTTCCATCACTCCTGGAGGTCGGACCTCGAGAAGCTCGACAACCCCACGTTGATGTCGATCTTCGAGGAGTGCAAGAGGTTCACAGGGCTCGACCCCAACTCGCGGTTCCTCGTCTACTCGCCTCCCAAGAACTACGACCCCCTTGCGATGCAGCGGGAGATAACAAAAGCGACGACCGTCATCGAGAACATACTCCTGGCGAGGTCGAAGCAGGAGAAGGGGAGAGGCACCTGAAGATCCCGAAGCTCGACCCGGGGGCGAAGAAGCTCTTCGATGCCCTGGTCCCGGACGATCCCCGGGTGAAGGTCCGGCCCATGTTCGGGAACGTCTCCGCCTTCGTGAACGGGAACATGTTCCTGGGCGCCTTCGGAACCAGCGTCTTCGTGCGGCTCTCCGGGGACGCGCGTGATGAGCTCCTCTCAGAGGAGGGAGCGTCCGTCTTCGAGCCGATGAAGGGCAGGCAGATGAAGGACTACATCATGATCCCGAGCGCGTGGACGCGCCAGCCTGCCAAGATAAGGCCGTGGGTCTCGAGGTCGCTCGACCTCATCTCAAAGCTCCCTCCCAAGGGCAAGTAGCGGGCCGCGCAGAACGCTTAATCGAGCGTTCCCCGCCGCAGAGACCGTGGCCGGGGGCAAGAAGCTCTTCATGACGGACGCCCACCTGAGCGGCCTCGCCAGGGAGCTCAGGGAGAAGGGGATAGACTGCGAGACCGTCCACAAGCTCATGCTGGGTAATGAGGACTCGAGGGTCAAGATCTCGGACCCTGAGATCGTGAAGTTCCTCGCAGCAAAGAAGTCGATAACCCTGATCACTCTGGACAACGAGCTCGCCGAGTATTGCTCGACCCTAGGTATCCCTGTGATACGGGTCCAGGACCTGGTTTCCCGCTACATCAACGAGTCCCGGAAGTGAACACCCAGCAAAAGCCTTTAACCTCACGAGGGGTTGGCAGTTCCATGGCAAAGACGTATGTGCTTCCACCTCTACCTTATGCGTACAACGCGCTCGAACCGCACATCTCGACCCAGATAATGACGCTCCACCACGACAAGCACCACAACGCGTATGTTACTGGAGCCAACGCCGCGCTCGACAAGCTCGAAAAGGCGAGGGCTGGACAGATGCAGGTCGACGTCAGGGGCGTCCTGAGAGACCTGAGCTTCAACATCGACGGCCACAAGCTCCACTCGATATTCTGGCCGAACATGGCGCCCGCGGGCAAGGGCGGAGGGTCCCCCGGCGGGGCGCTCGCGGATAAGATCACGCACGACTTTGGCGGCTACGACAAGTTCAAGCAGCAGTTCGGCGACGCAGCCAAGACTGTCGAAGGAAGCGGATGGGCGCTCCTGCTCTACGACCCCGAGATCGACTCCCTCGTGCTCACCCAGGTCGAGAAGCAGAACTTCATGCACCTGGCCGAGCTCCCGATACTCTTGGGATGCGACGTGTGGGAACATGCATACTACGCGCAGTACCTGAACGACCGAGGAAAGTACGTCGACGCATGGTGGAACGTGGTCAACTGGTCCGACGTGGACAAGAGGCTCTCGAAGGTCAAGAAGTGACTTTCGGTCCCATCCCTTTTCCTCTTACATCCGGAGCCCGGGCGCCGACCTCTGGACTCGGCGCCGCCGCCCTCTTCTTGAAGAACCTGTAGAGCAACGCCAGGTCTACCGCGATGACCGCCCCCCACACGCCGTAGCCGACATCCTGCGCAAGCCCGAAGAGCGGTTGGAGGGTCGCCGAGAGGCCGAACCCCACGATCCACGCGTCGAAGCTCATGCATATGCGCCTGAACGTCTCGACAGGTACGAGCCTCACCAGGAATATCCCGATGGGGACGCCGAGGACGACGGGCGGCGCGATTATGGTGAAGAGCGAAAGGTTCGTCGCCGTGAACAGACCAAGAGAGAAGTACAAGATGGACGTGAGGTACGACTCGGCTATCCTGATCTGGGCTATGGCGGCCTTGAACTCGCCCTTCTCCAGTCCCTGGTTGTTCCAGAAAAGGGCGATCGGAGGCCCGGAAATGGTGGTAATCGAATAGAGGAGCCCGACCCCGAATCCCAGCGGGACTCCCGCTCTGGCCTCGCCTTTGATCGGCCGTCTCAGGCCAGCGGCTTGTAGGAGTATGAGGGGGAGGATGGTCACATATACCGAGAACCTGATCCAGAGCGGAGCTGCGACGCTGAGGACGAGACTCCCCACGACCACTCCAGGGACGAGGGCGACGATCAAGGGAAGGGTCCGCCTGTAGGTCGCCACGACGTTCCTCTTCCCCGAGAGGACGAGCATTGCCGAGTTGAGGATTGCTTCTAGGAGGACGTACGCAGGGTTGAGTATCCGGTTGGCGAGGAAGAGTATCGCCAGCGGCGTCGACATCGAGGAATAGCCGTAGCCCAGGCCTCCGTTAACCACCGAGGCCAGGAGCGAAAGCACGAAGAAGAAGACGACGACCTCGATGCTGAAGGGGAAGGCCATCGACCACCTCCTGTCGCTGGGGCTGATTATAAGCCGAAGAATAGGTGCAGGCTTGGTCATATGCATGCAAAAGATGCGGCTTGTTATAGCGTAAGACTGCAGATTATGCGGAATATTTACATATCCATGAATATTCCATTCCGGCATGCAACCGGCAGAGAACACCGATCGGCGCGAACTCCGCGGGAGCGGGCTCACCATGGTCCTCGATCGGCTCTACGGCCTGGGCGACGAGTTCGAGCAGGTCTCGGAGTACGTGGACATCGTGGAGATCGGGTGGGGGCTCCCGCTCGTCTGGAAGGACGACGCCATCCTCCGGCGGATCAAGTTCTACAGGAGCCGGGGGATCGAGGTATCGATGTCCGGCACCCTCGTCGAGTACTTTGCGTTCCAGAACGACACCCGCTCGATCCTGGAGAAGGCCCGCCGGCTGGGGTTCAGCATGGTCGAGATTTCAGACGGGATCATCGACGTCACCCAGGACCAGAAGTTGAAGCTCGCAAAGCAGGTCCGGTCCTTTGGGCTGGAGTACTTGATCGCGGTCGGGAAGAAGAACCCGGCCGCGCAGTTATCTACGGCCGAGACGATCTCCCAGATCGAGGCTGCCCTCGCGCAGGGCCCGGCCAAGGTCGTACTGGAGGGGAGGGAGTGGGGGAGGGGCGTCGGGATCTACGACGAGGACGGTGAGATCAAATGGAGCATGCTTCGCTCTATCTCCGCGAACTTCGACTACAAGGATATCATCTTCGAGGCGCCGAACGAGTTGCAGCAGATCGCACTCATCTCGGAGTTCGGCCCCCAGGTCAACCTGGGAAACGTCTCCTTCGGCTCCATAGCCGCCCTCCAGTCGGAGAGGCTGGGGTTGAGGTTCGACACCTTCGGCGTCGACCGCCCCGGGCAGGAGACCAAGGGCGGACCCTCGGTCAAGTTCGTGCTCTTCGTGATCCAGAACTACCAGCCGGTCGATCAGCGCGAAATCGCGTCCATCACGCAGCTCCCTTCCAGGACTATCCAAAAGGCCATCGAGTACCTGAAGGAGAGGAAGCAGATCACTGAGCATCCGAACTTCGAGGATCGGAGGAGCAAGATATATCGAACGCCGAGCGCGACCACCCTTCGGCGGAGCGGGGGCTAGGGGCAGGTGAGCCGGCCTGGAATTTACGCTAAACCTCGATGAAAGGCCATTCGACATAGGGCACACCCTCGACAGCGGGCAGGCCTTCCGCTGGGAATTCAGGAACGGATGGTGGTACGGGGTCCTCCGCGGCGGGGTCGTCAGGGCGAGGCAAGAGGGGACCTCGCTAGCCTGCGTCACGAGCTCCAACCAGATCAACTCTCAGCTCGTCCATTCCTACTTCAGGCTCGACGACGAGCTCGAGCGCATCTACGCCAAAGTGATGAAAGACGAGCACGTGACCGAGGCCGTCCAGCGCTTCTACGGCCTGCGCCTGATGCGCCAAGACATCTGGGAATGCCTCCTCTCCTTCGTGATAGCGACGAACGCGAACATTCCCCGGATCTCCCTGATGATTAGGACCATCTGCGAGAGGTTCGGCGAGGAGGTGAGCTTCGAGGGGATACGGTACAGGCTCTTTCCGACCCCAGACGCCCTTTCCTCCGCTTCGACAGAGGCGCTGGTCGCGTGCGGGCTGGGCTACCGGGCGAGGTTCGTAAAGTCAGTCGCGGAGACCGTCTCGTCTGGGGCCATTCACCTCGATGAGCTGAGGCTCTTCGACTATGCGAGGGCCCGAGAGACCCTCATCGAGAGGATTCTAGGTAAGAAGACCCTGCTCGGGATAGGGCGCAAGGCCGCAGACTGCGTCCTCCTCTTCTCCTGCGAAAAGGACTCGGCGTTCCCAATTGACGTCTGGATCGCCCGGGTGCTCGCAAGAAATTACCCACGCGTAATCGGGCGACAGAATGCAAGGCTCCTGAACTCGCACCTCGCCAAGAAGGCACGACTACCTCCCGCGGCATACGACGAGATAACATCCAAGATGAGAGGATATTTTGGCGAGTACGCGGGGTACGCGCAGCAGTACCTCTTCCACGACGCAAGGAACCAGTGATTGGTTAGGCCCTCTTTGCCTTGGGCTTTGGCTTTTCTTTAGCGGTCTCCGAAGCTCCAGGCTTGAACCAAGACCTGAGCTTCTCCACGTTGGCAGAGACCACGCTCCTACGCCTGACGTCTACGGAGACTTCCTGCCTTTTTGCCGCGCTTGGCGGAACCCCGGCCGAGTCGAGCTCGCCTATCGAGAACCCTCTCGCCGCCCTTGTGCGCATCAAGTCCAGGTGCCTCGACGAGACTTCGGCACTCGGAGGCTCGCCCAGGCTAGGCTGAACGACCGCGGCTGGTTTCGTTTCCTTGACGACGGGCGCCACTTGACTTGGTTTCGCCTCCTCGACAATGGGCACCTCTTCCACCTTAGGCTTCGCAGCCTTCGGCTTTGGCGCCTTCTTCACCTGCTTCTTCTTTGGACCGGCCGAGACTGAACGGGCCTTTGCGGGCCTCTTCGCGGGCGCGCGCTTCGCAGGCGCCTTCTTTGTCTTGGCGCTCAAGACTTCCTCCTCCTAATCCCGCGGGCGACGA
>Ga0307477_10003343_pt1 | contig 11964 bp, 8 predicted proteins | sample atmos_gasesECM2C_FD_203316 | JGI IMG/M metagenome (GOLD analysis project Ga0307477, IMG submission 203316) | Hardwood forest soil microbial communities from Morgan-Monroe State Forest, Indiana, United States - atmos_gasesECM2C_515 | ecosystem: Environmental > Terrestrial > Soil > Temperate...
CGCGAGTCTTTCGACAATTTGAAGCACGTCCAGGAGCAGATGATTCAGACCGAGAAGCTGGTCTCGCTCGGGCAATTGGCGGCAGGCGCTGCGCACGAAATCAACAATCCGCTCACTGGAATTTTGGGATATTCCGATCTGCTGGTGGACGATGCGGCGCTGGGAGAGCGGCAGCGAATCGTAGCGGACAAAATCCGCACTCTGGCGCGCAGAATCAAGACACTGGTAACCAGCCTGCTGAGTTTTGCCCGGCGCGTTCCCAGCGAGAAAACCCATCTGGAAATAAATCAGGTGATTGCGACCGCTCTACATTTGAGCAATCTGGATTTGCGAGGACGCCACATCGAGGTTGAAACCTATCCCGCGCTGGACCTGCCGGCCGTACGCGGCGACGCCAACCAAGTTTTACAGGTTTTTTTCAACTTGATAAGCAACGCCGTGGACGCGCTCGAAGAAGTGGGCGGCGGGAAGCTGATGATTCGCACCTCGCATAGCGATACTCGCATCATCGTGCAATTCTCCGATTCCGGCGCAGGAATCAAACATCCGCAGCAAGTCTTCGATCCTTTTTTCACCACCAAGCCCGTAGGGAAAGGCACCGGGCTGGGCCTGAGTATTTGCTACGGAATCATGCAAGAGCATGGCGGCAGAATCGAATGCTTCAACCGCCCCGAAGGGGGTGCAACGTTCCTGGTCGAATTCCCCACCGAAATGGAACCCATCTACGTCGTCGAACCACCCGAACAAGTTGCCTCCAAATCAACCTAGGCGAGCTTGGTAGTTCCCTCACTTTTCAACTTCTTCGCTCACCTGGGTTATCATCGCGGCGTTAATCGGAGGCTGCATTGAAGAACCGGCTGCTGTTGGTTGTTGCGATCCTGGGAAGTTTGACTCTGCTCACTGTCCTTTTATCCGCGCGCATCAGTCGCGAGAAAACTGGGACGCTGTTTGGCGGGATGATCCATCCTGGCGTGCCCGCAGCAGCCAAGCCATCGGGTGGGTTGAAGACGCGAGCGGTTGTGCTGATTGTGATGGACGGGTTTCGTTGGCAAGAGGTATTCGACGGGCCGGAACATGATTTGATGGACGAAAAGCACGGTGGCGTGCAAGACGCCAAACAGCTTCGCAAGGATTTTTGGCGCGACACTCCGGAAGAAGGGCGCAGAAACATGATGCCGTTCCTTTGGGGCGAAGCCGCTCGGAAGGGTGAAATATACGGCAACCAGCACAAGGGCAGCATCGCGCAGGTTACCAACGGGCTGAAGTTTTCATACCCCGGGTACAACGAAATGTCCACGGGGCGCGCGGACAAGAGAATCGATAGCAATGAGTATGGACTAAATCCAAATACAACTGTGTTCGAGTGGTTGAATCACAAGACGGAATTTCACGACCAGGTGGCTGTTTTTGGAACGTGGAATACCTACAACGACATTTTCAACGCGAAACGCAGCGGCCTGTTTGTTCGCGCGGGATGGGATTTGCCGTGGGCGCCACAACTGACACCGCGCGAACAATTGCTGAAAACGCTCTACCAGACGACCACGCGTGTGGAAGATGATGATGCGTTCGATTCGTTTGCGCACCAGGACTTGCTGAATTATCTGGAAACGCACAGACCGCGCGCTCTGTTCGTAGGCTACGGAGGCACCGACGATTGGGCTCACGAAGGAAAATACGATCTCGTGTTGCAAGCGGCACGCCAAGATGACCAAGCGATCGCGGAGCTTTGGAATACCATGCAAGCCATGCCTGCCTATCATGATCAGGTTTCGTTCATCATCACGACCGACCATGGACGCGGAGGCGGGCTTGAGCAATGGAAGAATCACGATAGGGACATCGCTGGAGCTGAAAATATTTGGATTGCGGTGATCGGACCGGACACGCCGGCAATAGGCGAAATGAGGAATGTCCCGCGAGTGACTCAGAGCCAAATTGCCGCCACGATTGCTGCGCTGCTGGGTCAGGATTACCGCGCGTCGGATCCGGCAGCCGCTCCGCCGCTACCGGTTGTAACCGCATGGGCAAACGGAGCGCCGGCCAGCGTTCCCGCGGCCCAGTAGCAGTCGCATTTCGGACCGACATCCCTCGCAGGTTTCACTCTTTCCCTTTGATGAATATTGGCAAGGCTTGAGCGGGCGCAGTGTGCTGCGCCCCTACGGTGGCGTGTGAACATACGTCCACGGCGGAGTCATGCTGGGTCCACGGCCCTGCCAAGCGCCCGATCGCTTCCCCTGCGCTCAGCGCACTCTGGGCACCCCCCATTGCTTTGAGGGCAATGCGGAGGGTAGCCACGTGTTGCGGTGTATCGAGGGTTGTGCGCTTTTAGTACTACTAATGCTTTGAGAACAGGCAGCCGCGCGGGCTGCTGGGGGCTCTGTGTCCATGCCTCATACTGGAACTTATCCCAGCGTCCTGGCGCCTTGTCGGACGACTCGATCGAGGAGTGCGAAATGGATGTTCCTGTAGCCGTTCCGACAGCCCCCGCGGCCTCGACGGCCCTTGGCAGCCCCGCGGCAGCCGCTGCGCCGCCTGTAGCTACCAATACCATTATCGCAACGATGCTGCGTGCAGCGCCGAAGATCAGCGATTTGATTTTTTCTCCCGGGCGCGCGCCACAAGTGGAAGTGAACGGCGAGCTGGTGCAATTGAAAATTCCCGGCGTAGGTATGCTAAAGCCGGACGACACCGCGCGAATCGCGAACGATCTGATGGGCCGCAGCAAGCACGCATTGGAAAAGCTGAAGGAAGAAGGCTCCTGCGACATCTCTTACAGCGTTCCGACGCTTTCGCGTTTTCGCGTGAACATTTTCACGCAGCGCGGAAGCTGCGGAATCGTAATGCGCGTGATTCCGACAGATGTGCCGGATTTCAAGTCGCTCAATTTACCTCCGGAACTTAATGAGGCGGCAAAGCTTCGTCCCGGGATCGTTTTGGTTACCGGGCCCACCGGAAGCGGCAAATCGTCCACTCTGGCTGCGTTCGTGGACAAGATCAATCAGACGAAGGCCTGCCATGTGATCACCATCGAAGATCCCATTGAATTTCTTCATCAGCACAAGCTGGCGACGATTCACCAGCGCGAATTGCACACGGATTGCCCCAGTTTTGCGCTGGCCTTGCGCGCTGCGTTGCGCCAGGCGCCCAAACTCATTCTGGTGGGCGAAATGCGTGACAAGCAAACCATTGAAGTGGCGCTGGAGGCAGCGGAAACCGGGCACATGGTCTATTCCACGCTGCATACGATCGACGCCTCGAAGACGGTGGAAAGAATCATCGGCGTGTTTCCGCTGGAAGAACAGAATGCGATTCGCGGACGCCTGGCAAAATCTTTCCGCTACATTGTTTCGCAGCGTTTAATTCCCCGACTGGACGGGACCGGACGCGTAGCCGCATTCGAAATCCTAAAAGCGACGATACGAACTCGCGAGTATGTGCAGAAAGGCGAGTCCGAAGGAAAATCGTTGCTGGATGCCATGCGCGACGCCGAGGGCAGCGAGATGCAGTGCTTTGACGATGAGATCGAGAAGATGATTCGCGCGGGCGTTATCGATATGGAGATGGGTCTTTCCTACTGCACGAACATGGGCAACTTGAGGCTATGCCTGGCCGACTTTGTGGAGGCGCAGGGTAATAAGACACCGGGAGCCCGGCCTGCGAAACCAGCCAGTGCCGCGCCGAAAGCCGCGCCTGCTTCATATGCCGGGAAGTCCGCCGCTCCGGCTGCGCCCGAACCAAGCCTGGAGACCGAGCTGGAAATCGAGAGATAGGGATCGCGGCCGGCTTTTTCCTTTGCTCCGTGCAGCGTAGGTCAAGCTGCTCGGTCTCACCGCTTCGAAGATTTGTGACCCAGAAAAATTGTATGGCGCGGACCGCCGTGTTTCAGGCGACCACGCACATTTTGCACTGCAACATCGAACCTACCATGTCGCAAGCGCTGCTCAAATTTACGATCCTCTCGAGCCGACCAGACTGCGAGCATCCCATCCACCTTGAGCGCCGCAAACGCGATGGCAATTCCGCGGTCGTCATAAAGCCCAGCATTGTGCGAAGAAGATGAAAACGCGGCCGGGCCGTTGTCCACATCCAGCAGCACCGCATTAAACTGTCCGGGCCGTGAACTTAGCGTAACGGAAACATCGTCGATCTCGACGCGTACCCGCGGATCTTTTAGCGGATCTCCGGCGAGCGGGCCGAGCGGGCCACGATTCCATTCCGCCACCTCGGGGACCAGTTCCACAACGACGACGTGGGCATCAGGTGGCAGGACATCGAGTGTCGCTCGTAGCGTGAAACCCATTCCAAGGCCGCCGACCAGCACCCGAGGCTGCTTCAGCGTCCGCGCGCGTTCGCAGGCGAACGTCGCTAGTGCTTCCTCCGAGCCGTGCATGCGGCTGGACATCAGGCTTTTGCCGTTGGCCAGAATGATGTACTCGTCGCTGCGGCGAATCAGCTTCATGACCGTGCCGTCTCCAGAAACCGCCTGGCCGAGCAACTCTAAGGTCTTCACGCGTGTGATGTTACAGCAGAGGAAAACGTAAGTAAAAACGGGCCGCCGATCATCAGACCGTTGAACAGCAAGCGATGGCAACCGAGCCCCTGCCGAACTGGTTTTCACCGGCCGAAAAGAGTACATTCTTTGTCGTTTGCAAGAGCAATTCTTGAAGTTTTTCGTTAACGAAATCCTGCGGGAAGCGTCTGAGAGCATAGCCGGTCCAGTCTTGCCAAGGAGCACGCGGAATGTTTCGTAACTTGTTGACCCTTGCATGCGCAATTTTTTTGTCGGGTATCGCACTGCACGCTCAAACCGTGGACGAAATTATCGCCAAGAACATTCAAGCGCACGGCGGAATGGAAAAACTGAAAGCGGTGCAGACGATTCGAATGAGGGGCAAATTCGACGCGGGATCTTTTCGCGCTGGATTCATGCAAGAGAACAAAAGGCCGCATAAGGTGCGCGAGGAACAGATCATTCAAGCTTTGGCCGCAATTCAAGCCTACGACGGCAAAGTTGGTTGGCAGGTGAATCCGTTCGGCGGACGCCGGGATGCGGAGTTGCTCTCTCAAGATGACCTGAAGGGCCTGATGATTGACGCGGACATCGATGGTCCGCTTGTGGACTATCAGCAAAAGGGCCACAAAGCGGAACTGGTAGGCCACGATTCGGTGGAAGGGACGGACTGTTACAAAATCAAGCTGTCGCTGAAAAACGGCGACGTTCGCCTCTATTTTCTGGACACCGACTCTTTCCTGGAATTGAAAATCGAGACGCAGAGCAATATTCGCGGAACGGTCCAATATTCGGAAACATATTTCGGAGATTATGAAGAAGTAAAAGGTCTGTACTACCCGTTTGCGTTTGAAAGCGGTGCGAAAGGAGATACGAATCGCGTGAAGTACTCGCTGGAGAAAATGGAAATCAATGTACCAATCGAAGACTCGGTTTTCACCATGCCAGTCGCCAAACCGGAAGCCAAGGCGGCAGGGGGTGCACAGTGATTTCCTGCACGCACCTGTTTCGAACCAATGGCATTCGGCGCATTGAAAATGAGCGGCCTTTTCCTTTTCGCAAATTGGTAGGTGCGGGCGTGGGATTTTTCATTCTGATTTCGGCGTTCCTGCTTCCGGGTAGCCTCCCGGCGCAAGATGCGAAGTTCGATTCCGACGCGGTTTCGGGGCTGGGCGCGCGCAACATTGGTTCGGCTGCCATGAGCGGGCGCGTTTCGGCGCTCACGGCGGTGAAAGAGGACGGGCGCTTGACTGTGTACATTGGCGCGGCCAGCGGCGGAGTCTGGAAGTCTGTGAACGGCGGGACCACGTTCAAGCCAGTATTTGACAAGCAGACATCGCAATCCATTGGAGCAATCGCAATCGATCCGCAGGCGGCCAAAACGATTTGGGTCGGCACAGGCGAGTCTTGGACGCGCAACAGCGTTTCGATTGGCGACGGTATTTACAAATCGGTCGATGGCGGAGAGAACTGGACGAACCTGGGCCTGAAGGACTCTGAAAGAATTTCGAAGATATTGATCGATCCGAAAGACGGCAACACCGTGTATGCCTGCGTTCCGGGAAAACTCTGGAGCGACAGCGAGGACCGCGGCGTCTACAAGACCACCGACGGGGGGCAATCTTGGAAGAGGATTCTGAAGGGCGCAAATTTGTCGACGGGCTGCTCGATGATGTCGATGAATCCGCGCGATTCCAAATCGATTTATGTGGGCATGTGGGATTTTCGGCGCAAGGGCTGGACATTCCGTTCCGGAGGCGATAATTCCACAGCGGCGAGCGGCAGCGGATTTTTCCGAACGTCGGATGGCGGCGCGACCTGGACAGAGTTCGATGAAAAAAGCTCCAAAGGACTTCCGCCGAAACCGTGGGGACGCGTCGCGGTGACCATTGCGCCTTCTAATCCCGACGTCGTGTACACCCTGATCGAATCCAATCGCAGCGCGCTATATCGCTCCGATGACGGCGGGAAGACCTGGCAGGAGCGTGACCGCAGCAATTGGATGGTCTGGCGCCCTTTTTATTTTGCTAATTTGATCGTGGATCCGAAAGACGAGAACAAGATCTACAAGACGGACCTTACGTTAATCATGAGTAGTGACGGCGGAAAAAGCTTCAGCGTAATTTCGGGCGGCGCACACGGAGATTTTCACGACGTTTGGGTGGACCCGGACAACACGCAGCGTTTGATCGCGGGGGATGACGGCGGCGTCTGGTATTCGTACGACAGCGGAAACACCTGGTGGAAAGCTTACAACCTGCCAATTTCGCAGTTTTACCACGTGAGCGTTGACGCGGACGACCCCTATCACGTTTTTGGCGGACTGCAGGACAACAGCGTGTGGATGGGTGAGTCAGCGTATCCGGGCGGTATCTCGAATAGCCGTTGGGAAAATCTTTTCGGCGGCGATGGATTTTGGGCATTTACCGATCCCGCGGACGCGAATTATATTTATGCTGAATCGCAGGGCGGAGAAATCGCGCGTGTGAATCGCCACACGCTGGAAGGCCGTTCGATCAAGCCTCAGCCGAATTACGGCGAAGGCAAATTGCGGTTCAACTGGAACACGCCAATACACATGAGTCCCAATGAGAAAGGGGCGGTTTATATGGGCGCGCAATTTTTGTTTCGCTCGCGCGACCATGGCCAGACCTGGGAGCGCATTTCTCCCGACCTGACCACGAATGATCCGGAAAAGCAGAAGCAGGAAGAATCGGGCGGCGTGACCGTAGACAACTCGGACGCGGAAACGCACACGACGATTTATTCCATCAGCGAATCACCACGCGATGGGAAGACGATTTGGGTGGGTACCGACGACGGGAACTTGCAACTCACGCGCGATGGGGGAAACAGTTGGACGAACGTAGTCGCGAATGTGACGGAGCTCCCAAAGGCTTCGTGGGTTTCCTGGGTAGAGGCGAGCGGGTTCGATCGAGCGACGGCGTATGCCGCGTTCGACCGGCACACGTTTGGCGATATGGATCCGCATGTATACAAGACCACCGATTACGGCAAAACGTGGACACCGGTCGTGGCCAACGACAGCGGCGTGCGCGGATATGCTCACGTGATTAAGGAAGACACCGTTTCACCAAACCTGCTATTTCTTGGCACGGAATTTGGGCTTTGGATTTCGCTGGACGGAGGCAAACAGTGGGCGCAGTACAAGGGCCACGAGTTTCCTGATGTCGCGGTTCGCGACATCGTAGTGCACCCGCGTGAATCGGACCTGGTGATCGCGACACACGGACGCGGGATCTGGATTGTGGATGACATTACGCCGCTGCGCAAACTCACGCCGGAGGTGCTCGCGCAGGAGGCGGCTTTTGTTCCAGGAAAACCCGTGCAGCAACGACTGGAGGCAAATGGCGGTTGGGCGGAAGGAAATGCGACATTCTTCGGACCCAATCCGGCAGATGCGGCGTTGATTACGTACTTCCAGAAAAAGCGGCATATTTTCGGGAAGATGAAGATCGAGATATTCGACAATCAGAACAAATTAGTCGACACGGTGCCGGCAAACAGCCGTCGTGGGCTGAGCCGCATTGAGTGGCCCATGCGTTTGAAAGCTCCGCGCGTACCGCCGGCGGCTACAGCTGCGTTCGAGGCGGCACAAGGGCCTCGAGTGGTGCCCGGAACCTACACGGTAAAGATGACGCGCGGCAAGGAAACGTATACGACGCCTTTGGTCCTGACTTTGGATCCGCGCGCGAAATATACTGTGGAAGATCGTAAGCTAAATTTTGACGCGACCATGCGCGTGTACAACTTGTTGGGCGATATGACGTTCGACGTGGACCGCATCAGTGGCGTGCGCGAGGCTTTAGCGGAGCGCGCGGCCAAGCTTGGTGCGAATGATCCTTTGCGTAAGCGGCTTCAGGACCTCGCCACTCGCGCAGAGGAAATTCGAAGGAGAATCGTAGCGACCAAGGAGGGCGGCGCCGTTACCGGCGAAGAGCGCATACGCGAAAAGACAGCGCACATTTATGGCGCGTTAGTGAGCTATGAAGGGCGCCCGGCCGACTACCAAGCGGCCCGCATTGATTCGCTGAAACGTGAACTCGACGATGTGATGAAAGAGTTTGATGCGTTTGTGGCCAAGGACATCCAGGAAGCGAATACCGCGCTGGCAAAGAAAAAAGCCGAGGCTATCCATCCACGTACGCGGGAAGAGTGGGACAAAGCCAATGCCGAATCTGAGTCGAGCAGCGCCGCGCCGCAAGGTGGAATGCGATGGCGTGGGCGGGACTTCGGCGCGAACAGCACACAGTTGCGCGAGCGAGACTAGCACCTCGCCCAAGCGTGATCTGGACGAGAGGTCAAACGCGCGGCCTAATCGCGCGCACTGAGACCGGGCAGCTCCGCCTATTGCAGCAGGTACTGCCGCAAAAATAGTATGTTTGCGTAGAACTCGTAATCCTGGTTCGCCTTCTTCTGGTAACCGTGGCCTTCGTCCTTGGCCATGATGTACCACGCCGGAGTTTCCTGTTTCTTCAGAGCCGCGACGATCTGGTCGGATTCACTGACCGGCACGCGCGGATCATTTTTGCCCGCAACAACGACCATCGGTTTCTTTATTTTCTCCACGTTATTCAAGGGCGCGATGCGCTCTAGAAATTCGCGCATTTTGGGATCGCGTTCATCGCCATATTCCACGCGGCGCAAATCGCGGCGATAACCTTCGGTGTGTTCCAGGAAGGTGACCAAGTTCGACATTCCCACGATGTCGATCGAACAACGAATCCGGTCGCTGTAGAAAGTGGAGACGGCCAGCGTCATGTGGCCTCCGTAACTGCCCCCGGTGACTCCCACACGGCCGGAATCCAGATCAGGTTGCGCGGCTATCCAATCAAAGAGCGAGTTGATGTCTTTGTAGGAATCCTGGCGCAAAAAACCGTTGTCGAGTTTGGTAAAAGTTTTGCCATAGCCGGTGGAACCGCGCACGTTTGGATAAATCAGCGCGATGCCAAGCTCGTTCAAATAGTAATTCTGGCGTCCTAAAAAGCCTGGACGCGATTGTCCTTCAGGGCCTCCGTGAATTTCGATGAGGACCGGGCGCTTTCCAGTGAACGTGGCAGGCGGACGATAGAGGAATCCGGAAATCGTTTTGCCGTCAAAACCTTTCCAGTGGACCAACTCGGCTTCGGGAAAACTGTTCGTGTTCACAGCGGTTTCGCTCGTGGTCCAGCGCTCCACTTTGCCGGTATCGATATCCAGTGAATAACAGTCCTCCGGGGAGCGAGCGGTGGCCAAGCCGAAGGCCAGATCATGGCCATTGCGATGCCAGTTCAGTCTGCCGATTAGCCCCACCGGAAGATTCGGCACGGGCAATTCCTTGCCAGACGCAGTTTCAAGAATGTGGAGCTTGCTAAGCCCGTCCTCATTGGTCTCGAAAGCGATGCGCTTACCGTCATGAGTAAGCGAAACTTCGCGCACATCCCAGGGAATATTTGCGGTGAGCACTTTACTCTGCTTTGTGGCCAGATCCATGTACACCAGCCGCTGAAACTCGGAATCTTTGTCCGACGTAAAGTAAACACCCTTGCCGTCTTTGCTGAAGCGCGCGTTGCCATAGGCAACTTGCTCCGAACTCTTGTGCGGGGTAAGCTCGGTTTTTTCGCCGGTGGATGTGTTGACCAGCCAGATGTAAGATTCATTTACCGAGATACCCTCGATCAGCAAGATGACCTTGTCGTCCGGGGACCAATCTTCTGGCGACCAGCCTCCACCGGCAAGTTGAGTTAGCAAGTGGTCTGACTTTGAATCGGCCGGATTCATGACCCAAAGATCGGTGTCCTTTCCGGTGCGACGGGTAGAGGTGTAGGCCATCTGGTCGCCACTGGAGGACCAGGGGCCGTCGGAATTGCGCGATTTGCCGTCGGTCAAGAGAGTGCTGTCACCGGTCGCCAGGTTATATCGAAATATTTGGTACCATTCGCCGCCGCCAACATCTTTTGAAAAGAGGATATAGTCGCCGCCATTTGGGTGGAAGCGCCCCCCAAAAACCGGCTCGTTGAAAAAGGTCAGTTGTTGTCGCTCGCCGCCGGGCATTTTTACCAGGTGCATCTGGAAAGTATTGGCAAACCGCGTACCGATGGTCATTTCGCGGCGCTGTGGATGCCAGTCTGCGGGAAACGCTGAACGATTCTCGCCGTAGCGGCCTGCGCTTTCCGCAAGCGCTGCCGGAATCGGGGGGGCGCCATCGACAACAAGATTTTCGGGTGGAGGAAGTGTGGCTTCCTGCGCCAAACCCGGCAGCACAGCCAGAATCAACGCCCCCAACCGCAAGGCCAGCCGCTTCTTCATGGTAAACTCCTCGTCATTTTTTCGCCCCAGCCTGTCGCGGCCATCAACTCGAATGCGATGTATGTAAGCGTGAGACCTCGTGGGGTACGAATAACCGGGATTATAGTCAAGCCGGCTCCCTCTGTTTATATAACTATTCGTGTCATTTGTGCGGTAAACGCTCGAACTATTATTTGCTCCTCGTGGGCGACAACATGAGGATAAAAGTGGGTCAATTCCCAGCTCAAAGCACGAGCATCCATTCGACGATCGAAAAAAGATTAGGAACCTCCGCGATCTTCTACCGCCGTGCGCTGACCTGTCGGAACGAGGGCTATGGCCTCGCGGCCGTTGGCTATTTCCGGAGAGTCGTCGAGGACAAGACGAACGAGCTTGTTGACGTTGTCGCTGACTCGGCCGAAGCAATGGGAATGTCGGAGGAGGATATAGCGAAAATCAGGGTTGCAAAGTCTCAGAAAGTGTACGAGGACAAACTGAAGATAGCCTCGCAAGCGATGCCGAGCACAATAAAGCCCGATGGCGCAAACCCGCTGCATGCACATTTTGAGCTGCTCAGCGTCGGCCTTCATACTCAGACGGAGGAGGAGTCCCTCCAGATCGCAGACAACGTGCACGAAATCTTCGACTACTTGTTCGACAGTTTGCGAGCCGAGGTCGAGGATCGGGAGGCGTTTGTCGCGAAGGTCAAGCAAATTGTTGGCAAGCACAGGTAGGTTTTGAAAAGAGATGAAACTTTTCTTCGGAAACGTCTGCGCCACTCGCTTACTCCGAACTCTTTAATAGATACTCGTGCATCAGATAGGGTTCGACGAGTACGGCTTCGGCCCGAGCAAGAAGTTCGCCATCAAACATTCGGTCGTAGAAAGGCATCATTGACGCGCTATCCTGGTGATGAGCACGCCGTAAAACAGAGATACACGAGCCGCTTTCACGTGATAGACGAACCAGACTCGACACAGGGAGATGACCGATGAAGGCGATTGTGGTGACGGATCAGGCTGCGGGAACGGCCGGGGTAAGGCTGGTGGAGCGGCCCGAGCCGAAGGCGGCGATAAACGACGTCGTTGTTCAGATTCATGCGTCGGGATTCACCGGGGATGAGCTGACGTGGCCCTCGACCTGGACCGATCGCGTCGGCCGTG
>Ga0307477_10003344_pt1 | contig 11963 bp, 9 predicted proteins | sample atmos_gasesECM2C_FD_203316 | JGI IMG/M metagenome (GOLD analysis project Ga0307477, IMG submission 203316) | Hardwood forest soil microbial communities from Morgan-Monroe State Forest, Indiana, United States - atmos_gasesECM2C_515 | ecosystem: Environmental > Terrestrial > Soil > Temperate...
CTTGGCGATGCGATAGTAGATCGAACCTTCGCTCGCATAGGTGAAGGTTTTCTTCTGAAGCCTCTCGATGAGCCGAACCATGTCGTCGATGTGGTCGGTGGCACGAATCCAGTGTTCGGGAGCTTCGATGCTGAGCGTTTTGCAATCGTCGAAGAAAGCCTGCGCGAATTTTTCTGTGTAGTCGCGGATGTTTTTTCCTGCGGCGGCGGCGTTGGCGATAATGCGGTCGTCCACGTCCGTGAGATTCATGACGTGTTGGAGCTGGAAGCCGCGCAGCTTGAGAAAACGCCTCAGAATGTCCTGGAAGACGAAGGTGCGGTAGTTGCCGATGTGGGCATAGTCATAGACCGTGGGGCCGCAGGTGTACATGCGCACTTCACCCGGCTTTTGCGGGACGAAAGGTTCGAGGTTTCCGGACAGAGTGTTGTGGAGTTGGATTTCGGCCATCGGCGCGCGATGTTCTTTCCTGGCGATTGACGAAGCCTTGGATTGTATCCGAGGGGTTTGACGTGGAGCAATGCACAAGGGGCCAAAGAAATGGCAAGTGACCCCGACCAGGTCGGGGTAGCGAGTGGCGAGCGAAGGCCGCGGGCTCGCCCAGAGAAAGACGTAGTTTTCCTAAACAGTGGCAAACAGAGGGCTTACAGCGTAGCTAAACAGAAGAGTGTTAAAGCGCTCTTGAAAGCCGAGCTGCCTCAGTCGTGCTTTAGGCGTTGTGCCCTCCCCTTAGGTTTTTGTAACGATGTGATACGAAAGGAGCTAAAGGAATTCCTTCCATGGCGCGGTGGGGCGATGTCGAATGAGAAGGCGCCAGACCCTTCGACGCTACGCTAAGGTCCGAGCAAGCAGGTTGAACATCCTCCCCGGCGCAAGCGGCGAGGATTCCTACGGCTCCTCGGTTTGTTTTCCAGGGATGGCTTCGGTGGACCCGATGGAACTGAAGATGCCAGTCCCGGTCACCGTCACGGAATTGGACTCCGGAGTTTGACTGGGGAACGGCAGCCTTGGGCGGAACCGGGCTGTTGAGATGGTATACGGCATTGGACACTATGCGGGTCGCGAAGCGACGAATGCGGGGAAAAGACAAGGAAATGAACTCCAAAAAGCCCACCGAGCGTAACGGCTGGTGGAAGACAGGGGAATTGTGGAGGTGGCGAAAGGGCCACAAGAAGTAGCGTAGGGCTAGACACGCGAAAAACATCGTGTTAACGTTTTTTCCCGTACCGCCATCCTTGCGCCAGGCGGCTGGGCTCTGAACAGGAACCTGCCAACGTTTTCAAGGGGGCCGTTTACGCGGCTCGCTTTTCGGGCGGTCCCGGTGTGTGGGGCCGACCTGACGCTCAAAAGACCCTCCCCTCGAGGAACACAAAGCCGTCTCTCATTGCGAGCCGATTTTCTTGAAATTGATTGCCGCGGCAAGGCGCAACAGTGCTGCGCCGCTATAAACAAAAAAGGGGAAGGGACGGCATCGGACGCGACGAGCCACTCCTAGTCCGACGCGGGGTTCAATATAGGATGCGCGCGATGACAAGCAAGCGAAAAGGCAAGATGAGAGAAAAAAGGGGACACCTTGCTTAAGCTGCGAAAAGTCGAAATCGTTGGCTTTAAGTCGTTTTGCGAACGCACGGTGGTGACTTTCAGCGGCTCGGGGACGACGTGTATCGTCGGACCGAATGGCTGCGGGAAATCGAACGTGGTGGACGCCATCTCCTGGGTGCTCGGCGAGCAGAGCCACAAGTCGCTGCGTGCCGAGCGCATGGCGGATTGCATCTTCAATGGCACGACAAAGCGGCCGCCGCTCGGTATGGCGGAAGTGACCATCACGATGGAAGATCCGGAATTGGCGGACGCAGCGCGGTTTGTGATGGAAGGGGCCGCGGCAGAAGAGAAGAAGGATTCGGCCGCAGAGGGCAGAGAGAACACTGCGAAAGATCAGTTTGATGGAGACTCTGCAACGGGGGCACTCGAGAGCGAGCCGCGGAGCCAAGATGCGGCAGGCCCGGCTCCGGCACTAGAGAGCACCGAAGAGTCGGGTGGCAGACTCAAAAAGCTGTTCAAGAGAAAGAAAAGGAACGAAGAGAAGCCGACGTTGGCCACCAAGCCGGGTGAGATTATGGTCAGCCGGCGGCTGTATCGCTCCGGGCAGAGCGAATACCTCATCAACGGGCGCGTGGCACGCCTCCGCGACGTGCAAGAAATGTTCATGGGTGTGGGGCTGGGACCGGACTCGTACGCCATCATCGAGCAGGGGCGCATCGGACTGATCCTTTCCACCAAGCCGATGGAGCGGCGCGCGATCATCGAAGAAGCCGCCGGCGTGACGAAATTTAAAACCAAGAAGCGGCTGGCGGAAGCAAAGCTGGAATCGTCGAAACTGAATCTGGCGCGCGTGAATGACATCGTCATCGAAGTGGAGAAGCAGCTCGGCTCGCTAAAACGGCAGGCGGCCAAGGCGCGGCGGTATTCGGAGATTCGCGACCAGATGCGCGGGATCGTGCGACAGATGCTGGCGGGCAAGGCACGCGAGTTGGATGCCGCTGCGGAGAGAATTGGCAAGCAATTGGAAGAGCTGAGTGCGGTGGAAACCGAGCGAGCGGCGGCCATCCAACAGATGGAAGGCGAGCAGGACAGGCTGAATCAGCGCATATACGAACTGGATGCGGAACTCCGGCAGAACCAGAACGTGCTGAACCTGACGGCGCTGGAAGCGGACCGCAGCGAGAACCGCATTGCGTTCAACCGGCAGCGGGCGCAGGAGCTGGCGGGGCGCCACGCCCAAATGGATGCGGAGCTGAAGCAAGCGCGGGCGCAAGCTGAGGAATGGGAAAGGCGCAGCGCGACGCAGGTACAGGCGGTGACGCTGCTGCGCGAAGAGTCGGGCACGCTGAACGGCCGCGTCGAGGAGCTTTTGCAGCGCGTGGAGCAACGCGAGGTCGAGATTCGGGATGCCGAAGGGGGGATCGAGGCCCTGCGGCAACGTGCGTCGGAGGCCGGCGAAAGTTTGCTGCGGTTGCACGGCGAGCAGAAACAGGCGGAAGAAGCGCTGGTGCACCAAACCGAAGCGGTGCGAAAACTGGAAACGAACGAGCACGAGATGCTTGAAACCTCAATGCGCGCGCGTGACGACGCCGACCGCGTTGCTCATGAACTGGAAGCAGTTTCCGAGCAGCTTGGCGCGTTGAAGCAAAATGCCGCGGAGCTGCAAGCGAAGATTGGCGGATTACGCGAGCAGCGCGACGGGTTGACAAAAGAAGCCGACGCGCTGCGCGATGCGCTGGCGAGCGTGCGGGCACGGCATTCGACGCTAACGCAGATTTTGAACGACCGGTCGTACACGGCGGAAGCCGTGCAAAAGCTTTTTGCAGCGAACGAACGAGGCGGCGGGCAGCAATTCCGGGCCGTTGGCGTGCTGGCGGATTACGCGGAGGTCGAAGAGGGGCACGAAGCGGCGATCGAGCAGTTCCTCCGTGATGAGTTGGAATTTGTCGTCGTGGAGACATTCGACCATGCCCGCACGGGCATTTCCATGCTGCGTGATGAAGTGGGCGGCAGGGCCACGTTCTTCGTGGATTCGCTGCGCAATCTGCGGCTCGAAAACGAGTACGAGCCGATTGCCAATTTCCACCGCGAAGACGGAGTGATCTCGCGGATGGACAAGCTCGTGGAATTTCGCAATCCGCTAGGCACGGCGGCCAAACAGTTCCTGCCGAGGCTGCGCGCGGCGTATTTGACCGACAGCGCGGCGGCCGCGGAAAAACTGGCGCGGGAGAATCCGCAATACGCGTTCGTCACGCCGGACGGGACGTGCTATCAGGGCCGTATGGTCACCGGCGGGCGTCCGGACGAGGCGGGGCCGCTTGGCATGAAGCGCGAATTGCGGGCGTTGAATGCCGAACTGTTGCGGCTCGAACACCGGATGAACGAAAAGCAGGCCGCGCTGGCAGCGGCGGCCGCGGAGTTGCGCGCAACCGAACAAGCGCTGGAACAAATCAGCGCGAAGCAGCGCGACGTGGAGCGCGAGGCGATCTCCGTGCAGCACCGCCACAGCCACATGCAAACGGAGTTAGCGAGGCTGGGAGCGGAGCTGGCCGTTTGCCAAGGCGAACTGGCGCGCGTGCGCAAAGAAGCGGAGGGCGCACGGCAGCGCACGGAACGCGCGAAACACGACCACGCCGCGGCGGCGCTAGATCGCGCCGGGGCGGAAACGGAAAGCACCCGGCTGGCGGACCGACTGGTTGGGCTACGCGGGTCGGTGCAAAGCGAACAGCACGAACTTGCTACGGCACGCGCGGGACTGGCGGCGATTAATGAGCGGCTGGCTGCTGCAGAAGCCTTGGCGACACGGCTGCGCGAAGAGCGGACGGAAATGGAGCGCCGCGAGACGACGCTGCAGCAACAGGTACTGTCCCTCGGCGACGAGACTGCTGGCCTGGCGAAGCAGAGCGAAGAGCTGACGCAGCAACTGGATGGGCTGCGCGCGGAAAAGCTGCGGCTGGAAGTGCGGCAGAAGGAACTCGAGCAGGAGTGGGAGTCGGCGCGCACGCGCGTGACCGAGACAGAAGACCATCTGCGGATGGCGCGGCAACAGCTACAGGAGTTGCGAGAACAACGCAATCATTCCGAAGTGGAGCGCGCGAAAAACGAGTCGGATCGGGGGCACTTGCGCGAGTCCTGCATGAGTGAAGTAAACGCGCAGCCAGAGGACTTGATTGCCACGGAAACGGCGTTCATGAGCGGCGAAGAGCTAGCCGCTGCGGAAGCGAACTATCGCGAGATGAAGCAGCGGGTCGAGAATATGGGAGCGGTCAACATGATGGCGCTCGAGGAATTCAACGAGTGCGAGCAGCGGTTCACGTTCCTGACGCGAGAACGCGATGATTTGCTGAAATCGATTGCCGACACGCAGCAGGCCATCGTGGAACTCGATCAAGCGACGAAAGAGAAGTTCGAGCACGCATTCCAGGCGATCAACAAAAGCTTCTCGGATGCATTCCACGCGATTTTTGGCGGCGGCATGGCGGAGATGCGGTTGACGGAGCCGGACAGCTCGGGTGATGCGGGTATTGACATCGTCGCGTCTCCTCCAGGGAAGCGGCTGCAGAACGTGCTGCTGCTCTCTGGCGGCGAGAAGGCCATGACGGCGCTGGCGCTGCTGATCGCGATTTTCCGCTACCAGCCGAGCCCGTTCTGCATCCTGGACGAAGTCGATGCGCCGCTGGACGAAGCGAACGTCGGGCGGTTCACAAAATTGATTGGTGAGATGAGCAGCCAAACGCAATTCATTGTCGTCACGCACAACCGCAAGACCATGGAAATTGCCCCGGTGCTCTACGGCGTGACCATGCAGGAACCGGGCGTTTCCAAGCTGGTCAGCGTGCGCTGGGAAGAAACGGGGAACGAAAATGCCGGTGCGAAAGCAACGGCCGTTTCCGCGGCGTAACCGAGCCGCGTCCGCGTATTTCTATAGAAACCGGACACAATACAAAACAGGGAGTCTCGACAACTCCTCCTAGTATTCTTTATCTATACATAGACCCTTTCTCTTGCGCTTCCTGCCATTGCGTTTCGCACAATTTTCCACCGCCAGCGGGTTTGACTTCGCGTTTCGGTGCGCTAGAATGCGGAACACCAGTCGGGGAGATTTTCGCGGTGTCTCCAGCTTCCGCCATGAAAGTTCTGAGGGAAACGCAGTTCGCCGGGTTATCGCCGAGCGCGCGCGGCAAAGTGCGTGACATTTACGATTTGGGCGACATGCTGTTGATAGTGTCTACGGACCGGCTCTCGGCGTTCGACGTGATCCTACCGACGCCGATTCCCGATAAGGGACGCGTGCTTACGCAGCTTTCGCTTTTCTGGTTCGACCTTTTGAAGGATGTCATACCCAATCATGTAGTCAGCGCGACGGAGTTTCCCGCGCCTTTTGACAAGTTCCGAGATGAACTGGCTGGGCGATCCATGCTGGTGCAAAAGACGAAGCCTTTGCCGATTGAGTGCGTGGTGCGGGGGTACGTCTCGGGCTCGGGATGGAAAGATTACCGCGCAACCGGAGAAATTTGCGGCATTGGGCTCCCGAACGGGTTGCTCGAATCAGGGCGGTTGCCGGAACCGATTTTCACGCCCGCGACGAAAGCAGTGAGCGGGCACGATGAAAATATCTGTTTTGAGCAAGCGGAGAAGATGATCGGCAAGGAACTTGCAGGGAAAGTTCGCGCGGTTAGCCTCGAGCTGTACCGGCGCGCCGTGGCGCACGCGGAGCCGCGGGGAATTATCGTCGCTGACACAAAATTCGAGTTCGGCTTGTTGAATGATAAACTGATTTGGATTGACGAGGCGCTGACGCCAGACTCGTCGCGCTTCTGGCCCGCAGCACATTACACACCCGGCGGACCGCAAGCTTCTTTTGACAAACAATTTGTGCGGGATTACCTCGAACGGATGCGCTGGCCCAAAACCCCGCCGGGGCCGGAGCTGCCACCGGAGGTAGTCGACGCCACTCGCGAGAAGTACCGGGAGGCGTACCGCATCTTGACCAGCCGTGAATTGACGTAGCAACTGGGCCCCCATTGCACAAATGTCCCCAGCGGAGCGTGTCATCGTGAAAGATCAATTGGAAGGGCTCGTCAACCAAATGGTGGAGCGGGGAATCTACTTTGACGAAGCGATCGGAGAGTTCGAAAAACGATTCATCAAGCGCGTGTTGGACCGCGCGAACGGCAACCAGTCGCGCGCCGCGCAGCTGCTTGGCATTCACCGCAACACCCTCAGCCGGAAGATCGAAGAGTACAAGCTCGATACCAACGGCCACCGGCGCCGTTCGCGCTGACTCCAGTCGGTACTGGCAAGAAGCCTCGCCATAATGGACGGGTTTCCCGAAAGCGCGGTGTGGTTATTGGTCTTCTGTTTTGATCTTTGCGGGACCCAAGCTACAGAAAAGGCTGGTTGGCTTTATATCCTTCGTGGAGAGCATTAGCCAGCTGGTCTAGCGACCTCTCTTTTTCAGAAAAGCAGGGTTTTCTTGCCTGGAAAACGAAACGGCTCCCCGAAATTCCCGGGGAGCCGTCCCTTAGTAAAGCAGATGCAGAGCTAGTTGGAGCGGCCGCTCGGCTTCCTCGTAGGCCGGCGCACGGGCGCCTTCTTGGGGCCCTTGTCTTTGGGAATGTCTTCTTCCTTTACCTTAGCCTTGTCCCAGTGCAGGAAGAAAGGGGCAGGATCGTAAGAAACCAGAGTTCCAGTAAAATGGACGGCGCTGTTTTTTTCGACGCGGGCGGCCTCGGGCTGGCCCACGACCTTAACGTCCATGTTCGGCGTAGTCGCGGCATCGAATTCCGCATCGCTGGTCACGAAGGCAATTTTCAGGACAAGCGGATCGCCGGGCCCGACTTCAATGACCTTGCCGGGAACTTCGGGAAACTCCAGGCCGCAGGCGGCGAGCCAGGTCAACTTGCTCTTGTCGCCCCCGGCCTTCAGGTCATTAAAGACTGAAGCGATGGTCATTTCCTTCTGAGCCGCGCTAATATCCGCAGCGCTCGGCAAGGAATAGGTGGAGGGCCGATCAGCGGAGCTGCCCGCGAGCTGGAGAAGCTCATTCAACTCGCCGTCGGTCAAGCTGTCGCAAACGTTGCCGCCCTGGTGATTGGCGATGAGGCCTTTGAGGTACTTCTTGACTTTGTCGGCCTGCGCTTGCGTGGCCTTCTTGGAGGTCACGGATTTTGCGAAATACCAGAAGGCATCCATCGGCTGAGGGGGCGTCATGGCCAAATAAGCCCGCCCCAGGTTGTAATTCGTGCTGAGATCGTCCGGATCGAGCGCCAGTACGGCCTTGAAGGACTGCACGGATGACGGATAGTCTTTCGCGGTCATGGCCGCATTGGCGGCCGTGTAGTTGAACAGAATGGTGGGTTGTTGCTTTTGCTTCTTAAAATCCTCGTCGGATACATTTACATTGTCCGGCTTCTTGACTTCGTCGAGCGTCTTTAGACCAAGAGAGGCCGCCTCCCGAGCTTTCGCTGCGCCGGCCGTCTGGTCGGTTTGGGGCAGGGTGGCGTAAGCAAGCGCCCGGGCATAAAGCATCTGGTAGCGCACCACCGCTTCCGCTTTGTCGCCCAGGGCCACGAGTTTGTCGGCGTACTCAATCACCTTTTGCGGATTTTTCAGCTGGTTGTAAGCATTGACGAAGAGGGGGTAAACGTAAACCAGCAGCGCGGAATTCGGGTACTTCGCAACAAAATCGTCCAGGCATTTGACCTGCGTTGCCGGCACTTTCTCGGCCGCGCATGCCTGCTCCGCGTTGTACTCGACAAGTGTGTATGCCGGGGCCTTTGTCGCGGCGCTGTCCTGCCCGGCCGCAGGCGTGTGCGCGCCCAGGCTCGTCAAACTCCCCAAAATCAGGCATAGCGTCACCGCCGGCGCCATGCCCACCCACTTCCGTGTTCCATTCATTCCGGTTTCTCCTCGCTGAGATGCCGCGCGTCGTTCGTGTTCCGGTGCCACCCGGAATCTCTTTCACCGGGAATCATCCTTTCTCGGAAACGTTGGGATTATAGGTAAAGCCGCGCTCCATCCGCAAGCCGTTATCCTCGACGAAGTTCCTGATGATCTTTCCTGGGTGCGGCAGGGCCGCTTTTCACTCATTTCCGCTGAAGCGAACGGGACGAACGCCACCGCAGAAACCTCTGATGATAGGATGAGTTTCGCACAAAAAGAGTGGCTCGTGCGAGGAAGAATTCTCATGGCTGGGATAAATAACGCAAATGGCGGACGGAAGGAAAAACGGCTCGCGGGAAGTGTCGCGCTGGTTACCGGAGGGAGCCGCGGCGTCGGCCGCGCGATCGCGCATCGTCTGGCAATGCTGGGCGCTGCGGTAGCGATTTGCGGCAGGGACCGGGCGGCCTTGGAACGTGTCGCGGCAGAGCTGGAAAAACTGGGCGCGCGCGCGTTTTTTCATATTACCGACGTCACCAATTCCAAACAGGTCTCCGCACTGGTCGCCGAAGCGGATGCGGCGCTGGGCTCGATTAACATCCTGGTGAATAACGCTGGGATCGGTCTGTTTGGCCCGGCTCATGAAAAAACCGAGGCGGATTGGGACCGCGTTGTGAATACCAATCTCAAAGGCGTTTTTCTGGTTTCGCGGGCGGCGGTTCCTTCGATGATCCGGAGCGGCTCGGGAGACATCATTAATATCAGCTCCCTGGCGGGGAGAAACACTTTTGCAGGGGGTGGGATTTACTGCGCTTCTAAATGGGGGCTGATGGGCTTGTCGGGCTGCATGATGGAAGACTTGCGGGAGCACGGCATCCGGGTGAGCGTGGTCTGCCCGGGAAGCGTGGCCACTGAATTTGCGGGCAGCGGGCCGAAAAACCCCGCCAAAGCGTTAAGCCCGGACGACGTGGCGCACGCCGTTCAAGCGATTGTGACGCAAAGGCCGGGAAGCGTTTTGAGCGAAATTCAATTGCGCACGCTGCGCAAGGCCTAGACGAAAAGAGCCGATCGGCAAAGCAGATATTTTCCTCTTGACAATAGTCGTTTACACGACTATTATCAGCTTCGTGAACCCCCGGAGCAAGCCGGCGCACCCGCCCGCCTCCCTTGAAGAGCGCGTCTTTCTCGCCATGCTCAAAACCGCCGACGCCCTGGGGCAACAGGCGGAGCAACTGACGCGCACCGCGGAATTGACCGGCACGCAGTACAACGTCTTGCGGATCCTGCGGGGAGCCGGACCCGAGGGTCTCGCCTGCCGCGCCATTGCCGACCGTATGATCACCCACGATCCGGACATCACGCGGCTTTTGGACCGCTTGGAAAAACAGGGTTGGATCATCCGCGAGCGGCAGAAGGACGACCGCCGCGTGGTGAAGGCGCGCATCACGGCTCGTGGACTCGAACTCCTGAAGCCGCTGGACCAGCCGATGCGGGATTTGCACAAGCGGCAGTTCCGGCACATGGCCGGCGGGAGGTTGAAGGCTCTTTACGACCTGCTCGAACAGATCCGCCCTGCCAAGCGGGAGTAGCGACTTGCGGATACACTTAGCAACTCCAATTCAACAAGGAAGGAAAAACAAGATGAACCGGTACCTCTCTCGCGTTGCAGTGGTTGCTGGCATGGCCGTGGGGCTCTCTCTGCCCGCCCGGGCGGCCACATCCACATGGCAAATTGACCCGCAGCACTCCTCCGCGCAATTTGCCGTACGTCATTTGGGCCTTTCCACGGTGCGGGGCTCGTTCAGCAAGCTGAGCGGCACAATGGTGCTCGATGACCAGGACATCACGAAATCCAGCGTTGAAGTGACCATCGACGTAAACACTGTGGACACGCGCGAACCCGACCGCGACAAGGATCTGCGCAGCGAGCGCTTCTTTGACGTGACCCACTTTCCCACCATGACCTTTAAATCCAAGAAGGTGGAACAGCTCGCTCCGGGAAAATTGAGAGTCACGGGCGACCTGACCATTCGCGGCACGAGCCGGGAAGTGACGCTCGATGTGGACGGGCCAACGAATCCCGTGAAGGACCCCTGGGGAAATCAGCGGCTGGCGGCCACCGCGGCCACCAAAATTAACCGCCAGGACTATGGCGTGAAATGGAACGCCAAGCTGGATAACGGGGGCGTGGTGGTGGGAGACGATGTGAACATCACGCTCGACGTGGAAATGATCCAAAAACCGGCAGCGAAATCAGGCGACTAACCGGCTCGACGCAAATGGCAGCGAGAGATCGCGGGGGCGTCGCGGATGCACCGCCGTTGGGGCTTCGATCATCTAAGTGACCTCGGAGCAAAAGGAACCCCTATGCAAAAACCGGCGCTAAACGACGCTCCCATCCACGAATTGCTCCGCAACCGCTGGAGTCCGCGCGCCTTTGCGGACCAAGCCATCCCGCAAGAGGTTCTCCGCAGCCTGTTTGAGGCGGCGCGGTGGGCGCCCTCCAGCTTTAATGAACAGCCTTGGGCCTATATTGTGGCGACGAAAGAGGACAAAGTAAATTTCGAGAAGGTCCTGGGAACTTTGGTAGAGTTTAATGCCGGTTGGGCCAGGAGTGCTTCCGCGCTTGCAATTGCCGTGACCAAGCTGGCTTTCACGGAGAATCACACCCCCAACCGCAACGCGCAATACGACACAGGGGCAGCAACGGCCTTGCTGTCAGTGGAAGCCACGGCTCGCGGCCTCGCGGTTCACCAGATGGCCGGCTTCGATCCGGACAGCGCGCGGAAGACTTTCGCCATCCCGGAAGGGTGGGAGCCCCTTGCGGCTATCGCCATCGGTTATCCGGGAGACCCGGACACCCTGCCTCCCAAGCTGAAGGAGCGAGAACTGGCGCCCCGGATGCGCAAGCCGATCCGTGAATTCGTGATGACCGGGAGTTGGGGGCACACCGCTCCCTTCGCCGCGAAATAATCGAGCAACGGGAATGCACCCAGCCTTACATCGCGCTTTCGAGTTCCTCATTCACCACGGGCTGGCGGTGCTGTTTGCATGGGTTCTTGTCGAACAATTAGGCGTGCCCATTCCGGCGATGCCTCTGCTGCTTGCGGCGGGCGCTCTTGCCGGCACGGGACATTTGAATTTCTTCGCCGCACTCTTGTTCACGGTGCTCGGAGCCTTAGCCTCGGACTCGTTATGGTTTCAGCTCGGCCGCCACAAGGGCATCAAGATTCTCCAGCTCCTTTGCCGGATTTCCCTGGAACCGGACTCCTGCGTGCGGCGAACACAAGGAATTTTTTCCAAGCAAGGAGCACGCTCGCTCCTGGTGGCCAAGTTTTTGCCCGGTTTGGGATTAGTTACGCCGCCGCTTGCCGGGGTTTTTCGCATGCGCTTCCGGCGCTTTCTGCTGTTTGACGCCATTGGGTCCATGCTGTGGGCCGGCGTGTTTCTCGCTATCGGCTACGTTTTCGCCGGGCAGATTGAGCGAGTGGCGGCACAACTGGCTTCGCTTGGCGGATGGCTGCTGGTATTGTTTGCCGGCG
>Ga0307477_10003345_pt1 | contig 11955 bp, 13 predicted proteins | sample atmos_gasesECM2C_FD_203316 | JGI IMG/M metagenome (GOLD analysis project Ga0307477, IMG submission 203316) | Hardwood forest soil microbial communities from Morgan-Monroe State Forest, Indiana, United States - atmos_gasesECM2C_515 | ecosystem: Environmental > Terrestrial > Soil > Temperate...
CGTTGCGGTTTCGGGCCCACGCCTCCTCGTTATGGCCAGGGTCGAGGGGCCGCTCCTTGCCATAGGACACCGTCGTGACGCGGCTGCCATCGATGCCGTGGTTGACGAGATACTGCTTTGCCGCCATGGCGCGACGGTTGCCGAGGGCGAGGTTGTACTCGTCCGAGCCACGTTCGTCGCAATTCCCCGCGACTTCGATCCGGAGGGCTGGATTCGCCTGGAGCACCGGGATCTTGCGGTCCAACGTCTCCGCGTCGCCCGGCCGGATGTAGGCCTTGTCGAAGGCGAAGTGGATCTTCTCAGCGACGGTCTGCTTCAGGATCTCGCTGGTGCGGTTGAGGGCGGCGAGGGAATCGGCCCGGTGCGCCTCGGCGAGCCGCTCCTCGTCGGCCCGCGCTCGCGCTGCCGCTTGAAGCGACTCGGCATGCGCCCTTTGGGCTGCCGCGAGCGAATCGGCGTTCGGTTGCGGCGTCGCTACGGTCAGAGGATGCGCGCCGTGACAAGCAGCAGCAGCCACGAGCCCGGCGAGAACCAGCAGCGGAATCCGTGTCATTGCCAAACCTCCTGCGTGACCCGATCGGTCAGGCCAGTTTTGTTCCGGGAACCCCGGAGGCGGGAACCGGGCGCGCATGCCGCCCACGCGGCTGCGCGAACAACCCGAGCCCGCGGCCAATTGGCACTGCCCTATGGTGCTGTTAATGAACGTCGAGACCTAAGGGGAACTTCAAAAAGGGGACCCCGAGATACGGCAACTGGTCACACCCGCCAGGAGCCCGAAGAGCCGGTCACATCGGGCCGCCGCACACGGAGGCGCGGTCATCGTCCGGCACCCCGGGCATCGGCCTGGGCGCGGCTCGACGCCTCGCGTGCGTGATCGCAAGCGTGTGGTTGAGCGAAGGTTGCTCCCGGTCTAGCTTCGTCTGGCATGACCACCGGTCCGATCGCACACGTCTCCGACACGGCTCGTTGGGTGGCCCTCTACCGCGCCATGGAGAGCGAGCGTCCCGACGCGCTCTTTCGCGACCCCTACGCGCGGCGGCTCGCCGGGGAGCGGGGGGAGCAGATTTTACGGAGCATGCGCCGGGGGCGGACCTGGGCGTGGCCCATGATCGTTCGCACCGCGGTGATGGACGAGGTAATTCTCCGCGCCGTCACTCGGTACGGAGCTGACACCGTCCTCAATCTCGCCGCGGGCCTCGATACGCGCCCGTTCCGGTTGCCACTGCCAGCCAGCCTCCGCTGGGTCGAGGTGGACTTCCCCGACGTGATCGCCTACAAGCGGGAGCAGCTCGCGGGCGAGCGACCTACATGCATCCTCGAGCAGGCGGGCGTGGACCTGACGAACGCCCGGGAGCGCCGTGCCCTCTTCGCGCGGGTGGCGCAAGGCGCCCGAGCCGCGCTCGTGGTAAGCGAGGGACTGCTGATTTATCTCACGGCCGACAACGTGGCTGGGCTCGCCCAGGAGCTCCACGAGCAACCGTCGCTCCGGTGGTGGCTGCTCGACCTCGCGTCCCCGGCACTCCTCAAGCTGATGGAAAAGACCTGGGGCAAGACGGTGGCTGCTGGGAACGCACCGTTCCAGTTCGCGCCACCCGAGGGCACGGCGTTCTTCGCGCCGCTCGGGTGGCGGGAAGAGGAATTCCGCTCCACGTGGGACGAGTCTCTGCGCCTGAAGCGCACGATGCGGTTCGCGTCCCTCTGGGCACTCGTCGCGCGGTTCGCGTCGCAGCGGCGCCGGGAGGAGTGGCGCCGGTTCTCGGGGATCGTGCTGCTCGCGCGTGACTGATCGGCCCGATGCTCGAGGGCCCGACGCGCCTCAGAGTGGGGTCCATGACGGTCGCTCGCCGCGCCCGCAGGGTCCTGCCGCACGCGACCGATGGCCGCTTCCGCTGCGCGGGATCGACCTGGAGTAGCTAGAGGGCCATGCAAAACCCCGAGATCGCGCGCGCCTTCGACGAGGTCGCCGACCTCCTCGAGATCAAGGGCGACAATCCCTTCCGGGTCCGCGCCTATCGCAACGCGGCGCGAACCGTGCGCGATTTCCCAGAGTCGATCGCCGAGTGGGTGCGGGGAGGCTCGCGCGATCTGACTGAGATCCCCGGCATCGGCGAGGACCTGGCGGAGAAGATCGGGACCCTGGTGACCACGGGCGAGCTCCCGCTCAGGAAACAGCTGCTCACCAAGCTCCCCGCCGGACTCCTGGACTTGCTGCGGATCCCCGGTCTCGGACCGAAGCGTGTCAAGCTTCTCTATTCGAAGCTGAAGGTCAAATCCGCCGCGGATCTGGCGAAGGCGCTCGAGCGCGGCCGGGTGACGAAGCTCACGGGCTTCGGACCGAAGATGGAGGAGAAGATTCGTGCGGGCCTCGGGCAGGCGGACGTGACCGAGCGCCGCGTGCTGCTCCACGATGCGGAGACCGAAGCGGACGCGCTCGTCGCCTACTTGAAGGCCGGGGGCGGGATCGCCGACATCACCGTGGCCGGGAGCTTGCGGCGCCGTCGCGAGACCGTCGGGGACCTCGACATCTTGGTGACCTCTGCCGAGCGGGCCAAGGTCATGCGTCGCTTCGTCCGGTACGGCGCCGTGGCCGAGGTCGTGTCGCAGGGAACCACCCGCTCCACCGTGAAGCTCCAGGGGGGGATGCAAGTCGACCTGCGCGCGGTCTCGCCGGCTGCGCAAGGAGCAGCGCTCCTGTACTTCACGGGGTCAAAGGCGCACAACGTCGAGCTGCGGCAGCTCGCGCAGGGGAGGGGTCTCAAGCTCAACGAATACGGCCTGTTCAAGGGCGCGCGCCGCGTGGCGGGCAAGACCGAGCGGGACGTGTACGCGGCACTCGGTCTCGACTGGATACCGCCCGAGCTCCGCGAGGCGCGGGGCGAGATCGGCCTCGCGCGCGAGCATCGGCTCCCCGCACTCGTCCAGCTCGCCGACATCCGGGGCGACCTGCAGGTCCACACCAACGCCACCGACGGCCAGGGGACCGTGGACGAGATGGCGCAGGCGGCGCGGCAGCTCGGCTACGAGTACATCGCCATCACCGATCATTCCAAGCGGGTCACGATGGCCCGCGGCTTGGACCCGGCGCGTCTCCGCGAGCAGTGGCAGGCGATCGCGGAGTGGAACGCCGCTGCCCGCGGATTCAGGATTTTAAAGAGCGTCGAGATGGACATCCTGGAGAATGGGGCGCTCGACCTTCCCGACGACGTCCTCGCCGAGGCCGACTACGTGGTAGCGACAATCCACTATGGGATCAATCAGTCGGAGCGAGAGATTACCCGCCGGCTCATTCGCGCCGCCGAGCACCCCTGGGTCGACGCCATCGGTCATCCCACAGGCCGCATGCTCGGGAAGCGCCCGCCCTACCCGCTCGACTTCGACGCCCTGGCGCGGGCGGCGGCGGCGGCAGGCTGCCTCCTCGAGCTCAACGGGCATCCCGAGCGGATGGACCTGTCCGACACCCTCGCGGCGGCCGCCAAGCAGCACGGGGCTCGGTTCGTGGTGTCAACCGACAGTCATCAGCCCACGGCGCTCCCCTTCATGCGCTACGCCGTGGACATCGCGCGGCGCGCGGGACTCGAAGCCACGGACATCCTCAATACGCGACCTCTCGGGGAATTCCAGCGGGGACTGAAGCGGGCGCGCCGCCGTGGCTGAAGAGCACGAGCTGGACGACGGGGGCGAACGTGCGTCGGTGATGCGCCGTCATGCCGTGGGCCGCGAGCGCGGCCACGTGGTACTCCGTGCCATAGCCCTTGTTGCTGGCCCAGGCGTAAGCGGGGTGGCGCGCCGCGAGACGCACCATGAGACGATCGCGGACCGTCTTCGCGATGACGGAGGCCGCCGCGATGCTGTGGCAGTACGCGTCGCCGTCGATGATGGCGTCGTGCGGACAGCCGAGCTCAGGACACGGCAGGCCGTCGACCAGGACGTGCGTGGGGTGGATCGCGAGGTGCGCGAGCGCTCGGCGCATCGCCAGGATCGACGCGCGGCGGATATTCAGCCGATCGATCTCTCGCACGCTCGCGGCGCCGACGCCGACGGCGAGCGCGCGTCGCCGTACGACGCGCTCCAGGCGCGCCCGGCCCGCCGGCGTGAGCAGCTTCGAATCGCGCAGCCCCCGGATCGCGGCCGAGAACGGTGGAAACACAACGGCCGCGGCCACCACTGGACCTGCCAGGGGACCACGGCCCACTTCGTCGACGCCGGCGACCATTCGCCCGCCCTCAGCCCAGAGCGCCCGCTCGCGCTCGAGGGAAGGGCGGGGGAGCCTCACGTGTCCCCCGGCTCCGTCACGACGAGTCCACGCTTCTCGCGGATGCGCGCGGCCTTACCCGCGAGCCGCCGGAGGAAGTAGAGCTTGGCGCGCCGCACCCGCCCCTTGCGGACGAGCGCGATCTCGGCGATGGAAGGACCGTGCAGCGGGAAGATGCGCTCGACGCCCACGCCCGCGGAGATCTTGCGGACCGTGAACGTCTCGTTGATGCCGCCGCCGCGCCGGGCGATGCAGATCCCTTCGAACGCCTGCAGGCGCTCCTTCTCGCCCTCGCGTACGCGCACCATCACGCGCACGGTGTCGCCCGGATCGAAGGCCGGGATATTGGTTTTGAGGCCTTCCCGTTCGATTGCTCTCAGCCGGTCCATACCCTCACCCTCGCTCCGCTGCCAGATGCTTGGCCCATAGGTCCGGGCGTCGCTCGCTCGTGAGCCGTTCGGCCTCGCGCGCGCGCCAAGCCGCGATCTTCACGTGGTCACCACTCAACAATACCGCGGGGACGTCTAGGCCGCGATAGCTCGGCGGCCGCGTGTAACTCGGCGCGGCGAGCAGCCCCTCGTAGTGGGAATCGGTCGCGGCCGATTCGTGATCGCCGAGGGCGCCGGGCAAGAGCCGTACGACCGCGTCGAGAATGCAGAGCGCCGCGGGCTCGCCACCAGAGAGCACGAAGTCGCCCACCGACCGCTCTTCGGCACCGAGCCCATCCGCCACGCGCTGATCCACGTCCTTGTAGTGCCCACAGAGGAGCGTCACCTCGTCGCCCACGGCGAAGCGAACGGCATCGTCGTGGGTGAACGGCCGCCCGCGAGCCGAGAGCAGGACGATCGGCGGACGGGAGCCCAGGGCCTCGACGGCCTCGAAAAACGGCTCCGGCTTGAGCACCATTCCCGCGCCGCCCCCATACGGGGAGTCGTCGACCGTGTGATGCTGGTCGTGCGTATAGTCCCGCAGCTGCACGACCCGATAGCGCACCAAGCCTTGGTCCGCCGCCCGCCCGAGGATGCTGGTGCGCAGCGGCCCGGCAAACACGTCGGGGAACAGCGTGACCACGCTAATCGTGAGCATCGGGTTCGTCCGTGGCCACGAAGTGGTTACGCCATCCCTCGACCACCGCGCGAGCGCTCACCCCCACAAAGCTGAGCAGCCATTCGCGATGGTAAGCCCGGCGGCGCGCCACCACCAGCGGCCCCGCCACCACCTGCCGGTCGGCGTCCACCACGAAGAGACGCGCGTGCGGAGCGAAGACGGCGCCGGGATTCTCGACCAGCGGGATCACCGCGACCTCCCCCTGCTGTCCGTGCGGCTTGCGCAGCCGCCCGACTAGGCGGGTCGTTTGCCCAGCACCCCGGCCTTCTTGAGGAGGGAGCGGACGGTGTCGGTCGGCAGGGCACCCTTCGCCAGCCACGCGTGCACTTGCTCGGCATTGACCTTGATGTCCGCGGGGTTAGCGCGCGGGTTGTAGTGGCCGACCGTCGCCACGAACCGGCCATCGCGCGGCGACTCCTGGTCGGCGACGACGATGCGAAAGTACCCCTGCCCCTTCCGCCCTACGCGCCGCAATCGGATCCGAGTTGCCATACCGTAGCCCTCACGTCCTGTCGATGATGGTGCCCGTCCGCTGACCCGGGGGCCAGAAGGCACTGTCCTGGGTGCGCCGGCCAGTTGCGCGCCGTGCCATCGCGCCGCGCGGGCAAGTGGCGCTGAAAAGCGCGGGGTGCCTCGACCCCGCGGCCATCATCGCCGCCCCCACAGGGCGCGGGGGCTGTAAGCGCAAGGGCCAAAAGCTACTGAGGGGATCTCCCGAAACCAAGTGGCTCTTACTCGACGCGCACGCTGGGCAGATGCGTCCAGCCTGGCCACGTCGCCGGTGCGTCCACGAGACGCACCCCGGGCAGGCGGCCCACCTTCACCCGCGTGATCTCGGACCGTCGGGCCACGGGGGCTCCGGGTCCGTTCGGGCGCCGCAGCGCCCAGGCGCGCCTCAAGCCGCCCGCGAAGCGATCAGCCGCCGCGGGGCTATCCCAGACCGAGTACCAGACGACCGCGTCGGCAGCGGAACGTAGCACCTCATAGCGATCGCCGCCCCATCCCGTCGCGAGCGCGGTCGCCTGGTCCTCATCGCCCAGGTATTGCTCGAGCAACAACCGCGTCTCGAACTCGCCGAGATCGTCCTCGTAGCGGACCGTGTCGGGCGCCGGACCCACGAACACGAGGCGGATCGGTTGGTCGCCCGCCTCGTAGCGATCGGTGTGGAGGATCTGCTCGGTCGAGGTCGGCATCAGCGCCCCGAACGGCTCCTTGCCGGGGTGGGTCCGCTCGAACCATCGGACGAACTCTGCGCCCGCGAGATAGGGAAAGATGAGGCTCTCGCGCAACCACAGCGGGGCGCCCGCGAAAATCGTCATCTGCGCCTGTTGTTGGCCGATGACGTTGCGCTGCTCCCAAAAGTTAGGCAGGCTCTCGACCTTTTGCTCAGGCATGAGCACGAGGATCTGCGCCAGCGTCGCCTGCCCCTCGAGGACGGCCTGCGCCGCGGAGCGGCGGTCGTTCTCTGCCTTCTGCTCGATGAGCGAATCGAGATCGACGTATTGGTGCTGCAGGGCGTGCACGAGCTCGTGAGAGACTACGATGCGCGCCTGTGCCGGGTCGATGTCGGCCGGGATGAACAGCGTGTTGGAGTCGGGGTCGTAGTAGCCGGCGACCTGCTCGGTCAGGAGATCGATCATCGTGCGTCGCAGGTCGACCGAGTCGGGCAGCAGCCCGAAGAGGCGGTAGGCCGCCTGCACGCCCTGGAGCTCGGCCGGGGGCAGATCGTGATCGAACTTGTGGATGACGTAGTCGCGCACTTGTGCCCGCGTGCGCTGGGCAATGACGGGTCGGTGCTTGAACCGGAGCCCCGTGGCGCGCTCGACGGCCGGCATCATCTGGTCGACGGCCTGCTTGAGCTCCGCCGCGCTTTCGATGGCCCGCGCCCGCTCGCTGCATGCCACCACCACCACCGCGGCAAGGGCGGCGACCCCGCTTCTCCTCAGCCCATCCATTGGATCCCCTTCCCCACCGCTGCTGCGACGACGCGCGCCACCTCATGACCGGTCACGACGAGACCCTGGCCTTCGAGCTCGCGCCGCAGCAACTCGTCGAGCTCCGCGCGCCGCTCCGCGAGCGACACGCTCGGGCGCTCGGGCGTCCCAGTCGGGCGCTCCGGCGTGCTCACCGGAGCGCCCGATCCGCGCGGCGCCGGACCGCCGAACAGGCGCTCGATCTCGGCGCCGATCCGCTCGATCATCGGAGCGATCTCGGCCATCAAGTCCTCGCCGGGCTCGGTCGCACCGCCCTCACTCCCTCCCGGCCCGGGCGCGCGAGCGCGGCCCCCGCTCCGGCGGATCATGGCGTCCACCTTGCGACGCTCGCGGATCAGCCGCTCGAGCTCCGGGGAGACGCGGGCGGTCGCCTGCGCGTGCGCGCAGGCCTCATCCAGCACGTCGATCGCCTTGTCGGGGCGCGCGCGATCGGGCACGAACCGGTCCGTCAGCGTGATCGCGGCGGTGAGGGCATCATCTGTGATCGCGACCGCGTGGTGTCGCTCGAGCCGTGGCCGGCGCGCGACCAGCACCTCCCAGGTCTGCACGGCATCGAGCTCGTCGACGGCCACGGGTTGGAAGCGGCGCTCGAGCGCGGGATCGTGCCGGATCCAGCGGTCGTATTCCTCCCCCGTGGTCGCCCCCACCACGCGGATGTCGCCCCGCACGAGCGCTGGCTTGAGCATGTTGGCGGCGTCCATGGCGGCGCCGAGTGCGCTCCCCTGACCGATCAGGTTGTGCAGCTCGTCCACGAAGAGAATCACGTCGGGGTCGGCCGCGAGGGCGCGCACCAAGCGCCGGATGCGCTCCTCATACTGGCCGCGGAAGGCGGTGCCGGCGAGCAGAGCCACGTGATCGAGCGCCACGAGGCGCGCGTCCTTCAAGGCCGGGGGGACGTCGCCTTCCGCCACGCGCTGCGCCAGGCCTTCCACGATCGCCGTCTTGCCGACGCCCGCCTTGCCGATCAGCGCGGGGTTGTTCTTGCTCTGCCGCAGCAGGATATCGACCACTCGCGCGACTTCGGCTTCTCGGCACCGCACTGGCTCGAGATCACCGCGGCGCGCCTGCGCCGTGAGATCCACGCCGAGTCGCTCAAGCACGTCGCCCGAGTCGAACAAGCCACCCAGGGAATCACTCACGCCTCAACCGCCGCGCACGAACTGGAGGTACCACTGGATAATGGCGTCCTGCGCCACAAACGTGACCGCCGCCCCCACCGCGAGGAATACCCCGAACGGCACGAGACGCTTTCCCTTGAGCGAGAGCGGGAGAAACACCACACTGCCGACCAAGGCCCCCAGGAACACCGTGAGCAAGACGCCCTTCCAGCCGACGAACGGCCCGACCATCGCCATCATCTTGATATCACCCCCTCCCATCGCCTCTTCCTTGAAGGCCCAGCGTCCCGCCTGCGCGACGACGAACAGGAGGACAAAGCCGACGGCGGCCCCGGTGAGCGCGCGGAGGAACCCCGCGACCCCACCCTCGAGCGCGAGGGCGAGTCCGAGCACGAGCCCTCCCCACGTGTATTCGTCGGGGATCAAGTAGTGCCGCGCATCGGTGATGGCGATGCCGAGGAGCAGCGTACCGAGGAGGCCGCCGGCGAGCGCGCGAAGGGTCGCGCCGTAGCCCGCGACCGCCCCGATCCACAGGAGCGCCACCGCCGCCTCGACCAGGGGGTACTGCGCCGAAATCGGTGCGCCGCAGTGGCGGCACCGCCCGCCGAGCAGGAGCCACGAGACCACTGGCACGTTGTCGTACCAGGCGATCCGATGGCGGCATGCGGGACAGGAGGACGGGGGCCGTAGGAGGGACGCGCCGTGCGGCAGGCGCAGGATGCAGACGTTGAGAAAGCTGCCGAGGCACAGGCCGATGAGTCCCGCGCCCAGCAGCGCGAGGCCATCAGCGGCCACGCAACACCTCGTAGAGGAGAATTCCGGCGGCCACGGCGACGTTCAGCGACTCGGCCCCTTGCGCGAGGGGGATCGCGACGCGGCGCGTCGCGACCGCGTTCAGGTGCGGGCGGATGCCCGCGCCCTCGTTCCCCACGATGACGCCAATCGGTCCGCCGTCGGCCCGTGCGCCTTCCCCCTTGGCTTTGCCCGCCGGGGCGAGCGCGCGCGCGAGGGGCGTGCCGTCGGCCGCTGAGGCCCACAGCGTCAGCGTGTGCTTTCGCGCCCAGGCGATGAAGGCGGGGTCGTCGAGCACGGCGACCGGATGCCGGAACGTCGCCCCCATCGCCGCGCGCAGCGCCTTCGGGCTCACGACATCGGCGCTGCCCCGCAACACGACGGTGCCCGCGGCACCGAGGGCGTGAGCGGTCCGGATCAGCGTGCCTACGTTCCCCGGATCTTGCACGCCGTCGATCACCAGCACGACACCGCGGGGGCCCACCGGCAGCTCGTCGGCCGTCCACCGGCGGGGCTCGACCACCGCCACGATCCCCTGCGGCGACTCCGTGTCGGCCAGCTGCTCGAGCGTGCGCGCCGAGACCTCCTCGACGGGCACCGCGTGCCGTTCGAGCTCGGCGCGCAGGGCGCTCCCGCGCGCACTGCGCTCGAGATCGGGGGCGACGAGCGCCCCCCGGAATTTGAGGCCCGCGTTCACCGCTTCCTCGACCAGCCGCACGCCCTCCACCAGCGCGAGACCGCGGCGACCACGCGCCTTGCGGCGTTGGAGATCGCGTAGGGTCGCCTGCAGATTAGTAGCTATGAGGACTCCCTCCCGCCGGCGGCGGGCACGCGCACAGTGACAGTGTTCGCTCGGACTGCTCTAAACGTCGCCGGCTCCCGGGCGTTTGCCAAGCGCGCGCGCCGCCCGTGAAGGTCGCCCTCACGATTGCCGGGTCCGATTCGGGGGGGGGCGCCGGGATCCAGGCCGACCTGAAGACGTTCCACCAGTTTGGCGTCTTCGGAACGAGCGTCGTCACCGCTGTGACCGCTCAGGACACGCGGGGCGTGCTCGCGTGGGAGGCCGTTCCCGTGGACCTGGTCGCGCGCCAGCTCGACGCCGTCGCGGCGGATCTCGGCCCGCGGGGGGTGAAGAGTGGGATGCTCGCTTCCGCGGAGACCCTCGAGGCGGTGGCCGCCGGGATCGCGCGACACCGGCTGCCGAACTACGTGCTCGACCCTGTCATGGTCGCCACGTCAGGCGAGCGCCTGCTGCCCAAGGAGGCGGTCCACCTTCTCGTCCGGCGTCTCGTCCCCCTCGCGACCCTGGTGACCCCGAATCTTGACGAGGCCGCCACCCTCACGGGGGACGAGGTCCGCAATCCGGGGGAGATGGCGCGCGCCGCCATGGCGCTCGTCAAGCTCGGCGCGCACGCCGCCCTCGTGACCGGTGGGCACCTCGAGGGCGCGGAGATCGTCGACGTGCTCGTGGCTCCCGGGGTGACGCGACACTTCACGCACCCGCGCCTCGACACGACCGCCACGCACGGCACGGGATGCACGCTGTCAGCGGCCGTGGCGGCCGGCCTGGCGCAGGGACGCCCGCTCGCTCAAGCAGTCGCGGACGCGGTCGACTTCGTGCAGCGAGCGATCGCCGCGGCACCAGGGCTCGGCGCGGGGCGCGGGCCCCTCAACCACTTCGTGCCGGCCCCGCCACGGCCGCCGACGGAGGGGCTGTAGGTCCCCGAGCTCGGCGCGCGCGGCGCGACCCTACGCCGTCCGCTCGGCGAGGCGAGCGAGCACCCCTTCGATGATGGCACCGAGCTGGGGGGACACGCGCCCGCCCACCGCCAGGACGTCGTCGTGCGAGAGCTTCTCCCCCGACAACCCGGCCGCGAGGTTCGTGATCATCGAGAATCCGAGGGCTCGCATGCCGCGCGCGCGCGCCGCGATGACCTCGGGCACGGTCGACATCCCCACCGCATCCGCGCCCAGGCGCTCGAGCATCCGGATTTCGGCCGGGGTCTCGTAGGAGGGCCCGAGCAGGCCCGCGTAGATCCCTTCCTCGAGCGAGAGCTTCGCTGCGCGGGCGACTTCGCGGGCAAGCGCCCGGAGGCCCGCATCGTAGGGGTCGCTCATGTCGGGGAACCGCTCGTCTCCAAGCTCGACCGGTCCCAGGAGCGGATTGCGCGACATCCAATTGATGTGATCGGCGATCAGCATCAGCGAGCCCGGCTGGAAGGACCGCCGCAGCCCACCGGCCGCGTTGGTGACGATGAGCGTGCGCGCGCCCAGTTCGTGGAACGTCCGGACCGGGAGCGCCGCGACAGCTGGCGCGTGCCCTTCGTAGAGGTGAAACCGCCCGCGTTGGAGGAGCACCGGGACTCCGGCAAGAATCCCTGCCAGGAGCTCCGGCACATGCCCGCCGACGCCCGGCGTGGGAAAACCCGGGACGTCCTGATACGGGATGCGCCGCGGCTCCCGGACCCGGTCGGCGAGCGCGCCTAGCCCCGTCCCGAGCACGATCGCGACGCTCGGACTGAAGTCGCCGAGCCGGCGGCGTACGGCCGCCGCAGCCGCCGCCACGGCATCCCGCCCGCCGCCCCGCTGCTCGATCGCGATCATGCGCCGCTCTCCAATTCGCTTTGCACCCGGGCAGCGAGCGCGACCCGCTCGAACTCCGGAAGGAAGGCGCTCTCGCAGGCATTCAGCA
>Ga0307477_10003346_pt1 | contig 11951 bp, 8 predicted proteins | sample atmos_gasesECM2C_FD_203316 | JGI IMG/M metagenome (GOLD analysis project Ga0307477, IMG submission 203316) | Hardwood forest soil microbial communities from Morgan-Monroe State Forest, Indiana, United States - atmos_gasesECM2C_515 | ecosystem: Environmental > Terrestrial > Soil > Temperate...
CCCGGTGGCGCACAAGGACCGCCTCGCGTCCCAGGTCTCGATCGGTGTGTCGATCGAGGTGCCCGAGGGGTCGCACCTCGTCCTGTACCCGGACGTGTACCGCGAGGTGAATCACTTCCTCACGGCCGAGCTGCGCGAGAGCCTGGCTCCCGACGAGCGCCCCGACGTCATCCTCGACGACGCGCCCGCGGTCGAGATCTTCGACCGCCCGGGCGATGTGGTCTTGTTCCCGGGATCGGCGGTGTGGCACTTGCGGCGCAACTCGGCCGACACCGTGAACCTCTACCTCAAGTGCAACGACTTCGATTGCGACCCGTTGGGCGAGGACCCCTCGACCGAGCAACGCTGGCGTGCCACCGCGCAACGCCTCGCCGCCTCCTCGGGCGCGGGTGCGCTCGTCGGAGCCGCGCCGGTCCTGTCTCGCCGGCTCGAGTGGGTGGGCGCCCACGTGGGACGCGACGGGGTGACGCGTTCGCTCGCCAAGCTTTGGGACCGCCCGCCGACGCTCGTCTCGGACGCCGAGATGGCGGTCCTCGAGCGGCTGGGAGCCCGTCGCTCTCCTGACGCTCGACACGCCAACGGCGAGGCGAAGAAGCGGGTCCCGGTCGACGACGTGGTCATCGGCCTGGCCCGTCGCGAGCTGATCGACCTGGTCGGCTCGGCCGAGAACGCCGATCTCGGCGCCCAGCGCACCGACGAGCACGTCGGGGCGCGTACCGCGGTCTAAGAGGATTCTTTCGCCCCACGCAGCAAGCTCGGCCCCCTCACCACCACCCTCGGGCATCCCTCGGCCGCGCGCCGCCCTTCCGTCGCCGGTTTCCACTCCGTTCGGATCGGGCTGCCGACGTGCACCACGCCGGCGGCAGGTCTCGGATCGTCCTTCTCGCCCGGTGCCGGTCGCATGTCGATCGCCGATCAAGGATGACGAGCGGGTAACGGTTTCCCTTCGATCGCGTCTCGGTTCGTCGAGACGTTCCCGTGTTTGGTCCGGAGTTGGCCGGCAGTAGTCCAGGTGTTGACGTTGAACCCGGACCATCCCACTGAGGGTGAACTGCTCTCACGAGCAGTGACCGGCAGGGCGGGTGGAGCACATGCGACGTATTTCCATGATCGTCGTCGCCGTCGTTCTCGGCGGCGGCGTCTGTGTCTTTGGGTCGGGGGCGGCCCGAGCCTCGGGACACGCCCCGTCCCCACCGCCGCCCCACGGCACCGTGCTGGCATCGTTGAGCGATCCGGGCGGGACGGCCGGGGACTCCTTCGGCAACTCGGTGGCGGTCGACGGGACGACGGCCGTGGTCGGCGCGTACGCCACGAATTTCCAGCAAGGAGCGGTGTACATCTACGCAAAGGGCGCGTCCGCGTGGCCCACAAGCCCCACGGTCACGTTGCATGATCCCAACGTGTCCACCGGCGACCTGTTCGGCAACTCGGTCGCGATCGACGGCACGACCATCGTCGTGGGCTCCGACGGCTACAACGCCGGAGAGGGACTTGTGTACGTCTACGTGAAGGGTTCCAACGGTTGGCCCAAGAAGCCGACGCTGACCCTGCACGACCCGGGCAACACCCAATTCGACTTCTTCGGCTCCTCCGTGGCGACCGCCGAGGGGAGGAACATCGTCGTGGGTTCGGCCGCCGCGTACCCCGGGGCCGGATCGGCCTACATCTACACCAAGGGCACAACGGGCTGGCCGAAGAAGCCGACTGCGACCCTCGCCGACCCGGCCGCGACCGCGGGCGATTCCTTCGGGGGGGCGGTCGCCGTGTCGGCCACCACCGCGGTGGTGGGCGCCTACAACGGCGATGCCGCTTACGTCTACGTGAAGGGCTCCTCGGGCTGGCCGACCAGTTCGACCACTTCCCTGGCCGACCCGGGGGGGCAGTCCTATGACTTCTTCGGCTTCTCGGTGGCGATCGACGAGAGCTCCACCATCGTGGTCGGCGCCAACTCCACCAACACGGTCGGCGCGGCCTACATCTACTCGAGAGGCACCTCCGGGTGGCCCTCCACGCCGACCACCACCCTCGCCGACCCACCGCAAACCACCAACGACGACTTCGGCTACGCCGTGGCCGTCGACGGGTCGAACCTTGTCGTGGGATCCGATGGTCCCCCGTCGTTCTTCGGTATCGACCAGATGGACGGCGCGGTCTACTACTTCACGAAGGGTCCCGGCGGCTGGTCGACCACACCGACCACCACCGTGGCCGACCCCCAGGCGATGCCCGGCGACCGCTTCGGCACCGCCGTCTCGGTCGAGACGGGCGCCGTCGTCGTCGGCGCCTTCGGCACCTTCTCGAGCCAGATTGGCGGGATCGGGGCCGCCTACGTCCTGGCGCCCTAGAACACCTTCGATCAGGAGTGTCGGCGATCAACGCGCTCCGATCAAGGGACGGATCACGCAATCGAGGCGCCGGTAAGAGACGCACGTAGCCTCATTCGTTGTGCGCGAGTTGCGGGCGGGCTCCGGATAGCGTCGGCGGCCATGGCCATCCGAGAAAAACTCAAGACGAACGCCGCGCACCTCCTGCAGCCGGGTGAGCAGATTCAGGCCGTGATCCCGGCCTAGACAGTCAGTCAGTACTTCGCCCTCATTTCTTAATGGATCATCATCCTCAGTAACGCTTACCGAGTCATCGTTGTCACCGATCGGCGAATTCTTCTGTGTCGCAGTGGCCGATACCGCATCTCTCCGGTGAAGGAGGTGGTGCTCGAGGTGCCGAGGCAGACCGTGATCGGCCCAGCCCATGGCCTGTGGTATCGGAGCGATTCTCTGGGTGAGCGCCTCTACATCGGCCGGAGGTTCCACAAAGATGTCGCGGCAGCCGATGCGGCAATTGGGGCGAGTGCACCGAGTGGAGAACCGCGCCGGTAAGAGGCGCCCAACTCAGCTCGGCTACAGCGCGCACGTTGCAGTGCGGGGGCGATCAACAACGGAGGGACAGGTGACCGAGGACCGATCCGGAGCCGGCGACCTCGCTGGCCGAGTCACACGCGCATTGGAACACGCCGACTTCGAGGCCATGCGCGATCTCTTGGACCCCGACGCGCGCTGGGGTCACCACGACGACCCCGACGGCGGCTGCCGGAACCGCGACGAAGTCCTCGCCTGGTACGGGGAACGGAGTCGATCGGGCGTGAGCGCCCGGGTGACGGAGGTGGTCGCCCACGGCGACTACCTGCTCGTCGGGCTGGCGGTAACCGGGACGTGGGCCGCCCTCGAAGCGGATGGTGAGGCTCGCCGCTGGCAGGTGATGTCGGTCGACAACGGCAAGATCGTCGACATCCGCGGTTTCGACGACCGCGCCGAGGCGGCGGCGCGCATCGGCTTGCCGACCGAACCGGCCTGACACTCGGTGGGTGGGCGGCCCGCTCCGTGATCAGGCCGCGGGACCGGGCCGCGCCTCGGCCAGGATCTTCTCCAACACGAGCCTCGCCACGGGCGTCACCCGGTCGCGATCACGCACCAGGTAGTGGTGCTGGAGTCCGGGCGTGCCGTTCACCTCGAGCACCACACTGCCTCCGTCCTGCAGAGCCACGGCCGGGTCCGGCGTGACCACGTCGACTCCGGCGAAGCGCAACCGGGCCAGGTGCGCAGCACGGCGCGCCGCGTCGACGAGCGCGGGTGCGAGAGCGCCTTCGGTGGTGTTGTCGGCGGCGGCGTTGTCCCCGACGTTGCCCTTCACCACCACGACCGCCCCGTCGTCGGGCACCGACCGCACCGTGAGCCCCTGTCTCCGCAGCGCGAGCTCGCAGTCGAGGTCCACCTTGACGGCGCGCCCGACCTCGTCCGGCCCGGCCTCGAGGCGGCGGCGGTTCTCAGCCTCGACGAGCGCCGCCACGGTGGAGCGCCCGTCGCCCCGCACCGTCGGCAGGCTCCGGTGCACGGCGTCGAGCAGCACCCCGTCGAGGAACAGGAGGCGGTACTCCTCCCCGTCGGCCTGGCGCTCGACCACGATGCGGTCGTTCCACACCGCCGCCCACAGCCACGCCCGCACGAGGTCGTCGGTCGTCTCCACCCCGCACGTCACGCCGTACCCGCCGCCGGTGTCGCTGGCGGGCTTCACCACCCAACGACCCCCCTCCGCCGCGATGCGCTCGGCCGCCCGCCGCCAGTCCGACCTCTGTGCTTCGACGTGAGCAGGCACGGGGACGCCGTGGCCCTGGAGGATGCGATGCATGACGGTCTTGTCGAGGGCGAGGGCGATCGACGCGGGATGGTCGATCATGGTCGTGTTCCGGCGCACCAGGGTCTCGGTCTCCCCCTGCCGGATCACCATGAACCCCTCGCCCAGGTCCTCGATCTTGGCCCCGAGTGCGCCGGCCGCGTCGCACCAGATGCGTCGGTACGCCTCGGCGTCGTTTCGCTTCAGCCCGGGCTCCAGCCCCACCTCGGCGGCGCGCCGGCGCGCCGCGGCGCGCCAGCCGTGGGGGCGACGCCGCTCGAGCCGGTGGGCCACGCCCAGTCCCGGCCCCGGGGCCCGGGCCACGAGGGCGAGCGCCCGCGTGATCGACGACGGGCGCCCCGAGCGCTTACTCACCTGCCGGGGGTGGTGGTCTCGACCGGGTCGTGGCCGGCCGGCGCTCCGTCGTCCTGCCGCACGCCGGTCACCGCGGCGTCACCACCGCGACGACCCCCCGGACGCCGGCGCAGCCAACCCCTCGCCCCTACGAGCGAGGGCACCGGGTCGCGCCACTGGAACGTCGGGAAGTGCTGGACGTGCGCCAGGCTCCGCACCCACTGGGCCGTGGTGAGCTGCCCCGCGGCGCGGTAGGCGCGCAGGGCGCGCAGGTCGTCGAGCGGGAACCACATGTGCAGGCCGTCACGAAACGCGTCCACGTCCGGCAGGGCGCGTCCCACCACCCGGTTGTACGCCACGAGCCCGAAGTCGATGCCCGCCCGGCGGGCGAGCTCGTTCGCCATGGTGAAGCGGGGGTTGCACTCGATCAGCTTGAGCTCGCCGTCGCGCTCGTCCCGCTTGAACTCCACGTTGCCGAGGCCCCGCAGACCCATGCCCTGAAAGAGCCTGAGCCCGACCTCGGCCACGTCCGGCTGCCACTCGGTCACGTGGTACGTCCCCAGCCCGAACGCGATCGGGTACTGGCGTGTCTTGCGCTTGGTGAAGTGCAACAACGGCTCACCGTGCTCGTCCAGGTAGCTGTAGTACGAGCAGAAGCGGCTGTCGTCGCCCGGAATGATCTCGGTGATGAGCGCGCCCACGCCGGCCGAGAACAGGACCTCGAGCGCGGCGTCGAATTCCGATTCGTCCCGGACCACGGTGCCCTTCGGCGTCTCGATGCCCGGAACGCGCCGGACGAGGGCGTCCGAGCGCGTGGGCTTGACGGCGAACGGATAGGCGAGGCCGCCGCCGAGGAGGCCGGATGCGTCGTCGCGCGTGTGCGCCGTGAACGTGCGGGGCGACACCACCCCCAGCGCGGCGGCGCGCTCGTACGTGCGCTGCTTGTCGAGCATGGCGAGGAGCACCTCGTCGGCGGCCTCGATGCACCGGTGACCGGCCGCCCCCAGGCGGTCCCGGTGGCGGGCCACCAGCTCGACACCCTCGTCCGAACAGGGCAGGACCACCGCGGCCTCGTCGCGCTCGAGCCACTGGAGCCACTGGGCCTTGACGCCCGTGCCGGCGTCGGCCTCGAAGTGGACGTAACGCCGGCAGTACCGGGACCGACGGGCCAGGCAGTCGGTCACGCCGTCGCTCAAGATGGTCACCGGGATCCCGGCGCGGCCGAGCGAACGAGCCACGCTCAATGCCGTGACGGCGCCGCCGAGGAGCACGGCAGGAGGGGCGTTGTCGGGCAGAGCCACCGCGTCGACCCCGGCTATGCGGACGAGCCGTCGGCCGGTGCGCTGCGTCGTGCCACCGGGGTGGTCTGGGCGTGCTGGCCGTGCCGGAAGATGCGCAGGTACGCCGCCAGGCGCGCCCGGTCGCCCGCGGTGGCGCCGGTGGCGAAGTACACGCCGAGGTAGACGAGGCTTCCGGCAACCGCCGTGCCAAAGAGTCCGGCGATCGAGCCCTCGGCCACCTCGAGGAGGGCGACGAGCACCCCGGCCCCGGCCGCGGCGGGCAGGAGATGGGGAACCACCGACTTGCGCAGGAGCGTGAACACCCCGATCCCCACGGCCCGGCACCCGATGACGAGTCCCACCGGCAGGCGGAACAGCACCACGCCGGCCAAGGTGCCGAACGCGGCACCGACCGGGCCGATGACGAGCACGAGGATGACCGACGAGATCAGGTTGATGACGACCTCACCGGCGCGCACCAGGGTCAGGGCACGCAAATCCCCGGCGCCCGTCATGATGTTGCCGAGCACCCGGAACGGCGACCCGAGCGCCAAGGCGATGGCGAGCACCACGAGCACCCGGGCGGAGGTGGCGTACCCGGGCCCGACCCAGGCGTGGATCCCGGGCGCGGCGAGCACCACGAACACGAGCGCAGCCAGTGTGCCGCCCAGCATGGTGACGCGGGTGCCGTCCACGGCGATGTCAGCCAGCGCTCCGGACGAGACGTTGCGCGCCGTGTCCGACGCGTGCGGGAAGAACACCTGGGCGAGCGAGTCCAACGCCTGCATCGCCGCTTTGGCCAGCCTCGACCCCACCGCGTACACGGCTGCGACGCGCACCCCGGCGACGATGCCCACGATGAGCACGTCGCACAGGGTGTTGTAGATGGCCGTGAGCACCCCAAGCGAGAGGAACCACCCCGACATGCGCACCGCCCGCCGGAGCTGGGTCCGGTCGACGAGGCTCCGCCTCAACCGCGTCCCCGGCTGAATGTGGGCCACCATGCCGTAGCGCACGCCGTGCATCGCGACCGAGATGACCGTGGTGGCGATGGCGAGGGGGACGATGCTGCCGCCCAGCACGACGATGACGATGCTCACCGCGGTCGTGAGGGCGATGAGCAACGCATTGGAGATGGAGAGGAGGTCGAAGCGCTGGTGCCCGAGCAGCGCACCCCCGAAGGTGTCGCACGGCAGCGCGACGGCCACGCTGATGGCGAGCACGGCGACGGCCAGGATCACCTGGGCGCGCAACCCATGGTCCACGTGCACGATGGTGGGGAAGAAGAAGGCGATGATGACGCCGGCGACGAGCGCCAGTGCACCCAAGGGGATGAGCACGAAGAACGTCGTGTTCAGGGTGCGCAGGGCGGCCTGGGGTCGGTGCCCGGCGTCCTCGGCCACGAGCCGGGTGGTGGCGCCGCCGAACGCGGCCCCGAACAGCTGGAGGTACGTCACGACGCTGCTCGCCAGGATCCACACCCCGAACAGCGAGCGCCCCAGGTGGTGCAGCAACAACGGGGTGATCACCAACGCGGCGATGGCGGTGACCACCTGGGCGCCGTAGTTCATGACGACGTTTCGTCCGAAGCGCCGGGGCAGCGCGCTGGACGGGGCGGTGCCCGACGACCGAGCGCCGTCGCCGTCGCTCTCCGGGAGCGGGATCGTGCCCTCGGGCACCGAATCGACAGGAGGGGCCGCTCCGGTGAGATCGGAACCGACTCCGGTCGCGGTCGGGGGCTCCGGAGCAACGGCGGCATCGAACGCACCGTCCGTACCGACCCGACGCGCCCACGCCATCTCTTGATCCGCCGGGGGCGCGTGATCGCCCGGCCGTCGCACGCTCGTCATGACTGCACCGGGGGCTGCCGACCAGGTTGCACGACATGCCGGGCCACTAAAGTCGTCGGGAGATGCCGGAGGACCACCTGGAAGCGGGTCACGTCCCCCGGGCGACTCGGACCCTTCGTTTGGCGTGTTACCTGGACGCGCCGCGACGCGGCGGGTCGTCCACCGCCCTGGCGACCCTCCTCGCCGCTCTCGACCAGAGCATCGAGGTGACGGTCGTGGGCAGCTCGAGCGACGTCGTCGAGCAGGTGGCCGCGGCCCGGCCGGGCACGGCGAGGCGCGTGCTGTCGGCGGTGCGCAACAAGACCGACATCGGATCTATGGCCGAGATCGTGCGCACCGTCCGCCAGCTCCACCCGGACGTGCTGCACGCCAACCTCGACAGCCAATGGAGCGCGCAGTACGGCTTGCTCGCCGCGGTGCTCACCCGCACGCCGGTCGTCGCCGTGGTGCACAGCGTGTGGCCCCAGCCGCATCGGGTGCAGCGCATGCTCATCCGTCGGTTGGCGCGCCGCGTCAACGTCTACGTCGGCGTGTCGGGCTACACGGCGCGCTCGACCGAGGCGCTCCTCGGCTTGGCCGACGGCTCGGTGCGCGTTATCTACAACGGCGTGCCCGATCCACCGAGCACGCTCGCCCCCCCGTCCGGCGACGGCCTCGTGGTGGGCGCGGTCGGGCGCCTGTCGCCCGAAAAGGGGTACCACGTGCTGTTGGAGGCGATGCGCGACGTCCCCGACGGCCGGCTCGTGCTCGTGGGCGACGGGCCCCAGCGAGCCGAGCTCGAGGCGCTCGCCCGGGACCTCGGCCTCGAGAAGCGCGTCACCTTCGCGGGATGGGTCGACCCGCCGTGGGCGGCCCGGTGGGCGTTCGACGTGCTCGTCCTGCCCTCGTTCAGCGAGGGGTTCGGGTTGGTGGTCGTGGAGGCCATGCTGGCGAACGTGCCCGTCGTCGCCACCGCGGTGGGGGCCATTCCCGAGATCGTGGCCGAGGGCGAGACGGGCCTGCTCGTCGCGCCGGGTGACCCCGCCGCGTTGGCTCAGGGGATCAAGCACGTGCTCGGGGACGCGACGCTTCGGGCTGACTTCGCCCGGCGCGCCCGCGCCAACGCGTCGGAGCGGTTCACCACGGCGAAGATGGCCGCCGAATTCGAGAAGCTCTACGCCGAGCTCTCGGCTCAACGCTGCCAGTAGCCGGAACGTCCCCGCTTCTCGGGTGGCTCCGCCTCACGCGACGGTCCCGCCTCGGGGGCGGGCGGGCGGAGCACCTTCGGACCGGAGCTGCGCAAGGAGTCGGGGCGCTCCTCGCCCACCCGGCGTCCGTTGTCCCGGGACGGCCGGCGCGTGGGAAGGGCCGTGGGGGCCGAGGGCGCAGGCGCCTCGGGCCGCCGGAAATGCCCGTACCCGTAAGCGCCGTCGCGCCGCTGACGGTTGAAGCGAACGCGGTTCAGCACCACCCCGACGTTGACACTCGTCGTGTCGAGGCGAAGAAGGCACTGCTGAAGACGCTCGGGGTTGAACCGCCGCGCGTCCACCACCACGATCACGAGGTCCACCATGGCGGCGATCAGCACCGTCTCCGCCACCGCGATGAGCGGGGGGCAGTCGATGACGGTGGTCTCGTGGCGCTCGCGCAGCTGGTCGATCAAGAGCGGCAGGTGGGCGGAGACGATGTCCGACGGGTGGCGGTCGATGATGCCCGCCGGGATGACGTCGAGGTACGGGTTGGGCGTGCGCGACGCGTGCGACAAGGCGTCCTCGGTCCGGCGGCTCGTGACCCCGGGGCCGAAGGGCACGCCCATCTGGGTGTGCAGCGACGGCTTGCGCAGGTCGCAGTCGATGGCGGTGACGTGGCGGTCCTGGGCGGCGAGGGCCCAGGCGATGTTGGTCGCCACCGAGGTCTTTCCCTCGCCCGGGTCGCACGACGTCACCGCGATGGTGGCCGACGCCCCGGTGGGCAGGCTGATGAGCAGGTTGCTGCGCAGCTCCTGGAACGCCTCCATGGCGAGCGGCTCACCGTGTCGGACGAACAGCTCGGCCGGCTTGAGGCCGCTCACGCCCACGCGGGGGATCTCACCCAGGACGGTGGCGCCGATGCGCTCTTTCACCTCGGTCACCCGGCTGAGCCGGCGCCGGATCCCTGCGGCCCAGATGGCGGCGAAGATGCCGAGGATGATCCCGAACCCGCCCGCGGCGAGCAGGATCGGCAGGCGGGGGTTGGACGGTGACGTGGGCGGCACGGCCTGGGACAGCTGCGTCAGCGTGTACTGGGCGTTGGGCGGCTGGATGCCGCTCACACGCGCCGCCACGGCGTTGGCCATGTCAGCCGCGGCTCGGGGGTTCTTGCAGGTGGCGTTGAGGGTGAGCACGTCGGTGGCCACGTCGGCCGTCGCCGCCACCGAGCAGCTCGCGGCGCGGTCCGCCGACGAAAGGCCGGCGCGCGCCGAGGACAGCGTGGAGGCGTCGGTCGACTCGATGGCGAGCTGGGGCACGATCACGGCGATGACTCCGACCGCCCCCGGCGCGTTCTGGGAGTTGGCGAGTGGCTGGACCAGGATCAAGGTGGTCGCCTTGTACTGCTTGGCGGGCAAGAAGGCCCCCGCCCCGCCGGCCACGAGGCACAGCGCGAATACCGCCAGCGCCACGATGAAGTTGTGGCGCACGTCTCTGACGACCTGTCGGATCTCCATGTCGTCACACCACCTCGAGGTCCCGGTCGGCCCGGTAGTAGGTCCGCATGGTCATCAGGTTCCCACCTCCAGAGGTCACCGCGCTGCGCAGCATCCCCAGCGTCAGCCCCAGCACGGTTGCTAGCCGGTAGTTCTCGAAGATCGACTCGACCTGTCCCTTGGCGATCAGGCCCACGACGGCCGCCACGAGCCCGAGCGCCAGGACGGCCACCATGGCGTCGGGATGGACCCGCCACACCGTCAGCCCGTTGGAGAGCGACACGAGCAGCGCCACCAGGAACAGCACCACCCCGATCAACCCCGTCCGCAGCCACAGGTCGAGACCGATGTTCTCGGTGAGATCGGTCACGACATATTGGTTCGGCCCCGGCTCGTAGTAACTGTACGTCTTGCCCAGGCCCTGGCCGATGATCGGGTCCTGCTTGGCCAGGTCGTAGGCCACGCCCCACTTGTTGATGCGGCTCTGGGCCGACTCGGTCTTGGCCCGGGACCCGAGGGTGGACCCGAGCTGCGCGGAGATCTTCGCGATGACCGGAGACTGGGTGATGGGCCGCTCGGCGGTCACGGCCGGGACGACGGCCAGGCCGAGCACGACCCCCACGATGGCCAAGGTCGCCACGAGCACCTCGCCCGAGCGCACCCGGAGGCGCCGGCGCGCCGTCGTGCCGAAGGCGGCCAGGACCACCACGACGACCGCCGCCCCCAGGGTGAGCAGCACGGCGCGCTGGTAGGCGAAGAACGCGCTGAGGAGCAACGGGACCGTGGCGAGCAGGTTGAGCCCGCTGCGGCGCTCCTTGGCCAGCTCGAGCAGCAGGCCGATGATGCCGATCACGACGAAGATGGTGGCCGCGTCCGTGCCGAGCGCGCCGAAGCCCTTCAAGGGGATGAGCGGCAGGTGCGCGTTGAAGGTCTTCTTGCCCAGCTTGAGCACGAGCAGCACGGTGGCCGACAGCGCCGACCACCGCAGCAGCCGCTGCAGGCCGGGCCCGTCCAGGAAGCGGCGGATGGGCACGCCCGACGCCAGGGCGTAGCCGCCGAAGACGTAGATGATCGCCTTCGCCTCGTAGGGGAGCTTGACCGTGCTGTTGTGATTGACGAGGCCCTCGACCAACTCGACCGTGAGCCAGGCCGCGACCGCCGTCCACAACAGGGCGGGCACGCCGATGCGCTTGGGGCTTCCCCGGACGATCAGGCGGGCGAGGAGCGCCACGGTGATGATGACCTCGGGCAGGCGGAACTGGAACGAGCCGCTCCCGGGGTGGAACAAGCCGCGCGGGGCGAGGGTCTCGTTCTCGTACAGGCTCGACTCCACCATGAGCAGGCCGAAGAGGAGGAACACCACCCAGTGCTCGCGCCCGGCGCGCTCCCACCGGTAGAAGACGTACAGGAGGATGGCGGCGGCCGCGGCCGCGGCCACGAGAAGGAGCAGCTTGCTCATCGGTCGGCGGTCGCTCTCATCGCGACACGGCATCGACGAGCGGCGCAAGGGCCACGTCCCACGTGTGGCCGGCGGTGACGGCCTCGTGCCCGACGCGCCCCAGTTCGGCCGTGCCCAACGCGTCGGACAGACTCGCGCTCACCGCATCGGCCATCTGGGCGGCGTCGTCGGCCACCACG
>Ga0307477_10003347_pt1 | contig 11947 bp, 10 predicted proteins | sample atmos_gasesECM2C_FD_203316 | JGI IMG/M metagenome (GOLD analysis project Ga0307477, IMG submission 203316) | Hardwood forest soil microbial communities from Morgan-Monroe State Forest, Indiana, United States - atmos_gasesECM2C_515 | ecosystem: Environmental > Terrestrial > Soil > Temperate...
CGGAGCCGCCGCGCAGGAAGTCGCTCAGGTAGGGGCCGATCAACGGCCCCGTGCCGTTGATGTTGACGCCCACGATCGTCGCCCAGTAGGCGCGCTGGTCGAAGGGCAGCAGGTAGCCGGTGAACGCCATCACCAGTGTCAGGATCAGCAGCACCACGCCGATCACCCAGTTGAGCTCGCGCGGGTACTTGTAGGCGCCGAAGAAGAAGGTGCGCCCCATGTGCAGGAAGACGAGAACCACCATTACCGTGGAGCCCCACTTGTGCATCCCGCGCACGAATTGGCCGAGGAAGACTTCGTTGGTGACGTGGCGGATCGATTCGTAGGCGCCCCCGGAGGCATCGGGCCTGTAGAACATCGCCAGGAAGACGCCGGTGACGGCCTGGTTGAGGAAGGCGAACATCGTCGCCGAGCCGAGCGTGTAGAACCAGTTGGTCCCCTTCGGGACCTTGCGGAACATCATCCAGCGCGCCGCGCCGCTGAGCGACGTGCGCTCGTCGACCCAGTCGACTACGCTCGAGCCTCCTTCCTTGGCGTGGTCGACCGGAGTGGCCGTGCCGTTAGCGTCGGCCGGCCGCGGCGGCGGCGCCTTCAGCGCCGAGGGGATCGGCGGGGCGGGAAGCTTCGGTCGACTGGCCACGGCGCCCCGCCTACTTCCTCATCGACGGCCGGGACGGATAGGCGAACTGGCCGATGCCGTCGATCGGCTCGCCGGGATCGCGTGGGGAGAAGCGTTCGAGCTCCGAGTTGACGCTGTAGCGCGGGCCGATCTGCACCAGACCGCCCACCACGCGCGTGTAGAAGCGGTCGAGCGGCCGCACCGGCGGCCCGCCGACGCGGCGTCCGAGCAGGTCGTAGACGCCACCGTGACAGGGGCAGATGAAGCGCTCGGCGGCATCGACCCAGCGCACCGGGCAGCCGAGGTGCGCGCAGCGCGAGGTGATCGCGATGAACTGCGTGTGCAGATCGGGCTTGTCGGTGTCGATCGACGGGTTGCGCTTGCGCACGTACACGGTCGCCTTTCCGGCCTCGCCGATTCCCGGCGTCAGGGTTATCACAGTCGGGATGTAGTTGTTGTCCGGGAACATGCCGGTCGGCCCGACGCTCTCCCAGGTGTGCGGCGCCTCCTTGAAGATCGGCCCGATCGCGAAGCCGAGCGCGGGCAGCGCAAACGAGGCCGCGGCGATGGCGCCGGCGCCGTGGGCCGTGCCGGTCATGAACCGCCGGCGGGTGACCGTCTCGCCCTCGAAGGCGCCTGGGATGTTGCGATCCTGCGTGTAGCGCGAGGGGTGTCGGGCGTGCTTGGACATCGGGGCGAACAATATCGCCTGAGCGCCCCCCTGGTCGCCGAGTTAGGCGTCCTGTGCGCCCTCGCCAGCCGACCGCATCGAGGCCAGCGCGTGCGGCGATCCCGCTCTGGTCAGCGCCTTTGCACGCTCGTGCGCCGCGCTCGAGCCCCAGCCGACCGCGCGCGCGCCGGCGGCCCAAACGGCCTCGGCCAACTCCGGGTTATCCGCGCCGTGGGCGAGCGCGCTGAGCGCGATCACGTCCGCCAGCTCGGCGACCGCCTCGATGTCTCCGAGAGCGACCAGCCGGGCCAGCCCGAGCGCGTACAGGCGGTCGCCGGCGAGCAGGCCGAGATCCTGCTCGGGCGCGCGGATCACGCGCGGGGAGCGGTAGTGCAGTAGGTACCCCTCGTAGATCGCCTCGATCAGCAGCTCGTACTCCTCGGCGCGACCGTCCAGGCGCGGACCGCCGGCTGCCAGCGAAGCGGGCGTCGGCGGGCTCGGTGCTCCCTCCGAGCTCGTTGGCGATGCCGCCGCGGGTCGGGCGTCGGCTGGCACCTCCTCGATGAGCAGCTCGGCGATCAGGCCGTCCTCGTCGCGCAGCAGCGAGTGCAGGCGCCGCAGCGTCTCACTCATCGTTCACCTCAGCTCCGCGAACGCCGCGGCCGCGGCCGCGGCCGTCAGCTCGATCTGCTCGGGGGTGTGGGCAAGCGAGGGGAACCAGGCCTCGAACTGCGAGGCGGGAGGATAGACGCCGCGGGAGAGCAGCTCGCGACACCAGCGGGCGTGGGCGTCCAGGTCGCAGGCGCGCGCGCCGGCCATGTCGCGCACCGCCTGCTCGCTGAAGAACACGGTCAGCAGCCCGGGCGCGCACGCCACCTGGACCGGATAGCCGCCGGGGCGGGCCTCAGCGGCCGCCGCGCGCAAGCCGGCCGCCAGCGCTTCGGTGATCGACGCCAGGCGCAGGTAGGCCTCTTCGTCGAGCAGCCGCAGGGTAGCGAGGCCCGCGGCGACCGCCAGCGGGTTGCCCGACAGCGTCCCGGCCTGGTAGACCTCGCCGGCGGGCGCGAGCAGCCGCATCAGCTCGGCGCGACCGCCGAGCGCGGCGGCGGGCAGGCCGCCGCCCATCACCTTGCCCATGATCGTCAGGTCAGGCTCCACGCCGGTGAGTTCCTGCATCCCGCCGCGGGCTACGCGAAAGCCGGAGATCACCTCGTCGAACACGAGCAGCGCGCCGATCTCCTCAGCACGGCCGCGCAGCAGCTCGAGAAAGCCGTCGGCGGCGGGGACCACGCCCATGTTCGCCGGCAGCGGCTCGGCGAAAATCGCCGCCACCGGCTCGCCCATCTGGGTCGCCTCCAGCAGCGCCCCCTCGTCGTTCCACGGGACGACCGTGGTCGCGGCGGCGGCGGCGGCGAGCACGCCGGGGCTCGCGGGCAGCGCCTGGGTGGCCAGGCCGGAGCCCGCCTGCACGAGCAGGCCGTCGACGTGTCCGTGGTAGGCGCCCTCGAACTTGACCACCCGCTCGCGCCCGGTCGCGGCGCGGGCCAGGCGCAACGCGGTCATCGCGGCCTCGGTCCCCGTGCAGGTCAGCCGCACCATCTCCACCGAGTCGACGCGGCGGCAGATCTCCTCCGCCAGCTCGAGCTCGCTCGCGATCGGGGCGCCGAAGCTCGTGCCGCGCGCCGCCGCCGCCGAGACGGCCGCCAACACCTCGGGATGGGCGTGACCGCAGATCAGCGGGCCCCACGAGCAGACGTAGTCGACGTAGCGGTTGCCGTCGACGTCGAACAGCTCGGCGCCTGAGCCGCGCTCGATGAACAGCGGGTCGCGCCCGATCGCTCGCATCGCCCGCACCGGCGAGTCGACCCCGCCTGGAAGCAGCTGCAGCGCGCGCCGGTACAGCTCGGCCGAGCGCGTGTCGGTCAGCGAGGCGGGCATCGCGTCAGGGTCGCGACCGAGCCACCGCCTGGCGCGGGAGGCTCGTCGGAGTGGGCTTGGCGTTGCGACATGGAAATCGGACCGGTGGACCTTCTGTCCCCTGGTCCAGTTCTGATGTCAGGACCCTACACGCCCGCGTGCTCGCGCTCCCACCGCTTGAACTCGTCGGTGAAGTAGAGCAGTCGGATCTTCTTGAACTCGGTCGAGGAGTACAGCGTCGCGCGCTCGAAGATGCCGGTCAGCTCGGCGATCGATTCGAGGATCGCGTCGCACTCCTGCTTTGAGCGACCGTGGGCCATCGTGAACACCGAGTAGGGCCAGTCCGCATAGGTGGGTCGCTGGTAGCAGTGGGAGATGCCGCGAACCGCCGCCATCCGCCGGCCGACGTCGAGGATCCGCTCGTCGGGCACCCGCCAGACGCCCATGCCGTTGGCCGAGAAGCCGGCGCGACGGTGGTAGAGGATCGCCGCGACGCGGCGCAGCAAGCCGCGCTCGCGCATCCTCGACAGGTGCTCCAGGAAGGCGCTCTGCTTCATGCCAAGCGCGGCCGCGGCCGGCGCGTATGGCTCGGGCACGATCGGCATGTCGCCCTGCAGCGCGCGGATCGCCGCGATGTCCAGCTCGTCGTAGGGCTGGGGCTCGAGCTCGATCGGGTCGCTGGCTTGCGCGGCGGCGGCGAGCGCGCTCGTGTCGCCCTCCATCTCCAGGTCCATGCGGATCTTGAACAGCTTCAAGGTCGGCAGCTGGCGCAACGACTCGGCCCCAGCCTCGCGCGCCAACACCGCGAGCGTCCCCTCCAGTCCGAGCGGCGAGTCCGGCTCGGTGGCGATCGTGAACCACAGGTTGAACTCGTGGTTGCGCAGGTAGTTGTGCGAGACCCCCGGATGGGCGTTGATCGCCTGGGCGGCGCGGTGCGGGTTCTCGGGGTCGACCTTCGCGGCGACGAGCATCGACGAGTAGCCGAGCGCGCGCGTGTCGAAGATCGGCGTGACCTGGCGGATGATCCGCTGCTCGAGCAGCTGCCGCACGCGCTCGAGCACCTCTTCCTCTGTTATCCCTGCCAGCTCGGCCACGCGCGCGAACGGTCGCGGCTCGATCGGGAAGCTCCCTTGCATCAGGTTGAGCAGCCGCTTGTCGAGGTCGGCGAGCGGGATCGCCGCGCCGTGCTTGCGCGAGCGCAGCTTGGGCACCGCTGTCTTCGCGGTCGCGTCGGCTATGTCGTCTGTGAGAGCCACTGGGCGGCGTCCTTTGCGTGATAGGAGATGACGATGTCCGCGCCGGCGCGATGCAACGAGCTGAGAATCTCGCACACGGTCGCGCGCTCGTCCAGCCAGCCGTGCGCCGCGGCCGCCTTGACCATCGCGTACTCGCCGCTGACGTTGTAGGCGGCGATCGTCAGGCGCGTCTCGCGCCTGACGGCCGCGATCAGGTCTCCGTAGGCCAGCGCCGGCTTGACCATCAGCATGTCCGCCCCCTCCTGGGCGTCGAGCAGCGCCTCGCGCAGCGCCTCGCGCCCGTTGCTGGGGTCCAACTGATAGGAGCGGCGGTCGCCGAACGCCGGCGAGGAGTCGGCAGCGTCTCGGAAGGGGCCGTAGAAGGCCGAGGCGAACTTCGCCGAGTAGGCGAGGATCGGCGTGTCGGCGAACCCCTCGGCGTCCAGCTCGGCGCGGATCGCGCCCACACGACCGTCCATCATGTCCGAGGGGGCGACGATGTCCGCGCCCGCGCGTGCGTGCGAGACGGCGGTGCGGGCGAGCAGCTCGAGCGTCGCATCGTTGTCGACGCGCGGCGGGCTCGCGCTCGTGTCGAGCACGCCGCAATGGCCGTGCTCGGTGTACTCGCAGAGGCACACGTCCGCGATCGCGATCAGCTCGGGAACGGCCTGCTTGATGGCTCCCAGCGCGAGCTGCACGATTCCCTCGCGATCCCACGCGCCCGAGCCTTCGGCGTCCTTTTCGCCAGGGATGCCGAACAGCATCACGCCGCCGAGCCCGAGCGCGGCAGCTTCGCGCGCCTCGCGCACAGCGTCCCCGAGCGACAGCCGGCAGACGCCCGGCATCGCCGCGATCGGCTCCGGGGCGCTCGCTCGCTCGGAGACGAACAGCGGCAGCACGAGCCGGTGGGCGCGCAGCTCGGTCTCGCGCACCAGGCCGCGCAGGGAGGGCGTCGCGCGCAGGCGGCGCATACGCGTTGCGGGAAAGGCCATCGCGTCGAGGATACTCGCCGGCCGTGGCCACACCGAACGGAGCCCGCGTCAACAGAGGCTCTTCGGCGACCCGTCCCGTTCGACTCCCAGCCTCATTCGGCGCTGCGCAGCCCGACCCGCGCGAGCGCGCCGAACAGCAGCGTCAGTCCGAGCAGGTGCACGATCGAGATCGCGACCCCCGGCGAGGAGCCGTTGACCGCGGCGTCGAGCGCCTGCAGCGCGGACTTGTAGGGAAACACGAACGAGATGACCTCGATCGCCGCGTACAGCCCGCCGGCGATCGATCCGCTCGGCACCAGCGCCAGGAACGCGAGCGGCAACACGACCAGGAAACCCAACAGCGAGGCTGCGCGCACCTCGCGCGCGAGCGCCCCGATCGCCACTCCGAGCGCGCCGAAGGCGAGCGCCCCGGCGGCGAGCGCGAGCGCCCAGACGCCCACGCGGGAGGCCTGCAGCGCCACGAACGCGCTCACCCCGAGCAGCATCGCGAGCGCGACCAGGAAGGCCGCCCCCGCCGCCAGCAGCGCCTTCCCGGCGAGCAGCTGCTCGCGCGAGACGAGCGCCCGCGCCGGGCGCGTGGCGCCGGGAGCGCGGCGGATCAGGCGGGCGAGCGTGTGCTCTTCGCGCTCGAGCGCGATGCCCCCGGCCGCCAGCAGCACGCACAGGAGCATCAGCGAGATGCTCACAGCGACGACGACGGCGAAATCGCTGAGGGGAGTGCGGCGGCCGTGCAGCAGCGTGCTGCGGGCGGCGATCGGCTGGCTGACGGTGGTGAGCACATCCTTGGCGATGCCCAGGTTGCGCGCGGCAAACGCCGCGAAGCCGGCGATCCGCGTGAGCGTGGCGCGGTCGGCGCCCGGCGGCGTGCGCGCCGCGACGCCTCGGAGCGTGGGCGCGATGTGCGCGAGGCCGATGATTTCCTGGCTTGCGCCGAGCACACCGAGCTGGCCGCCGGCAAGCAGTAGGCCCATGTCGCGCACGGCGACGCTCTTGATCTGGCGCGAGAGCGCCAGGTTGGCTTGCGCGAGCGCCGAGTCGATGCTCGAGCGCACGATCGACTGCTGCAGGGCGTCGCCGTTGTAGATCACTTCCACCTCCCCCTGGCTAACGCCGGAGGAGATCTTCGCGACGATGTCCGGCGGGATCACGATCGCCGCGATCGCGTCGCCGGAGGAGACCTTGGCGACGGCAGCTGCGCGCGTCGGTACGCGCACGACCTGCACCTGACCGAACAGCTCGTCGGTGTATTCGGAAACCCCGACGCGCGAGCCGCCGAGTTCGATCGTCGCCCCCGGCGGCGTCTCGTCGACGATCGCCACCCGGGGCTTGGCCGGGCTGCGCGAGATCGCAAAGCCGATCAGCAGGGCGATCGCGACGGGATAGACGACGAGCACGCCGACGAGCAGGCGCGAGCGCGCGAGGATCCGCAGATCCTTGGCCAGCAGCCACCTCACCGGCGCGCGCCTGGCTGCGACGGGCCGCTCGTGCCGGGCGCTCGGTGCGCGCCCGGCGAGGGCGCGCTCACGCCGGTTGCTCCGAAGCTGCCAGGAAGGAGACGAACGCCGCTTCGAAGTCGCCGCCACCACCGCGCGCAGCCAGCTCGGCGGGGGCCCCGTCGAAGCGCAGGTCGCCGCGATCGAGCACCAGTACGCGCTCGGCGAAGCTAGCCGCCTCGGCGACGATGTGGGTGGAGAACACGACGCACGTCCCGCGCGAGGCGAGCCGCCCCACGAACCCCCACAGGCGCTCGCGCTGGCCGGGGTCGAGCGCCGATGAGGGCTCGTCGAGCAAGACCGCGCCAGGGTCGCAGAGCAGCGAGATGGCGACGTTCACCCGTTGGCGGTTGCCGCCCGAGAGCCGCTCCACGCGCTCGTCCGAGCGCTCGCCAAGACCGGACTGCTCGAGCATCCGAGCGACCGCGGCCTCGGGGTCGGCGACACCCTCCAGACGCGCGAACAGGCGCAGGTTTTCGGCGACCGAGAGCTTGGAGTAGAGCGCCGGCTCCTGCGGTGCCCACCCGATCGCCAGTCGCAGCCCGCGCTCGGGCCGCCGAGCGGCGAGCGGCGAGCGGGCCCCATGGGCAGCGCCGGCCTCCTGCTCGTGCGAGCCGCACTGCACAGCGCCCTCGCTCGGTCGCTCGACGCCGGCCAGGATCGACAGCAGCGTCGTCTTACCGGCGCCGTTGGGTCCGATCACCGCGATCCGCTCGCCGGCGTGCGCGTCAAAGCTGACGTCGCGCAGGGCGACGCGCGAGCCAAAGCGCTTGCCCAGCCCGTGCGCGCTCAGCACCGCCTGACCCGGCGCGAGCGCGCTCACAGCAGCCCGCCGGGTGAGCGCTCCCAAGGCTCGAGCTCGAGGTGCCGGTGCAGGTAGACGGCGGTCTCGCGCAGCACCGAGAGGATCGGCAGCGCCACCAACGCGCCGACGATGCCGTACAGCTGCAGGCCGATCAGCAGCGCGAAGATCACAAGCAGTGGGTTGATGCGCAACGTGTGCCCGAAGATCTGCGGCGCCACGACGTGCCCCTCCAGCTGTTGCAGGGCGACGAACAGCAGCGCCACCCACAGTGCGCTGATCGGGTCGGTGAGCAGCGCCAGCGCCACCGGCGGGATCGCGCCGAGGATCGGGCCGATGTACGGGACCAGCTCCATCACGCCATAGAAGACGCCGAACGCCAGCGCGTAGGAGCGCCCGTCGGGGAAGATCCCGATCAGCCCGAACAGGTACAGCGCGAGCCCGGCCGAGGTGCCCATGATCACGCTGAACAGCAGCTGACCGCCGACGTAGCGCGAGACGGCGTGTTGGGCAAGCAGCGGGTAGTCGTCGGTGGGGGTCCCGTCGCCGGGCGGCATCGCGCGGCGCACCAAGCGGCCGATCGACTGGCCGTAGACGAGCATGTAAACGGACAGGACGAACACGAGCACGACGTCGACCAGCGCCCCGGCGACTTCGGTCAGCAGGCTGCCGCCGAAGCTGGCGAGCTGGCTCGCGCTTTTGGACAGTTTCCCCTGCAGGGTCTGCAGCGCCGTCTTGCCCTGTTCGACCAGCTTCACGTGGATGCCAGCTTTGTCCAGCGTGTGCTGGAGTTTGGCGATCTGCGCGTTGGCTTCGTCGACGATGTGGGGAAGGTTGTGCGTGAATGTGCGCACCTGCCCGGAGATCGGATTGGCCAGCAGAAAGCCGACGCCGGCCAAAGTCAGGAAGAATGCGAGGTACACAGCCAGCACGGCCGGGCCGCGCGGCAGCCGCGCGCGGCGCTGCAGGAAGGCCACGAGCGGGTTGAGGATCAGCGCGATGACCGCCGCGACGATGAAGATCACGAGCACCTTCCCCGCGGCGCGCGCGAGCGCCCACAGCGCCAGCAAAAACAGAGGTAGCACGACCAGCTGCACCCAACGCGGCACCAGCACGCGCCGGGGCTCGCGCGGCGGCGGCGGCGCCCCGGCGTCGACCAGCTCGTGCTCGCCCGACGTGGGCGGCTGCGCCTCCCCCGGCGTCGGCGTCGCGGCCGCCGCAGGCGAGTCGGAGCGCTGCGCCCTCACGCCCGCCTCCAGCTGTGCGCTTTCATCGACCCTCCACCGATACCCAAAGTATGGCTGAGGGCAAGGCGCGCATCCTGTTCGTCGGCGATCTCGTCGGCAGCATCGGCCGCCACACGCTGCTCGACTGCTTGCCCGTCCTGCGCGAGCGCTACGCGCCGAGCTTCGTGGTCGTCAACGGCGAGAACGTCGCCGGCGGCCTCGGGATCACGCCGAAGGTCGCTCTCGAGCTGTTCCGCCACGACGTCGACGCGATCACGCTCGGCAACCACGCCTACCACAGGCGTGAGATCTACTCCTATCTGGACAGCGAGGCGCGGATCGTGCGACCGTACAACTACCTGCGCTCGCAGCCGGGTAGGGGGGTGTGCGTGGTCGAGAAAGACGGCGTGCGGCTCGGCGTGGTCAACCTCAGCGGAAACCTGTTCCTGCGCGCCGGGCGCTCGGCCTTCACCGAGATCGACCCGGCGATCAAAGAGCTCGGCGACGTCGATCACGTCCTCGTCGACATGCACGCCGAGGCGACCAGCGAGAAGGTGGCGCTCGGCTGGCTGCTAGACGGGCGCGTGAGCGCGGTGGTCGGCACCCACACGCACGTCCCGACCGCCGACGCGCGAGTGCTGCCCGGCGGCACGGCCTACATCACCGACGTCGGCATGACCGGCCCACGCGGGGGCGTGATCGGGGTCAAGCGCGAGCAGGCCGTGCAGTCGCTGGTGACACAGATGCCGGTGCGCTTCGAGACCTCCCAGGAGGACCCGTGGCTGATGGGGGTGCTGATCGACTGCTCTACGCGACTGCGAGCGGATTCGATCGAGCAGATCCTGATGCCTCGTCCCGACCGCGCGGCGGCGGCGGGGGGGCGGGGGCCCAACTGAGCTGGCCGAGCAGCGCCAGCATCGCCAGGCCGAAGAACCACGGGATGTACAGGTAGAACCAGTGGTCGATGCCCAGCTGCACCGCGATCAGGATCGCCGCCGCGCAAGCGGCCAACCCGACCAGGTCGGCGCGGCGGGGTAGCAACGCGAGCGCGAACGCGAGCGCGAGCGCCCCGAGCTCGACGGCCAGCTGCACCGACGAGAGCCAGTGGGCGGCGGGCCCGCCACTAGGCGAGACGCCGTACAGGCCCCAGACCGAGAAGGGCGATTCGCGGTGAGCCTGGTAGACGAGCGTGCGCTCGTAGATCGTGTGCAGCGAGTCGTGCGCGAGCGCGGGCACCGCGACCAGCGCGGCGGTGGCCGCGAACGCCGCGAAGTAGAGGGCGAGGTCGCGGAGGCCGCGGCGCCGCGGCGCTCCCCGCAGACCGTGGCTGGCGAGCAGCGGCGCGAGCGCCAGCGGCGCGAACTTGGCAAGGCCCGCCAGCGCTGCGAACGCCCCGCGGGCGGGCGCAGAGGAGGCGACCAGCAGCGCCGCCAGCACCAGGACAGCCACCAGCGTGTCGTTGGAGTTGCTCTCGAGCGCGAACAGCGTAAAGGGATAGCTGGCCCAGCCGTAGGCCAGCGCGATGCCCATGCTCGGGCCGCGCACGCGGCGACCCAACAGGAACAGCAGCGCGATCGCCGCGAGGTCGAAGAAGACGGCCGCGCCGTGCGCGGCCGGCAGGTCGTCCCAGTGGCCGCTGAAGCCGAAGATCTGCTCGAAGGGCACGTACGCGGCGTAGGCGACCGGGCCGTAGGTGTCGCCGTGTTCGTTGTCGGCCGGATAGCCGCCGTACAGCGACTTGCCCTGGGTCATCCGCTGGGCGCCGATCACGCCCGCGTAGCCGACGTCGATCACGTTTGAGTCGGTGACGTTCAGGCCGACGCGAAAGCCGATCAAGAGCAGCACCCCGATCGCCAGCCAGGGCGTCCCGATCAAGAGCGCGGCGGGACGCTCCGGCCGCGGCGGGCGGCGGGGACGGCGTCTGAGCCTCACCCCGCCGACGGCGAGCATACGCGCGAGCAGGTACAGCAGCGGCGGGTAGGCAAGCGGCGTGGAGAGGGCGATGCGGCCGTGGTTGAAGAAGGCCAGCGAGACCGAGAACGACAGCAGCGCCAGCAGGTCGAAGTGCAGTAGGCGCAGCGGGTCGCGCCAGTCGAAGAACGGCACGAAGAACAGCACGCACAGGGGAATCCAGATGTACAGCGAGTTCACGTGCCGCCCGAAGGCTCCCTGGTAGCCGCGGGCCATCGCCCAGGCGATCTGAAACCCGGTCCACTGTTCGAGCACGTGGCCGGTGCGGTCGGCGACGATCACCTGGCCGATCTCCTTGCCCCCGCGGGAGAAGTAGCTGACCTGCCAGCGGTTCGCGCCCTTCAGATACGCGCCGCCGTAGGAGCCCGGGAATTCGCCGCGTACGCGGCGCATCTTCGGCAGGCGCCCGGCGATTTCCAGCACCTGGTCGGCGGACAGGAACCGCCCGACAGGGGGATTGTCGGAGGCTTCGACGGGGACTGGTGTTTCCGGGTTCGCACTCGTGCTCGTGGCGCTCTTCGCGGCGGCCGCACCGGCGTTGACGGTCACTTCGCTGGCCGCTTCGCGCGCGCTCGCGGACTTCGCGGCCGCGGCGGCGCCCGGCGGCGAGAGCGCACTCAGTGGTAGCGCCGCCAGCGCCAGGGCGCAACCGATCGAGCGTCGGGGCATCGATCGAGGGTACCCGCGGGCGCGCTCGACCGCCTCAGGCGAAGTGGCGCTCGATCAGCGGCGCGAAGTCGCCGATCGCCCACTGCTCGCGCCCGTCCAGGCCGTCCAGGCCGCACGCGATCGCGGCGCCGAGCGAGTCCTCGGCGCGCAGCGAGCCGTGCGAGCCGCCGCCGACGTGCGCCTGGCCGCCGAGGTCGGCGAACTCGCGCGCCGGTGCGGCCGACAGCAACACCTCGCCCGAGGTCTCGCAGGTGAGCGCCGCCCAGGCGCGCGCGAGCGCGTCGGGGTAGTCCGGCGCGTGCAGCCGACCGTCGCGCAGCTCGGCGCCCAGCACGCCCAGATTGCCCTCCAGG
>Ga0307477_10003348_pt1 | contig 11944 bp, 6 predicted proteins | sample atmos_gasesECM2C_FD_203316 | JGI IMG/M metagenome (GOLD analysis project Ga0307477, IMG submission 203316) | Hardwood forest soil microbial communities from Morgan-Monroe State Forest, Indiana, United States - atmos_gasesECM2C_515 | ecosystem: Environmental > Terrestrial > Soil > Temperate...
CTCGAGCGTCGGCCCGACCTACGCCGACGGCTGGTTCAAGCCAGATCTCGCCCTGCCCGGGCGGTCCGTCGTCAGCGTGATGGCGCCGGGCTCCACAATCGCAACAACCCATCCCGAGGGGATGGTCGGCACCACCAACTTCCGGGGTTCGGGAACCTCGTTCAGCTCGGCGATCATGAGCGGTGCCGCCGCCCTGATCCTCCAAGCCAACCCCAGCGCGACCCCTGACAATGTGAAAGGGCGCGCCCTCGGCACCGTCGTGGCCGGTCCGGTTGGCAACGAATTCGTCGACGGCCACGGGGTCCTAGACGCCAAGGCGGCCGCCGGCGCTTCCAACATCGTGTTCAGCCAGGCCAACGCTGTTCGCAACACCACGCCGCTGAAGAAGTTGCTGGCCCTCCTCGCCCACCCCATGACAGCCATCCCCGGCTTCAACGCCGGAGAACAAGACCTCGGTGACACGTGGACGGCCTCGTCGTGGAACGGTGCGGCCTGGGCCGGATCGACCGGGCCGGGTCCGTGGACGGGGTCGGGTTGGAACGGCTCGGGTTGGAACGGCTCCGGCTGGAACGGCTCCGGCTGGAACGGCTCCGGCTGGAACGGCTCCGGCTGGAACGGCTCCAGCTTCAACGGATCGGGCTGGAACGGCTCCGGCTGGAACGGCTCCGGCTGGAACGGCTCCGGCTGGAACGGCTCCGGCTGGAACGGCTCCGGCTGGAACGACGCCGGCTGGAACAGCGCCGGCTGGGACTGACCAGCAACGATCCCGATGGACTCGAGGTGACTGGAGCCGGCGCCGCGGTGAGCGACGCCGGCTCCAGCGCTGCCGGTATCGAGACCTTCCGTCAGCCATCAAAGACCTCTCAGGGAAGAACAGGCCGGACCGAGTGAACAAGAGATGTTGACGATCAAAGCCAGGCTCGTAGTGGCATTCGCCGTCCTGGGCGGATTCGTCACTCTCGGGTTCACCGTGCGAAGCCTGTCGACCACCGGGATGGCCGATGAGGCGGTCTGGGCCACGCTCGCGTTCACCGCGCTCGTCGCCGCCAGCTGGGTGTGGCCGCTCGTACTGTTCCGCGAAGGCCACTCCGAGACCGTGCACCTCGACGAGGGCTTCTTCGTGATCATGGCCCTGGTGCTACCGGCCGGCGGAGCCATCCTGGCGTTCGGGCTCGCGGTACTTGTCGCCCAGATCGTCCGCCGCCATCTCTTCGTAAAGTCGCTGTTCAACGTCGGCCAGATGCTGCTCTCAGTCGGCCTCGGCATCTTTGTCGCACATCTGATTGCCTCGCCCCGGCCGCCACTCAGCGCTCGTGACCTCCTCGCCGCGGCCGCCGGGTCGGTCACGTTCTTCGTCGTCAACAGCCTCTTGATGGTGGCCATCTTCATCACCACGGGCTCGAACGACCTGCGTTCGGCCGTGCTCGACGGCTTGGACGTCCGCGCCGGACTACTTCTAGCCAGCGTCACGATCGGCCTCGCCACCGCCTCCAGCGCGTCCGGACACCTGTGGTTCGTCCCGCTTGCTGCCGCCCCCGTGCTGGTCCTTCGTCACGTCCTCGCCGGTCACTTCCGCGCCCGCCACGACCGCACCCGCATGCGAGGTCTGTTCGAGGCCACATTGGAAGCGAACAAATCATTCGGAGAGAGCGACGTCACGGTCACCATCACCAATGCTGCGCAGAGCCTGCTGAGGTGCTCAACGGCGCAGCTCACGGACGCTCCCCCGACCGGGGACACGCTCGGTACGGCCGTGGACGCCAACGGGCACCAGCGGTGGCTCGTCGTGTCAGGGCGCAGCCCCAGCGAGCCCTTCGACAGCCAGGATGCCTCGCTCCTCGAGGCCCTCGGGGCGGTCGGGGCAGGAGCGCTGACCAACGCCACGCTCTATCGAGAAGGGCGCCATCAACGGGAGAGGCTTGCGGCGATCACCGGATCGCTCGGCGAAGGCGTGTGCGCTGTCGACCACAGAACGCGCCTCACGTTTATGAACCCCGCGGCGGCTGAGATGCTCGGGTGGCACGACTCGCCTGTCCAGCATGTGCTTGAAACATCCGGTGCGGACGCTCAGGATGCGCCACCCTTCCTCTCAGCTCCGGCCGTCCGCGCCATGTCGGCCCGGACGACCGTGCGCGTGTTCGATACCACCTTCCAGAAGGAGGACGGGACGGCGTTCCCTGTGGAGCTCACTGCGTCGCCGATCCTCGAGGACGACGACATCGCCGGTGCCGTGCTCGTCTTCAGAGACATCACCGAGCGCAAGGAGCTCGAGGAGCAATTGGCTCGCCATGCCTTCGAGGATGCCCTTACCGGCCTGGCCAACCGCCGGGTCTTCCTCGACCACGTCGGCCAGGCCGTGCAGCGGTCGGAGCGCAGCAACGAGACCCACGCCGTTCTGTTCGCCGATGTCGACCGGTTCAAGGTGGTCAACGACAGCCTCGGTCACCACGCTGGCGACCAACTCTTGATCGCCATCGCCCACCGGGTGTCCGAGGTACTCCGCCCCGGTGACCTGCTCGCTCGCCTCGGCGGCGACGAATTCACCGTGCTACTCCAAGGGGTCGAAGGTGTCCACGAAGCGGTGTCGGTGGCCGGAAGGATCCTGAACGCCCTGCGCGAGCCGATCAGGCTGCCGGATGGGCACGAGATCGTCTCGTCACTGAGCATCGGGATCGCCCTGACTACCGGCGGAAAGAGCAAGGACGACGTACTTCGCGACGCCGATGTGGCCATGTATCAAGCCAAAGCCAAGGGCCGGGGCGGCAACTACGTGGTCTTTGACGGCGCGGCTATGGGCGCACGCTCAGCCGAGCGCCTCGAGCTTGAGACCGGCCTACGCCACGCCATTGACCGGGGCGAGCTCGAGGTCTACTACCAGCCGCTGTTCGACATCAGCACCGGACGCATCACCGGGGCCGAGGCGCTGGCCCGATGGAACCACCCGACCCGAGGGGTCGTCGGGCCGGACGAGTTCATCACCCTCGCCGAGGAGACCGGGCTCATCCTGCCCATCGGCCAATACGTGCTCGAACAGGCCTGTCAGAAGTCGCGCGAGTGGCTCGACCTGTTCGGCACGCGGCTGACGATGAGCGTCAACCTGTCGGCCCGCCAATTTCAGCAGCCCGATCTGCTCGACCAGGTCCGAGCCATCCTCCACGAGAGCCGGGTCAACGCCCCCCAGATCTGTTTGGAGATCACGGAGAGCCTGGCCATGGACGACGTCGACCTCACCGCCAAGGTTCTGACCAACCTTCATGAACTCGGCATTCGCTGGGCGATCGACGACTTCGGGACCGGCTACTCGTCCCTGAGCTACCTCAAGCGGTTCCCGGTGGACGTCGTCAAGATCGACCGCAGCTTCGTCGACGGGCTCGAAACCAACGAAGTCGACACCGCCATCGTGGTCGCCGTCATCGGACTGGCCCGGACGCTGAAGATGATGACCGTGGCGGAGGGGGTGGAGACGGTCGAGCAACTCGACCACCTGCGGCGCGTCGGCTGCGACGTGGCCCAAGGCTTCTACCTGGCCCGGCCCCTGCCCGCCGTCGACATGGAGGCCCTCATCGGCCCGCCGCTGCGCACCGGTCGTCGACCGATCACGGACGAGCTGGCGGCCCTTTTCACGCCGGCTGACATTGCTGTCTGACCACGCCAACCCACACCGCGTTTCACCGTCTTTGACACTGACGCCTCAGTTCGCTTACAGTTAAGTTTGAGTTCACCTTCCGCACCTTCGGCCAGCTGGGGCCACGGAGGGGTGAGCCGCCAGCCAACTGGGGAGAGCCATGAGACATTCGTCGTTCCGCGTGGGCGTCATCGCCACCGCCGCCATGCTCGTGGGCTTGGGCACACCAGCCGCGGTCCGCGCCGCTGACCAACCGCTCGATCCGGCATTGAACTTTGCGGCCACTCCAGGGCCGACGTCATGTGGCGACAACGCCCACCCGGAGATCACGCAGGGCCGGGTGCCCTTGGCTGACTACGCGTCGGGCCGCGCCGCCGAGGGCTACAACTGCAACGCCACGCAGGTGAGTCACGTTGGCTCCAGCGCCAATGGCACCGGCGCCAGCGGCGGCTACCGCGTGTATCGGTACACCCGCGACGCCGGCCACCACGTGTGCGCCTTCTATGACACGACCCTGCTCTTTCCCCTCAACGCGCAAGCGCCCGGGCCGGACACCGGGGTCTGGGTGCTCGACATGGGTGACCCAAGCCATCCCATCCATACAGCGACGCTGTCCACGCCTGCCATGCAGTCACCCCACGAGTCCTTCAGCCTTAACGTCACGCGCGGCTTGCTCGGCGCGGTCATGGGCAATCCCGCGGCGTATCCCGGCCAGTTCGATCTGTACGACGTGAGCCAGGACTGCCGGCATCCGGTGCTGAAAGCCACCCTTCCCATGGGCGTGCTCGGCCACGAGGGTTCGTTCACCCCCGACGGCCTCACCTACTACGCCAGCTCCCTATACGGCCACACGCTCACCGCCATCGACGTCTCGAACTCGACCGCGCCGACGATCCTGTGGACGTCGCTCAACTGGAACGTCCACGGAATGAACCTGAGCGACGACGGCAACACCCTGTATTTCGCCGATCTGGCACGCAACGGCCTGGATCAGCTCGGCGCCCCGGCCGGGTCGGCAACCAAGGGCCTCACGGTGCTCGACGTCAGCCAGATCCAGGCCCGCAAACTCAACCCCCAAGTCAGCGTGATCAGCCATCTGACCTGGCCACATGTCGGTACCCCGCAGACCGCGCTGCCCGTGACCATCGGCGGACTTCACTACCTCGTTGAGATCGACGAGTTCGGCGGCGTTGACAACGTCGGCGCTGCCCGCATCATCGACGTCGAAACGGCGTCGGCTCCCAAGGTCGTCTCCAACATGCGATTAGCCGTCAACAACCTCGAGAACCAAGGCAATCCCGATCAGCAGAAGGACCCCAACGCCACCAATTCGCTACAGGGCTATCGAGGCCACTACTGCAGCGTTCCCCGCGAGGTTGATCCCGAGATCGTCGCCTGCTCGTTCATCCTGTCCGGACTCAGAGTGTTCGACATCCGCGACCCGCTCCATCCGAGAGAGATCGCCTACTTCAACCAGCCTTCGACGCACACCAACGCCGCTCAGGGACCCCAGGGTGCGTACGCCATGTCCCAGCCCGCGTTCGACATTGGGAGCCACCAGATCTGGTACTCCGATGGCAACAGCGGGTTCTACGACGTGCAAATCGCCGACAACGTCTGGCCCACCACGCTGGCGGCCTGACGAGCGGGCTACGGACCCGGCCGGGTGGTGGTCGGCTGACGGGGGAAGGTCTGGGTCGGCGGAACGATGCGTGCTGCTCCCTGACAGCGTGATCCTGCCTCGGTCATGGCGAACGCGAAACGCCTCTCATCGACGAGCAGCTGTGACGGCCGGTTGCCAGCGGTCGCATCGGCTGCGCTGGCTGCGAACGCGGACTGCGCCTCGGTCACGTCGAGGTTGAGTTGGGGATCATTGACTCGCGAGCCGGCCTTGACCAACGCACCCAGCTCGCTGGCATAGACCTGGACCTCCGCGGCGAAGTCGGCTTGACCCGTGTGGGTTCTGAGTGCGGCGTAGTCGGTCTGGGCGACGCCGAGCCGACGACAGGCCTGGCTGCGAGCGCTCGCACCTCCGCAGGCGGTGAGGCACAAACCTGCCACCAGCATCGAGACGGAGAGCGCACGGGACCCGGTCATTGCAGGAAGGTCTCGGACGAGAAGCTCTCGGCCAGCCGGCGCACGGCCTTGTGCTGCAACGAACGTACGGCTCCGGGCCGCTTGCCCAGGATCTCGGCCACCTGGGCGACGTCCAGGCCCGCCACCATTCGCAACAGCACGACGTCGGCCTGATCCGGGGGCAGGACGCCGGCGATGGCGGCGGCCGTCTGATGCGCCGACAGAGACTTGATTCCTGCGGCTTCCGAGTCGTCCGGGCCAGGCCAATCGGCCAGAGCCTCCGGATCGACCGAATCCGTGCGGTGGCGGCCGTTCTCCCGCCAGCGCTGGATCAGACGCCGGTGGGCAATGGTGAACAACCATCCGCGCAGGGCCGCCTCACCGCCCGTGAATGATCCGAGCTGCCCGGCAGCAGCCAGCCAGGTTTCAGCGGCGAGGTCCTCGGCCGCATCTTGGGCGCGGGCGCCGAGATAACGCAACAGCATCGGGTTGAGTTCTCGGTACAGGACGGTGACGGCCCATTCCGCACCGTCCTGCGCGGCAGCGAGCACATTGTCGAACTCGGGCCCGACGGTCATGACGCAAAGGGCCGGTGGCTCTCTCGCCGCTGCTCGATGGCTGGGGCCATTGCCAGTCGCCTTCCGCCAGGGCCGCCGGTGGCTCGCCGACCGCCGGACATGGTAGGCGGGCGCCAGAGCGGCGTCACCAGCCCAGATTTCCAGCCTGGGCGTTGACAACGCGGGCACCTGGCGCGATTGGAAGAAGGTGAGACTTCGTCGCCGCCATCCCGATATCGCCGAGCAACTTCTCTCGGGGCAGCTGTCGCCGGACGACGCCCCGCCTGACTATGCGGGCCTGGCAGCCGCAGCCGAGGCCCTCCGGGGTCCCGGCGCGCCCGCAGAGCTGGCCGCAGAGGCCTCGGTGGTTCGTGCCGCGTCGGCCGCCGTGCGGGCCGGGAGCGAGACTCCGGCGCGGTCAGGTGCGCCCCGGCCGTCGTGGCAACGCCCGATGCCGGTCCGTATCCGCCGACTCGCCCTCATCTCGGCCGTCGTAGTGGGCGCCGTCGTGGCCGGCACGGTCGCCTTCCCGTCGGGCAGAAGCTCTGGATTCTCCTCCATCACGCCGCAGATCGCCTTCGTGCGTCAGCACACGCAGGGACAGCCCGCGTCATCCAAGGACGAGTGTGCTTCGCTGGGCTCGACCGGCGAGTACGCCGCAGGTCAGACATGCGACATCTTCGGCGTGAGCAGCGGCGGTGGCAGCCCCACCCCGTTCACCGACAACACGCCGGTCATGCGCACCCCGTCCACCATGGCCGGCACTGGGGCAACCACGCTGGTCATCCCCGCCCCGGCTGGACTCGTCCAATACGACCTGCTGCTCGCCCAGGTCACGTTCGTGTCCGGCTCAGGGCCCTTCACGCCGCCGGCCGGATGGTCGACGGTGGACTCCCAGACCGCGGGCGGCATGGACACGGTGGTCTACCGCCAGGTGGCCGGTCCGGCCGAGCCGGCCAGCTACACCTTTACCCAGGTCGCCACCACTGCCATGCAGGGCACCATCCTGGCCTTCAGCAACATCGACAACAACTCGCCGGTCGACGTCTCCGGCGGCCAGAGCAACGCCGCGAGCACCAGCGACCCCACGCCGACCCCCACCACCAATGATCAGAACGACCTGTTGGTGATGTTCTTCAGCCACCCCGGGAGTCAGGCCCTGACCACGCCCCCGTCGACCACCATGGCCAGCCAGGGTGACGGGGTCACCATCAACGACTTCTTGACGGCCACCACCACTCAGGCCGCGCCCGGCGCCACCTCGGTGTTCACCGCCGGCAACCCCCAAGGTGACGCCAGCGCCAGCCAGATCGTGGCGCTGCGGGTGGCGAATTTCAACGACTGGCCCACGGTCTCCCCCGACGGCTCCATGCTCGCTTTCATGGGACCCAAGCACAAGAACCTCGCGGCCGGAACGAGCTCCAGCGACCAGAGCGAGGAAGGCGAGCTGTGGGTGGTCAACTTCGACGGCACGGGCCGGCGCAAGGTGGCCGACACGGTGACCGGCCCCTCGATCGTGTGGTCACCGGACGGCACCAAGATCGCCTACCACGCCAACGCGGGCAACAGCCCGGACGAACCCACTCGGAGCATCACGCAGGTCTTCGTCGTCGACCTCACCCTGCCCCTGAGCGGCACCAACCCCCTGCAGCTCACCACTGACACCTTCGACAACGCCTTCCCTCAATGGTCACATGCCGGAGACCGCATCGCCTTCATGAAGGGCAGCTCCTGCCCGCAATTCGACAACCGCCACCCGAGGTTTAATGCAATGACTACGGCCAGCAGCGCCAGCGCCACGTCATTGGCCGTCGGCGTGCCCGCTCACTCGGCCCAGGACGTGATGATCGCCCAGATCACCACCGAAGGCGACTCGGTGACGCCGGCCGCCCCGGCGGGCTGGACCCCGATTCGCTCGGATACGAGCGGCGCCACGAGCGCGGACGCCATCTCCAGCCTGTACTTCCACGTGGTGACGAGCGCGGCCGAGCCGGCCACGTACACGTGGAGCCAGATCGCCAACACGACCCCGATCCAGGGGACGATCCTCGACTACGTGAACGCCGAGGTAACCAACCCGGTGATCGCAAGCTCCGGGACCTCGGGAACGACCAACACGCTGACGGCGCCCTCCATCCCCAGTGGGCAGCCCGGGTTGACGGTCTTGGCGCTCTTCGCTCACAACGGCACCGACCTCATCAACACGCCCGCCGGCATGACCAACCGGGCCAACGGGTCCCCGGGCACCGGCGACAATTTCGAGGTCGCCGACCTCGTCCTGGCCGCGTCAGGCGCTACCGGCGACAAGATGACCACGCCGGGGAGCGCGACCTCCAACTGGACGGGCCAGCAGCTGCTGCTCGATAGCCGCGACCACTGCGGCTCGGTGTGGGTGATGAACGCCAATGGCACCGGCCAGACGCTGGTCTCGGGCGGTCCCAACGTGCCGTTCGACAACTCGCTGGCGCTGACCAACCTCGAGGTGGGCGACCACCTCACCTCGTGGTCCCTCGACGATGCCCATTTGGTGTTCCTGGCCGACAAGGGGCACACTCCCGAAACGGGAGCGATTTTCCTTACCCTCTCGAACGGATCAGCCAACCCGACCGAGATCACGCCAGGCGGGCCGGTCGTCGAGTTCGCCCAACCGATCTTCTCCCCGGACGGCACCAAGATCGCCTTCCGGGGCAACGAGCCAGGGGCCAGCGGCGATGGCGACATCGCCGATCTGTGGGTCGCCAACTTCGACGGGTCGAGCCCAGTGATGGTGACCCACGGGGCGAGCATCTGGTTCCACTGGTCCCACAACAGTCGTTTCATCGCCTTCCGCGGTCCCAAGGACGTCGTCAGCGGGTCCACCATCGACGACGGCAACGCCGACGTCGACGTGTTCGACACGACGATGCCGATCAGCGGCACCAACCCGGCGCTCGTCACCCACGCCGGGAGTGGCAACTTCTCCTGGTCACCGGACGACACCATGCTGGCTATCGAGGGCCAGCCCGGCAGCGCCCCCGCCGCCGGCGTCAACAACCATGCCAGCGACACGGCCCGGGCCCAGATCCAACTCTTTACCGTCAACCCGTGCTGCACCGGACCGACACTGCTCACAGACGGTGTGCAGAACGACTACCGGCCTGTGTTCCTGAACGGTGTGCCCGGCGGAGGTGGCGGCGGCGGTGCTCCTCCGCCGACGACCACCACGACGACGGCACCGGTGTGCGCGAAGACCGAGCCTCGGCTTGGCGGGCCCGATCGCATCGGCACGGCCATATTGACCTCCCAGGACGAGTTCGCCGCCGGCGCGGCCCAGGCGGTGGTCCTGAGCCGCGACGACCTGTTCCCGGACGCGTTGGACGGCACACCGCTGGCCGTGGCCAAACACGGCCCGCTGCTGCTCACGCCGACCAGCAACCTCGATCCCCGCACTGAAGCGGAAATCAAGCGGGTCCTGCCGGCGGGGGGAACCGTGTACGTGCTGGGTCAGACGAGCGCGCTCAGCCAGAACGTCGTCAACCAGCTGACCGCCGACGGGTTCACCGTCGTGCGCATCGGCGGACCGACCCGCTTCGAGACGGCCACCATGATCGCCGACCAGGGCCTTGGCAACCCGTCCAAGCTCTTCATCGCGACGGGTCTCGACTTCGCCGACGCCCTCACTGGAGGTGCCGCGGCGCCAACCGCGCACGCGGCTGTGGTGCTCTCCAATGGCTCGACGCCCAATGCCTCGACAAACTCCTACATCGCGTCCCACAGCTCGGACACGCTGTACGCGCTGGGCGGCCCCGCGGCGGCGGCCTACCCGGCCGCCACTCCGATCGTCGGTGTGGACCGGGACGAGACGGCGACCAAGGTCGCAACGACGTTCTTCACCAAGCCGACGGCGGTCGGTGTGGCACGCGACGATGCGTTCCCCGACGCCCTCAGCGGCGGCGCCCACATCGGTGAGAAGGCCGGACCCATGCTGCTCGCCCAGACCAACGCCCTGCCATCCTCAACCGCCAGCTACCTCCAGGCCAACAAGGCCACCATCTGCACGGCCTACGTGTACGGTGGCCCGATGGCCATCAGCGACTCCACCAAGAACGCCATCGGCACCGCCCTCTCGTAACGTTGCGCTCGCCTTACGTGGTGCGAGCCGGAGCGGCCGCGGGACTCTGTGCTGCCCTGGTCGCCTGCGGGAGCGGCGGGGGCGGTCATCCTCCCGCGGGCGGGCAGGGTGGAGGACCTCCGGCGCAGGCGTTGGCCAATGGAGCCGGGGCCGGCGGCGCCACCCAGGACACGGGAAGCGGCGGGCCACCGGCCGGCGTCGGCAACGGTCACGTTCCCGCCGGGGCCGGGGCCGCAGGCGGAGCCCCGGGCGCCGCGAGCAGCTCCGGCACCCCCGACCGCAACACCAACGTAATCAGGCCCGGCAAGTGGAAGCTCACCGACCTGAGCGGCGAGATCGTCGCCACCGTCTCCGGCGCATGCCGGCCGACCAAGGTCGCCTACGACCCCGACAGCGCCCACCAGTTTGGCACCTTGGAACTGACCGGCGACGGGCGCGCCCAGTTCCACATGTCCTGGCAGCTGGCTGGGACAACACCGACGGCCACGCCGACGACAACGGCGAGTGACCCACCGCAATACCTCGACCTCAGCGACCCGCCCCACGGCGAGAGTACGTGGACCCAATCCGGCTTCACGGGCCAAACACCCGACGGTGCGCTCGCGCTGACCGCGACCTTCGACACGCCCAGCATGCTCGTCGGGCGCTGGACCTATCACGCGACCAGCGTCGGACCATGCTCCGGCTCGGCTCAGGGGCAGGGCAGCTGGTCGGCCCAGCCCACCTGAGCTAGCTCGTCAGGTACAGCACCAGTAGCGAGACCGGCAACGACACCAGCGTCAGCGCCGCGCCGATCTTGACGAACTGCACCACCGACACCTTGATGTCCAGACGTCGAAGCGAGCTGAACCACAACAGACCGGCCAACGACCCCCACGGAAGCAAGCGGGGTCCAAGATCTCCGCCGACCAGCGCGGCGAGGATCGGGCGCAGGTTGCCACCGCGGTGCGGATGGATGGACAAGACGTTGAGCAGCGACATCGGATGGTTGTTGATGAGCGCGGATCCTGCGGCCGAGGTCATGCCGATGCCGACGACCCCGACGTGGTGATACCAACGCCCGAGCCAGTCGACCAGCCCAGCCCGATCGAGGCCGACCGCCACCGTCGACACCCCGGCCAGGAAGACCAGGATGTCCCACGCCACGCCGGAGCGCACGATCTCCTGAGGAGACCCCCGACCGTGGTGGGCGCACAACAACGCCAGAGCGAGTGCGCCCGGCAAGGCCACGACGTAGGGCGACAGTCCGAGGTAGGCCACGACGGGGTAGGCACCCATCACGACCAACAACAGGACCAGACCCTGGGCCTGGGGCGCGATCCATCGCGGCGGCTTGGGGTGCTCGATGGCGGGATCGCCGGCCGCGGCGAGCTCCGTTCGGAACAACCATCGCAGCGCGAGAAAGGCCACGGCCCATCCGGTGATGGTGACGGGGACCATGTGCGAGGCGTAGGTGTTGAAATCCATGCCGGCGTAGGTGGCCACGATCAGGTTCATGGGATTGGACACCACGAACGGTGCCACTCCCGCGGCCATGAACACCACGAACGCGAACATGACGATGGTCCGGGGTTG
>Ga0307477_10003349_pt1 | contig 11943 bp, 13 predicted proteins | sample atmos_gasesECM2C_FD_203316 | JGI IMG/M metagenome (GOLD analysis project Ga0307477, IMG submission 203316) | Hardwood forest soil microbial communities from Morgan-Monroe State Forest, Indiana, United States - atmos_gasesECM2C_515 | ecosystem: Environmental > Terrestrial > Soil > Temperate...
GGACCGAACGGGGATCCATCAGCCGCATGAGGCTACCGCTTTTGCTTCGTCATCGTGTCGGCATTATAGGGAAACCACCTATGGGGATCGTCTGTCGGATCGGAGGGGCGCGATGCGTTTGCGTCCGCGCTGGTGGTGGGAATTTGGCGGTAAGCGCGCGGCGGGCGTGCATGCGGCGCAGCGCCCACCATCGGTCGCTTTGAGTCATGTCCGCATGGACGGGGCTCTCGGGTTGAACGCCGCGTTTCGATCGTGGTCCTACAACGGTCGGTACGGAGAAACCGCTGGAGCCGAAGCGACAGCGCCTCTGCGCCTCTGCGCCGGCACCAAGCATTAGATCTTAAGCACTAGGAGACCGATCCGCCTCCTGCTTGACGAGCCTCACCGGGCGAATGTCAGCAAACGGTGGGCCCAGTGGTCAGATCGTATCGCGTGGAATGGCCGGTATCGGCGCTGAGCTGCCGATGCAGCCCGAAGCCGTGGAATGGGCGGAACTGCCCCAAATGCGCCATTAGAGAACGCACCCTGGACCACTCCGTCGGGCGGAGGATGCACTTTAGATTTAGAGGTTGGCCGGATTGGGGTCCCCTTATGCGCACGCACCAAGCGTACGGAGTTGCAGGAATGCCTCCCAGTGGCGGGCCTGCGAAACTGCGCTGGGTTACCGGATCATTGGTGGCCGGCCTGAGTTACGCCCTCAGCTACGTGTACTTGCGGAAATCCGGAGATACCGCTGTTCCGAATTCGATGTGCTTGAGAATACGCCCGACCTCGCGCGCCGCCTTGATCGGGGCGGGAAGCTTCTGATCGAACTGCGTTGTGTTCCAGTTCACCTTGGTCAGCGCCAGAACATCCTTCGCCAGCGTGACGATCGTGCTGTCGGTGCTCTCATGCGGCACGAGCAACAGCGGGCGAGGGACACGCAGGCCCGGATAGGTCCCGTAGTAAGGGACACTGCCGCGCGTGTAGAGCAGTCCCTTTCCATTTAGGTCGACGAACGTGCCGCGAAGGACCGTATAGTTGCCGTCCCGGAAGACAGCGATCGGCGAGCTTTCCTGCACCCAAAGCAGATCGGCCATCTCGATGCCAAACTTTTTGAGAGCCGCGTCGATCCCTTCCGCCTCTTCAGGCCGGAAGCGCGAGGTCTTTAGGACAACGACTCGCGCCGGGACGTGCCGATGGTGCGCTTTGTATGCAGTGATTGATTGCGCAACCAAACCCTCTGCACCCTTCGCTGTGAAATAGGGGTGGCGTCCCTTGGTTTCCGTCTGCGCGCGGGCTCCGCGCAGAATGAGGCCTCTGCCGCGCTCATCGAACATCTGCGCCGTGCTAGTCCACAACTGTTGCCCGTCGAGATCACGATAGAAGCCGATCCCCAGAAAGCTCGTCCGGTACTCGGCGTGATCGGGTAAAAGACGCCACGGCACCTTGCCCGCTTTGTAAAAGAGCGCGTTGAGCAGATTCCATGCGCGCGTGGCCTTTACCTGCGTCTGACGATTGCTCTCGCGCTTTACCTTTCTCGGAATCTTCGCGGCATCATCCCACGTGTCGGGCCAGACAATCTGCGTCGGAACATCAAGGTGCAGCGTTTTGGCTTTGAGAAGGTCACGGAAGTTCAGCGTGTCGTCGCTGTCATCGTCATCCTCGGCGGCTTCGAACTGCTCTTCGCTCTTGGCGTTCACGAGCTTTTCGATGAGGGGCACCGGAAGGGCCAGGACGATCACGTCCGGTTTCGCGCTGCTTTCTGTGAGTGCCGAGAGCTGAGATGCGATCAGTTCGACAGCGTGCCGGACCGCCAGATCGTGACGGCCAATCTCCCTGATGTCGGTGACCTGCCGCCGGGACAGCGTCGCCGTCGCCCCGTCCGGCACCTCAAATTTGCAGCGGAAGGGATTCTGGTTACCCAGGCCCGGGAAGTCCGGGTTGAGATTGATAAGCTGCTTGTTCTCGCTTTCGATGCCCCGTGCGGTCTCGGCGAGAAACTCGGTGAAGCCGCCGACAGTGTCTTCCGTGCCGATGACCCCAACGCGCACAACATCGCCTGACCGGGGTTGAAGCGGCCCGTGCTCGCGCAAGCCCTGCCGGGGATCGCAATGCTGCCCGCCGTCGCCGAATTCCAGCATCGGCTCGTCGAAGACATGCGATTTGAAGATCATACCGGACTCCCTTCTTCGAAGAGGTCGCGGGATTCCATTTCCTTCGCTCGCGGATCAGTGCGGGTCCACGAGGACTCCGGCACCGCCTGCGAAAGCTGAATCAGTGGCAGAGCTTCGAAGTCCAGGATTGGCTCTGGCTTGTCCGTGTCAAACAAGCCGGCCTCTGACTTGCGACCAGCCGGGGGAGTAGCGCTGCCGTCTTCGCGTGCGCTAGAATGCGGGCAAACGAAAGCGGAGGACGACCTGATGCAGTACAAGAGAATCTCGGCCGATTGTCATCTCGACCTGCCCTGGCTGCCGCCGGAGCTGTTCGTTTCGGAGGCGAAACGCGAGCTGAAGGAGCGCATGCCTTATGTCGAGGACGGTCCGGACGGGCCGCACTGGATGACCAAGGCCGGGGTCAACATGGGTTTGGTCGGCGGTATCGGCTCCGTCGGCGGGAAATTCGTCCCCGGCCAGAACTATCGTGTCGACAAGATGGCCGAGACGGGCCTCTACGAGGACGGCAAGAAGGGAGTCCGGCGGCCGGGCGACCCGGATCAGCGGATCAAAGACATGGACCGCGACGGGGTCGACGCCGAGATCATTTTCGGCATCCTCGGCGTTGCCTCACGGGTCCGCGACCCCGAAGCAGCCAATGAGATGCTGCGCATTTACAACGACTGGCTCAAGGATTTCTGCAGCCACTATCCAGATCGCCAGATCGGCCTTGCCTGTCTGCCCTATGGCGATATCGAAGCCGCGGTCGAGGAGGTTTACCGGGTCGCCAAGCTCGGCCTCAAGGGACTGGAGCTGTCCTGTTCCTGGGACATGGAGCCGATGTGGCATCCGATGTGGGAGCCGCTATGGAAAGCAGTCAATGACGTCCAGCTGCCGCTCCACTTCCACACCTTCCCGACGACCTCGCCGAGAGCGCGCGAGATGGCGTCCGGCCAGACCCGGCGGGCCGCACAGTTCACGGGTGTGGCCGGCTTTCAGATGAACCTGATCAACATCATCGCCGCGATCATCGGCGCCGGCGTGCTCGAACGCTATCCGAACCTGCGCATCGGCTTGGGCGAAAGCGGCATCGGCTGGCTCCCCTACGCGCTCGATCGGATGGATTTCGAATATGAGGACCGCTTCCGCGATCTGATGAAGCTGAAGCCGAGCGACTATTGGCGCCGCCAGTGCCGCGCGACCTTTCAGTTCGACCGGATCGGCGCCAAGCTGGTCGAGCACATCGGCGTCGAGACCTTGATGTGGGGTTCCGATTATCCGCACCCCGATGGGGTCTGGCCGGAATCCTCGAAATACATCGCCGAGCAATTCGCCGGACTGAGCCCGGAAGTTGTCCACAAGATCACCTGCGAGAACGCCGCTAAGTTCTACAATTTGATTAACTGACGCCCCCCTCTCCCCGAGCCGCTCGGCGCGCAAGGGAAGGTGAGGGACCGACCGACGCTATTTTGCGCTGGGCCGGATCGCGGTCACGACCGTCGGATATTGCCGGGCACTTGGCCATGCGATCTCCGGGAACCGCCGGGTGTCGTAAAACAGCGGGTTCCTGGATGTTCCGCCAAACCCGGCATCGTAGAGTACGCGATCGCGGTAGCGCTCGACCTCGAGCGGGAAGCTGCCGATCGGACGCCCGCTGCCGATCCACGTATCCATATTGCCTGGTCCCCAGTTGTACGCCGCGATCGCATCTGGCCAATTGCCGTACCGCTGGTACATGCGGGCAAGATAGCCGCGACCCAGTTGTCGGTTTTCGGCCATGTCGAACCGGTCGCCGCCGCCGATGTCAATCGCCGCAGCGGCGGAGACCTGCATCGGACCCTGCGGCCCGTTCAGCTCGGGCCGCCACATTCTCAGATCGGTCCCGTGGCTCGATTCGGCGCCATCGACCGCAAAGGCAACGCGATCGAGATCGCTCTCCCTTGCCGGACGGAACAGCTCGATGCCGGGCAGAGATTGCGCGATCGAACCCCGCAGCACCGTGACCGGCTGCACTCGAGGGTCGGCGAAGGTTACCAATTCGGTTTTCGTGCCGTTCGCGCCCGGCGGCCGCTGTGGGTTATCGGCCGCTCGATCGGCGTCGCCGCGCACCACTCTGACGGGTTTGCTGTTCGGATCGCCGAATCTAACGATCTCGGCGGTCTCGGCCTTCTCGGCCGGCTCAACTCCGGCAGTTTCGTCTTTCGCCGGAGTCCCGCCCCGGATGATCTTGACCGCCTGCCATTCCGTACCCGGGAATGAAACGATTTGGACGTTTACCGGTTTTTTTTCGACGACATGCTTGCCGGTCGCGACGATTACCCGGTGCTTCGATTTCACCGAGACCTTCGCCGCGTGTCCCTGCGGCTGCATCAGTAGCAGAGCGATCATTCCGCCAGGAATTGCCCTCGCCCAAACACCGTTCCGCATCGACCCCCCGATCGACGCCATCGATCGAGCGCAGTCTAACGCTAATTGACCCGGACAGCGAGCCTTGTCATTGAATCGGCTCGTCAGCTAGCATCGGCCGAAGATTTGATGTGAGGAGCGATATGGCGAAAATCCTGATCATCCACGGCGCGGGCATGAACATGCGCGGGAAGGTCCAGACCGAGATCTTCGGACCCACGACATTGCCCGAATACGACGAGCGCATTCGCGGGTACGCCGCAGAGCTGGGCCTCGAAATCGAGATTTTTCATTCGAACATCGAAGGCGAGGTGATCAACAAGCTGTACGAAGCCAACGACAAGGGCTTCGACGCGGCGCTGTTCAACCCGGCGGGGTTCGGGACCGGTTATCCGGCACTGGCCGCTGCGATCGGACAGGTACGGTTCCCGACAATCGAGATCCATATCTCAAACCCGGTCCGGCGCGGCCCGGTCTCCGAGACGGCGCGCGTCAGCCAGGGCATGGTCACCGGCTTCGGGCTTCCCGGGTATTATCTGGCGTTACGCGGGGTTAGAGACATGCTGGCGGCAAAGACATGATCTGCGCCGTTATTGCACGCCGTTTGGGTGGCGGACGTCCAACCACGTCAAGGTGAACGGGTGCTTGAAGAAAATGGTCCACACGTAGTTCACCGCATAGCGTAGTCCTGCACGGACGAGGCCTTCCGCCGCAAACCGCCTTCCGGAGGACAAGGCGCGCAGCCCCAATGAAAACTTAACCGGCCCGACCTTGCTCAGTCGGCGAGCCAAATCTGTATCCTCGCCGTAGAAGCGGAAATCGGAGTTGAAGGCGCCCGCAGTTTCGAGCGCGCTCTTGGAGACAATGAAGTTGCCCCCCTGGATCATCGATCCCGCTCCCAGCACGAATCTGACCAAGAGATAGGTAGCAAAGGCGATGCGATAGAACACCGTGGCGACGAACTGCGCCGATCGCGGCAAGTCATAGTAAATGCACGGGCCGCTCAACGCGACCAGATCGGGCGAACGGGAGAATTCCGCGAGTACCGTGCGCAGCCAGCCCTCGGTCAGCATCGTATCGGCGTCGATGTTCGCAATAAGCGCGCCGTTGGCGGCGCGGCAGCCTGCCCTGCGGGCCTGAACGAGCCCTCGTTGCGGTTCGTCGACAATGACGACCCCCGGGACTGATGATGCAATGCGCCGCGTGCCGTCGCTACTGTTGTTGTCGACGACGATTATTTCTGCCGGGCAGCCGGTGCGCGCGATCTCCGCCTGAATAGCAGCAAGGCATGAGGCGATCAGAGCTTCCTCGTTATAGGCGGGCACGACAAAGCTGATCAGCAAATCCGACATCCTTGATCTCCATTTGCTCAGGACTAGTCAGGCTACTCGGCGAGGACCGGCAGCGGGGTTTCCACCTTCCTTTCGATTGGAGGCGTGGCAAGGATCGGTAGCGCATCGAGGCGCCACGGGTCGTTCCAGTGAAGGACCTCGAGCCGTCCGTCGAAATGCTCGACGAGAGCAGTGCAGCTCTCGACCCAGTCGCCGCTGTTGCAATAGAGAATGTCGCCGATCTTGCGCAGCTCGGCATGGTGGATGTGGCCGCACACAACGCCCTCGACCCCGCGGCGCCGCGCCTCGTCGGCTACGGCTTCGCCAAACGAGCCAATGTATTCCACGGCGTTCTTGACGCGCCGCTTGAGATAGGCCGAGAGCGACCAGTATGGATAACCGAGCCTGCGCCGCACCGTATTGAAGTGACGGTTCAACCAGAGCGCCGCTGTGTATGCTCCGTCGCCGAGCAATGCCAGCCAACGGGCGTGCATGACGACGGCGTCAAACATGTCGCCGTGCAGCACCAGCAGGCGGCGGCCGTCGGCGGTGACGTGGATCGCGTCTTCCATGACCTCGACGCCGCCGAACTGCAGCTGCGTGAAGTCGCGCAGCCACTCGTCGTGATTTCCGGGGACGTATATTACTCGCGTCCCCTTGCGAACCTTGCGCAGAACCTTCTGGATCACGTCGTTGTGCGCCTGCGGCCAGTACCAGGATTTCTGCAGGCGCCAGCCGTCGATGATGTCGCCGACCAGGTAGATCGTTTCCGCTTCGGTGTCGCGCAGGAAGTCGAGGAGAAACTCCGCCTTACAGCCGCGGGTGCCGAGATGCAGGTCCGAGATCCAGATCGTGCGGTAGTCGTGCATTTTCGCCATCCGGGTCATCGCGCTGCTCCGTTGCCAAACGATGGGGAACGGTCCGAGTAGGCCCAGATCTGCGCCGGCAGCAGGTTGCGCCAGACCCGACCGACCTCCTGCCCGGCAATTCCCAGGCGATCGACCGGCAAAGGTGAAGAGAACGCGTTCGTCAACTGAACAAAGCGGCCGCCCGGTCCCAGCATATCGAGGCAAGGCCTGACGACGGCGTGTTGCGCCGCAACCGGAAACCATTTGATCGGCAGGCTGGAGACAACGCCGGCAAGCCGTTCGACATTGCCGGCGAGATATTCTCCGATTCGCGTCGCATCGCCGGCGATGACCGTTATTGTCGGAAATTCCCGCCGCAGTACCGCTACGAGCGCCGGCTCGCGCTCGAGCGCGATGATGCGCTCGCGCGGGCAGCCGGCGCGGAGGAGCCCCTGCGTCAGACTGCCGGTTCCCGCGCCGAGCTCGAGAACGGGGCCCGGCCGCGCCAGGTCGATGCATTGCGCGACGGCGTCGGCGAGACGAGTGCCGCTCGGATTGGCGGCGGCGATTCGCAGCGGCTTTTGCAGCCAAAGGGCAAAGAAGACACTTGCATCCGCGCTCACGCGGTCACCCCTTCTGATCGATCCGCGGCGCTATTCTATCAGTGGTGTGTTACAGTTTTGCGTCCCCCAGATATTGCGAGCACAGTCGCAAAACGGTCATCAGCGCGTGGTATTAAGTTCTCATTAGGCGAAAGGAGCGCGTCATGAGGCCCGAGCGATTCGCCCACCAGCCCATGCGGCGAGCAGTCTTCGCGGCAACGCTCGCTCACTTGGTGGGCCAGCCGCGCTTTGACCGCTTACGAGAGATGCCGCTGCTGCATCGCTTTGCCGGCCGTAAGGCGATCCAGACGCCCGATCCAGTTTTGCTGGCGGTGCTGGCGATCGACCGCGTCGGCCCGGCGGCCGTGCGCGCCTGCGCCTCGGGCGTCGAAGTCTGCGTCACCGCGCCCGACGAGGCTACCGCGAGGATACTGCGCGCGGCACTCGCCCAAACGGCACGCCGGCGCCGCACCGATCGGCTGATCCGGATCGTCGTCGATTGAGGGGTTCGGCCAAGCGTTCAGCGAGCGCCGGAGTTCCAGCGCGCTGCCCCAGCAGCAGCTAATGCGCGGGCCGATCGATCGCGTAGCCGGCGGAGCGGACCGTGCGCACGATGTCGGCATCGCCGTACGCATTCAATGCTTTGCGCAGGCGGCGTATGTGGACGTCGACGGTTCGCGGCTCGACATAGACATCGTGGCCCCACACCGCGTCGAGCAGCTGCTCGCGCGAGAAAACCCGCCCGGGATATCGCATCAGGTGGCGCAATAGGCGGAACTCCGTCGGGCCGAGATGGATCGCCTTGGTGGCGCGCGACACGCGGTGCGCGGCGAGATCCATCGTGACGTCGGCGAACTGGAGAACCTCTTCCACGGAGCTCGGCTGGGCGCGCCGGATCACCGCACGCAGCCGCGCGACGAGTTCGCTCGGGCTGAATGGCTTGACCACGTAGTCGTCGGCGCCGCTATCGAGCCCGCGCACCCGGTCGGTCTCTTCGCCGCGCGCCGTCAGCATGATGACCGGCAGCGCGCGGGTCTCGGGCGCCCGCCGGATCTGGCGACAGACTTCAATCCCGGAGACGAGCGGCAGCATCCAATCGAGCAGTACGATGTCGGGCTTGCGTTCGGCGATTTGGACAAGCGCCTCCTCCCCATCGCCGGCCTCGCAGACCTGGAAGCCTTCTTTCTCGAGGTTGTAGCGCAACATCGTGACGAGTGGCGCTTCGTCCTCGACGATCAGGACGGTTGGCTTGGTCATTCGCGGCTCCGGCCCGGAGTGATGATTTCAAGGCTCGACTGGTCGCCCTTCGGTCGCGCCTCAGTGAGGGGTATCCCATGCACGAGATAGTACAGGTCTTCCGCGATATTGGTCGCGTGGTCGCCGATCCGCTCGATGTTCTTGGCCATGAACAACAGATGCGTGCAGGAGCCGATATTGCGCGGATCCTCCATCATGTAGGTCAAAAGCTCGCGGAACAGGCTCGAATACATCTCGTCGAGCTCGGCATCCCGTGTCCACACCAAATATGCCTTGTCGGCGTCGCGGGCGACATAGGCGTCGATCACGTCCTTGACCAACAATTGTGCCAGATGGGCCATCCGCGGCAGCGCGTAAGCCGGCCGCACCGGCGGCGTCTGATTGAGCGCTATCGCGCGCTTGGCGACATTGGCTGCGTAATCGCAGATGCGTTCGAGGTCACTCCCAATCTTCAACGCCGCAAAGATCTCGCGCAGGTCGCGCGCCATCGGCTGGCGCAAAGCGAGCAGCCGGATCGCGAGGTTGTCGAGATCCCGCTGGAGCTGATCGACCTTAGCATCGCCTTCGACGACGCCTGCTGCCAACTCGCTGTCGCGCTTGACTACTGCATCAATCGCGACGGCAAGTTGGCTCTCGGCCAGCCCGCCCATTTCGGTGATCGTATTGCTGAGCTTGCGCAGCTCTTCGTCGTAACTTTTGACAATGTGCTCGGACGCCATCGGTCGAATTCTCCGCAGCCCTCGGCTCAGCCGAACCGGCCGGTGATGTAATCTTCGGTATGCTTCTGCTTCGGGTGGGTAAAGATGCGTTCGGTTTCGTCGAACTCGATCAGCTCGCCGAGATACATGAAGGCTGTATAGTCGGAGCTGCGGGCCGCCTGCTGCATGTTGTGGGTGACGATCGCGATGCAATAGTCGGCTTTCAACTCCGCGATCAGCTCCTCGATGCGCTGGGTCGAGAGCGGGTCCAACGCCGAGGCGGGCTCGTCGAGCAGCAGGATCTCCGGCTGGACGGCAACGGCACGCGCAATGCACAGGCGTTGCTGCTGCCCGCCCGAAAGGCCGAGCCCGCTTTGCCTGAGCTTGTCCTTGACCTCGTCCCAGAGCGCCGCACGGCGCAATGCTGATTCGACCCGGTCGTCGAGCTCGGATCGCGGCAGCCGTCCGTAGAGGCGGATGCCGAAGGCGATATTGTCGTAAATCGACATCGGAAACGGCGTCGGCCTTTGAAAGACCATGCCGATTCGAGCGCGCAGAAGATTGAGATCCAGCCCCGGCGACAGGATGTTTTCGCCGTCGACCAGGACCTCTCCGGTCGCCCGCTGCCCTGGATAAAGCTCGTAGATCCGGTTCAGAATGCGCAGCAAGGTCGACTTGCCGCAGCCGGATGGGCCAATAAAAGCGGTCACGCGCTTGTCATGGAGTGGCAGGCTGATGTTCTTCAGCGCCTGGAAGCTATCATAAAAGAAGTCGACGTTGCGCATCACGGCTTTTTGGCGTGACGTCGCCTGCGGATCCGCGGCGTCGGAGTCGGACGGAGCGGGCGGCATGGCAAGCCGGGCGGCAGCCTGGGTTGGGCTCATTGCTTGAACGTGCTCCATGAGGCGAGAGCCCGAGCGCCGATGTTGAGGAACAGTACGGTGATCGTGATCAGCAACGCGCCGCCCCAGGCGAGCGTCTGCCAATCGGCATAGGGGCTCATTGCGAACTGGAAGATGACGACCGGCAGATTGGCCATCGGCGCGTTCAGGTCGGTGCTCCAGAACTGGTTGTTGAGCGCGGTGAAGAGCAGCGGCGCCGTCTCGCCGGCGATGCGCGCGACCGCGAGCATGACGCCGGTCACCATGCCCTGGATCGCCGCGCGGTAGGAGACCATGACGATCACCTTCCACTTCGGCGAACCCAGTGCGGCAGCCGCCTCGCGAAGGGCGTTCGGCACCAGGTTCAGCATATCCTCGGTCGTCCGTAGGACGACCGGGATGACGATGATGGCCAGCGCTACCGCCCCGGCCCAGGCCGAAAAGTGGCCCATGCGGACGACCATCAATTCATAGACGAAAAGCCCGACAATGATCGACGGCGCGCTCAACAGGATGTCGTTGATAAATCGGACGACATCACCGAAGCGGCTCTTCCTGCTGTATTCGGCGAGGAAGGTCCCGGCGAGGATACCGGTCGGCGTCCCGATCAAGGTCGCGATCAAGGTCATCACCACGCTGCCGAAAATCGCGTTCAGCAAACCGCCCGCGCTACCGGGCGGTGGGGTCATCTGGGCAAACAATGCCGGGGTGATCGCGGCGACCCCGTTCCATAGTAGAGTCCAAAGCACGAGAACGAGCCACATCAAACCAAACGCCGTCGCCGCGACCGACAGGCTCATGACCACACTATTGGCGATGCGGCGTCGGGTATAGATGTCCATCGGCTCAGCCTCCCGCCCGCTTCTGCAGCTCCAGCAGCATCAGCTTGGCGATCGCCAGCACGATAAAGGTGATGATGAACAGAATGAACCCTAGCGCGATGAGAGACGACAGGTAGATATCACTGTCGGCCTCGGTGAACTCGTTCGCCAGCGCCGCCGAGATCGTGGTCCCCGGCTGCAGGATCGAGGCGCTGATGCGATGCGCGTTGCCGATGACGAAAGTCACCGCCATGGTCTCGCCGAGCGCGCGGCCGAGGCCGAGCATGATGCCGCCGACGACCCCGATGCGCGTGTAGGGCAGAACGATCTGCCTGACGACCTCGCCCCTCGTAGCACCGAGACCGTAGGCGCTTTCCTTCAATATCGCCGGCACGGTTTCGAAGACATCGCGCATGATCGACGAAATGAACGGCAGAACCATGACCGCGAGGATTATGCCGGCGGTCAGCATGCCGATGCCGAGCGGCGGCCCGGCAAACAGCGCGCCAAATCCAGGAATTTGTCCCAACGAATCGATCAGGTTCGGCTGGATATACTCCTGGACAAAAGGGGCGAATACGAACAGGCCCCAGATGCCGTAAATGATGCTGGGGATCGCGGCCAACAGCTCGATCATCGTGGCGAGCGGCCGTTTCAGCCAGAGCGGGCAGATCTCGGTGATGAACACCGCCACCCCGAACGCAACCGGGATGCCCACCAGCATCGCAATGGCCGAGGTGACGAGCGTCCCGTAAATCGGGGCGAGCGCCCCGAATTTATGCGTTACCGGGTTCCAGACTTCGGTGACAACAAAGGAGAAGCCGAAAGTCCGCAACGCCGGCAACGCTCCGTCGATCAGCGCGACGATGACCCCGCCGAGGATCAGCAGAACGAGCAGAGCAAACAGAAACGTCAGTGCGCGGAACACCACGTCGCCGATCGCGCCCGCGCGTCCGCCGCGCTC
>Ga0307477_10003351_pt1 | contig 11941 bp, 14 predicted proteins | sample atmos_gasesECM2C_FD_203316 | JGI IMG/M metagenome (GOLD analysis project Ga0307477, IMG submission 203316) | Hardwood forest soil microbial communities from Morgan-Monroe State Forest, Indiana, United States - atmos_gasesECM2C_515 | ecosystem: Environmental > Terrestrial > Soil > Temperate...
AATCCCTCGGGCTCCACCGAGTAGCGACTGGTTGTGGTCTTCCAGTCGATCAGGCAGTGCTGGCCATCTACGTCCCCGAGGGCATCCAGATAGGCAACGAATTCGCTTCCTCCCGGCAGGGTCCGAAGCATTTTGATTTGTAGATTCTGTTTTGGACTGCCAATCCGAATGCGATTATCCCGGGCAAATGTTTCGAGTAAATGGACTCCCTGGTGGAAGAGGTGGTCCCAGGACTCTCCTTTGCGGTATTCAAAGGGGGCATCGCGGTAGACTTCCCATTCCTTGAAAAGCACAGCAGCGCTGTCCTCTTGACAAAAGTAGGCACCCAGGGCTTTTTCAAAGCAGCGACCAAAGACCATTGCGGCGCGCGTCTCTTTTTCCCGCCAGCCATCCAAATAACGGTAGCGATAGCTGCGCGGGCAGCGCAGATACTGGCTAATCTGCGTGTAGCTATAGACCATCACTGCCTCCCCCACCATCCGTGTGGGCCAGTGATGTGCAATCGAGTGCCTCCCAGTCTGCCTCGGGAGCGAAGGCATCGAGGTTTTGGTACGAGCGTCCGTTCAGGGTGATATAAGAGGTTCGGATGACCCCGCGAAGATTAGAGAGCGCTTTTTCATCGACCTGGTCATCCTTGAGGAGCTGCGAGTCGTAGCCAAAATCACGGAGAAACCAGTTGAGTTTCCAGAGGGCTCTTTCCGTGCAGTACAACCGTCCGGAGAAGAGCCGGGTTTCGAAAGATTTGGGTTCCAAAACCACAAATCGGATCTCTAGGAATGGCTTCTGCGGATGCCATCGGTAGTGGGCCCTATCTACGCGAACAAGGAATAAACCTTCAAGCTTGTTTTCGACCCCACGTTGGTTCAAATGCAGACCAGGAATCTGCCGCCTCATAGATTCACCTCCACGGGCGGAGCATAGGAATTGAGTTTGCACACCAGGCCATCCAGGTTTTCTTTCGCAGATATCGCTATATGAGAGATGAAGGATTCGACCAGATCCCGATTGGCCTCCTTGAGCGATGGTGTGCCGCAGTAATCGGCCGCATATGCCTTGACAAAAGTGGGATCGAGGTTGTATTGGCGGATCAGGAGGCAGAGGCGATCGCGCAGCCGCGGCTGACCATTGTTAGAGCCATTTGAGGCGTGAGAGTTTTCTTGTTGCCGACGAACTTGAGGAGGATTTGGAGGTCCGGAAAGCCAGCCCAACTCTTCAACGGAACAGAGCCCGATGCCGTAGGCCTTCCGGAGCGCACGGTTGACAGCACGGGTTTCGGCCAGGCGCATCTCGGCGCCCCGAACCAGGGGAGAGACGTTAGAAGGATCGGCGTCACCGTAGCCGACGAACCCTTTTGAGCCAGTCGTTTTATAGACTGTGGCTTTGAAAATCCAACGGTTCGCAACGTGGTCAGTAAGTTCTTTTTGCAAAGTAGTTCTGATTCCCGAGCAGCGTCTGCGCTGGGCGATTCGCAGTAAGCCGGCGTGTGTCACGTACCATCTACCCTCCAAGAATTGGAGGTCTCCTGCTGCCACTGAAAGTGAATATCTAACGGTCAGATCTCTCAGCGTGCGGAGTGCAATTCTCGATGGTTCGCCCCACAATTGACGCGCGAGATTTGCGTTGGAGCGAAAACTAACAACATTCCTTTTCATGAATCCTCCTTCTTAGCGCACTAAAATGACCGCCACGCAATCCTGCAGAGAGATCGAGTCGCGTTCTTCCATTGCCATGGGCAGCCTCAGCGATGTAAAAGGGAAAGGCTGGCATGTTCGGTATTACATGGATACTAGTCCCTTTCAATTCCCATAGCTATATTTTATAGCTATACAGATATACTATGTCAAGGAAAAACGTACGATCTAAGGCCATGTCCGTGGATTGGAAGGCCGTTGGGCGGAGAATTAGGGAACTCAGAGGGTTTGACGTGACACAAACAGATTTGGCGCACCGGATCGGAGTGAGCCAAGGTTATTTGTCAACTGTCGAGCACGGGGAGGGAGAAGTCGGAGCTGAAGTCTTGCTCGCAATCAGTCGTGAGTTTGCGAGGTCCATCGAGTGGCTTCTTACGGGAGAAGGACAGCCCTTTGACTAATGAGCGGGGCTACTTGCAATCTAATGAAAACAAAGGGTGGCCCTAGCGGCGCTCGGACCGTCGAACCAAAGCGCGAAATACGAAAATTACAAAACGAACTGGCTTAACCCCCGTATGTGCAGGCATATAGCTGCCGCAGGTTTCGACAAATCAGCTGCTTTTTAGGCGATTTTCGCTCGAAACGGGTCCACAGCACCAGCACGCGCTAAGAGCTATTCTTGGTGCTGACGATGGCTGATGCGGTTAAGATTCACCGAGGTCGCCCACGCTGAAATAGCTGCAATCCGGATGTTGAAACACCAGCGCGCTTACGCTCGCTTCTGGATCCATCATGTAGCCCTCAGTGAGTTGCACGCCAATCTCTTCCGGCTTCAGGAGCTTCCAGATGCCTGCTTGGTCCTCAAGGTCGGGGCACGCGGGGTAGCCGAAACTGTAGCGCCTGCCGCGGTAGCGTGAAGTAAACCGCTGAGCCATTGTCAGTTCCGGTGGGTCGGGGAAACCCCAATCCTCACGAATCCGCCGATGCAGCCACTCTGCGCAGGCTTCCGCCGATTCGATGGCCAGCGCCTGCAGACCGCGCGATTTGAAGTAATACCCCTCGTTTTTCGCCTTATCGGACCGCCCGCGCACGCCCTCTCCTGCGGTTACCACAAATAACGCCAAATGGTCGCGCTTGCCATCCCTTGCCGACAAAACGTAATCACTTAAACAGAGAAAATCACCCTTTCGCTGCCGCTGGCAATGGAAAGTGTGAAGAGATTCCCGCGCGCCAGGGCCGAACAGGTGCAAGGCATCTCCTTCTGCCTCGGCCTCGAAAAACTGCCAGACAGCCCGAACCTTCATGAACTCCGCTGCTTCGCGTTTCACTTCTTCCATGCTCTCGTACAGCTCGATGGCCTTGGGCTCGCGAGCTGCAAAGTGTTTTTCGAAATCACCCCGATATCCCATGTGCCGCCCATAAAGCATGAACGGGTTGATGTAACTCCAAATCTTGCGCAAGTCCGGCACCAGCCGCACTTTGCGCTCTAGAGTTGCAACACTCGGAATGGACAGGTCTGCACGCACGCGCGGCGAACGTCTTACCGATGGAATCGGAGCGACGCTGACCGCCGTCGTGATTCCAAATCCGTTTCCGGAAGAAGTGTGCTCGCGCACCACCATTTCTCTTGGCGCCGGATCCATTAACTCGTTCATTAGACGCAGTCCGGTCATCGCATCCTTCGGTGCGTCATCAAGACCGATCGAATGAGTGCCCATGAGTGCATTCACTCGGTGGGTGGCGTCAAGCCAGATGGAAGTCATTGGAAGCTGACGCAAGACAAGGCTATTTCAGAGATCGAGGATGGAACTCGTGTGTTCTACATTGAAATGCCAGCGGGTCATCGGATAGAAGTAGTCGTCGCAGTCAATCCTGACGGCAACAAATACCTAAGAACGGTGGCTAATAGAGAACAACCCGTCAAGCTTCTGTCTCTGCCGACCTGTCCTGGGATTTGGGTGTAGCGTCTGAGGAACCCACACGAGTTATGTTGGCTGGCTCGAAGTCCGCCTCCGGGAAAAAGGATGGCCAGGTTCATTTGGCCTGCGTAGTCGGATTGCCGGACATGTCCCGAAGCCAGTGATTCCACTGGTCCTGTTAGCGCGCTAACCAGGAGTTGGGCCTCGTTGGGGGACATGAAAGACCAGTTGGGATTGCTCCCAATAAGTGGGCTACCCGGCCCTTGAAACTTACGCACTCAATGCGACTAATTTCTTGCTTCCTGCCACATTAGGTATAAAAAGGATTCATGTACCAAGTGCTTGCAGCGCAGCCTCCATTAATCCCTAACGAAGTCGTCCGCGCGGAGATTCGCAATACTCTGACTCAGTCGGCGAGCGCATTTAGCCGGGGCGATGTAGAAACAATCCTCGGGTCGTATGCGCCAGACGCGGTCGTCTTGCCACCGAACAGCCCTGCCGTGCAGGGTTTAGTCGCCATTCGCCAGCTTTGGGAGTCGCTCCTGGCAGGCGGGTATCGCAATGCCGAGTTCGAGTTGGATGAGATCGAGCACTGGGGAGATGTCGCTCTCGCGATTGGCCGTTATAAGGTGCGAATTTCCAACAAGTCCGGAGCCACGGATGAAGATCATGGCAAGTACGTGGGCCATTGGCGCCGCATGCCGGATGGACACTTTCGCGTGACTGTCAGTATGTGGTACAGCGACCGCTGGCACCAGCCTAGCTATCATTAGAATCCAAGGAAACGGTCCAGAAGTCTGGCGGGGGGAATTGCGTGTGGCCTAACTAACTTCATTGGAAAGTGTAGTTGCGTAACCGGACATCCGCCGAGCCCCGTTTGTGGCGATTTCACTTGATTGTATAACAATGCCGGCCCCCCTCGACGCGAGCAGTCTTTGGTTGATACGCTCGGGAAGAAGGAGCCGGAGTTCGGTTCGTACGTGGGACAGCTCGGAACCGGACATGGTGTGCAGTAGAACACCGTGCACTTGATTGGGCATCCCGCTCCCTGCGAAGGGAGTCCGAAGAAGTAATCATTGTCGAAGTTTGATCGAAGAGATGTTTAGGTCGGACCGAAACCGGCCGAGAGATTACCAAACGAGCCGTGGTCGTCGATGCAGAGCGAACAACGCCAACAAGGCCACTCGCAGGAGTGAATGGAGAAGTGTGTTCAAAAAGAGTTTGACAGGGCCGACATTGTTAGAGATGTCTGGTTACCGGGCATCTGCCCAGGAATCAATTCCGCTTCTCCGCTAAGCGGGTCTACCAGACTTGCGCGATCTTAGAAACTCCATTACGCTGGCCCAGTTGCCAGCGGTGGCTTGCCACCACCGCCTGGGTAAGTCGGATTACCGGACATGTGAGCCGAAAGGATTCCTTTTGATCAGAGCCCGTGCTCTTGTGCTCTGGTCTCGCAAAGTCAGAGGGACGGCTGGAACGTAGGTGCTATCCCTGCCGAGGAAAGGAAGGCCCCGGGTTTGTCTGGGGGGCGGAAACCCGGGGCCGGGGGTTGAGGCACAGAGGAGCGAAATGAACCTTCGCTTGTTGACTAAGGCAAATGAGAAGCCAAACGAAGGCGCAAGATAAACTCCTCAGAATCTATAGACAAGCCAGTGGACAGCTCCACAGTGCTCCTGCTCTGACCAATTCTCTGCTCAAATTGAGAATGAGTTTGGCGTTTACTCAAGATGGAAGGCAGCTTGGTTAGCTCAACCGAGGTGTCGCTGGCATAGTGTCGAAACGGTTTCCTCTCGAGCAGGCCGAATGGCACCAGCCACGCAGCTGGTTTCGGCTTCGGATCGAGGTGAGGCCACTGCTGGATGACCGTCTAGATGGTTTCCAGGCCAACTTCTCCTTCCTGCTTGGAGCCGGCTTTGCCGACCCAGACCACGCTGCAGCGCTCGGAGCTGAGCGGGTCCTCATCGAGAATAAATTCGACCACTTGGCCGCGCCTAAGATGGAAACTTCCGCGCAGCCGGAAACCTTCTTTCGAGAAATCCAGGAGGAGGCAGGGGAGCCTCCTCTGGTTGCGGTCCAGATTGATTACCAGACTGCCGCGCCTCTTCGACAGCACCCGCGTCGAGTGGCGGCGTTCTGGGACAGGTAAGCCTGGCATACTTTCTCCCTCTGGCCTGGGAACAGTTATGGTACATCTGGATTAGTTTCAATTGAAACGCGGAAATATGAAGCGCCACGACAGTTTACTCCGCTAGGTCGAGCTTGCCGACCTTCTGTTTGGCGGAGTCCCGCTTGACAAGACACAATCAAGCAAAGCACTTGCGATTTGTGGGGTGCCTCGAGCTCAAAACTCCCGATATGTCGGATCACCGGACAAGTGACAGCCAGGTTGCCCGGAGGTTCCGAAAACAAGCGGAATCGCCGTCGGGGCTACAGGGCATTCGTTCGATAATCCAGTTCGTCAGACACCATCGGTGATCCAGCGACGCGCATCTTAATTCTGGCTCTAGCATGCAATCTTTCTCTGTTGTTGAATACCATTCCCTTGTTATAAGTTCTAAATTGTGGAAGAGAAATATGTCCGAAGAAATACCATACGGATTTGAATGTAAGAATGCGGACTGCAAAGCAGGCATCATTTTTGGCCGATACCTGACGCGACCTCAGCGACTGGGGGATGTGGCGATCCTTGTTCGTGTGAATCCTGGTCGCCTAAAGTGTCCGAAGTGCGGCCAAGAGTACAGGTACGATCAATCTGACCTCCAAGAATTTCCGAAAACAGCGGACGGGCAAGATGCTTAATGAGAGAAGCGGTACTGGACGAGTAGAGCGAGCACATCCGAAAACCACTTGATTGCATAACAATGTCGGCCCCTCTCGACGCGATCAGACTTTTGTTGATAGGCTTCGGGAGGAAGGAGCCGGAGTTCGGTTCGTACGCGGGACAGCTCGGTACCGGACATGGCGTGTGGTAAAGCGTCGTCCACTTGATAGGGCATCCCGCTCCCTCGTGAGAGGGAGTTCGAAGAAATAATCATGGTCGAAGTTTTGATCGAAGAGATGTATGGGTCGGACTGAAACCGACCGCTAGATTACGAACGAACCGTGCTTGTCGGCGCCGATCAGAAAGACAGCGAGGGAAGCAGGAGAAAAAACTCTTTTAAGTGAAGGGAGAAGTCTGCTCAAAAAGAGTTTGACAGGGCCGACATTGTTAGAGATGTCCGGTAAGCGCGTTATACGTCCAAGCGAATTATTTCCGAGCGGGGAACGCCGTTTTGCGCCGTCAGTGGTCTCAGAAAATAAACGACTTAGGCGTTTGTTTTTCTAGAGAGTACGCCGTTATCCGGGAGCAAGTGGCTGCAGCGTCAATGTGGCTTTCGAAGTTCCAGGAAAGTCACATTTGGAACCGAGCAGTTTTAACTAGTTTTTGCCCCCGCGTCTGTCATACGAGGTGATCCGATCCAAATCCAATGAAGGCGCTGAAATTCTCGCTTATTCTGTGTATGCTAACGGCCGGCGACGAACCATCGATTCACTAACTCCAGCATATCCACTGGAATTGTCTCCTCGTGAAAATTCTGGCCTTCGAACCGACCGCAAAAAGCAACTTTTTTAGTAACACCGGCCACGCTCTCATCTTCGAGTCGGATAATAGTGATTTCTTTGCCGCCAGACTTGTGCCGCACAACATCGCCGGGTTTAAAATTGCTGCTCATTGATCGCACCTCTAAGATGCCGCCGGCTACCAGTTCTGAACCCAATTTCAATTTTAGATTTCTCCGTTAGCGTTAGAAGGCGTGGGGATTGTGGCGTCCGACCAAGTAGCCCCCGATGGATGAATGTGCATATTTCATGCCAAGCGCGGAGCATAAGCTCAATGTTCCAAAGCCAAGCTAACTCCAAGATGCGACGGTACATGCGGTCGAAATCGCTAGGTGTTCACCTTCGATCTCCAGAATCTATATTTACAGAAGTGGTAGGGGTCTGCCACAGATGTGCAAATATTTTTCGCGCCAGCTTCCGTTCTGTAGAATTTGTACCTGTCCGGTTACGGCGTTAACCAGGCACTACGAAGTCTGGATGCAGAAAAAAGTTCAGCGTTTGCCGATGGCGTAGGCCTAGAGACCTTCAGGCGCAACACAGCAATCGTGTAGAAGTTCGTCAGGTGAGGGCGTATCTCGAAGCTGAGGTGGGGATGGCCGTAAGGGTTGCGGTAAGGGCGCTAATCGGTTGCCAATGCCAACCACGGCAACTGTGACCTGAGGGTTGGGAATTTTTCGTTTGAGTTTGTGGCGGACCAGGCTAGCCAAATCCATAACTGAAAGGCCTGAGGCTTTCACAACATGAACCGATGGCAGAGTAATGTTTCCCTTGCGGTCGACAACGACCGTTCTAGAAAACTCTGGGTGCCGCCAGACTTCAACCTGAATCTGGTCTCCGACGCCGACCCAATAGGTGCCTACTGCTGCTGCAATTGAGTGCTGTGTTTCCTGTGCGCTCAAGGCTTTGCCGCAAGAGATGGCGCACATCAGGAGTGTTGCGACCAACCAAACTCGAAAGGTCCTCGATTCGAGCATGGTGACTTGCTCCTCAGTCTGATGACGATGATACACCCAGTCGAACGGATAAATCCTCGATACTTGTCGAAGAACGACGTCCGAGCCAACTCGCTAAGTCCTGACCTGCCCCCCATTTTGGTCCAGTCATAAGTTAGCACTTCGGGTTTCTTGCACATCCGTTTGCTCCCACAGCGGTGTTACGGAGCGGACCGGCGTGGGGGGAGACGCCGGTCGCGTGGCGACGGCGGCCGCGTACTCTTCCGGTGTCCGATATCCCAGACTGCTGTATGGACGCACGGTGTTGTAATCCTTTCGCCAGGCTTCGATGATTTGCCGCGCATCCTCCAGACTCGTATGCCAGCTCTGGTTCAAACATTCGTCGCGAAACTTCCCGTTGAAGCTTTCGATGAATGCATTTTGCACTGGCTTGCCGGGATCGATAAAGTGCAACGCCACGCCATGCGCGTAGGCCCACTGATCCACCACGCGACTGATGAACTCCGGGCCGTTGTCCACTTGAATCGCTTCTGGCAAGCCGCGCTCCTCGGCCACTCTTTCCAGAACCTGCACCACGCGCAGTCCGGGCAAGGAGGTGTCCACTTCAATCCACAGTGCTTCCCGCGTGTAGCCATCCATCAGGTTCAGCGTGCGGAATTTCCTCCCACTCGCCAAACTGTCACGCGTGAAATCCATCGTCCACATCTGGTTCGCTCGCATCGGCAGCACCAACGGCACCCGGGCTTCAGCGCGAAATCGCTTGCCCTTCCGCTGCCGCATCGCCAGCCCCTCCTCCCGGTACAGTCGATACACCCGCTTGTGGTTCACCACCCACTTGGCTCTCCCGTTTTCTTTTTCCCGCCGCAGCATTCGATACAACCGTCGGTAACCGAAGCGTGGCCGCTCTCCGGCCAGTTCCCGCAGGCGAACACGCAAGGCCGCCTCGTCCCGCTCTTTCCGCTGGTACCGCCAACTCCCGCGGTTCATCCCGATCAGCCCACAGGCGCGTCGCTCACTCAGCTGGCCTTCTTCGCGAACCACCCGCACGGCCTCTCGTCCCGCCCGCGGGCCTACCACTTTTTTGACAGCACCACCTTGAGCGCATCGATATCCAGCGCTTGTTGGGCTACGATCTTCTTCAACCGCGCATTCTCGTCCTCCAGAAGACGCATCCGACGCATTTCGCTGATTTCCATGCCTACGTACTTGCTCTTCCATTTATAGAACGTCACGGTGCTAATCCCGGCGCGACGGCACAGTTCCTTCACTGGAGTTCCGCTCTCCGCCTCCCTCAATACCGCGATGATCTGCTCTTCCGTGAATCTACCCCTCTTCATACTCCTCCTCCTCTCACAGCGTTATACCCGGAGGAGCTAATCTCTGTCTGGATCAAATTTTGGGGTGCAGGTCAGGAGTTGAACCGAGAATCAGACAAGACAAGACCGAGAACTGCTGGAGCAATTGCTCAAGCGGTTGTTGCGTTGAAATTGCAGCCGTCGAGAATCGGCAAAGATAGAAATTCGATGGCAGAAGCGCCGGAAGGCACGGCATGCCGTGCCCCACCGAACGCGGCCTCTCCGGGGACAAAATTAAGAAACAGGGCTAGTCGATGCCAGAGCCCGTCACAGTCGTCGCCTGGGTCTGACTCGAGCTGTCTGTGACCAACAGGGTCGCGTTGTAGGCGACTGAGTCGGGCGGCATGAACGTGACCTGCACAATGCACCTCTGCCCGGGCATCAGCGTTGCGGGGCAGTTGTTGGTCTGGGTGAAAACGCCGTCGGCCGGGGAGATGGAGATTGGCATGAGGTTGACGGGGGTTGCCGCATCGTTCAGCACGGTCACTGTCGTCATCTCGCTGGAGCCGGGGAGAATGCTCGGGAAGCTGTAGCTTGGGGGCGACACGGCGAAGGCATAGGGCTCGCCGGTTCCGGTTGCCGTGATGATCTGCGGCGAACTGCCCGGTGCGTTGTCGCTGAGCGTGATGCTTCCATTGCGAGTACCCGTGACCTTGGGCGTGAAGGTTACGTTGATGTTGCAGCGCAGACCGGAGTTAAGGGTGTTAGGAGTGATCGGGCAGTCGTTGGATTCCGAATAGTCGCCGCTTGGCTTAATGCTGCTGAACGTCACGGAATGGGAGCTGACGTTGGTGACGGTCACCGTTTGCTGCGGGCTGGGTACTTCCACCTGCCGGAAGCCGAAGTTCAAGCTGGTCGCGGAAAACGTAAAGGTCAGCGGCGTGTACAGCTCGGCGGCGCTCAAGACTACACAACAAGTGGCGGTGTAGCCGATGCCCCCGTCAGCCAATGCCTTTTCCGTCCCCAGCACGGACGTGGTGTGATAGGCCTGCGCCCGGGTGAGGCTGGCCGTGGCGGTGAATTTGCTTGCGGCTTCATTGTAAATCTCTGTCTTAGCAGTAGGGATGTAACTCGTACAAGCCTTTCCACAGCTAATCGACTGCCCCTCTCCCCCCGCCACAAGAACGGTGGCGTCGGCCAAAAGCGTGGAAGTGTGGCCGTAACGCCCTGTCAGCATGCTCGCGGTGAGGGTCCACGTGTTGAAAGTGGGATCGTAGAGTTCGGCTGAACCGATCGGGAACCTGTTAGTAGTACCGCCGGTGACCAACACTTTTCCACTCTTGAGCAGCGTGGCGGCGTGCGCGAAGCGTGCGGTTGACATGTTGTTGGCGGAGAACCACTTGCCTGTGGCGGGGTTGTAGAGCTCGCAGCTATTCAATGCGATACCGTCCCTGCCGCCGGTAACGAGGACTTCTCCGCTGCCCAGCAACGTCGCGGTGTGAGATGCGCGAGGGGTGGCCAACCTGCCCGTCACGATCCAGTTATTCGTAGCCGGATCGTACAGCTCGCTATCCGTGAGAGACCCGCACGGACTCGCGTTGCAACCTCCAGCGACCAGCACTTTGCCGGATTCGAGCAGTGTTGCGGTATGCCCGTACCTGGCGGTGGCTAGCGCGCCGGCCGGGAACCATTTCCCGGTGCTCGGATCATAGAGTTCGGCACTGGCCAGAAAGATGGAGGCTGCGCCTAGTCCGCCGACCACCAGCACCTTTCCGCTCTTCAACACCACGCCTGCAAACGACTCACGTGGTGTGGCCAAGCTGCCGGTGAGGGTCCAAACTCCTTTGGAGGGGTCATAGACTTCTGCCGACGCGAGCACATTGGTACCGTCGGTGCCGCCGGCTACCAGGGCTTTGCCGGTGAGGAGAGTCACTTGGACGTCGGCTTCGCGTGTAACGTTCATGCTGCCGGTGTTTACAAAGGTGCCTTCGACCTGAGCAGGCAGGGCTTGCGCGAATCCGATCAACGAGCACACAAGCGAAAAGCTGGCGACAAATGTCTTCATCGATCCTCCAAACTGCATGCGCTGGACAGCATGAAAATTTCCTTCGCGAAGCCGCCCGAAAGGAGGGCCGGCGTACTCCGGGTCAATCTAGCTGAAATTCATCTCATTCCTCCATGGCAGACACTCGAAGAGCTAGAAAAGTTCTGGATACAAAGTGGACCTGACTATTCGTTTCCAAAAGCGACGGGACAGGGCAGAAACGAACGTGGGGCTGGATTCTAGCACAAAGCGGGAGAGAAAAATCCATTTGCGAACGCAAGAAAAAAGAAAGGCGACTAAACATTTAGCCGACCAATTCTTGAGAATCGAGTTAAGTCCCGGTAAGTCGGATTACCGGACAAGTGCTTTTTTGCAGAAATTTGACTTGTCCGGTTACGGCGTTTATCGGGAGTTAGCTGTCGAAACCCTGCGATTTCGCAGGGAACTGCTCTGGTGGCAAATTCGTTGTGTCCGGTGCGGTAGAAGCGTACGATGCGCA
>Ga0307477_10003352_pt1 | contig 11941 bp, 7 predicted proteins | sample atmos_gasesECM2C_FD_203316 | JGI IMG/M metagenome (GOLD analysis project Ga0307477, IMG submission 203316) | Hardwood forest soil microbial communities from Morgan-Monroe State Forest, Indiana, United States - atmos_gasesECM2C_515 | ecosystem: Environmental > Terrestrial > Soil > Temperate...
CGAGCTCGATGTGCCCAAAGTGCCCTGGGCACCTCGAGGCGGTGTTCCCGCAGGTGCCGCACTTTTGTCCTGGCTCGAGGGTCCCGAGCCTGGCGTCCATGAGGCCTCCCTGGACCGGCATCCCGTCTTCGTCGTAGGTCTCTGGTTGGGTTATCTCGGCGACCGAATACTTCCTGATCTCGGTCGGGGAGAGGAGGGCGAAGTCGATCTTGCTTATCGTCCGGAGCGCTTCTTGCATTGCCATCTATGTCACCACTACACCGCGTCCTTCAGCCTCAGCCTAGGCGCGATGTTGAGGCTCATCATCTCTTGGAGAAGGAGCTTGAACGCGTAGGCCACCACGACCGTGGAGATCTTGGCCTGGTCGCCGTCGATCTTGCAGGCGTACTTGCGCTGCTTGGCGTCGTAGTACGCGATCAGGCCGCACTTTTCGCATATGTTCACCTCTGTCTTGTCAGCCTCGTCGAGTAGCCTGTCCTTGAGCACCATGGACGCCCCGTACGCGATGAGGCAGTCTCTCTCCATCTCCCCGAACCTGAGGCCTCCTCCCCTCGCCCTCCCCTCGGTGGGCTGCTTTGTGAGCATCTGGACCTGGCCGCGCGCCCTCGCGTGGATCTTGTCGGCGACCATGTGGTGGAGCTTCTGATAGTAGACCACCCCGATGAACACGTCGACCGCGAACTTCCTCCCGGTCTTCCCGTCGTAGAGGACTTCCCTCCCTGAAGGCTCGAACCCTCTCTCGGCGAGGACCTTGCTCATCTCCTCGGGGGTCTCGCCCGCGAAGGCGGTACCGTCGGCGGAGGACCCTCTTAGCGACGCGCCCTTGCCCGAGATGGACTCGATGAACTGGCCCACGGTCATCCTCGATGGGAACGCGTGGGGGTTGATTATGACGTCCGGGACGACCCCGTCGGCCGTGTAGGGCATGTCCTCCTGGGGGACGACGAGGCCGATGACCCCTTTCTGCCCGTGGCGCGACGCGAACTTGTCCCCGATCTCGGGGGTCCTCATGTCGCGCACCCGGACCTTGAACATCTTTCCTCCTTCCTGGTTCTCGGTCATGAAGACCGCGTCGACGACGCCAGTCTCGGTGGGCCGGACCGCGACGGAGGTGTCCCTCCTGTACGGGCCCTTTATCTCGAACTCCTTGTACTCTTCCATGAACCTGGGCGGGCTCGTCCTACCGATCACTGCGTCGCCGCCGGTCACCGTGGCCTCGTGCATAACGACCCCGTCGGCCTCGAGGAGCCGGTAGAACTTCTCGCCCCTGTATCCCCTGATGTTGGACTCGGCAGCTGGGACCTCGAAGGTGTCCCTCATCCCGCCGAGGTACTGCTTCGACTCGGCCTCGTAGAGCCTGTAGAAGAAGGAGCGCGCGAACCCGCGCTCGACGCTGGACTTGTTCATGATGATCGCGTCCTCGATGTTGTATCCCTCGAAGGAGAGGACCGCGACGACGGCGTTCGTCCCGAACGGCCTCTCGTCGATCTGGAGGAGCTCCGTGCTCTTGGTCCGGACCATCGGGGATTGCGGGTTGACTAGGAGGTGCTGACGGACGAAGGTAGAGAGCGGGAAGGTGGGGCTCGAGAACCCTAGGGACTGCTTCGCCATCGCGGACTCGTAGGTGTTCCTAGGCGACTGGTTGTGCTCGGGGTACGGGATGATCGATGCGGCGATCCCGAACATGGCGCCGGGGTAGAGCTCGAGGTGGGTGTGCTTTGAGGTGATCTCCTCTGGGGACATGGCGACGAGGCAGTTCTCCTCCTCGTTCGCGTCGAGGAGCTCTATTATCCCTCGCTCGACGACGTCGCGCCAGGTGAGTTCCCCGCCTGCGATCTTCATTATGAGGTCCTGGTTGAGCAAGGGGCGGCTGTTCTCGGCGACTATGAGCGGCCTCATGACCCTCCCCGCGCTGAGGCTGATGTAGAGGCGCGAGTAGCCCTTCTCGTTCAGGGCCTCGTAGTACATTACGCTCGCGCTCGGGTTGATCTGGCCCTCGCGGCGCAGCTTCCTGAACGCCTTGGCGAGCCTCGCGCCGTCGTCGACGTATCCGATGAACCTCCCGTCCATGAAGATCTTGCAGCCCTCCAGGGAGAGCTTCTCGGGTATGTCCCGGATCGGCTTCGCGCCGAGCTCCCAGAGCCTCTCCTCGACCTCGGCGGGTGGGACCTGGACCGAGATCGTGGCGGAGAGCGCGAGGTTCTTGACAAGCCCGCAGTTGACCCCCTCAGGGGTCTCGGACGGGCAGACTCTTCCGAAGTGCGTCGCGTGGAGGTCTCTCGCCTCGAAGTTGGGCTGCGACCTGCTGAGCGGGGACTGGATCCTCCTCAGGTGTGAGAGGGTGCTCAGGTAGTTCGTCCTGTCCAAGAGCTGGGTGACGCCGACCTTCCCTCTGCCCCAGTTGCCCGTCGCGATCGCGTTGTTGAGCTTGTCGGTGATTATCCCGGTTCTGATTGCCGCGCCGACCACGTTCCCGCCTCTCTTCTGGCCTGCCCTCTCAAGCTGGTATTTCATGTCCCTGACCAAGTTCCTGAAAGATGTGCGGAACAGGTCAGCGAGCATCTGGCCGGCGAACTTTATGACCTTGTTGCCGTAGTGGTCCTTGTCGTCTGGCTCTATCCAGCCGAGTCTGAGCTCCAGGAGCTTGCAGACCGCCTCGCCCAAGAACATCGCCTTGTCGAAGCGCTTGTCATCGGCCTTGCCGAGGTGCGGAAGGAAACCCCAGTCGAGCATCGAGAGGGCCCTCTTGATCCTGTACTCTTCGAGCATCCCGTGGGCCACCCTGTTCCCGATGTACACGAGGGCGTCCTTCTCGGTGGGCGCCTCGCTTGCCTTGTCGAATGAGACCTCGAGCAGGTCTTGGATCTCGGACTTTGGCGAGACCGCGTTGGCGATGTCCTTGTCGGACTTGAAGCCGAGCGCGCGCATCACTATCACGAACGGTATGTCGATCGGGCAGCTCGGGACCTTGACGTTTATCGCTCCGTCCTGCTTCAGGGTCGCCTCCAGCTTCGACCTGTAGCCGACGACCGATGAGTAGACCCTCGCCTTGTAGGTCGAGACGGCCCCGACCTTCTCGAGGTCCACGAGGATCTTGTTCGGGGAGAGGTCCTCGAGCCCGACTATGACGCGCTCTGATCCGTTGATTATGAAGTAGCCTCCCGGGTCGTTGGGGTCCTCGCCCGCCATCACGAGCTGCTCCTTGGACATCTTGGAGAGCTGGCAGAGGTCCGACTTTACCATCACGGGGAGGTCGCCGACGTGCTGTCGGGTGGCCTCGCGCGACATGCCCTCCTCCTCGATCGTCATGTCGAGGTAGATTGGGGAGGAGTAGGAGAGGTTCCTCAGCCTCGCCTCCATCGGGAAGATGTTGCTGACCGACCCGTCGATCTCGACTATCCTAGGGCGGCCGAGCTCGACCCGCCCGAACTTTACCTTGTACGGGGTGCTGACCGTCTCGACCTCTGTCTCGCCGATCTCGTCGATTATCGACTGGAGCCCCTTGCCGATGAATTCGTTGTAGCTGTTCAGGTGCTGCTTCGCGACCCCCTCCTTCTGGAGGAGGTCCCTCAGTACGATCCAAGAGTCGAACTGTCTGCTCATCGTCAAGCCTCCACCACGAACCTATAGTAGACCGTCTCGCCCGCTGTCTCGCTTCTCCGGGTTATCTTCACAAAGTCTCCGGGATGTGCGCCAATCGATTTCGATGCGGGATCGGTGGAAAGGACGAACGGGAATTCATGAGGCGTAGAGTTGTACCTCTTGAGGATCTCTTTGGCTTCTTCGGGAGGTACCAGCTCGTGCTTCGGGACGAGTAGATGGTCGCTCACCTTGAAGGGAAGCTCCTCTTCAACCGCCTTCTTCCTTGTCGTCTTAGCCTTCGGCACTAGACGAAGACACCCTCATCCACAACTAACACTAACGTAGGCCTGCAATGCACTGAAAGAACCCAAAAATTATCGGCCGGCCAGGTATATTTAAGAATTGTCCAACTCGTCCGCGTATCGGGTCAGAGGTCCAAAGCGAGCATCCGTCAGCCGCCCCGTTTCTGCGTCAGGACAATCTAGACGACGGTTGTGTTAGATTTTTATTCGCCTCGCTTTCTCCCTTGAAAGCGACGATGAAGCGGAGCGAGGACTCACCCAAGAAGGGGCTGTCCTCCGGAGGAGTCCGGGAGGCCCTGGAATCGCCGAGGGTCAAGAAGAAGGTTGTCGCCTCGGTGGTCGCGGTGTTGCTGGCTCTGAACTTTGCAACCCTCGCAGTCGCGTACCCGGAGACGATGGAGGTGGATTCTGGTTGCTGCGCTCAGAACCAGGTGCTAGCGAAGGACTTCTCTGCGTTCTACACAGCCGCTTACAGGCTCATCCACAACCCCTCGCAGGTCTACACTCGGGGGCTCGTGAACGACGGCGAGTCCCAGATCCTCCCCCAGCCGGAGGGATACAAGTACCTCCCCTCGTTCCTGTTCTTGACGACGCCGCTCTTGATGCTTCCGTACCAGAGCGCCCTCCTCGCCTTCGACATCTTCCAGTTCCTGCTTCTCCCTCTCATCGCGCTCCTCCTCTACGAGCTCCTCAAGGAGAGGAGGATCGAGCTGATCATACCGGCGGTGGTCGCGGTGTTGCTTGTCCCCCTCCCTCTACCGACTCCGCAATGGTCCATCTCGATAAGCTACTACTGGCAGTGGGCAGAGGGGCAGTCGAAGGTCCTGGAGACATTCCTGCTCTTGTCGGCGCTATTCCTTGCCAGGTCGAACAGGCCCCGGGCTGCCGGCGTGACCCTCGCCCTCGCGGCGTTCGACCCCCGGTTCGTCCCGCTTGCGATCCCGCTCTTTGTGACTTACACGGAAAGGAAGGCGGTCAGGAAGTCGCTCGCGTACGCCGCTGCGGCGTTCACCCTCGTCAACGTCCCACTGCTCTATCCGGCGATGGGGTTCGGGTTTCTCCAGATGGTCTTCACCTCGGGCATCCCCACCCCGCCGTACTACTACACCTTCATCCCGATACTCGCGCTCTCTGTCTTGATGTTGATCGACCACGAGGAGCTGGGCCTCGCGGTCAAGAGGTTCTGGCCGTGGGCGCTCGGTCAGCCCGCAAGCCGGCCGAGCACGTAGGCGAGCACGCCTCCTTTCTCAAGGTATTCCATCTCGGCGCCGCTGTCGATCCTCGCCTTTACCTTGAACTTGACCTCCCGACGGTTGGACCTCGCGGCCACGTCCAGGATGGACCCAGGTTTGAGGTCAGTCATCCCGCCGATCGAGTAGACCTCGTCTCCCCGGATGCCGAGGGTCTTCGCCCCTTCCCCGGGCGAGAACTCCATCGGGAGGACTCCCATCGCGACGAGGTTGCTCCTGTGGATCCGCTCGAAGCTCTCGGCGATCACCGCCCTGACGCCCAGAAGCTTCGGCGCCTTCGCGGCCCAGTCGCGCGAGCTCCCTCCGCCGTACTGCTTCCCAGCGAGCACGACTAGTGGGACTCCCTCGGCAAGGTACCTCGTCGACGCGTCGAATATCGACAGCACATCGCCGCTCGGGAAGTGTTTCGTGTAGCCTCCGGCAATCCCGTCCGCAATGAGGTTCTTGATCCGAGGGTTGCTGAATGCTCCCCTCACCATCACCTCGTGGTTCCCTCTCCTGCTCCCGTAGGTGCTGAGGTGGACGATGTCGACTCCGCGTCCGGAGAGATACCTCCCCGCCGGGCTGTCGACAGGGATTACGCCGGCGGGCGAGATGTGGTCGGTGGTTATTTTGTCCCCGAAGAGTGCGAGGACCCTCGCGCCGGCGATGTCCTCGTTCGTGCCTGCGGCTCGCTTTCCCTTCTCGTCCGCAGTGAACCAAGGCGGGCTCCTGACGTAAGTCGACGAGCCGACCCAAGGGAACGTCGCGCTCGGCCTGGCGAGGAGCGCCTCCCACTCGGCGTCGCCCGCAAGAGCGTCGGCGTATCGCTTCTTGTAGAGGTCGCGGCTCAACGACCTCTCTGCGACCTTCTTGATATCTGCGAGGCTGGGCCAGATGTCCTTGAGGTATACCGGTTTGCCGTCCTTCCCGTTCCCGAGCGGTCTGTCAAAGTCGAAGCCGATGTTCCCAACCAGGGCGTAGGCGACGACGAGCACCGGGGACATGAGGAAGGAGCCTTTTGCGAACGGGTTGATACGCCCGTCGAAGTTCCGGTTCCCGCTCAGCGCCGCGACAACGTAGAGGTCCTTCTCGATGACGGCCTTCTCGACGGCGGGCGAGAGGGGACCGGAGTTACCGATGCAGCTTGTACAGCCGTAGCCGACGAGGTAGAAGCCCAGCTGGTCGAGGTAGGTCATGAGCCCCGAGCCCTCAAGGTAGTCTGTGACCACGGTCGAGCCTGGCGCGAGGCTGCACTTTACGAACGGTTTCGTTGAGAGGCCCTTCATCACCGCGTTGCGAGCCAGGAGGGCGGCCCCGATCATCACTGAAGGGTTCGACGTGTTCGTGCAGCTGGTTATCGCGGCTATCACGACGGAGCCGTCGGTCAACCCCTCGTCGCTCTGCGAGGTCCCCGCCTGCCTCACCAGGAGCTGCCGCTCGAGCTGCACCGCGGCGCCATCGACAGGGGCGCGGGCGGGCACCCCGGCGGCGCGGGCCTTGGCTTGCTCGGCGGCGAGCGAACGCGCCAGGGAAGGGACGTCTCTTAGGGACCGCCGCTCTTCAGGGTTTCTCGGGCCTGCGACCGAAGGCTCGATCTTCGACATGTCGACCTCGAGGACCTCGGAATAGCGGGGCTCGGGGGATTCGGGCGTGAAGAAGAGACCCTGCAAGCGGCAGTACTCCTCGACCAGCTTGATCTGGGCCTGGTCCCTCCCCGTGTCGTATAGGTAGCGGATGGTGGCCGCGTCGACGGGCGAGAACCCCACCGTCGCGCCGTATTCGGGGGACATGTTGCCGAGGGTGGCCCGGTCCGGGACCGAGAGCTTCAGGTACCCCTCGCCGAAGTACTCGACGAACGCGTCCACGACGTTCTTGCCCCTCAGGAGTTCGGTGACGTAGAGGACGAGGTCGGTGGTCGTGGCTCCTTCGCGGAGCTCGCCCTTGAGCTTGACGCCGACGACGCGCGGGATCGGGATGTGGCAGGGCTCTCCGAGCATCGCTGCCTCGGCCTCCATCCCTCCGACTCCCCAGCCGAGGACGCCAAGGCCGTTGACCATGGGCGTGTGCGAGTCGGTCCCGACCACCGTGTCGGGGCAGACGAACCTCCGCCCGTCCCTCTCCCCGACCGCGACGACCGTGGAGAGGTATTCGAGGTTGACCTGATGGCATATTCCCTTGCCCGGAGGGAACACCCTCATGTTCTTGAAAGAGTCCTGGGCCCACTTTAGCAGCGCATACCGCTCCGAGTTCCTCTCGTACTCCTTCTCGATGTTGTACTCGAACGCGGCGGTGCTCCCCCACCTGTCCACTTGGACCGAATGGTCGATGATCAGGTCGACTGGGGCGACCGAGTTGATCTTGGCAGGGTCTTTCCCCCTCCTCGACATCTCGTCCCTCATCGCGGCGAGGTCCACTATGAGCGGGACCCCGGTGTAGTCCTGGAGGAGGACCCGGTATGGCATGAAGGGGAACTCGGAGCCCACGCTCCTCGGCCATTCTAGGAGTCTGTTGGCGGCCTCGGTGGCGCCCTCCAAGACCTTCGAGTGTCGTATCGAGTTCTCGAGGAGCACCTTGATGGAGTACGGGAGCCTGCTCGTGTCGTGCCCCCTCTCTGAGACCTTCCTCATGTTGTAGAAATCTGCCTTCCCCTTGTAGGTCTCGAGCCTGTCAACGGCAAAGTCGAACGATTTTTCGCCGCCAGCCATCGAAATCATCGGCCCGGGCGGCTGTATTTAATGGGTGAGCCGGGGATGAGCCCTTCTACCTTCCGACCTCTCTAATCTTTTTATCTTCTCACTCGGGCTCGAGGGCCATGGCGGGCGATTGGGAGGTCAGGGGGCTCTTCGGGAACGAATATGCCCTCGAACGCGCTGTGGACGAACTGAACAAGATGGAGAAGAGGCCAGGTTACAAGGTGCTAGACAGGCGGAACTTGCAGGTGATCCTGTCCAAGGACGACGCCACGTCCAAGAGCCTTGTGAGGAACATAATCACGATCGCCCATGGGTTCGTTGAGAGCGACGCGCCCCTCGGGCAGTACGACAAGACGAGGGCGGAGACGAAGGCGAAGAAGCTGAAGGCGGATGCAGAGAAGCGGAAGCGCAAGCGCAAGGCCGCTGCCCACTAGCTAGCGTTTGTAGTTGGCGTAGGCGGTCGCGTTCGTGTCGATTAGCGCTAGGTTCACCTTCAGGACGTTCACGTAGCCGCTCCCGAATACCCACAACGTCCCTTCGGTGTTCTGGTCGACCAGCTTCTGGATCGAGTCAGACGGGATCCCGGTGGCGAGGTGGATCCGGGGGATCTGGGAGTAGGCGTCTTGGACGGTGATGTCCGGGTCGACGCCGGAGGCAGAGTCGTTCCTGCCGTGGAAGAATATCGTGAGGGTGAAGTTGTTGTCTATGAGCCAGGAGCCGACCGTTCGCCCGCCGTGCTGGACCAGGTCTCCGTTGGCCTGGTTCGGCATGGCACCTGCGCGATCGCAGTTACGAGGAGGGGGAAGAAGAGCCCGCAGACCAGCATCGAGACTATCGCCATCCCGATCAAGGGCCTGTAGGACGGCCTCTGGTCCTTGCCGGTTGGTCTGGATTCGCTCATTCGCTCTTTTCACCTATAGGGCCGAGATCAGGACGTCGATGAGCTTGATCCCCACGAACGGGACGAGGACGCCGCCCACGCCGTAGATCATCACGTTCCTGAGGAAGATGGACATAGTGCTGGCGGGCCTGAACGTGACCCCCCTCATCGCCAGGGGGATGAGCAGGGGTATGATGACGGCGTTGAAGATGAGGGCAGAGATAACGGCGCTGTGGAGCCCAAGGTTCAGGATGTTGAGCGCCTGCAACTTGGGAAGGGCGGAGCTGAATATGACCGGCATTATGGCAAAGTACTTCGCGACGTCGTTCGCGATGCTGAACGCGGTCACCGCTCCACGGGTGGTGAGGAGCTGCTTCCCGAGGAGGACGACGTCGATTATCTTGGCGGGGTTGGACTCTAGGTCCACCATGTTGGCAGCCTCCTTTGCAGCCTCGGTGCCAGCGTTCATCGCGAGCCCGACGTCCGCTACCGCGAGGGCGGGGGCGTCGTTTGTCCCGTCGCCTATCATGGCGACGATCCTCGACTCCGCCTGCTCCTTCTTGACAATGTCGAACTTATCCTCCGGCTTCGCCCTAGGGACGTACTCGTCGATCCCGACCTCCCCCGCTATGCTCTTCGCCGTGAGTGGCTGGTCCCCGGTTATCATCACGGGTCGGATCCCCATGGTCTTCACGGCCGCGATCTTCTCTGCGATTCCGGGCTTGAGGACGTCTTTGAGCCGGATTATCCCGAGCAGCTCGCCGTTTCTCTCGACCGCTATAGGGGTCTCCCCCGCCCCGGAGATGTTGGTCACCGCGGCCTCGAAGCTGGAGGGGGTGGAGCGGACCGAAGTGAGCAATGAATCTGGGGCGCCCTTTAGAATCTGGTCGCCCTCCTCACCGTCCCTTGCGGGCTCCCCCTCGGTCGTCTCGGCGTACTTCCTCCTGAACCTTACCCCTCCCTTCCCGGAAGGGAGGGTGAAACCGACGCTCCTCATCAGTTTCACGCCACTGGTACGGGTGCTTGCCGAGAACTCGTATACTTCGGAGAGGCCAAGCGAGTTCAGCTCCCTCGGCACGAACCCCTTCTCGTAGGCCAGCCTGATGATGCTGCGGCCCTCGGGAGTGTCGTCATACCAGGATGAGAGGAACGCAGCCTCCCCTACTTCTTTCTCGGTGTGCCCTTCCAGCGGGATGAACTCGGTCGCCTGCCTGTTGCCCACCGTGATCGTCCCCGTCTTGTCCAGGAGTATGACGTCCGCGTCTCCGGCGGTCTCGATGGCTTTTCCCGATTTCGCGACGACCCTGTGCTTGTAGAGCCTCGAAATCCCGGAGAGCCCTATGGCGGGTAGGAGCGCTCCTATCGTCGTGGGCAGGAGGCACACGTAGAGCGCGATGAGCACCGACAGGTCTGCTCCCAGGCCGAGGATGACCGACAGACCCAGGAGGGAGAGTATGATGATGCTGAAGACCGCTGTCAGCCCGAGGAGGACCGTCGTAATCGCTACCTCGTTCGGGGTCTTGGGACGTCGGGATGCTTCGACCATCCTGATCATCTGGTCGATGTAGCTCTCTCCAGGGTTGGCGGTGATCCTTGCGGTGAGCGTGTCGCTCGCCAGTTTGGAGCCGCCAATCAGCGCGTCCCCTGGAGCCTTCTTGACCGGTGCTGACTCTCCGGTGAGGAGGGATTCGTCCACCATCGCTATCCCGTCGAGCACCTCGGCGTCGAGCGGGATCAGGTCACCCCTCTCGAGCGAGACAACGTCTCCTTTACGGAGCTCCTTGGAGGGGGTCAGCACCACCTCTCTGGACCACTCCTTCGTGATCATCTTCTTGGTCATGACTTCGGTCTCGAGTTTTCGCAGGCTCTTCGCCGTGTTCTTCGCCTGCTGCTCTGCGAGAGAGTCGGATAGGGTACTGAACCAGACCGTGATGAGTAGTATCGCCGCTATCTCTACGTAGAACCCTCTGAGGCCCGGGGTCGCGACCGCGGGGAAGGCTTGCGGATATACGGCCATCGCCGCGACGATGAAGAACGTGAGCTCGACGAGCAACATCACGGGATTGGAGGTGAGCGAGAGCGGGCTGAGCCTCTCGATCGAGTCAGCTAGGACCTTTCCAGTTAGGATGGAGGTCGCGCGGACGGTCCTATGTTCCTTGGTTGGTTGCTCAATCATGCTACGTCCCAAACCCACTCTGGTTTCCTTGGAAGTACGAGAGGATTGGACCTAAGGCGAGGAATGGGAAGAAGGTGAGGGCGACGAGGATGATGATGCTCCCCACCAAGACGGCCGAGAAGGTGAGGCTGTCTGTCCTGAGGCCGACCTCGGTTCCCCTCTTTCTCCCGATCATTGAACCTGCGAGCGCGAGGAGGAGCCCGATGGGGGCGTAGCGCCCGAGGAAGATCACAGCCGCTGTGGCGACGTTGAAGAACGGAGTGTTGGCTGCGGCTCCGAGAAAGTCTGACCCGTTATTGGCTGCGCTCGAGGCGAACTCGTACAGGATCTGGGTGAACCCAATGGCATCAGTCCCAATGTTGATGGCTTGGGCCGCCCCCGTGGCATAGGCCAGCATTGTCGGGACCAGGATTATCAGGGGGTGGATGAGGAAAGCGACCATCACTATCTTCACGTCCCTCGCCGTGACCTTGAGGCCGAGATATTCGGGCGTCCTCCCCGACATGAGCCCGACAACGAAGACGGTGATTATGATGTACATGACCATGTACATCAGCCCGACCCCCTTCCCTCCGGGGGTGGACTGGATTAGCATCCCCATGAAAGCCGCGAGGATAGTGAGGGGGTGCATCGCGGCGAGGGACGAGTTGACCGAGCCAGTGGTCACGGCTGTCGTGACCACCGTCCAGAACGCCGAGAAGAACCCCCCTATCCTCGTCTCGATCCCTTGGCCGGGGGCGGTCCCGAATGTGGGGATGAACGCTATCGCGAGGTCGATGGCGAAGAGCGAATACGAGCCGATGAGGATCGGTTTGGTCTCGGACTTCTTTCCAAGCATCTCCCCGAAGAGGAAGACAAGAGCTGTCGGGAGGAAGAGCATCAACCCGATCTCCAGGACGTCGGACGCGGGGCTCGGGTTCATGAAGGGGTACGCCGAGTTGGCGCCGTAGTACCCGCCGCCGTTAGTCCCGAGCTGCATTATGGAGACGAGAGACGCGACCGGGCCCACGAGGATCAGCTGGTTCGCCCCCTCGACCGTCTTGACGGCTGTGTAGCCGGAGATGGTCTGAGGGACG
>Ga0307477_10003353_pt1 | contig 11939 bp, 8 predicted proteins | sample atmos_gasesECM2C_FD_203316 | JGI IMG/M metagenome (GOLD analysis project Ga0307477, IMG submission 203316) | Hardwood forest soil microbial communities from Morgan-Monroe State Forest, Indiana, United States - atmos_gasesECM2C_515 | ecosystem: Environmental > Terrestrial > Soil > Temperate...
GCCACGATGCGCCCCAAATGTGTACGCACCGCGTTCCTTGCACCGCTTGCATTTGCCGCCGTCGTGCTCGTGGTCTGCTCCTTCCCGGATAAATCCGCGGAAGCCCAATCTTCACAACAGGCCCCGCCAGCACAGTGGCAGCGACCCGACGAGACGAAACCGCTTGACGATAAGAGCGTCCAAGGTGCTTCTCAGCAGCACGAGCCCACCGCCGCGGAGCTCAGCCGCGACGAAAGTCCCGGCAAAGCCGTGATGCGCACGTTCGATTTTCAGGAATATGAATTCCGCTCCGCCGCCGAAGCCATGCCCGCCGACAAGTGGGACTACCGCCCGGCCCCGGGTCTCTTTAAAAATGAAAAACCGGAGTTCGGCCCCGCCGAAATGCGCACGTTTGCCGAGCAGGTGAAGCACGTGGCCTGCTCCAATTTCGCTTTCGTCGCCGAACTCGAAGGCACCAAGCCGCCCGAAGCCTGCGACCGGGGCGGCCCAAGCCCCGCGAAGACCCGCGCCGAGGTGCTCACCTATCTCCGCGATTCTTTTGCCACACTGAAAAAATTGCTCTCCGCCATCACCATCAAGAATATGTTCGATCCCATCGAAGGGCCTTACGCTGGTCCGAACACGCGCCTCGGCCTTGCCGGAATCTGCATCTGGCACGCCGCCGACCACTACGGCCAAATGATCATTTATCTGCGCCTCAACGGCATCGTTCCCCCTGCCAGCCGCAGCAATCCCCCGAAACTTCAAGACAATTATTGACAGGCAAAACCTGCGTTACACTTTTGAGGTGACGCCCCCGATGACCCCACGCCTCGCGAACATTCAGCTGCATCCCATCAAATCGCTCGATCCTGTAGTCGTGAAAGAAGCGCGCATCGGACCGGGCGGCGGCCTCGAGCATGACCGCGCCTGGGCGCTCTATTCGGTCGATGGCCAGTGGGTAAATGGCAAGCGCAGCACCGCCGTGCATTTGATTCGCGCAGCGTTCTCGCCGAACATGAGCTCCGTGACGCTTTCGGTTCCGGGCGATCGCCGCAAAATTCCGACGAAGACGTTTGCATTTCCTGGCGACACAGCCGCGGCCTCGCAATGGTTTTCCAATTATTTCGAGCAGCAAATCGCGGTGCGCTATTCTCTCGAGGGTTTCCCCGACGACAACATCGCCAATGGCCCCACCATCATTTCGACCGCGAGCCTTGAGGCGGTTTGTACACTTTTTCCCGGGATGACCACAGAAGAAGCGCGACTGCGTTTCCGCACTACGCTCGAAATCGACGGCGTGCCTGCGCTCTGGGAAGATCAGCTTTTCGGCGCGGAAGAACGCAGCGTGGTGCGTTTCCGCATCGGCGAAGTCAACTTCGAGGGCAGCAATCCTTGCGCGCGCTGCGCCGTCCCTCCGCGCGATCCACGCACCGGCGAAATTATTACCGGCTTCCAGAAACGTTTCACCGATTTTCGCCGCACCAACATCCCGAGCTGGTGCCCCGAAGCCCGCTTCGACCACTACTATCGTCTCGCGGTGAATACCCGCGTCGCGTCCGCGGAATCGGGTAAAATCCTCCGTGTCGGCGATTCGCTTCTTTTGTAGTGGCCGGTCTTAGAGGTGTTATGAGACCCGGAGGAGGCGCAAACCAAGCAGTGTGAGGACAAAATAAGGAGGACAAACACAGATACCAGGCTAGTTAGTCGGACTCGAAGGGGATCGGACTATCGGACGGAAGATGTGGGAGTTGCTGCTTTCTCTAGAAGCTGCTCCTTGCGGTACACCAGCGAATTGATGTCGTAGGTGGCGAGTTCAAACTCATGACCGTGTGTGATGGCATCCGTCGGGCACGCTTCCACACAGTAGCCACAGAAAATGCAGCGCGAATAGTCGATGTTGTAAACGCTGGCGTAGCGTTCCCCCGCGGAAATACGCGTCGCGTCGGTGTTCTCCGCCGCCTCTATATAGATGCAATTCGCGGGGCACGCCGCCGCACAAAGGAAACATCCCACGCATTTTTCGAGACCGCCCTCATCCCGGTGCAGGACATGAATCCCGCGATACCGAGGCTGAAAATGAACCGATTCGTGCGGATAATTTTCGGTAACGGTCTTGCGGAACATCGTGCGGAACGTCACGCTGAAGCCCTTTACCAGGGCGCCCGCAGTCTCGACAACTTCGCGAATGATTGATGCCGCCATAAGCTAGCAGTCTAACAAACGCATTTCGGTGGAGCAAACGAACCGGCCCCATTCGAAATATTAACAAGTTCAAACAAGTTCAGTGTTTTAGCGAGTTGATGATCTGTTTTCCGTGGAACCTCCCGTTTTCAATGAAGATTTCGCCGGTGTGCCGTCCACCGATCACCACGCCCGCCAAGTGAATCCCTGGCACGTTGCTTTCAAGCGAGTTGGGATCGACAGCAGGTCTCTTACTTTCCGGATCGAGATGCACGCCCAAACTGCTGAGGAAGGAAAAGTCGGGATGATATCCCGTCAGTGCGAACACTTGCTTCGCCGGCAGCCGCTTCGCTTGCCCATGTTGTTCCACAGCAACTGCGTCTCGCGTAATTTCATCGACGCGAGCCTCGAGCAACGCCTGGATTTGCCCTGCCTTGATGCGATTCTCGATATCCGGGCGGACCCAGTACTTTATGGTCTTGCCCAGTTCTTTGCCACGATGAATCACCGTCACCCGCGCGCCGTTCCGGTAGAGGTCGAGCGCGGCTTCCGCAGCGGAGTTCTTAGCGCCAACCACCACCACGTCCTGTCTCCAATACTCATGCGGCTCGGTGTAATAGTGCGAAACGTGCGGCAGCTCTTCGCCGGGCACGCCAAGTTTATTTGGCAGATCATAATAGCCCGTGGCAACAACAATCTTGTTCCCTTCGTATCGGGCTTCGATTCCATTCTCCAATTTCGTCACGACCGTGAAGCTTCCATCCTGCCCATGAACACCGATGACCAGTTCGTAAAGTCGCAGCTCGAGCTCGTAGTGCTCCGCGGCCTTTCGGTAATATTTCAGCGCTTCGACGCGTGTGGGCTTTTCCGCGGCACAAACCAATGGCAAGTCACCGATCTCCAGAAGCTCTGGAGTCGTAAAAAACACCATGTTCACGGGGTAATGGTAGATCGAGTTGCAAAGGCATCCCTTGTCGATCACCAGCGGCCGCATGCCGGCGCGCTTCGCCTCAATCGCGGTTGCCAGTCCGGTCGGCCCTCCCCCTATGCAAATGATGTCGTACGTATTCATCGGAAAAGCAGTTTGCCGGGGGTTCCCGGGAATTGCAAATCGCCAGGTATTTGGCGTCGAGCAAGATTTCAACAAACGCGCCGATCATCGAGAGCGTATCGGGCGGGAAATTTGGAAGCTATTACGCGAGAACAAGTTCAGGGCTGGCGACGACCCGATTGCGCCCCTCTCTTTTGGCCTGAAACATCCTTTCATCCGCCAGGGCAAACAACGTTGCCGCGTCCTCGCCATCCTGAGGGAAGCTGGCCAATCCCGCGCTGATCGTCACCTGAACCTTCTCCTCGCGTGGAGCCAATTCAATCGCAGTGCTTGCCATCAGTTCTCTCAAGGTTTCCAGCTTCCGCTGTGCTACTGCGATGTCCGTCTCGGGCATGATGACGACGAATTCTTCCCCTCCATAGCGTCCCACGGTGTCGCTTTGCCGGAAAGACTCACGAAGCGTCTCCCCGATTTTGCGCAAGACAAGATCACCGGCCGAATGGCCATGTGTGTCGTTCAGCGTCTTGAAGCGATCCGCGTCAATCACGGCAATGGTCAGCAGCTTGCCATACCGGCGTGCGCGGCTGAGTTCGATGCTCAAGCGATCATCCACATAGCCCCTGTTGAATAAACCAGTCAGCGGGTCGCTGGTAGCCAGGTGCAGGAGTCTCTGGCTGCGGGAAACCAGGGCCAGGTTCAGCGCTGACGCGGTCAGCATCATGATCAATCGCGAGATTTGGGCGGACCAGCCGAATAAACCGTAGGGGTAGGGCGAGTAAATGGGGCTGTTGAGATCCCAGTGGGCTGCCGCGAAATAGACAATCGCAAAATATTCCCCAAACGCCAGTAAACCAGCGCTGATGCAGACCCGCTTGTCGTACCGCAGACTGGTGCTCCCGATGGCCAGAAAGTAGCCCTCAAAGATAACCTTGCTGTTCACGGCGGTGTGCGGCTCATTCAGGAAAAGAAACAGGGCCAGCGCACTAGTCACAAGCGTGACGTCAAAACCGCTGCTAGCGAAACTCAGCCAGGAGGGATTGTATTCCCGGGAGATCAGGAAATAGACGATAACCGAAATAATAAATATCCCGGACGCAAGGCTCAGGCCGACCAGGCCCTCCTTCGGATCCCACGGGAAGAACAGGGAGTTTATCACGGGTATGAGCAGGAGAACTGTGGCCAGACACAACCGAATTTTCGCCACCAATAGCTCGCCGGCCACACCGGCTTCGGCGAGAACCGGATCCGGACGCGACCATAGTGACCCCCGGATATTTTTGAAGCTGAGTTTCATATCGAGCCGCGAACTGTAGTCCGGGCCGCTCTCGTTCGGCGCATCCAGGAACATCGCTTTGGGCCGGAATCGAGATGCGGGCTCATTCGAACGTAAGAATTAGAATAGAAGTTAGCAGTGGTCTGCGTAACAAGAATCACAAAGAGGCGTTCCAAAAGAACAAAGCGCAGCGGGGCGGTGGCTTAACCTCGTCAGAGGGGCAACCCTTCACCACCTGTCATATAGGATAGGTCCGCCGATGCGCCGCATGAGGCACCAATGGCAACGACTCGATCGTGTGTTGGCCCAATTGGTTTCAGAGAGCCCGTCTCGTCTTAGACCTTGACCAAACGGCTAGCAGGGCGATCTCAGGCCGAGGACTGTAAACTTCTCCGGCCAAGGGCCTTTCTCCCGACTAGTCACGAGTTCCGTGACAAACGACCCCTTCAGGCGTCAATACAGCAGCACCAAGCGGACTTGTTCCGGACTGCGGCCCGGCGCTCGCACGGTCGCTAGAGTTGGGAACTCGCGACGAGTGAACTGCGTAAAGGATGGAGAGGTGTTCCATGCAGAACCTGCCGGGCAATTTTCGCTACGCTCTGCGACAGTTCCGGTTGTCGCCTGTCTTTACCGCTGCGGCGATGCTGACGCTAGCCTTGGGAATCGGCGGGACCACGGCGATTTTTACGTTGATCCATGCGGTGATGCTCCGCTCGTTGCCGGTTTCTGATCCAGGCACGCTGTATCGGGTCGGTGAAGGCGACGATTGCTGCGTAGAAGGGGGTCCTCAGGACCGCTGGGGAATGTATTCCTTCCCTCTGTACGAGCGGCTGAAGGCAGAAACACCGGAGTTCGAGGAGGTAACTGCTTTCCAGGCCGGCCGTGGACGATTGAGCGTGCGGCGTCAGGGGCTCGAGTCGGCTGCCAGGCCTCTCCGCTCGGAGTACGTCACAGGCACCTATTTTTCGACGCTTGGAGTGCAAGCCTTCGGTGGACGGGTGTTTACCCCTGATGACGACAAGCCGTCTGCTTCGCCGGTTGCCGTGCTCAGCCACCGGGTCTGGCAGACCACCTATGCTTCCGATCCCTTGGTAGTGGGTTCAACGTTCGCCGTGGATGGGCATCCTCTAACCGTGATCGGTGTCGCGCCCGCGGGATTTTTCGGCGAAACGCTGGAAAGCGACCCTCCCGATATCTGGGTCCCTCTGCAACAGGAACCCCTGATTACAGGCGAGGGTAGTCTGCTACATCAGCCTATCTCTGCCTGGCTGCGCATGATCGGCCGATTGCGGCCAGGAGCTTCGATTGACGGAATGGCTCCCCGCCTCACCGGCGTCCTTCGCCAATGGTTGCAGAACGACTCTGGATATCCTGCCAACTGGATGGCGGACGTAATCCGCATGCTTCCTAAGCAGATCGTCAACGTTGTGCCCGCTGGAGCGGGAGTAGCGGTGATGAAGGAGGAGTACGGGCGGAGCCTGCAGATCCTGCTCTCGGTGTGCGCCCTGGTGCTGCTGATCGCCTGCGCGAACGTGGCAAACTTGCTGCTGGCTCGCGGGGTAGCACGCCGTGGGCAAACGGCGGTCCGTTTGGCGGTGGGCGCCACCCCCACGCAGATCGTTACGCAAGCGCTCACGGAAAGCGCCTTGCTCGCCCTTGGTGGCGGCATTGTCGGGCTTCTTGTGGCCATGGCGGCGGCGCGCCTGCTCCTTGCCCTGGCGTTCCACAACTCGCATTTCCTTCCCATCAGCGTCGCGCCATCGCTCATGGTCTTGGCGTTTGCCTTCGCGTTGGCGTTGCTGACAGGCATCATTTTCGGTGCCACTCCCGCCTGGCTTGCCACGCGTACCGATCCGGCGGAAGCGCTGCGTGGATCGGGCCGGGGCACCAAGGATCGTTCTTCCTTCGCCCGTAAAGCCCTGCTGGTTGTCCAGGCCACCTTATCCGTTGTGCTGGTCGCCGGCGCGACAATGCTGGCGCGAAGCCTGAACAAGCTCGAGCATCAGGATTTCGGATTTCGGGTGCAAGGGCGCGTCGTGGTGGATATCAACAATCCGCCCGCCACCTACACGCTGCCCAAGTTAGAGGCTCTCTACCGCCAACTTGAAGAACGACTCATTCGCCTGCCTGGGGTGCAGGGGTGCGGGCTGGCGCTCTATAACCCGCTCACTGACAATTGGGGCGAACTCATCATGGTCGCTGGCCATCCTCCCGGCAAGCTTAACTCGGAACAGGGCGCGTCCTGGGACCGCGTAAGCGCTAACTATCTTCAAAACTTTGGCATCCCGATTTTGGGCGGTAGAGCCTTCTCGGCAGCGGACAATGAAACTACGGCGCCGGTGGCGATTGTCAACGAGGCTTTCGTGAAGCGTTTTTTCAAAAGCGGCGAAGACCCTCTGGACCAGCACTTCGGCCTGGACGTGCCCGAGTATGCCGGAACATTCCGTATCGTCGGCGTTGTGCGCGATGCGAAATTCGCGGGCTGGGGGTTGGACAGACCGGCGCGTCCGATGTTCTACGTCCCGCTAGCCCAAAATGTCAACTATCCCCACGAGTTGATGAAGAAGATTGAGCTGCGCTCGCACTTTATCGGCGGAATTATGCTGGTGACCAATCTGTCTCCCGGCACGATCGAGGCGCAGCTCACCCGGTTGCTGGCGGAGCTGGATCCTAATTTGACGATTAACACCGTGAGGACGATGCAGCAACAGGTTGAACTTTCCTTCGATCAGGAGCGCGCCGTAGCCGGCCTTGCTGGCTTGTTCGGCACTGTGGCTCTGGTACTCGCTGCGGTCGGACTGTACGGCGTGACCGCCTATACCGTTGCCCAAAGAACCAACGAAATCGGCATACGCATGGCGCTTGGCGCTGACCGCCCAAAAGTGCTTCGACTCATACTGGGCGGGGCTTTCAAGCGCATCCTAATTGGGCTGATCTTGGGATTACCGCTGGCTATCGGCGCGGGGCGCTTGATTTCAGCCCAGTTGTACGGCGTCTCCTCTTGGGACCCGTTCGCCCTGACCGTTGCTGCCGCCGCATTGGCGATCTGCTCGTTTTTCGCTGCCATAATTCCTGCGAACCGCGCAGCATCTATTTCGCCCATGAACGCACTGCGGATGGAGTAGCGCAGCCTCGTTTGAGGTAGCGCGGCGTAGGCACTGTTCCGCAGATCACCGTTTCTGGATCGTTTTAGGGTTGACGAGTCGAAGAACCTATTCCAGCCTGTGCCGCGGTAGTTCACTCCTCGCGCAGCAGTATCGCAGGATCAATCGATAGAGCGCGTTGCGCTGGAATCCACGTAGCCGTTAGCCCTACCAACAACATAGCTAGAACAGTACCAGCCAAGACTAACGGATCGCGGGGAGTTGCCTGATACACGATGAAAGCCAGCACCCGGCTCGCCAGAATCAAACTGACTCAGTATTAGATTTTACTGCCTCGGAGTCGCTTCGAGGATTTCCCTGATCTCACCTCGGAAAGCCTCAAGCTCGCGCAACCTATCCGTTGTCGCTTGCACTTCCTTTTTCTTCCAGACGAATACTTCGCTTGCGCCGCGCTTCAGTTTCACGCTCAGATTACCATCCACCATGTAAGACGGCGGCGCGAGCAATTTCAGACCGCCATTCGGGACCGGCGCAAGCACCGCAGCGCAATTCCCTTTTCGCACGCAAAGTGCGCTTTCATACGGCGGAATTGCTATGGGGCGAAATCCGGCCGCAAACAGCTGCTCCATCATCTGTATTTGCTGTGGGCTGAGTTCAATCATGAATCAGGATGGCAGAGGCGGGGTTGCCTGCCCCGACTGTTACCGGCCCTGCCCGTTCTTGCAATCGCTAAGCCGCCGTCGAATCCGCTTCCGAGGACGACCCTTCGAGTTGCGCCAGGATTTCGCGCAGCGTCGTGATCAACTCATCGCGTGAGACGTGGCTCTTCTTAAATTGAATCCGGAACTTGAACGTCTCGTTCTGCGGCTCGAAATGAAAGATGAACGGCTGCGGCCGTTGCGGACCCGCTTGCTCTTCGCGGCGTTCGCGGCGCGCCTCGTCGCGCGTCAGCCCGCCCTGCATGATGCGGTGAAACATCTCGATCATTTTCTTTTCCGTCGGTTGCCGCGCAATCTGCAGCAGCAGCGACTTCGAAAGAATCCCGTGTTCGATGCACTTCTTCCGCAGCGAATCGGGAATGTTGCGCAGCGAAAGCGTCTCCGTCACTGAAGAGCGCGCCCGCCCGATTTTCTTGGCAATGTCCTCGTGCGTGTATTCGAATTGTGTGCTCAACCTATGCAGGCCGTCAGCCTCTTCAAACGGTGTCAGGTCTTTCCGCTGAATGTTCTCGATCAAGCCGATTTCCAGCGTTTCCGCATCGTCCGCGGTCTTCTCGATGCACGGCACTTCCCTCAGGCCCGCAGCGCGCGCCGCGTGGTAGCGCCGCTCGCCAGAGATAATGTAGAAGCAGTCCTCCCGCGGAACGTAGCGCACCAGCAGCGGCTCCAGCACACCTTTCTCGCGGATGGACTCCGCAAGTTCGCGCAGATCGCCGAGCGCCTTGCGAGGCTGATCCGGATTCGGGCGAATCTGGTCCACCCGAATCATCCGCCCCACCGCCGCGCCGCTATAGCTTGTCAGCGATTCGACGTAATGCGCGTCATGCCGCATCTTCAGCGTGACGGGTAACCCGATCCTCTTCGACACGTTGGACAACCTCCGCAGCGAGTTTTTTGTACTCAACCGCACCGGGTGATTTCGGCGCGTAAGTCAAAATCGTTTCCTTGTAGGCGGGACTCTCTTCGAGCCGCACGTTCTTGGTGATCTTCGTCTTAAAAAGCACTTCCCCGAACACCGAGCGAATCTGTCCATGCGTATCCTTCGAAATGTTCGTGCGTTTATCAAACAAGGTGATCAGCACGCCTAAAACCTTCAGCCCGGGGTTGGGTCGCGCGCGAATCCGTTCGTACGTTTCGAGGAGATCGTCCGTGCCTTCGATCGCGAAATAGGCCGCCTGAATCGGCACGAGCAAATGGGTCGAGGCCACCAGCGCGTTCACCGTCAAAATGCCCAGCGACGGCGGCGTATCCAGAACTATGTACTCGTAATCCTTTACCACCGGAGTCAGCGCGTCTTTCAATTTGTATGGCGCGTCAAATTGCCCCGCAAGCACCTGCTCCAGTTTTGCCAAGGCCAGCCGGCCAGGCCCGAGAAACAACATCGGATCTTTCGTCGCCCTGATGACCGCCGTGAGGGTCACGCGGCTGTCGCTCAACACATCAAACATCGACGTGGAAATCTCGCCGGAATCATAGAACGCGATTGTCGAATTGGCCTGCGGATCAAGATCGATCAGCAAGGTGCGCTTCCCGCGATGCGCCAGCGCGGCAGCCAGGTTGATGGCCGTCGTCGTTTTTCCCACGCCGCCTTTTTGATTCGCAATGGTGATGATGGCAGTCATCTGTTCCTGCCTCCGCTGGCGCACGCAAAACGCTGCCGCTCCGATGCGGCAACTGGGTTCCTATATATGGGTGTCGCCCTCAGAAAACCCCAAGGCCTAGGCTAACTGTACGTTTGTAACCCATTCATTGGCAAGGAAAAAGTGACCGGGACGCCGGAGTCCCCAGTGGAAAACGCGACGGGGCTGCCCGGGGAATGATTAGAAAAGTCTATTCGAAGCGATTCAGGAATCCAGATCCCCGAAGTTATGCGAGGCTTACAGCAACTCCAAGCAGAGCTTCCAATCCGTCCGCCGCTGAGGCCGCTCCAAACGAGGACCGCCTCGCAGGAGACTTGGTTAATTAGATTGGAAAGCCGGTCCCAAGTTCAGAACCGACCGAAGTTACAGAAGCTACAGAATTCGCCTGGATTCGGGAACGAGCTGCCCGCAAACTAGTTTGCGCCGCAAACCAAATCCTTCCGGCTGCGCCGGCACCAGAAGTTCGGAACTCCCGCAATATCAATCGTCTACGAGCGCGAATCGTCACCGTCAAAGGAACTTCACTCCCGCTACCTGCGACAAGAAAACGTGCGCCAACTCGTTCCTTCTCTCGCGCCCCGCCAATTTGCTCCTTTTCCAATCGCCACTTACACTGATAATTTCCGTCGTGCTCAGATGATTGGACTGAAAACGTTTCGCGCCGAAATTCGCCCGACTCTGCGGCTTGCGATTCCGCTGGTTCTCGCCGAACTGGGGTGGATGAGCATGGCCCTCGTGGACACCATGATGGTGGGCCGTTTGTCCGACAGCGCGGTGGCCATCTCCGCCGTTAGCCTGGGAGGCATTCTGGTTCACGTGCTGGCGTTTTTTGGCGGCGGGCTTTTGTTTGGCCTGGACACACTCGTTTCGCAAGCTTTCGGCGCAGGCCAGCGCGAAGATTGCCATCGTTCTCTTCTGCATGGAATTTATCTCAGCCTCGCGCTCACTCCCTTCCTGATGGCGCCAGTGTGGTTCTTTGATCCACTGCTTCGTTTCGTGGGAATTTCGCCGGACATCATCGTACTGGCCGTGCCATATTCCAAGGCCATGGCTTGGGGTACGCTGCCACTTTTGCTTTATTTCGCGGTACGCCGATGCATGCAGGGAATGAACATTGTTCGACCCATCGCCTTTGCCCTGATAACCGCGAACATCATCAACGCCGTCGGCAACTGGCTTCTCATCTACGGCAAGCTAGGCGCGCCCGCGATGGGAGCCGTTGGTTCCGGTTGGTCCACTGCTTGGGCCCGCATCTATCTTGCGGCTGTCCTCGTCGGCTATTTACTTTGGTACGACCGTGAGCACCGCACCGAATTGCTGCGCACTCCAATTCAACCGGAGCTGGCGCGCATTCGGCGGCTCATCGCCCTCGGCTTTCCCGCAGCGATGCAGATCACTTTGGAAATTGGCGTATTCGCTCTGGTCACCGCGCTCATCGGCCGCCTCGGAGCCATTTCGCTTGCGAGCCATCAGATCGCGTTGAACACGGTTTCCTTCACATACATGGTGCCGCTCGGAATTTCTTCGGCTGCCGCCGTGCGTGTGGGTCAGGCCATTGGACGCAGGGATCCGTCCGGCGCTTCCGCTGCGGGTGACAGCGCGATTTTCTTCGGCGCAGGGTTTATGACGCTAGCGGGACTTGCCCTACTGGTTTTCCCGCGCGTCATCGCGCGCATCTACACTCCGGATGAAACCGTCATTCGAAACACGGTGCTTCTGCTCGCGGCCGGCGCGGCATTTCAATTGTTCGATGGCATTCAAACCGTGGCGACCGGGGCGCTGCGCGGCGCAGGCGACACGCGCACGCCCATGCTTTGTCATTTCACGGCGTATTGGATTATCGGCCTCCCGCTGGGCGCTTGGCTGTGTTTTCGCCGGGGATGGGGTGCTTTCGGGCTGTGGTCAGGGCTGAGCCTTGCATTGATATTGATCGGAATCGTTTTGCTCTTCGCGTGGCGCCGCACCGTTCGCACACTGATCGAAACGGCC
>Ga0307477_10003356_pt1 | contig 11938 bp, 9 predicted proteins | sample atmos_gasesECM2C_FD_203316 | JGI IMG/M metagenome (GOLD analysis project Ga0307477, IMG submission 203316) | Hardwood forest soil microbial communities from Morgan-Monroe State Forest, Indiana, United States - atmos_gasesECM2C_515 | ecosystem: Environmental > Terrestrial > Soil > Temperate...
CGCGGGGCGATTCTCCTGGATCCAACCGACGAGGTCGAGCCCATCGCCATCGGGCAGGTGCATGTCGGTGAGGCAGATGTCGAATTGCTCCGCTTTCAGCAGCCGGCGCGCACTCGCGAGGTCGGAGGCCGTGCGGGTCCTGAAGCTCATGCGACTCAGAGTGAGGCTCACGAGCTCAAGGAGATCCGGCTCGTCGTCGACCACCAGCACTACGGCCTGGGGCAGGGCGGCTTGCGTTGCGGGCACCTCGCTCATCAGGTCTCCCAGCGGCGGGGATCGGCAAACACCAGCCTGAAGACGCTACCGCCCCCCGCGCGCGATTCATACAGGAGTGTCGCGCCGTTGGACTGCGCGAGTTCGCGGGCGAGGAACAGACCGAGGCCGGTGCCACCCCCGCCGCTGAAGAAGGGCTCGAATATGCGCTCGACGTGCTCAGGGCTCACTCCCGGACCCTGGTCGGCGACTTCGAGAAAGGGGCGACCGCTCGCGGCCAGTCGGCCGCGCCGGATCTCGATGAGCTGGGTCGGGTCGTGCCGCACGGCGTGCTTGAGCGCGTTCTCGCACAGATTCCAGAGAATCTGCCGCAGCTGGTCGGGGTCGGCGCGTACCTCGAGGTCCGGGAGACCGCTCACCGCGAGCCGGGTGCCGGGGAACTGCATGGTTTCACAGAACTCCTCGCGAAACTCCTCGGACCACTCCGGCAGCGACAGCCGCTCGAGCCGCGCCGGTTCGCGCCGCGAAAGACGCTGCACGTTGTCGATGATGCCGCTCACCCGACTGGCGTTGGTGCGGATGATCTCCGTGAGGCGCTGGTCATCGCTCTCGAGGTGGGGCGACTCTGCGAGCAGCTGGCCGGCGTGGCTCATGGCACCGACCGGGTTGCGGATTTCGTGCGCAATGCTCGCACTGAGGCGTCCGAGTGCGGCGAGCTTCAGTTGCTGCACGCGCTCGGCGATCACGCTCGTGTCCTCGAGGAAAACCAGCACGGGTCCGGGGACGCGGCTGCCGAGCGCGGCAAAGCCCGGGCGGATCACGCGCGCGCCGTCCGCAGCGATGAAAGTCGGATCACCCTCCGACGGCCCGCCGCCCCGCTGGCGCCACGATTCGAGGAGAAACAGGAGTCGAGGTGAAACTTCCCCGAGCAGGGCGTCCGGGTAAGCATGCTGGTCGCCGAGAATCTCTGCGGCGGACTCGTTGATGAGGCGGATGCGATCCTCGGCATCGATCACCAGAATACTCTCGCGCAGGTGCTGCACGATGTACTGGGAGAGCTGGGCGAGGTTGGCGAGGTCGACTTCCTGGCGCCGCACCAGCGCGTCGCTCTCGCGCAGCCGGATCGCCACTGGCCAGGTGGCGAGTGAAGTCACGAACAGTACCGCTCCGAGGAGACCCGAAGTCGCATAGTCGGTCAGCGGCGTCGCGTCCGTGATTCCCACAAATACCTGCTGCGTGAGCACGGCCAATGCGGCCACCGCGGCGATCAGGAACGCGTCGCGGCGGCCCGCGAGCACGGCGAGCGCAAACACCGGGAGTACCAGCAGAATTCCCAGGCCGCTCGCGACGCCGCCCGCAGCGTACAGCAGAAACCCGATCGCGACGGCGTCGACACTGGCGTTGACGAGCGCGACGATGCGCAGGCTCGACCAGCGAAGCCGCCGCGCAATGATGAGGAGCACGGCTGCGGTGAAATAGGCGATGCAGGCGCCGACGAAGAGCTCGGGTCGCTCGGTCGCGAGCCCGAGGCCCGGGCTCGCAAACGCGCGCAACGACAGCAGCACCAGCGGGACGAGGAGTCGATAGAGGTTCAGCAGCCCGATTACCCGCCAGACAAGATCGCTCGGGGTCACGGACGGCGCGGCAGTGATGGCCGCAGCGGCGGCCGGAGCTGACGGGCGGCTGGATGCCATTGACGATATCGCGTTCACTCTAGCATACGGTGCCGGGCGCGCTTCACGGCTCCTTGCTGGCGGGCGGCAAATTCAGCACTCGGGCAAAGTAGTGATCGTTCCGACGGCCGCAGGCCAAGCGGGGGGCCGCCCGTGCCCAGTCGCTCTCAGAACCCAGGTATATCGTATCGTCTCCGCGCGCCGGGTCGAAGAACTTGACCTCGTCCTTACTGACCCATGCAACCAGATCGGTGTTCAGATAGATCCGCCGCCACATGTAGGCGTAGCGCCCCGTCGGCGGCCGACGGGGGCTGAAGAGCTGCGGACAGGCGTCTTCGAGCCTGTCCAGGACGATGTTCGCCGTGCGCTGGCGCGCAAGGTCGGCCGAGTGGTCGGCGTGATCGGGGACGAGGGCGCAGCTGACCAGGAAGAGTGGATACGGGAGACCGGTTCCAACCTCCGGATCGGATGCGATGCCCCGTACGCCGATCGTCGCGCAGTCACCCGGGTCGATTTGCAAGCCGAAGGCCTGCACCGTGCTGTTGAGTCCCGATACGGTCGGCGCACGCCGCTCGGCATCCGAATACAGGCGTTCGCCGGTCACAAGAAGACGCACGTGAGGTGCATAGCGCTGAATGAGGGACCGCACGCGCGTTCCGTTTGGTCCGGTGGCTTCCAGCGGGTAGCTGCTTGCGATGTCGATCAGACCCGCGTCAGCTGGCAGGTAAGGAGCCAGGAACGAGTTTGAGCGTACCTCCATCATCAAGTACAGAGTGGGGTGTCTCGTCAAAGGCTCCGGCACCGTGACTTCGAACCATTGGCCGTTCCATGGAGCCGCGGACCACCGCAGCTCTCCACCCATCCACACCTGCAGTCCCTGGGTCGCAAAGATAGCAGCCAGAATGTAGTTACGGGCCTTCGGCCACCGGGCGAAGAGATTGAAGACCAGTCCGATGACGAGCACGCCGGCAACGCAGGCGAGAGGCAGGAAGTAGCGGCTGTTGCCCGAACCGATCAGCCAGAGCACCCAGTCGACGCTGAGCGCGCAGCCGAGTGCCGCCAGTACGCGCGGGTCGGCGGTCGGAGACGCCATGGACGGCGCGGCTTGCGCGGGTTGCCCAGGCCTGTGCAGCCGCAGTACCAGGAGTATGCCCGCGAGAACGAGCAGGAGTGCGTACCGTGAGTCGGGCGCCCTCACCTCCACGTGCACCATGGCCCATGGATCGAGCATCGCGAAGGGACGCCAGAGCGCCTCGGGGAGGCTCGACGGAATGAAGCGCATGTGGCGCAGCGTCCCGGTCGTGAACTCCGGTGAACGAAAGATGTTGTTCAGCAGGGGGAAGAAGGGATTTCCGAATTCTCTCTCCAGTCGATAGGCCCAGGGAGCGGCAATCGCCGCGAAGCTCAGGCCGACTGCGATTACGTAGGCGGAAGCGAAACGGAGCCTACTGGTGAATGGCACCCGCAGGAAGACCAACAGAGTCAAGGCCGAGAAGGCGTGCACGGCGTTGGTGGGCTTGAGCGCCGTTGCAGCACCCAGCAGCACGCCGGCGGCGAGGATCCGGCCGGCACTCGGTATCCGAACACTCGTCGCGAGCAGCAACCAGCCACCCAAGACCAACTCGCCCGTCGTGATGTCCGTAAAGCTGGTGCCAAGCTGTTGCAGCAGGACGGGATTGAGGGCCGCCATCGCGACGGCACAGATCGCGATGGCAATCCGGCGGGCAGGGGTTGCCGAGGGGCTCACCGTGAGCCCAAGCTCGAAAGTCAGCCAGAGTATGATCGAGTGGAGTGCCGCGAGGACTGAGGCGACAACGATCGCAGGGAGTCCGGAAGCGACCAACGCGTAAAAGGGCACATAGGCGTAAGGGTTCATGTACCCCTGCGGCCCGGCGGCGAAGTAATCCTGTCCGAAGCGGTCATGGACGGCGCCGAAGCCGGCATACAAATGGTAGTTCAGCAGATCCCACGCCATCTCCTTGCCGAGCGCGTAGTTGATCAGCAGCGCGAGCAGGGTGCAGGCCAGGAAGATCGGCAGCCTGACGCTCAGGGCTACATGGCCAACGGACACGACTGGAGTGGCGGCTTGGAGTCGCCGTTCCTGGAGCTCCGCCGCGACGCTCATGAGCCGCCCAGGCGGTCCGCGCGCAGATCTATGAAGCCGAGGAGGAACGACGCAAAAACGATCTCGGCGCCCGTGATCATTAGCGTGACCGAGGGAATAGCCAGGCGCATCATCACCGGCGGATCGAGCGGACCGAGCTCGACGCTGGCCCAACGGCCGAGCGAGTAAGCGGCCAGGCCGAAGCCCGCTAGGCCGAGGGACAGCCCAAGCAGGATACCGCGTTCGAGGGTAAAGACCCTTAGGAAACGCGCCAACGCTTGGCCCATCGGCAGGATGCCCCTCAGCACGCCGACCGCGCGCGCCAGGATCGAGAACAACACGAGCTGGGCACCGAGTACGGTCGCGCCTGCCGCATAGAGCATGGTGTGAATGTCGAAGCCGACTCTGCCAACGAAGATCGGCGCGTGGTACAAGGCGACCTGCGCTGCGGTCCCGACCCCGAACAAGGTCAGTCCCGGGTACAGCATCAACCAGCGCGGGCTCATCATCAGCAGGAAGCGCAGATGCCGCCACCCGTCGCGCCAGCTACGCAGATGCGGTGCACGCGAGCGGCCCGCTGGAGACAGGATGGTGGGAACCTCGGCGATGCGCCAGCCGGCGAGTGTGGCCTTGACGATCATTTCACTCGCAAACTCCATTCCCGGTGAGCTGAGGCCCAACTTCAACACTGCGGCCCGGTCGACGCCACGCAGCCCGCAATGGAAGTCGCCGATGCGCGAGGAGAAAAACAGGCGCCCCGCGAAGCTCAGCAGCGGGTTCCCGAGGTAACGGTGCAGCGCCGGCATCGCGCCGGGACGGATGCCGCCGCGAAACCGGTGACCGATGACCATCTCGTTGCGTGCCCGCAGGCTGTCGATGAACAGGTCGAGCTGCGAGAAGTCGTAGCTGTCGTCGGCGTCGGCCATGATGACAAATTTCCCGCGCGCGGCGTGGATTCCGCCGAGCAGTGCGCTGCCGTAGCCTTTCTGCGCGATGTGTATCACCCGCGCCCCGGCGCTGCCGGCGAGCTCGACAGATCCGTCGTTCGAGCCGTTGTCGGCGACCAGCACTTCGCCCTCTATGCCCGTCCGGTCCAGAAAGCTACGAGCCTTGTGCACGCAGGTCGCGACCGTCTCGGCCTCATTGAGGCAGGGCATCAGAATCGTGAGCTCGAGCGAGCTTGACTCGGTTGACGAAGCGGCGGGGTGCGCTTGCCGCGAGCCGCTCGCTGTCCCAACGGCAGACCTGAGGGCTGATTGCATATCGATGCCTACCCCTGGACGGCCGGGAGCATAATTACTCGTTACAGTATGTCAGCACAGACAATGTCTGAGGTGTGACCTGCTCGGCAGAATACCCTGGGGCGAAACGGCGCAAATTCGCCCTTGCGGAGCACTTTGCGCTACCTCGAGCTACAAAGCCTGACACTCATGGATCTGGATTCCAAGCGGCGTTTACGTCCACATCTGCCCGGCAGAGACTTGCCGTGCGTGTACCTGATGTTGCCCCGCGCGGCGGGACGATGGTTGTGAGCTCCCGGGCACTTGCCGCGACATTCCCGCGGTACGTCATGGTTGGTGGGCTGTGCGCAGTCCTGAACAATTTCGCGGTAATCGCGCTCGTGCATTACGGTTTCGGGAGCGTGACCGCCTCAGTCATCGCGTTCGGACCCGTCCTGCTCGTCGGGTTCGCGCTGCATTCACTGTTCACTTTTGCAACCCAGCCGACACGGCTGATGTTCGGCCGATATACGCTTGCGATGCTGAGCAACTTTCCGGCGTGGGCGGCGCTGCTGTACGTCTTTTGCGACGTTCTGAAAGTCTCAGTGTCTCTGGTGGCGCCGGGCGCGACCGTCCTGATCTTTCTCTGGAACTACAGCTCGTCCCGATGGGCTTTCCTCCCGGGAGCATCGCCGGAGAGGCAGCGCCCGGCGTCCGAACGGCAGATGTGATGGAGCCGATAACCGTTGCAGATGTCCGGCGTTGCCTGTCGGCACACCTGCCAATCTATTCATGGCGGAAACCCGTCTATCAATACGTCGCGCTGAGCAATCTGCAGAGGCTGTGGGACGCTCGTCATCGCACAGCGCTCGATGTGGGTGGCGGCACGGGCGTCATGGCGCACACCCTTAAGACCCTGTTCGGTCTGGAGCGCGTTGCCTCGGTCGACGTAGAGGACCGATTCCGACCTGCACTCGGGATCGAGACCGCGGTCTACGATGGCACGCACTTGCCCTTCCCGGACGGATCGTTTGATTGCGTCGTGCTCTTCAATGTGCTGCACCATGTCCCGGTGGCGGGGCGGGCCGCGCTGATCCGTGAGTGCCGCAGGGTCGCAGGTCACGGTCCAATCTATATCAAGGATCACGTCTCGACGGGGAGGTCCGATGACGGACGGCTCGCGGTGCTGGATTTTCTCGGCAACGTGCCCTTTAGCGGCATGGTACGCGCCAGCTACCTGCGGGAGGAGGACTGGCGAGAGCTCGCCGCACAGACCGGACACGAGACGAGTGAGCGCATATCCGGCCGCTATCGCAGCGGCATCCAGGGGGCGCTGTTTCCCAACCGGTTGGAGGTCAGTATGCGATGGCGCCGGAGCTGATGGCCGACCGACCCACGCGGCTCCTGATGCTGTCGCACTACTTCGACCAGCGACGCGGTGGCATCGAGCTCGTGGCTGCCGCGCTGGCAGGCGAGCTGGCAAGACTGGGCTTCGCTCCGCTCTGGCTCGCGACCGGGGACGCGGGGGACGACGGCCAGCATAGCGGATGCCGCCGGCTGTCGCTTGGCGCTTCCGAGATGGTCGAGAAGCTGTTAAAGATTCCCTACCCGATCCTCCTTCCGTCCGCTTGGCGTGCGATATTCCGCGAGACAGCGCGCAGCGACGTGGTCCTGGTCCACGATGCGCTCTACCTGACGAGCATCGCGGCGTACTGCGCTGCGCGCGCGCACCGCAAACCTCTCATCGCGGTACAACATATTGGTTTCGTGCCTTACCGTAGCTCGTTTCTGCGCGGACTCATGAGGCTGGCCAACCGCTGGATCGCCGCTCCGCTGCTGTGCGGTGCCTACCAGGTGATATTCATCAGTCAACTCACCATGCAGCATTTTGCGCAGCTCCGCTGGCATCGGGCGCCGGCGCTGGTCTTCAACGGCGTCGACACCGGAACCTTCTCTCCCGTTGAGGGATTGGCCGAGAGACAGAGTACCCGCCAGGCTCTTGGCTTGCCCGCCGAGGCACCTATCGCGTTGTTCGTGGGGCGCTTCGTAGAAAAGAAGGGCTTGCACGTGCTCGAGCGTATAGCCCGCATGCGCGCCGACATCGTGTTCGCTTTCGCGGGGCAGGGGCCCCTCGATCCACGGTGCTGGGGATTGCCCAACGTTCAGGTCTTCTCGGGGCTGTCGGGGCCGACGCTCGCCCCGCTCTATCGAGCGAGCGACGTGCTGCTGCTGCCAAGCGCCGGGGAGGGCTTCCCTCTGGTCGTTCAGGAGGCCCTGGCCTGCGGTCTCAGTGTCATCTGCGGAACCGACACTGCACGCGCAGATTCGCAGGCCGCCGAATTCCTCGACGGTGTAGACGTGGACCTCGCGAATCCCGGGCGCACGGCCGAAGCGTTCTCGCAGGGCCTGACCCGGGTGCTGGCACGGCGGCAGTCGGCTGCGGAGCGACGCGAAAGATTTGCCTTCGTAACGGAGCGCTATTCGTGGGAGCGGAGCGCGGCCGGCTACGCGAGCATTTTGCGGGGAGCCGTGCTCACGTCGGCGGTCTTATAGCGATCCCGGTTGAGCTTGCGGCGGGCGCCAACAGTGGCCAGGAGCCGACCCTTTCGAGGACAATGCACCTCTTACCCGTCCGGGGCCTCTCGATGAACTTGCACGAATACCAGGCGAAAGATCTGTTCCGCAACAGCGGAATCCCGGTGCCGGCCGGCAAGGTCGCGGCGAGCCCCGAGGAGGCGGTCGCGGCGGCCGGTGCGCTCGGCGGCGGCGTCTGGGTAGTGAAGGCACAGGTGCACGCCGGCGGCCGAGGGAAGGCGGGCGGCGTGAAGCTCGCGCGCGATGCGGAAGCGGTACGCGCCGCGGCGGCCGGAATGCTGGGGAAACGCCTCGTCACCAAGCAGACGGGCCCCGAGGGACTACCGGTCGATCGCGTGTACGTGGAGGCCGGGTCCGATATCGCGCGCGAGCTCTATCTGTCGATGACTCTCAATCGCGAGAGGGGGCGCGTCGCATTGATCGCTTCCGCATCGGGCGGGATGGAGATCGAGGAGGTCGCGGCCGCGACTCCCGAGAAGATCCTGAGCGTCAACGTGCACCCGGCGGCGGGACTTCAGGGCTACCAGGTGCGCGAGATCGCCTTCGGACTGAAGCTCGAGAGCGCGCTCATCGGAGCATTTCAGACGCTCGCTGCGGCGCTCTACAGACTCTACATCGAGAAGGACCTGAGCCTGGTCGAGATCAATCCGCTGATCGTGACGCGGCAGGGAACGCTGCTCGCACTCGATGCCAAGATCGACGTGGATGCCAACGCGCTGTTCCGGCACCCGGAGCTCGCGCAGCTGCGTGATGCGAGCCAGGAAGATCCCATGGAGCGCCGCGCCAGCGAGCACGACCTCAACTACGTATCCCTCGATGGCGATATCGCCTGCATGGTGAACGGCGCGGGACTCGCCATGGCGACCATGGATCTCATCAAGCTCCACGGCGGAGCGCCCGCGAACTTCCTCGACGTGGGCGGCGGTGCGACCGCCGAGCGGGTCACGGCCGCGTTCGAGCTCATTCTCTCGAACCCGCGGGTGCGGGCGGTGCTCGTCAACATATTCGGCGGCATCGTGCGCTGCGACCTGATCGCCGAGGGGGTGATCAAGGCGGTGCGCAAGGTGGGGGTCAGCGTGCCGGTCGTCGCCCGGCTCGAGGGCACCAACGCAGAGGGAGCGCGCGCGATGCTGGCTAACAGCGGGCTCGCGATCACACCGGCTGAGGATCTCACCGACGCGGCCCGCAAAGTGGTCGCGCTCGCGGCGAAGGGCAAGGCATGAGCATTCTGGTCAACCGCCACACCCGGGTCATCTGCCAGGGGTTCACGGGCAAGCAGGGCACCTTTCATTCCGAACAGGCGCTCGCCTACGGCACCAAGCTCGTCGGCGGGGTTACGCCGGGGCGCGGCGGCCAGAAGCACCTCGGCCTCCCGGTGTTCGACACCGTGCGCGATGCGGTGCGCGAGACCGGCGCGACGGCCAGCGTAATTTACGTGCCGGCCTCGGGCGCCGCCGACTCGATCCTCGAGTCGGTGGACGCCGGCGTCGAGCTCGTGGTGTGTATCACCGAGGGCGTACCGGTGAAGGACATGGTGAGCGTGAAGGCGATGCTGGCGGGCTCCGCCACGCGGCTCGTCGGTCCCAACTGTCCGGGTGTCATCACGCCCGAGGAATGCAAGATCGGCATCATGCCGGGCTTCATCCACAAGAAGGGCGTGGTCGGCATCGTGTCGCGCTCCGGCACATTGACCTATGAGGCCGTTTATCAGACCACGCGCGCCGGGCTCGGCCAGTCGAGCTGCGTCGGCATCGGCGGTGACCCGGTCGGCGGCATGAGCTTCATCGACGTGCTCGATCTGTTCGAGCGCGACCCGCGCACCGAGGGCATCATTCTCGTGGGCGAGATCGGCGGCAGCGGCGAGGAGGCGGCGGCCCAGTACATCCGCCGCTACGTCACCAAGCCGGTCGTCGCCTACATTGCCGGTGTCACGGCGCCACCCGGCAAGCGCATGGGCCACGCGGGCGCCATCGTCGCCGGCGGCCACGGCACGGCCGCCCACAAGTACGCGGCGCTCGAAGCCGCCGGCGCGCGTACGGTGAAGTCGCCGGCGGAGCTCGGCTCGACGATGGCAGAGCTCCTCAAGTCCCGCCGTGCGGCGCGGAGCGCGGCCGTACCACGCGGCGCACCGGTCGCGGCACGGCCGCATCGCCCGGTGCGCAGCAAGCGCACCAAGGCGCGCCCGGCGGCGCCGCGGCGCAAGGCCGGAGCACGCGCCGCCGCACGTCCGCGGGCGCGCCCTGCGGCCCGGCGACCCGGAGGCGGCCGGCGGCGCTGAGGCGGCAAGGTGCCATGAGCGACACCCTCGGTATCGCGCTCGCGCAGATCAACCTCCTCGTCGGCGACGTTCAGGGCAACGCCGCACAGGTCATCGCCACGGCGCGCAGCGCCCACGCCGAGCTCGGCGCCGACCTGGTGTTGTTTCCCGAGCTCACCCTGAGCGGCTACCCGCCCGAGGACCTGTTGCTGCATCGTGGCTTCCGCCGCCAGGTCGAGGCAGGGCTCGCGCGCGTGCGCGCCGAGGCCGGCGCGGCTGCGGTGATGGTGGGCTTTCCGGAATACACGCGCGGGGGGATCTACAACTCCGCAGCACTCATCGCCGCCGGCGAGGTCGCCGCCATTCATCGCAAGGCGGAGCTGCCCAACTACAAGGTCTTCGACGAGAAGCGCTACTTCCGTGCCGGTGCCCAGCCGACAGTGGTGGAGCTCAAGGGCGTGCGGGTGGGGCTGCTGGTGTGCGAGGACATCTGGGAGCCCGAGGCGGCGCAACTGGCGCGCACCGCCGGTGCACAGCTGCTGGCCGTGATCAACGCCTCGCCCTACGAGATCCACAAGCAGCGCGAGCGCGAGGACGTCGCCCGGGCCCGTGTCACGGATGTGGGTCTGCCGCTTGCGTATGTGAATCTTCTCGGTGGTCAGGACGAGCTGGTGTTCGACGGCAACTCGTTCGTCATGGGCGCCGAGGGCGAAGTAGTGCTGCGGGCGCCGCCCTTCGAGGCGGGCAGCTTCGGCGTGCGCTTCGAGCGGGATGCGCGCGGCAGAGTGGTCCCGCGTGCGGGAGAGGTGGCGCCCGAGCTCGGCGACGAGGCGAGCGTCTACCGCGCGCTCACCCTCGGCGTGCGCGACTACGTCGGCAAACACGGCTTTCCCGGAGTGGTGATGGGCCTTTCGGGGGGGGTCGACTCGGCCCTCACGCTGGCTATCGCGGTCGATGCACTGGGTGCGGAGCGCGTGCAGGCGGTCATGATGCCTTCGCGCTATACCTCGTCGATGAGTCTGGAGGACGCAGCCGAGCAGGCGCGCACCCTGGGCGTGCGCTACAGCGTGCTGCCGATCGAGGCGATGTTCGAGAGCACACTCGCGACGCTCAGGAGCGAGTTCGCCGGCCGCGAACCGGACGCGACCGAGGAGAACATCCAGTCGCGCTGTCGGATGCTGCTGCTCATGGGCATTTCCAACAAGACCGGCCGGATGCTGCTCACGACCGGCAACAAGAGCGAGATGGCGGTCGGCTACGCCACGCTCTACGGCGACATGGCGGGCGGTTTCGCACCCATCAAGGACTGCAGCAAGGGACTGGTGTATCGACTGGCGAGCTACCGCAACTCGCTGGCGCGCGTGATTCCGCAGAGGGTGATCGACCGGCCGCCCTCGGCAGAGCTGCGCCCGGGTCAGAAAGACTCCGACTCGCTGCCGCCCTACGAGGTTCTCGACGCGATCCTCGAGGCGTTCATCGAGGAAGACCTGTCGGTGGATGAGATCGAGGAGCGCGGCTTCGACCGCGCGACCGTAGCGCGCGTGCTCGATCTCGTGAAGCGCAACGAATACAAGCGCCGCCAGGCGCCGCCCGGTGTGCGCGTCAGCCGCCGTGCTTTCGGACGCGACTGGCGCTATCCGATCACGAGCGGCTACCGCCGCTGAGGCGCGGGCTCTACCAGAACCTCCACCAGGAGCGCTTGGCGACGGCCTCGGACGGGCGCACCTGCGCGGCGAAGTTCGCGGCGTAGACCTCGCGGGACTGCGCTGCCAGCGGCTCGAGTCCCAGCTTGTCGTAGCACTCGATCATGATCGCGAGCGCCTCCTTCACCGCCGGCGCCCCGTCGTACTGCTCCACCGCACCCTTGGCGCGCTGC
>Ga0307477_10003358_pt1 | contig 11933 bp, 8 predicted proteins | sample atmos_gasesECM2C_FD_203316 | JGI IMG/M metagenome (GOLD analysis project Ga0307477, IMG submission 203316) | Hardwood forest soil microbial communities from Morgan-Monroe State Forest, Indiana, United States - atmos_gasesECM2C_515 | ecosystem: Environmental > Terrestrial > Soil > Temperate...
CCGGCCACAATTGGTCTACGCGGGAGCGGCCGCCAACCCGAGGCGGCTGCGCACCTGACCCTCGGTGTCGAGGGCGGCGGTGCGGGCCTGCTTGACCAAGTCCCGAACCTGCGAGGGCAGCTGTCCCTCGATGGCGTCGAGGCGGCCCTGGACCTGCTCGCGCACCGGAACGATCCGGGCGTCGATGTCCTTGGCCAGCTCGCGAACCGTGTGGGCGGCGTCAACCACCTGAGCCTCGAGGGCGCCCAGCACCTTGGATGGGTCGGGACGCGTAGCGCCAGTAGAACGCAGCTGCTTCGTCGCCTCCTCGACCTGCTTCATCAGCTCGACGCGGCGGACCTGGGCCTTTTGGAAGCCCAGCACGCCGAGGCCGACGGTGACGTAGGCGGCATCCTTGAGAGTGGTAGTAACGGCCATAAACTGCTCCTCGGTTGAGAACGTGTGCGTTAGCTAGTGTACAGCGATTGATAAACATTTGCAAGCACTCGGGCGCTCGGGGGAGCCCCCGCCGGCGAGGAGGGCCCGGCTAGCCTCGGCGGCCTGATGGATTCCCAGCCGGCCGCTCCGCCGGTCGTCGCCGTCGTCATCACCTGCGACCCGGGCGAGTGGCTCGAAGTGTGCCTGACCGCTTTGTCCGGCCAGGACTACCCCGAGCTGTCCGTCCTGGTCGTGGACGCGGCCAGCGCCGAGGACCCCACCGCCCGGGTGGCGGCCGTGCTTCCATCGGCCTACGTGCGCCGGTGCGACGAAAGGACCGGCTTCGCGGCGGCGGCCAACCAGGTTTTGGGCGTCGTCGAGGGAGCGTCTCACTACTTGTTCTGCCACGACGACGTAGCCCCGGCCCCCGACGCGGTGCGCCTCCTGGTCGAGGAGGCCTTCCGGTCCAACGCCGGCGTGATCAGCCCCAAGTTCGTTCAATGGGACGCGCCCGATCGCCTGCTGGCCGTGGGGGCCAGCGCCGACAAGGGCGGGGTGGTGGTCGGCGCGGTCGAGCGAGGCGAGCTCGACCAGGAGCAGCACGACGCCGTTCGCGACGTGTTCGTGGCCCCGGCCGGTTGCATGCTGGTGCGGGCCGACCTCTTTGCCACGCTCGCAGGCTTCGATCCTGGCGTCGGGGTGGCCGGTGAGGAGCTCGACCTGTCGTGGCGGGCCCAGATCGCCGGGGCCCGGGTCATCGTCGCTCCGGCCGCGGTGGTGCGCCATCTCGAGGCGACGACCGTCGGCCGCCGGGGCCTCGACGGCACGCTGACCACAGGTCCCGAAGGCGAGCCGGAGGCGGACGAGCTGGCCCTCAGGCGAGGGGCCGCCAACGTGCGGTCGGTGCTCAAGAACTACGGGCTCGTGCACCTCGTGCGGGTCCTGCCCCAGCTGTGGCTGGCGTCCTTGCTCGAGGCGGGGGCCGCCGTAGCCACCGGCCACTTCACCCGGGCCCAGCGGGTGTTCCGGCCCTGGCGAGAGGGTGGACGCAACCCGCGGGCCCTCTTCCGCTTGCATCGTCTGGTCCAACGGGTCCGGGCGCTGCCCGACCACGAGGTGCGAGACCTCCAAGCGCGGGGCAACGTGCGCCTCCAGCATTTGCTGCGCCCTGGCCGCCGTGCCGATGGGTCCCGATCTCCGGTGGGCATCGATCTCGAGGCCTCGTGGCGAGCCGGCTGGCGGCTCAGCCTGCCCGTGGGCCTGGTGGTGGGCGCCATCGTCGTGTTCGGGAGCCGCTATGTCATCGGCAGCCGGCTGCCGACGTTCGGCGAGGTTGCTCCCATCCCTCGACCGGCCACGCTCGTGCACCTGACCTTGTCGGGGTGGCGCACGACGGGCATGGGCGGGCCGTCTCCCGCGCCCACGGCCTTTGCCGTGCTGGCGGGGGCCGGGGCCGTCGTTCTCGGCCATATGGCCTTCCTCCAACGTCTTCTCGTGCTGGGCATGGTTCCGCTCGGGGCGCTCGGCGCGTCGCGCATCGGGCGTCATCTCGGCTCGCCCCGCTCGCGCCTGGTGACGTCGGTGCTCTACGTCGCCAATCCTGTGCCCTACAACGCGTGGGCCCAGGGCCATTGGAGCGGCTTGATCGCCTATGGCGCGGTGCCGTGGATCCTGTTGCTCCTCGCCCGCGCCACGGGTCGCGCTCCGTTCGACGAGCCGGAGGCGACGCTCACCCACCGGTGCCTACGACTGGGCGCGGTGCTGGCTCTGGCCGGAGCGTTCGTCCCATCGCTGATCGGGCTGGCCGTGGCCGTCGGCGTCCTCCTCGCCGTGTGCTCCGTGGTCGTCGCCCCTATCCGAGCCGGCCTGCGAGCCGCACGCGCCGCCGCCGGTGCCGCGCTGGTCGCCGCCGTCTTGTTGTTCCCGTGGGCCATCGGCCTGCTGCCGCCGGGGTGGGAGGCGGCGTCGGTGATCGGGGTCGCGCCGGCCCCCGGGCACGCGGCCGCCTTGTCCCATCTTCTGCGCTTCCAGACCGGCCCCATCGGTGCCGGTCCGCTGGGCTGGGCGTTGCTGGTCACCGCCGCCCTCCCGCTCATTCTCGGCGACGGCTGGCGCTGGGAGTGGGCAGCACGCATGTGGGCCCTCGCCTTGGGCGCCTGGGCGTTGGTGTGGGCCGGGAGCCGAGGGTGGATCTCCTTTCCCCTCCCCCCGGCCGAGGTCACGCTCTCGCTCGGGGCGGTGGCCCTGGCGACGTGCGCCGGGCTCGGCATGGCCGCCTTCGAGATCGACCTGCGGGAGTACCACTTCGGGTGGCGCCAGCTGGCGTCGACGATCGCCGCCGCCGCCGCCGTCGTCGCCGTGCTGCCCGTCGTCGGCGCAGTGGCGGACGGTCGCTGGCACGCGCCAGCGACCGGGGTTGACGCCGTGCTGTCGTGGATTCCCGACAAGCAAGCCGACGGTGACTTCCGCGTGCTCTGGATCGGGGACCCGTCGGTCATGCCCGTGGTCGGTTGGCCGTTGGGTCGCGGCGTCGAGTACGCCACCACCCGCAACGGCCTTCCGGACGTGACCTCGGCCTGGCCCGGGACGGCGCACGGAGCGACGCAGGTGTTCCGCCAAGAGGTCGGATTGGCGCGCGCCGGGCAAACAACCCAGCTCGGCCACCTGCTGGCGCCGACCGCTGTGCGCTACCTCGTCGTGGTCCAACGCAGCGCACCTTCGAGCGCCACGGGCACGACCCGTCCGCCGCCCGACGACGTGCTACAAGGGCTGGCCGCGCAGACCGACCTTCGTCGCGTCGACAGCGACCCGGCCTACGTCGTCTATGAGAATGCGGCGTGGGCGCCGGCCCGGTCGTTGCTGCCCCCGTCCGCGGCGGCGGCCAGCGCCGGGAACGATCCCAGCGCGGCCCGCTCGCTCGACCTCACTGGAGCGACGCCAGTGCTGAGCGCCCAAACCGGCCCGACCACATTCCGGGGCCAGGTGCCGCCCGGCACCGTGCTGCTGTCAGAGGCGCCGTCGCCGCGTTGGCACCTCTCAGTCGCCGGCACCGACGCGCCTCGGAGCGACGCGTTCGGGGTAGCCAACGCATTCAGCGTGACCCAAGGGGGGCAGGCCCAGCTCAGCTACCACACGTCCGTGCTACGCGTCCTCGCGCTGATCCTGCAGCTCGCCCTGTGGGTGTTGTTGCTGGGCCGCATGTGGGTCCTCCGGCGCCGCCGTCGCAAGGCGTCGGCCACCGTGGCCCTCGCCGACGCATCCCCGATCGTTGAACTCGTGGGCGTCGCCCGATGAGCCATGACTCGTCGCGCTGGCTGACTGCCGTCGGAGTGCTCGCGCTCCTCGTCAGCGGGCTGGTGGCTGACCGTGCCGTCGGGCACGGCCGCGCCGCGGCCACGTCCGCTCCCGGCCCGGGCATCCCGACCGTCGCCCCGGCCGGCGCGCTGTCGTCGACGTGGTATTGCCCCGCGGGTACGGCCGTGCCCAATGGGCTAGCCGACGGGCGCATCGTCCTGGCTAACCCGGGCGACGGCGACCTGACCGGCACCCTGACCGTGGTGCCCAGCCAGGGCCAGCCCAAGAGCCAGACGGTGCGCGTCCCGTCGCGCGCCCGGCTGGCCTTCCGGCCCGGCGACATGGTGCGGGCGCCCTACGCCGCGGCCATCGTGCAGCTCGACGGTCCGACCGGGGCCGTCGAGGAACAGATCCGCGGCGGACTGGGCGAGGGCGTCGCTCCCTGTGCGACGCGCGCCTCCGAGCGCTGGTATTTCGCAGCCGGGTCGACCAACGCCGGCGATCAGATGCTGCTGTCGTTGTTCAACCCTTATCCCGGCGACGCCATCGTCGACATGGACTTCGCCACCGACACGGGCCGAGCCACTCCCGCCGACCTGCAAGGCGTGGTCGTTCCCGGCGGCGGGCTGACCGTCATCGACGTGGGGCAACACGTGCGGCGCCGTCAGATCGTTTCCGCGGCGGTGACCGCCCGGAGCGGGCGGATCGTGGCGGACAAGATCCAGCTCCAAGGCGAGGACAACGCCCCGCTCAAGGGGGTGACCCTCGTGCTCGGCGATCCCGCGGCGGCGAGCCTCTGGTACTTCCCCGACGGCGTCACCGCGCCGGGCGTGGACGAGCGCTACGAGTTCTTCAACCCCGGTGACCAGGAGGCCGACGTCCAGCTCGCTCTCATCCTCGACCGCGGCAGTGCTGATCCGTTTGACGTCACCGTCGCCCCCCACGACCGCTTCACCCTTGACGTCAACGGCGAGAACCGCATCCCGCGTGGCGTGGCCCACGCTGGAGTGGTTACCTCCTCCAACGGCGCGCCGGTGGTCGTGGAACGGGTGGTCACAGCAGTGGCCCCTTCGAGCCGCCTGGGCTTCACCGAGCTGATGGGCTCGCCCTCGGCGTCGACGGCGTGGCTCTTCCCGGTCGGCGCGGCCAACACAAGCCAAGACGAATGGCTTGTGGCCTACAACCCCGGATCGGGGGTCAGCCACGTGAGCGTCACCGCGTTGCTCGGGGGTCGAGCGGTGCCCGTCGATGGCCTCGGCAACGTCGAGATCGAGCCGTCGCAACGAGTGGCCGTGCGTCTCGGCGACCATCTCAGCCGCGGCGACCTGGTCCTGTCCGTCTCGGCCGACGCGCCAGTGGTCGTCGAACGTGACCTGTACCGCATAGGCGGGTTGGGCATGTCGGCCAGCCTGGGTATTCCGGGACCCTGATCGGACTGATCGTCAGGGCGACGGGGGATCGGCGGCGGCGGCCCGCTCCGCCTCGACTCGCTGCTGCTCCTGCATGGCGGTGAGGATGGCCTCGAAGATCTTGGCCGCGTCGGCATCAAGGTGGTCTCGGGCCCGCCAGAGGATGTACGCGCCGATGAAGACCGGCGGGGACAGGATCAAGAACGCCACCCGGTAGTTGTCGCCGAAGGCCCCGGCCAGGGGGAACACGATCAGCGAGGCGATCCCCTGGCCGAGGATCACCGCCGCCAAGTTGAAGAAGCCGAACCCTGACCCGCGCAGATTGTGCGGAACGGCGTCCGTCAGTCCCGCCCTCAGCGCAGGCACGGCCATGGTGGTGACGAAGAAACCCAGCACCTCGAGCGGGTACGCGGCGGCAAAGGGCAGGCGGAGGTATGACACCACGAACAAGGCGTTGCCCACGAACAGGCAGTACGCGGGAATGGCCATCCGCGCGCCGCGCACCCGAGTCATGTAGCGGTCGGCGACGCGCCCGCCGAGCAGCACACCGGGGATGCCGCCCAGCATCACGAGCAAGGCCACGAGCCCCTCGGCCGTACCTTTCGGGACGCCGAGCTGGCGCTCATAGAACTGGGGGAGGGCGGCTCCGACCGCGGTGATGGTGAAGAGAAGGGCGGCTACACCGACCAGCGCGTAGCGCATCGTGGTAATGCCGAGAATGGTCCGGGCATCAGCCTTGAGCCCGGTCCAGAGGTCCGCGGCGAAGCGGAGGAAGCCGCCCTCGAACAGTTCGACGGGCTCGTCGGGTTCTATGGCGGCGCCGGCCTGGAGCTTGTCGGCCTCGCCGCGGGCGGGCTCGCGCAGTCGGTAGGCGAAGACGGCGATGAGCACGCCCGGCGTGCCCACGATCAGGAACGCAGCGCGCCAGCCGAGCACGTGGCCGATGATCCCGCCGAGGCCGATACCGACGCCGAACCCTACGAACAAGAGGCACTGCTGGATCGAGAACGCCAGCCCTCGTCTGTCCTGGGTATAGAAGTCGCCGAGCAGGCTGGCGGCCGACGGCTCGGTGATGGCCTGGCCGAAGCCCAGGGCGCTGCGCACGGCAAGTAGACCGCCGAAGTTGGGCATGGCTGCGGTCAGCGCGGTCAGCCCGGACCAGCCGACGATGGTGTTGCCGATGGTCCGGGTCCGGTGCCAGCGATCGGCCAGATAACCGGCGGGCACGGTGATGAGCCCGTTGACCACCACGAAGCACGACAGCAGCAGGCCGACCTTGAAATCGGTGATGTGGAGATGGGGGTCGTCCTTGAGCGGGGTCACCACGCCCCGCACGATGTTCTGATCGATCTGGTCGATCATGATGACTAGCCCGAGGAGCCACATGGGCCACGCGGCGGACCGGCGCCGGCCGCCTGCGTCAGGAGAAGCCGCGTCAGCCACGGCGTCAAGTTGTAGTCAGGTCACGGGGATCCTGCCAGAGTGGGACCGTGGAACGCGTCGTCATCGCCGCGGCGGTGATTGTGATCACCTCGGCCGTGGCGCTTGTCCTCGGCCGCCGACGGGCTGACGCGCCGACCCAGGATCGGGTGGCCGTGCCCCGCCAGATCGACCGGGCGGACTTCGCCCAGCCCGAGGCTCCGTGGCTGGTCGCCCTGTTCACCTCCGAGACGTGCGCTTCGTGCGCCGACGTCATGGCCAAGGCCAGCGTCCTGGCCAGCCCGGAGGTCGCCTACGACGTGATCCCGTGGCAGACGCGCAAGGACGTACACCAGCGGTACCGCATCGACACCGTGCCCCTCATCGTGATGGCCGACCAGCTCGGCGTGGTCCGCCGATCGTTCGTCGGCACACCCGCGTTCACTGATCTGGAGGCGGCCCTGGCCGAGGCCAGGGAGGGCTGAGGTCCGCGATCAGGCTCGGGGTGCGACCGGGGTGACCGGGGCACTGCCGCCGCCCGGGCCGTTGTGCGGAGCGAGGTCGGCCTCGAGATCCGACTGCCCGATACGAGCGGCGGCCTCGACGAGCCGGCCTACCTCGGCGCCGTCGATGGTCTCCTTCTCGAGCAGGGCGGCGGCCACGGCGTTGAGCCCGTTGCGGTGGTGGGCGAGCATCTCCAAGGCCCGATCCTCCTGCTCCCGCAGGATGCGCTCGACCTCTTCATCGATGACCCGCGACGTCTCGTCGCTGTAGTCGCGGGTGTGCATGATGTCCTCGCCCAGGAAGACGGCACCCTGAGAGCCCCACGCCATGGGTCCGATGCGGTCGCTCATGCCCCACTCGCGCACCATCTTGCGAGCCAGCTCGGTGTTGCCGACCAGGTCGTTGTTGGCCCCTGTCGACAGGTCGCCGTACACCAGAAGCTCGGCGCAGCGGCCGCCCATCCGCACGGCCAGAGAATCCTCGATGTACTCACGCGGGTAGATGTGGCGCTCCTCGAGGGGGAGCTGCTGGGTCACGCCAAGGGCCATGCCGGTCGGGAGGATGGTGACCTTGTGGACGGGGTCGGCGTTGGGCAGGAGGTAGGCCAACACGGCGTGGCCGCCTTCGTGGTAGGCCACCCGTTCCTTTTCCAGCTCCGACAGGGCCATGGACTCGCGGCGCTGGCCCATGAGCACCCGATCGCGAGCGGCTTCGAAATCCTCCATCTGCACCGACTCGCTCCCACGGCGCACCGCGTGCAGGGCGGCCTCGTTGACGAGGTTGGCGAGATCGGCTCCGCTCATCCCGGGCGTGCCCCGCGCCAACACCTCGAGATCGACGTCAGGGCCCATGCGCTTGTCCTTGCAATGCACCTGCAGGATCGGCAGCCTCTCCTCGAGGTCCGGAAGGGGCACGACGATCTGGCGGTCGAAGCGCCCTGGCCGCAACAAGGCGGGGTCGAGTATGTCGGGGCGGTTGGTGGCGGCCATGACGACGATGCCCTCGGTCGTCTCGAACCCGTCCATCTCGGCAAGCATCTGGTTGAGCGTCTGCTCCCGCTCGTCGTGACCCCCGCCGAGGCCAGCCCCGCGCTTGCGGCCGATCGAGTCGATCTCGTCCACGAAGATGATGGCCGGCCCCTGCTTGCGAGCGGTCTGGAACAGATCGCGCACGCGCGAGGCGCCGACCCCCACGAACATCTCCATGAAGTCCGAGCCGGTGACCGAGATAAAGGGGACCCCGGCCTCGCCGGCCACAGCCCGAGCCAGCAGCGTCTTGCCCGTGCCTGGCGGGCCGACCAGCAACACACCCTTGGGGATCTTGGCTCCGATCTCCTTGAACCGGGCCGGCTGCTTGAGGAAGTCCACGACCTCGCGGATCTCGGTCTTGACCCCTTGATAGCCAGCGACGTCAGCGAACGTCGTGCGCGGCCGCTCCGTCGTGTACACCTTGGCCTTGGAGCGCCCGATCGACATGATCCCGCTCATTTGGCCCTGCGCCCGTCTGCCCATCCAAACGTAGAGGCCGACGAACGCGGCGATCATGATGAGGATCGGCAGGTACCCGAGCAGCACGTTGTTGGACGGGTTGTGGAACGTGACCATCACGCCCTTGGCGAGCATGGTGGTCTCGTCGCCCGCGTTGATGAGCCCCTGGCTCGGCCCCGTGGTGGTGTACGACGTGTGGTTGGCCAGCTTGCCGCTGATATGCCCGGTGCCGTTCTCGATGCTGGCCGACACAACCTGGCCGGCATTGACCCGGTTCATGAAGTCGGCGTAGGTGAGCTTGGTCGCCGCCGTGCCGCTGCTGAGCAGGCTCGGTAGTACCACGGTCATGAGCAAAAGCAGGACGACGACGATCACGACCCACCGCCAGGCGGGGTCGGGCGGCCGCGGACCGCCAGAGCCCTGACGCTCCGGGCGTCGGGGTCGGAGGTCCTGAGGTTGGCGGGCCATGCACCAATGCTACGCGGCATCCACTCCTAACCCTCGAACAGGCCCCGGTACGCTCCTTGGCAATGGCCGAGCCGGATGCGCGCGCCCGCCAGGCGCCGTGGCGCCTCGCGGATGCCCTCGGTGCCTTTTTCGTAGCCGAACTGGCGGCCACCGTTCTCGCCACGGTAGGGCTCGCCGCCGGCGCGTCTGACAAATCGATCCCCGTACTCGCCCTTGGGCTGGTGGGGGAGTGGACGGGGTTCGTGGGCGGGCCCCTCGTCGTCAGCCGGGCGCGGGGCACAGGCAGTCTGGTCCGGGACTTCGGCCTCACGCTGGCGGGGTGGCGAGACATCGGACGCGGGCTGGCCGCCGGCATCGGTACCTACGTGATCGTGCTCGGACTCCTTTACCCGCCGTTGCTCAGGCTCCTGCGCCACCTCGTCGGTCACAAGGTGGATGTAGGTCAGAGCGCTCGTCAGCTCAGTCGGGAGGGCCGAGGAGTCGGGTTCTTGGTGTTCGCCTTGCTCGTGGCTGTCGGCGCGCCGCTCGCCGAGGAGCTGTTCTTTCGTGGCCTCTTGATGCGGGCTCTGCAGCGCCGTCTGGGCGTCGCAGGGGGAATCGTCGGGTCAGCGGTGATCTTTGGCCTTGTCCACCTCTTGGGCGGCACCGAAGGGGCAGCGGTGCCGGCCCTGGTGACGTTCGGCATCGTGCTCGGCGTGCTGTACCACCGGACTGGCCGCCTCGGGCCCGGCGTCGTGGCCCACATGGCCTTCAACGGGATCACCGTCGCGGCCCTGGCCGCAAGCCGCTGACGCTCAAGTCACCCGTAGAAGCTGCCGAAATCGGAGACAGCGAGACCTTGGAGGGTCCTGCAAGCTGATACGGAGGTCGAGCCGACATGTTGTGCCCCAACTGCCACAAGCCCCGGGTGGTCGAGATCGCCGTCACCATTGGCGATCACCGGGTCACCATGCACAGCTGCTCAGCTTGCACGGCCCGCTGGTGGGACAAGGACGGCGTTCAGCTCCGCCTCCCCGACGTACTGGAACTCGCCACCGCTCACCGGTAAATGACCCCGCCTCGCCGGCTGATGCCCGGCCCGGGCCCCGATCGGGCAACATGGGCGGCGCATGAGACGCCGTCCCTCGCCCGAGGCCGTGGTGACGTTCGTGCTGGTCGCAGCGGCGTCGCTCACCGTGTTCCTCGCCCTGCACCCGTCCAAGCTCTTCCTCAACACCACCCCAGCCGGCGGTGACATGGGGGCGCACGTGTGGGCGCCCCAATTCCTCCGCCACCATCTGTTTCCGCACGGGCGCATCACCGGCTGGTCCCCCGATTGGTACAACGGCTTCCCGGCGCTGACGTTCTACTTCCCGCTGCCTTACGTGATCATCGCCGTCCTCAGCTACGTGCTGCCGTACGGCATCGCCTTCAAGCTCGTCTCGGTGTCGGGGTTGGTCGGTTTGCCGGTCGCGGCCTGGGCGTTCGGCCGCCTGATGCGCATGAGGTTTCCCGGGCCGGCGCTGCTCGGCGTGGCCATGGTGCCGTACCTCTTCGACCGGTACTGGACGATCTACGGCGGCAACATCGCTTCGACGTTGGCCGGCGAGTTCTCGTTCTCGATCTCGCTGGCCCTCGCCTTGTTGTTCCTGGGCGTTTTCAACCGCTGCCTCGAGACCGGCCGCCATCGCGGGCTGGCCGCGTTGCTGTTGGCGGCGACAGCCCTGTGCCACCTGTTGCCCACCCTGTTCGCCATCGTCGGTGCCATCGTGCTGTTCCTGCTCCGGCCGTCATGGCGTCGGCTCGGCGCCGGCGTCGTCGTCGCCGCCGTGGGCGCCTGCGTGGCTGCGTTCTGGCTGGTGCCGTTCGCCCTGCGCCTGGGGTACTCCAACGATATGGGATGGGAGCGGACGGTCACCTACGTCAAGAACCTCTTTCCCTGGCTCAACGGCTCGTCGTCGAGCCCGGCGTCCTACGCACGCCATCTCGAAGTGGTGATGCCGCTGGCGCTGGCTGGTGCGGTCTGCGGGCTGGCTCTGCGGCGGCGCGCGGCCATGCTCATCACGTGGTTGGGCGTGACGTTCGCCCTGGCCTTCCGCTATTTGCAGCACACCGCGATCTGGAACGCCCGCATGCTGCCGTTCTGGTTTCTCACCGTCTACATGGCCGCCGCCGCCGGTGTTGCCGAAGCGGCCAACGCGCTGGGGATCGTGTTCGGCAGCCTTCGCGTGGCGGCGGGCCCGCCCGGTCCGTTCAGCGAAGCGGTGACGGAGGCGCCGGCCGACGAGCGCTCGCTCGCGCTGGTGGGCGCCGGGTCGGTAGGTTCGGCCAGCGCGCCCGATCCGGTGTCGGACGCCGGCGGACTGGGAGCGGGGGACGAGCCGAGTCAGTGGAGGTCGAGCCACGACGGCTGGTGGGACAACCAGCCTCCCGCGGACACGGTCACGTTCTCCGCTTCCTCTAGCGACGACGACATCGTTCCGAGCCGCGCCCCCAACATCGTGGTGGCGGTGCTGGCGACGCTGGTCGTAGCCGCGTTCTTAGCTCGCCAGGGGGTGGCGCCGACTTGGCTTGGCCTCGGGGGCTCGTCGGCCCAGCACAACTTCGTGCTCGATTGGGCCAACTGGAACTACTCCGGGTACCAGCAGAAGCCGGCCTATCCCGAGTATCAGGATGTGGTCGCCACCATGGCCCGGGTCGGGCGCGAGCACGGTTGCGGGCGGGCGATGTGGGAGTACGAGAGCGAAGAGGACCGTTTCGGTACCCCGATGGCCCTGATGCTGCTTCCCATGTGGACCAACGAGTGCATCGGATCGCAGGAGGGTCTGTTCTTTGAATCGTCGGCCACCGTTCCGTACCACTTTCTCAACCAGTCCGAGCTGTCCAAGGCGCCGTCCGACGCCATGCGTGACCTGCCGTACAAAGGGCTCAACGTTGCTGACGGCATCGCCCATCT